>Ga0070741_10014709_pt1 | contig 13470 bp, 12 predicted proteins | sample Coa_R1_4_FD_66440 | JGI IMG/M metagenome (GOLD analysis project Ga0070741, IMG submission 66440) | Surface soil microbial communities from Centralia Pennsylvania, which are recovering from an underground coalmine fire - Coalmine... | ecosystem: Environmental > Terrestrial > Soil > Unclassified ... | reverse complement strand
CCTGCCCACCAGCCCCGGTAGAGACGGTCGACGGCGGCAAACGCCTCCTCCCCCCGGGCGAGCACGATCTGCTCCGGCTCGACCCCGATAACCCACGAGCGTCCGACACGGACTACGACCACGTCGGCGTCGGGCGGGATTGCACTGAGCACGGCCAGCACCGACGCCGATGGCAGGTCCCTGCTCGTATCGACGGTCGGGATGACGGAGGGTCCGGCGCCGACCGGAGCGCGCGGCGCGAGGATATGTCTCATCGCTCGACGTGGGAAAACCCGAATCGTCCTTTGATGCAGAGGTTCCCCCTGGTGACGAACTGCTCGTGAGGCGATGTGACTCTGACGATGCGGTTGTCCTGGACGTGAAGACGGAGCGTGCAGCCCACGCCACAGTACGGACAGATGGTGTCGGTTCGTGTCTGACGGCTCTCGTCCCAGGTACCTGCTGCTCGCATCTCGTGCTCTACCCGGAAAGACAACGCGCCGGTAGGACACACCTCCACACAGTTGCCGCAGTAGACGCAAGCGGAATCGGGCAGCGGAACGTCCCATTCGGTCGAGATGCGGGACTGGAAGCCCCGACCGGCGACGGCGATGGCGAAGCTTTGCTGCCACTGCTCCCCACAAGCATCAACGCACTTGTAGCAAAGAATGCAGCGGGCGTAGTCGCGCACATAGAGATCGTTGTCGACCCTGGGGGCCGTGCCGGCCGCGGTGGCCGCGCTTGGCCCGTAGCGACTGGGGTCGGCACCGTACTCCGCCATCCATTTCTCTACCTCAGGCCCGGCGCCCGAGAGATCGACCGAACTGGCGAGGAACTCGAGCACCATGCGACGGGCTGAGCGGATGCGCGGGGTGTCGGTATGGATGACCATGCCCGGCTCGACCGTGCGAGAACAGGCGGGGGCCAGCACCCGGGCACCCTCGACCTCGACCATGCAGACGCGGCAGGCATTCTTGGGAGTGAGCGTGTCGCCGTAACACAACGTGGGGATGGTCGTCCCCATGTCCCGGGCCGCTGCCAGGATCGTGGCGCCCTCGGGCACGCGCCGTACTTCACTGTCGATGGTGACCTCGACCAACCGACGAGGCAGCTCGGCGGGGACGGACGCTCGAACCGGGACGGTCATGCCGGGAAGACCTCCAGGCGTTCGATGGCCGAGGCGATGGCCGAAGCGGCGGTCTGGCCCAGCCCACAGATGGAGGCGTCCCGCATGACCGTGCCCACGTCGGCCAGGAGAGCGAGCTCGTCGGCCCGGCTTCCGAGTGGCCGGTCGGCGGCCAGACGCTCCAGGATCTCCGCTTGGCGCACAGTTCCTACTCGACAGGGCACGCACTGCCCGCACGACTCTTGTTTGAAGAATGCGGCGATCCGGAGCAAGAAAGCGGCCAGATCGACGCCGTCATCGATGACCATCACGACACCCGACCCCAGGGTGGCACCGGCCGCCGCCGCGCCTTCGAAGGTAAGGGGCAGCGCGAGGCGCTCGGGAGTGACGAAAACGCCGGCCGCCCCGCCCAACAGGATGCCGCGGAGTGCCCGCCCTGCCGGCAGCCCACCGGCCAGCTCGAGGAGGTCGGCGAGTGTGACCCCAAACGGCACCTCGTAGACGCCCGGTGACCGAACAGAGCCGGATACGGCGAAGAGCTTGGTTCCGGTCGACCGCTCCGTGCCGATGGTGGCGTAGGCCGCGCCACCCATCTCCAGGATGGGCAACACGTTGACCAGCGTTTCGACGTTATTGACCACGGTGGGCTTGCCGAACAGTCCCACCTCGACCGGGAAGGGTGGCTTGCTGCGCGGTTCACCCCGATAACCCTCGATCGAATTGAAGATGGCGGTCTCCTCACCGCAGATATAGGCGCCGGCCCCCCGACGTACCTCGACATCGAAGTCGAACCCCAGGCCCAGGACGTCCCGGCCGAGGTATCCTCGGTCATAGGCAGTGCCGATGGCCTGCTCCAAGGTGTGCAGAGCCCTGGGGTACTCGCCGCGCAGGTAGATGAAGCCCCGTTCGCAGCCGGTCGCCCAGCCGGCAATCGTCATGGCTTCCAGCACCGCGAAGGGATCTCCCTCCAGCAGGACCCGGTCCTTGAAGGTGCCCGGCTCGGATTCGTCAGCGTTGCACACGAGATAATGCGGCCACTCGGACTGAGCCGCCACCGCCGCCCACTTCCGGCCCGCCGGGAACGCCGCTCCGCCGCGCCCGACGAGCTTCGAGTCGGCCACCTCCCGGATCACTGCCGCGGGACCCATCGCCAGAGCTTGGCGCAGGCTGCGATAGCCCCCGTGGGCCCGGTAGTCATCGAGGCTGACCGGGTCGACCACGCCCACCCGGCGCAGGAGCGCGAGTCCGGGGTGTCCCAACTGGGGGACGGCAGCCGCGATCTCCGGCTCGGCAGCGCCGGCGAAGCCGTGCAGGGCCTCCAGCACCGATGCCGACGTGGCCGGGGCAACCACGGCGTCTTGACGCTTCTGGCCGTAGTCCACGACCATTGCGGCCGGCGCCCGCTCGCACAACCCGAGGCACGGACTCTCCTCCCAGGCAGCGTCTGACGAGGCACCCTCCCGCGGCAACTGCTCGGCGATGGTACTGGCGCCCGCCATTTGGCAGGCGAGGTCGACGCAGAGGTGCACCACCCGGGCCGGTCGGGGCTCCATCGAGAACAGCCCGTAGAACGACGCGACCCCGTGGGCCTCGGCCGGGGCGACCCCGAGACGCCGGCAGATCTCGTCGAGGGCACCGGCGCTGATCCAACCAGCGACGTCGTGCACGGCGTGGAGGGCGGGCAACAGTAGGTGCCGGCGACCGTCGGGTCCGACGACGGCTTCGAGCAGGGCGTCGAGCGCCGCCGCCTCCGCCGCAGTCGGCGTCTCGTTTCGGAAACGCAGATCGCTCAAGATGCCACTCCGGTCGCCGCCGGCGAGGAATCGATCCGTTCGACCCGAACGGCAGCCGCCTTGAACTCGGCCGTACCCGATTTGGGATCCGTCGCCTCGATGGTGAGCTGGTTGGTGTCCACCTCGTCAGGAAAGTGCATGGTCATGAAGACCAGGCCGGGCGGCAGCCCGGGGTCGATGCGGGCCGGGGCCACCACCGACCCGCGCCGCGTCGTGACCCGAACCCGGGTACCGTCCACGACCCCGAGGACCGCGGCGTCGGCGGCGCTGAGGTCCAGCGTTTCACCGCGGCGCAGCGGCGAGGCAAGGCTGCCCGACTGGACTCCGGTGTTGTACGAGTCGAGTCGGCGACCGGTGGTGAGTCGCAACGGGAACTCCTCGGTGAGCGACTCAACCGGCGGCTCGTGGACCACGACCGAGAACGGGGCGGGCCGGCCCCGGCGACCTGGGTCCTCGTCCCACAGCCGGCCGTGTAGAAACGAGGGTTCGAGCTCGTGCTCCGAAGTGCAGGGCCACTGGATTCCACCGAGCTTCTCCAGCCTGTCGTAGCTCATCCCGGCGTGCAGGGCGGAGAGTGAGCGCAGTTCGTCCCAGACCTTCTCAGCCGAGACCCCAGCGCCCCTTCCCGGATCGCCGAGGTCGTATGGCCACCGGTGGCCGAGCCGTGCCGCCATCTCGCACAGGATCTCGATGTCGTCGCGGGCGCCCCGCGGCGGCTCGACGGCCTTGCGCACCCGCTGCACTCGCCGCTCGGAGTTGGTCACCGTGCCCTCCGCCTCGCACCACGCCGCGGTGGCCGGCAGGACGACGTCAGCCAGCTTTGCCGTCTTGGTGAGGAAGATGTCTTGCACGACGAGATGGTCGAGCCCCTCGAGCAGCGACACGGCATGACTCACATTGGCCTCAGACTGCGCCGGGTTCTCACCCAAGACGTACAAGGCCCGTAGGTCCCGCCGCGCCATGGCCTCGAACATCTGGGTCAGATGCCAGCCGTAGGCAGCCGGGATGGAGCTGCCCCACGCGGCATCGAAGCGCGCCCGGACGTCGGGGTCGAGGATGTCGGCGAAGCCGGGAAGTCGGTTGGGGATGGCGCCCATGTCGCCGCCGCCCTGGACGTTGTTCTGACCCCGCAAGGGGTTGAGGCCAGCGCCGTAGCGTCCTACGTGACCGCAGAGAAGCGCCAGGTTGATCAACGCCAGGACGTTGTTCACGGCGTCGTGGTGCTCGGTGATCCCGAGCGTCCAGCAGAGCTGCCCCCGATCGGCTCGACCGTAGGCGTGAGCCAACTCCCGGATGAGGTGGGCCGGCACCCCGGTAACGGCCTCCGTTCGAGGCAGGGTCCACTCGTCTACCGAGGCGACGAACTCGTCGAAGCCGGTCGTGGCCCGCTCGATGAAATGGCGATTCTCCAACCCGGCAGCGAGGATCTCCCGGGCTATGGCGTTCGCCAGTGCGATGTCGGTTCCAACATGCAGGGGAAGGTGGCGGTGCGCAAACCGTGCGGTGGACGTGCGCCGCGGGTCGATGACGAAGAGCTTCGCTCCTCGGCGTTGCGCCTGGATCACGTGATGGAAGAAGATCGGATGGGTCTCCCGGGCGTTGGAGCCCCAGAGCAGGACCACGTCGGCGTCTTCGATCTCCCGGTATGAGCTGGTGCCGCCTCCGGCCCCGAACACCGTCGCCAGACCGACGACGCTGGGAGCGTGTCAGGTTCGGTTACACGAGTCGATGTTGTTCGTGCCGATGGCCACCCGCATGAACTTCTGCGCGACGAAGTTCACCTCGTTGGTGGCCTTCGAGCACGAGAACATTCCGACAGCGTTGGGCCCGCCGGCTTGTACTGCTCGACGGAAACCGGCCGCGGCCGTGTCGAGCGCCTCCTCCCAGGTGGCTGGCTCCAGACCGCCACCCTTTCGGACGAGCGGCTCTGTCAAGCGAGAATAGGAGTCCATATCGCAGACCGCTCCTTCTGTCCCGAGTCTCAGTTCTCGGTCACGGCGCGAGCCAGGGTGAGTGGGGAAGGTGGGGATGTAGAGCGGTCGCCGCCCGTACCGCGTTGTGAACCAGCCAGACGTCGGTGAGGGGCCCGACTCCTCCGGGGACCGGCGTAACAGCCTCGGCCCGCTTCGCGACATCGCCGGTGTCGATGTCGCCCACGATACGGGTCTCGCGGGTCCTCGGGTCGATCACCGGATTGATCCCGACGTCCACGGCGATCACGCCTTCTTTGACCATGTCCGCCTTCACGAGGTTCGGAACCCCGACGGCCACGATCAGGATGTCGGCCTGCCGGGTGAAATGGCCGAGCAGGCCCGCATCGTCCGTGTGCTTATCGCACGATACGACGGTGGCGTTCCGGTCCAGCGCGAGCCAGAGCGCCAGCTTTCCGACATTGTTCGAGCGGCCCAGGATGACCACGGTCTTGCCGTCATAGAACGTGGAGGGCTCGGCGCCGACGGACTGGCAGTACCAGTCGAGCAGGTAGAAGCACGCCGCCGGTGTGGAGGGTACGAAATGCGGGCTGCCCTGGGCCAGCAGCCCGGCATTGACGGCATGGACCGCCTCGATGTCCTTGGCGGGATCGAGGATGCTGTACAGGTCCACCTCGGGGATGTGGGCCGGCAGCGGTCGCATCACGAGAATGCCGGAGATGCGAGGGTCGGCATTCAGTTTGCCTATCGTGGCCAAGGCGTCCGCCTTGTCGACCTCCATCGGCAGCTGCTCGGTCACAAAGCCGCAGCCAACAGCATCGGCCAAGCGTCGGAGGCGACGCTCGTAGGTCAGCGCGGCGTAATCGTCACCGACGAGGACGGTGGCCAAGCCGGGGGAGATCCCGGCCTGCCGCGCGTCGGCAATCTCCTCGACGATCCGAGAACGGAGGCCGTCGGCGAGCTTGCGCCCATCGATGATGGTTGCGGTCAAGCCTCAGCCTCCCGCATCCCACTAGAGAGCTGCTCTACCATCCAGCGGCTCGCTCATGACAGCCCCACGATTTCACCGTGCTCGTCAATGTCGATTCGCTCTGCGGCCGGGTGGGAGGCCAGCCCCGGCATCGTCCGCATGTCGCCGCAGATCGGGTAGATGAACCCGGCCCCGACGGAGGCTCGGACCTCGCGGACGGGCAGGACCCAACCAGTTGGGGCTCCCTTCAGCGTGGGATCAGACGAGATCGAGAGATGGGTCTTTGCGACGCACACGGGCAGGTGACCGAACCCATTCCGCTCATAGGTGTCGAGTTGCTCGCTGGCAGTGGGCTCGTACCTCACGCCGGCCGCGCCGTAGACCTTGGAAGCAATCGCCTCGATCTTGTCTCGCAGGGAGGCCTCATCGGGGTAGAGGAACCGAAACTCGCTCGGCTCCTCGGCCGCTTCGGCGACTGCCTCGGCAAGCTCGATCGCGCCCTTGCCGCCGTGGAGGAAATGGTCGCTGATCGCGACACGCGCCCCCATCGACTCAGCGATCTCCCGGATGGCGCGGTGCTCGGAGGCGTTGTCGGTAGGAAAGGCGTTGATAGCCACCACCGGCGACACTCCGTGCAGGCGGACGTTCTCGATCTGCTTCCGGAGGTTCGCTCCCCCGATGTGCACCTCGTCGGGATTCTCCTCGAGGAGCTCGGGTGGCAGCGGGCGCCCGGCGACGATCCGATGCCGGCCCGAATGGGCCTTGAGCGCTCGGACGGTGGTCACGAGTACCGCGGCGTCCGGACGCAGCCCCGAGACTCGGCATTTGATGTTGAAGAACTTTTCGGCGCCGATGTCAGCACCGAAGCCCGCTTCGGTGACAAGGAAGTCGCCGGCATGAATTCCGACGAGGTCGGCCACCACCGAGGAGTTGCCATGAGCGATGTTGCCGAACGGCCCGGCGTGCACGAGCACAGGCGTGTTCTCGAGCGTCTGGAGCAGGTTCGGCTTGATGGCTTCACGCATGATCACGGCCATCCCGCCACCGGCCCGAAGGTCATCGGCGGTGATCGGTTCACCATCAGAGGTGTAGGCGACCACGATCCGTCCGAGTCGGCTGCGGAGATCTTGGAGGGAGGTCGACAAGGCCAACACCGCCATGACTTCGGAAGCGGCAGTGATGTCAAAACCGCTGTGGCGGGGCACTCCATCCTCACGCGAACCGAGACCCACCTCGATAGAGCGCAGGGCGCGGTCATTCACGTCGAGCACCCGTCGCCAGGTGATCTTGTCGAGGTCGATACCGAGATCGTTTCCCTGATGGAGGTGATTGTCGATCATGGCCGCCAGCAGATTGTGGGCGGCTGTGACGGCATGCATGTCACCGGTCAGATGGAGATTGAGGGTCTCCATCGGCACGACCTGGCTGTACCCGCCGCCGGCCGCTCCGCCTTTGATGCCGAACGTCGGGCCCATGGACGGTTGGCGGATCGCAATCGTCGCCCGCTTGCCGATATGGCGGAAGGCCTGTCCCAGACCCACCGTGGTTGTCGTCTTCCCCTCCCCCAACGGGGTCGGAGTGATGGCTGTCACGACGACATAGCGCGCCTGCGGTTGACCGGCGAGCTGCTCGATGGCCTCCAGTTTGATCTTGGCGACCGTGTCGCCGTATGGCTCGAGTACGTCCTCTTGGAGCCCCATCTCCGCGGCGATGTCGCCGAGCGGCTTGAGATATGCGCCTCGGGCGATCTCGAGGTCTGAAGGGAAGGACATGGCCTTAGCCTCCGTGCTCGGTGGGGCGGGCAGAGATGCGCCCTATAGATCAATGCACCGTCCGGAGAAGCGGGTCCCAACGGTGCTCAAGGCGTAATGTTACATCATTACCAGTATCACGCAAGAAGCTCCGCCGGGTCGCCCACCGCGCCGAACCGGTTCCCGCTCCTCTCCGACCTCTCGGCGCATCGCGCCTATTCCTTTTCGGAATACGGCGGCGTACGAAATCGTGAAACGGGAGCCGTTCGCCGCTCCGGCCGCGCCCTGCAGGGCGGGCGATAGACTCCCCTGACGTCGACTCGAGGTCACCACGTTGCATTCATGCGATCCGTACGCAAATGGGGTTCGTCATGGCCAGACCCGCGAGATCACCGTCCAAGCCGGCCGGCGACGCGGTCGGCCGCCGGCGACTGTCTCGGGCCGACTGGGTGGAAATGGCGACGGAAGTACTCGCTTCGGAGGGCCTACCGGCCGTTGCGGTAGAGCCCATTTCCGAACGCCTCGGTGTCACCAAAGGCAGCTTCTACGCTCACTTCGCCAACCGCGATGAACTCGTCGGGGCGGTGCTGGAACGCTGGAAGGCAGTCGACACCGACCAGGTTCTCGGCTGCCTGGACCAGATCGACGATCCTCGGGAACGGCTCGCCCGGTTTCTGGAGTTCGGCTTCGAGCGTCGCCACTGGGGGCGGGTTTTTGCTGCCCTGTGCGCAACGAGTTCGGACCCCAAGGTCGAGGCTTTCATGCAGCAAGTGCGGAACGGCCACTTGGACTACCTTGAGCGGGCCCTCCGCCAGCTCGGACTCCCCCGAAGCGATGCGCACGATCGGGCCACTCTGATCTACTCGACCTACGTCGGATTCTGGCGCCTCGTCGTCGCGGACAGCAACTGGGAATACAACGATGCCGATTCTCTGCACCGCATCGCCGAGCAGATCAAGTGCACGCTGATTCCGTCTCCGGACAAACGGCCCGAGATGCCGATCCCGATAGCACTTAAATCCGCGGGGGATCGACCGCGGACCGCGGCTTCTCAGCGGCCGTCTCGGCCGCCTCGGCGCTTCACATAGGCGCCAACGAAGTCTGCCGCAGCTTTGCTGCCGCCGGCGAACGCCTTCATGGCCTCTTCGTGCAAAAGATCGAGCGCCTGCTCCTTGATCTGGTTCGCACGCTCGTCGACCAATACGTCCTCTCGTTTGCGCGGTCGAGGGACATCGACCTCAATCAGCTTACAAACTCTCGTCGGTATGCTTGTCATGATCAGGAGCCGATCGGCAAGGAATATTGCTTCATCGATGTCGGTCGTGATGAAAAGCGTAGTACGGGAATGCTCCTCCAATAGGCTGCTGTAATACTCTTGCATCAAACCACGCGTCATGTGGTCGAGTCCGCGGAACGGCTCATCGAGGACCATGACTTTGGGATCGTTGATTAAGGCGCGAGCCAGTTCGGCCCGGCGCTGCATTCCGCCGGAAAGCTGGGGCGGGTACTTATCCCGAAAGTCTCTTAATCCGACCCGGTCGAGCAGCATCTCGGCTCGCTGCTGAGCTTCTTTCTTGTTGAAGCCACGGGCCTTCGGACCGAACATGATGTTCTCGTACGTTGTCAGCCATGGAAGAAGAGCGGATTCCTGAAACACGACCAGGCGGTCGGATGAAGGGCCGGTGATGGCCTTTCCATCCAAGAGAATCTTGCCTTCGGTGGGACGCTCATACCCCGCAATGAGGAAGGCGATCGAACTCTTCCCACAGCCAGACGGTCCGACCATCACGGTCACCCGTCCCGGTTCGAGCGTGAACCCACAGTCCTCGACCACAACCTTGGCCAGTGGACCGTCTCCGTAGACCTTCGTCACGCCGCGGAGTTCGACGGCGCTCCCGTCCGTGACGCTGAGCGTCGCGTCGGCGTTCGGCTCGGCGCTCCTGATGGACCTCATGCGCACTTGTCGAGCCTCCTCGTGCGGGCCGGCCGCCTTCGGTCTACGTTGTCCATCGCATTGCACCGGGTGGCTTCGATTACGTCATTACGAATTATTGCGGTAGCGAGCGCATCGGGCCCCGGTCATCCCAACCCTTGTCCGTCGAGCGCCTCCTCCCAGTCCTTGAGGGCGTCGCGAGGAACTACCACCCGCTGCCCCAGCTTGCAGCTCGGAACGGTGCCGTCATGCACCATTCGCCATGCTCGAGCGCGGGAAACGCCATACGAGTTCGCCATCTCCGCCACCGACAGGAACGGGGACTCATGAACCGAATCGACCGGCGCTGCCGGCAGTTGTCGGAGCGCCTCCAAGGCCTGCCGGACGAGTCGCTTCGCCTGGTTCTGCTGGGTCTGGAGCTCCCACAACACTTTGACAGCAGCCTCCAAGCTGCTACGAGCGAAGTCGACTACATCTTGCTGATCGGCCGGCGCCGGCTGAGCAGCCCGGCCGGAGCGGCCCCGGGGGGCCGGATCGATCTGCGAACGACTACCAAGCCCCGTCGCGCTCTCATCCACAGATCCGGTCCTCCCCATGAGCGTCCCCCTGGCTGGATGATTCTATTGCGCCCCCGTCGTCGGTCTCCAGGTACTGCACCAGGGCCGCGACGTGGGGCGGTGGGTCCTCGGTACACACCGCCTCGATGGCGATCTTCACCGGGTTTCCGGCTTCATCGAGCAGAGGGGCGGCTCCTTCCATCGCCACCTTCGAGCGGGGAACGATGGCGGAGCCGAGCCCGAGACTGACCCACTCCTGAAGAACTCCGAATCCGAGCGCTTCACCCGGATACTCGCGGAGGCGCAGTCCCCGACTCGCGAACAGCTCCCGGGTCGCCCGCGCCAGACCCCAGGTGTCGGGCACCATAACGAACGTCTCCTCGGCCACGGCCGTGATACGCACGCCACCGTCCACGGTGCCGGGCAATGGGCGGCCTGCCCGCGGGACCAGCCACAAGGCCTCGTCGTAGACCAGCCGGCGCTGCCATCCGGGTCGGTGGGTGACGCCCGGCGCCACGATGAGGTCGAGTTCGCCTCCTCCCAAGCGCCGATACAGATCAGCCATGTTGGCTTCGCTGAGCATCACCTCGACCCCGTCCGTCTCGTTGCGGAGTCGGTTGATGGCGGCGGTAAGCACGCTGGCCCGGACGAGGGGCGAGACACCGATCCGCAGCGTGATCCGCCCCTGCTCCAGCATGGCCCGACGAGTGAGCTGGTCATGAGCGCTGAGGACCCGTTCCACGAAGGGGAGGATCGCCCGGCCGAACGGCGTGAGCTCGAACTGCTTCGTCGTCCGGTCAAACAGGCGCGCGCCGAGCTGTTCTTCGAGCTGGGCGACGGCCTTGGACAGCGTGGGCTGCGTGACCGAACACAGTTCGGCCGCCCGAGTGAACGAGCCGGTCTCGGCCAGGGTCCAGGCATAACGCAACTGATTGAGGTTCATCCGACCGCCCCCCGGCCGCCAACGTCCCAGAGTGTGCGCCGGATTCTCGGCGCCCCCGATCAGACGCGATGGCGAAGATGTGGTGAGCATCGGCCTGAAATGTTACATCATTATGAGTATACTGCAAGCCGCGCATCAATCGGCCAAGCCGGAGAGGGGCTGCTTCCAGTGACAGGCCGTGCCTTTCCGATGTCAGCGACCGCCCTGGCGCCGGTTGACCCCGTGGCGGGCTTTCAACCCACGTCGCACCGCCGGCACCAATGTATTCCCATAGGTTATCCAGGCTATTGCCCAAAGCTATTACCCCTCTCGGACTACGACCCATACGGTGGGAACCAGGTCAACCACCAGACGTCCGGCCGCAATCTCTCGCCGAGCAGCAGGATTGGAATGCGCGATTACGCCTCTCCCGAGGTTCTCGAATCTGAGTTGCTCCTGACCACCTCGGGGGAGAACTGGCCGTCGGTGGCCCCGACCGGGACGGGTAGGCGCCGGCTGTCGCGGGCCGACTGGGTGGAGGCCGCCACCGAGGAGCTCGCTGCGCACGGCTTCCCTGCGCTGGCCGCGACGTCCGCCGCCCAGCGGCTGGGGGTGCCGGAAAAAAGCTTCGCCACTCACTTCGAGAGCCACGATGACCTCGTCGAAGCGGTGCTCCAGCGCTGGAAGGCACTGGACACCGACGAGCTGGTCGAATCGCTGGACCGCATCGCTGACCCCCGGGTTCGCCTGGCCCGCTTTGTGGAATCCGCATTCCAGCGTCACCGTTCGGGACGAGTGTTCGCCGCACTCTGCGGGACCGCGTCGCACCTGCGGGTACGTTCCGTCATGGCCCTGGTCCGAGAGGCCCGCCTTGCCTGTCTGGAGCGCGCCCTGACGGAGCTCGGTCTTTCGCCCCGGCGCGCCCGAGACCGGGCGGTGCTCATCTACACCACGTACGTTGGGTTCTGGGGTTTGGTCGCCGACGATCCCAATTTGGACGACAGCAACCCTCGGTTTCTCCACCGAATCGCCGAGCATGTCAAGAACACCCTCATACCTTCGGAGCCCTAACTGTCCGACCGATTTGCTCTCCGGCCGGCAAGCGCTATGACTTTTGGTTATGAACTCCATGCTGACAAACTCTTGGCCACATCGGATCACTAAATAGGTATCATTCGGAAGCACTCAGTCCACACTCCGCCACGGGATCCAGATGGCTCGTATACCGGTCCCTTTTTCGGTCTTCGTTCCACCGGCGGTCAAGGGTGGAGGGGCATTGTCGAAGCCGGGCGGCTCACGCTCGGTCGGGTACAACCACTTTGTGGGGCCCACCGCCGGTCGGGTCCATAGCCGGGACGAGAATGAGGGAAGCGCTCATGATCAACCAAGATCTCGATACGGCTGTCCATCAAGAACGGCGCCGGGCTCGACCGATGGCCGGGATCCGATGAACGGTTCCTTAGAGGCTGGATAGGCGAGCGGGGGAAGCATGCTTTCGTCTCGGCAGACAGATCCTGGCGTCGCCGGCGTTCTGGCGGACCCGGGTTCAGATTCGGGCCTCTCGGCGGAGGGGAGCCCTTCCCTGCGTCCGAGCGGAGGACGGCGTCGGCCGCTTTCGGCCTACCGCCTGAAACGGTGGTTGTGCAGCCCGCGGCCCATTTTCATGGTTCTTGGCTTCGCGCTGTTCTTCTCTATCTGGTTCCTTGTCGTTGATGTACTTCACTTTTGGCGATTCCGGTACATGCCCAGTCTCGGGGAGATCTTCCGGGAGTGGACGGCGCGAAAGCCAAGCTTCGGGATCTCGATATTTACCAACGAGTACTACTGGCACATCTGGGTAAGCGTTCGCCGCGTTCTCATCGCTTTCTCGTTGGCCCTCGGACTCGGCGTCCCGCTCGGACTCTTGATGGGCTGGAATCGGAAGTTCAGGGACTACACATTTCCGTTGTTCGAGCTGCTTCGGCCGATCCCCATCCTGGCCTGGGTGCCACTGGCAATTTTGATGTTCCGCAGTGAAGAAGGGCCCGTGGTCTACCTCACGTTCTTGTCCTCCTTCTTCGCCACCGCCCTGAATACCCTCCTCGGCGTCCAGTCGATCGATCGTGACCTGTTCCGGGCCGCCCACTGCCTCGGGTCAAAGCCAAGAGACGTCTTCAGGCACATCGTCATACCGGGAGCGATGCCCTACATTTTTATTGGGCTTCAAATTGCCATGGGTGTCGCCTGGTTTTCGCTCGTCGCCGGGGAGATGATCGCTGGTCGATTCGGCCTGGGCTATCTCGTCAACTCCGCATATACCACCGTACGCTACCCGACTATTGTTATCGCGATGTTCACGCTGGGCTTCGTCGGTTGGCTCAGCAGCGCTCTCATCAGGTTGGTGGGTGACCGGCTCATGCAATATCGCGCTCGTGTCATCTCCGCAGGATGACCGCGAATCCGATACCGGGCGCAGCCCGATCATGAACACACCGGCAACGGCCAGGAAAGACGAGCCCATGCAAGCGA
>Ga0070741_10014708_pt1 | contig 13470 bp, 10 predicted proteins | sample Coa_R1_4_FD_66440 | JGI IMG/M metagenome (GOLD analysis project Ga0070741, IMG submission 66440) | Surface soil microbial communities from Centralia Pennsylvania, which are recovering from an underground coalmine fire - Coalmine... | ecosystem: Environmental > Terrestrial > Soil > Unclassified ... | reverse complement strand
GCTGCAGGAAGCCCGCCATCTCGTGGACGGCCCCCGACATCCCCTGTGGTCGATGCTCTGCGAGATGGAAGCGCACGTCCAGCGGCGACGCGGGGATGCGAAACCGCACGAGACGGCGCTCGACGGCCTGCGTAACGTCGTGTTCAGCGTGCTTTTGCAGGACAACATGACGGCGGCCCGGTATGCGGCCCGCGACGCGGCGCGCACGGCGATCAGCACCGCTCGCGAGTGCCTCGCGGACGGCGATCCGGCCGACACCATCCGAGCCCTGGACAGCGGCCGCAGCCTGATGCTTTTCGCCTCCACCGAGCTGCGCGACGTCGCCCCTCGCCTTGAGGCGGCCGGGCATGGCGAGCTCGCGGAGCGGTGGCGGCGGGCGGGCGGCTCGACCGGGGCGGACCGGATGCCGACGAATCTGCGCCACGACGTGCTGACCGCGCTGGCCGGGCAGTCGGGGCTGCTGGAGTCGCCGAGCCCGGAACAGATCGCCGCCGCGCTGCGCGCTCTCGACGCCGACGCGCTCGTCTATCTCGTGCCGCGGGACGCGGACGGCCCCGGCTTCGCGGCCATCGCGCCCGCGAGCGGTCCCGCGGGCGTCATCGTCCTGCCGGACCTCGCGATCAAGGCCGACTTCGACCTCGAACACCATATCCGAAGCCTGACTAACCGGGACTCGTACCCGGCCGGCCGGGACCGGCGGCCGGCGCGCAGCGTCGAAGCGCTCTGCGACTGGGCGTGGCGCGCGGCGATGGGCCCGATCATCGAGCAGTACCTGCCGACCATCCCCGCCCTCCCGGCAGCCGCGGCGGGCCGGCCACGCCGGCTGATCCTCGTGCCGATGGGCCCGCTGGCGCTGGTGCCCTGGCAGGCCGCGCGGCGGCGGGACGGCGATTTCGCGATCAAGCACGTCGCCATCTCGCAGGCCGCCTCCGCGCGCATGCTGTGCCGGTCGGCGGCGCAGGCGCCGGTGCCGCCGACCCCGGTCGGGCTGATCGTGGGAGACCCGGACACCCGTGAGCAATACAGCGAACTGCTCGCGGCCCGGATCGAGGCGGAGGCGATCCACCGGGCCTTCTACCGCGGGGGACGGTACGTCGGCACGCGCGCCGACGGAACGCAGAGTCCTGCGGGCGCTGGTACCGCGGAGCAGATCCGCGGCTGGCTGGAAGACGCGCGGCCAGGCCTCGGCGCGATGCTGCACCTGGCCTGTCACGGCGTCATCGACACCGACCAGCAGGATCCGACCTCTTATCTCGTGCTCGCCGGCGGCGACCGGATCAGCGCGGAGGAGATCGTCAGCGTCCTGTCGCAACCGCAGTCGGCGCCGGGCCGCAGCCCGCGTGAGCTCGGCCTCGTCGTGCTCGCGGCCTGCCGCACCGGACGGTCGGTCCACGGCTATGACGAGGCGTACAGCCTGGGGACGGCGTTCCTGGCCGGCGGGGCGCGTTCCGTGCTCTCGACGCAGTGGGCGATCCCGGACCGCGCCACGTCGATGCTGATGTTCATGTTCCACCACTACCTGATGGTCGAGCGCCGTCCGGCCTGGGCCGCCCTGCGCGAAGCCCAGCTGTGGATGCTCGACCCGGACCGCGAGCCGCCTCCGGGCATGCCGGACGCGCTGCGCCGACACCGCGGCGAGGCCGACATCGCACGAATCGACGCGTGGGCGGGCTTCGTCCACGCGGGACGGTAGTCGGCGATGCAGGACGAAGAGATCAGGGCGCTGAACGCCGAACTGGCCGGCCTCACCGGCAAAGCCCGCACGATGCCGCTGCTGCGCCTCGGCAAGGCGCACGCAGAACGGCACTGGCGGATCGGGCCGGGCGCGCCGGGCGGGCTGCCCCACCTGCAGGCGAGCATCGAGGCCTTCGACGAGGCACACGGATACCTGCCCGAGGGCGATCCGTTCCGCGGGCAGGCCGCGCTGATGAGCGGAGTGCTGCGCGGTAATCGACTCGTCGCGTACTCCGGCGCCGGACCCGCGGAGGACCGGGAGACGGGCATCCGCTTGATCGAGGAAGCCCTCGGATACCCGAACATCCATCCGGTTCTCGGCTGTATGGGGCGCATCGTGCTCGGCCAGCTATACCTGGACCGGGTGCTGCGCTCGCTCCAATCGCCCGATCTGCTCTCGACCGCGTTGCGCGGCAGCGGCATGCCGGCGAGCGCCCGCGCGGACGCCGACCGCGCTGTCGACTGCTTCCGCGTGGTGGTCGACACTTCGACCGTCGCGGAGATGACTCGGGCCGCGCAGACGATGCTGACCATGGCCGAGGTGCTGCAAACCGTGCTGTCCGGTTTCGGCTCCGGCGCCGGCCTCGGCGGCTTCGACCTGAGCCGGATGATCGAGGCGGTCACGAAGCTGCAGACGATCCAGCAGACCGGGTTCAGGCTGCGGATGCCCGGCGCCGGACTGCCGACACCGCCCTCTGCGCTCGACTTCGGCACGAGGCCGCCGGAGAGCGGCCGGTTCGACCGGCCGATCGTCGTGCTGCCCGGCGCCGAGCCCGCACGGCAGGATCCGACGCCCGCTCAGGAGGCGCCGCCCCCCGACGTCGACGCGATGCGCCAGGACCTGCGCAAGCTGTTGCCGGACGGCGACGACGTTTTCGCGTCGATCAGCAGCCTGCTGCGTTCCGATCGCACGCCGGATTACGTCGATGAGATGGTCGCGCTGGCCACCAGCGTCGTGTACGGAGCCGATGACGCACACAGTGCTGACGAGGCTCGTGGTGCCGACCACCTCCTGCTCGCCGCGGCGCTGTACCTCCGTTGTCGGCGTGACGCCGACGCGACGGCCGAATCAGCGTCCGAAGCCGCACCGACTCAGGACGCTGAGGCTGAGCCCATCATCGAAAGCCTGCTCGCCGCCGCTAGGACGGTGCCGCGCGAAAACCCGGACGCCGTACCAGTGCTGCTTCACCTCGCCGTGCAGTCGGCCGGAGCGGTTCCGGCCGCGCTCGCCGCACAGCTGTCAGAACTCGCCGCGGCGGTGCGCGACGCCGAGGCCGACGCACTGGTATTCCCGGATCCAGCCGAGACATTGCGGCTGAACGCGGCGGACACGTCGATCGAGGCCGCCGATGCGCCGGCGACTGACGGCGGATGCTTCGTCGTCATTGGACGCGACGCGTTGACCCGAGGTGACGAGCGGGCCACGACCGCGTACTCCACGCTGACGCGACTGATCGATCGGTCCCGGTCCCGCCGCGGGCCGCAGGCGATCTCGCGCAGGCCGGTATTCCTGGCGAATCCGCGCGGCGACCGCGAGGCCGCGGCAGCCGAGGTGATGCTGCTGCGCAGGACGTTCTACCCGCTGTCCGAGGGCTTCGGCCGGCTCATCGAGGACGCCGACGGCTCGGGCGCGGAGGGGGAGATCCTCGACCGCCTGGACTGCTCGATGCTGCACCTGGCCTGCGGCGTCACCGAGAGCGGCGCGTTGGAACTCGCCGACGGCGCCGAGCTCGACCTCGCGTGCGCGGGATCGAACCGCGGCGGGCTGGCGATCCTGCCGCCCGGCTGCCTTCAGCCGTTGTCCGACCGGCTGCTCGCCCTCGGCTTCGACGATGTCATCGGCTGGCGGCGCCCGGTACCCGAACCCATCGCAGGCGCAATGCTCTACCTGCTCCACGTCGAGCTCGTCGACAACGCGCGCTCTCCGGCGGCCGCAGTAGCGTGCGTACGCCGAGGCCTGCGCGATCCCGGCCGGGCGAATTGGCCGCAGCTGCCGGCCGGATACGCCGCACGGCTCGAGCGCGTCCGAGCGGAGCACTGCACAGCCCTAGTCCACCTGGGCGGATGATCGCCGCCATGAGACGACGTGTCGGTGAGAGATGTCGCAAGAACTTTCCGCCCAGCAACAGCAGGCACTGTTGGAACTGCTGCGAACCGAGCTGCGCGCCGCCTGCCAGCGTGCGCTCTCCGAGGGCGTGCCTCCGGACGAACTCGACGCGCTCCTCGATGCACGCGCCGCATCGTTGAAGGCGGAACGTGAGGAGTCTGCAGACGTCTCATCGGAGGCGGCCCACCCCAGCGAGAATCCGCCGCCGCCTCCTGCCCCATCCCACCCGCGTCGCATGCATGGCCCGCCCTGCGACGGCGCGCCGCGCCGCCGGACGGCGAAGTCGGGATGAGCGCCACCGACGCCGCGCGCTGAGAGCCCGGTGCGCGGCGGCGGCACGCTCAGATCATGTGGCGTTTGGCGCGAGCCCTGAGGCGAGCGGCTCACCCGCATACCTCTGAGACGGCTACTCGGCCGCTCGGGCGCCGCAGCGCGAGGATCGCGGCGACCGGGCCGACCAGCGCCACCAGGCCGCACAGCAGCCAGGTCGCCTGCAGTCCGCACAGCAGCGCGAGGGCGCCGAAGAGGGCGACGGACACCGGTCCCGTGCCGACGCCCGCGAGGGAGAGCATCGACATCGCCACGCCGAGCTGGTCGCGCGGCGCGGCCTGCTGGTAAGCGGTCACGATCGCCGGGCCGTTGAGGCCGCACATCAGGCCCACGGCGAAACCGGTCACCGCCAGTGCGGCCACCGACGGCATCACCGCCATCAGCGCGATGCCGGCCGCGATGCCCGCGCCGGTGGCCACCAGCCTTCCCAGCATCGGGATGCGGTGCGCCAGGAACGTGCCCACCAGGCCCGCCGCCAGCGCGCCCGCACTGAACACCGCGATGATCTCGCCGATCGCCGCCACGCTCCAGCCGCGCTGCTTGACCAGCAGCGGCAGCGCCACCTCAAGCGGCCAGCCGAAGGCCAGGTCGAGGCAGAAGGCTGAGACGAACAGCCAACGCAGCCGCGCGTCGCGGGCCAGCAGCCGCAGACCGTCGCCGCTGCCGCGCAGCGCGCCCCACCTGCCGCCGCGCTGCCGCCGGGTCGCGGTGGACCGGTCGGCCGGTCCGGTGGCCGGGCGCGGGATGCCGCGGGTGACGTACAGCAGGCTGGCCAGCGCGGCGGCGCAGGTGAGCGACACGACGGCCAGCGAGGGCCACAGCCGGCCGGAGGCGATGAGCCACGCGCCGAACGGCGTGCCGAGGATCGGGGCGAGCCGCAGCACGGTCGCGTTCAGCGAGTTGGCCCGGGCGAGCCGGTCGGCGTCCATCAGCTGCGGCATGATCGAGCCGTACGACGGGCTGCCGAGACCGAGTAAGACCCCTTCGATCGTGCCGACGAGGAGCAGCGGCCACAGCGCGTGGACCTGGAAGACCAGCGCGGCGCCGGCCGCGAGCAGCAGCACCCGGCCGCCGACCGTGCGCAGCAGCACGAACCGCGGGCCGATCCGGTCCGCGATCGGCCCGCCGAGCAGCAGCATCAGCGAGCGGGGCACGGTCTCGGCCAGCATCAGCGCGGTGACCGCCGCCGTGCCGCCCAGCTGTACGGCTGTCCAGGCCATGCCGACCAGCAGAGCGTAATCCCCGGACAGCGAGACGCCCTGCCCGCCGATCAGCGCGATGATCCTGCTCCACGCGATCCGCGCCGGATCGGCGGCGGGAGCGGGGACCGGGTCGGGGCCGGCGTCGGTCTCCTCGATCGCAAGGGTCTGGCTCGTCTCCATGGTCACGCCTCTCGTGGGGTCGTTCAGTCGGTGCGAGTCCTGTGCATCGCGCGCTCCGGGACGGCGACGCGCGCCGTGCCGCAGCCGCCGCGCACCGCGCTTTCCACGGCGCGGCGCGCGGCCAGGCGTTCCGCGGCCTCCGCGGCCGGGCCGCGGGAGCTGACCTCCAGATGGCCGCCCTGGTAGCCGAGGCCGAGCGCCGCCAGGGCCGCCGCCGCGGCGAGTACCGCCGCGCCGCAGTGCGGCGGCCAGGACGTGAGCCCCGGAAGGTCGGAGAGGGTGAAGCGCACCCGCGACCGCCCGGGACCGCCATGCGTCTGGCACCGCCAGGCCGCGGCAGGGGGAGGGGGAAGGTCGTTCACGGCGGTTCCTCCTCCCGCGCGACCGGCGCCTCGTACTCAGGGCCCTGATCCGGTGGCCGCCAGGCCCACTCGAAGAACCTGAGTCGGCCCGTCGGCTCGACTGCGGAGCCGGTATCTGTGCTGGTATCGGTGCCGGTATCTGTGCCGGTGCCGGTGCCGTCGCGCGCCGAAGCGGTCACCGCCGCGAGCGCGGCGACGAACCCGGGCGGCGCCGGCAGGTCGCGCAGCGTCCAGCGCTCCCCGGCGAACCGGCCGGAGCCGACCACCGGACCCGGAGTCAGCACCCGTAGATCCAGGCCGTCGAGCAGGCGCCCGCCGCTGGCCTTGACGCAGGCCTCCTTTCGGGAAAGCAGCCGGTGGTACATGGCGCGCGGGCCGTACGCCTCGTCCTGCCTGGCCGCGATGTCGGCCGCCTCCTCGGCCGGCAGGAACCGCGCGGCCAGGGCCAGCGCCGGGGTGCGTTCGCCGATCCGCTCGATGTCTACGCCGACCGGAGCGGCCAGGCACACCGCGATCAGCGCGTGCCCGCCCGACCTGCTCAGGCTCCACTGCCACCGGCCGGCCGGGCCGTCGAAGCCCGGTTTGCCGTGCGGTCCGGTGGACCAGCGCAGCGAGTACGCCGCGACGCCGAGATATCCGCCGAGCACAGTTCGCGCCGCGACGTGCGCCACGACGTACCTGCGCGAGGCGACCGCGTCCCGCAGCCGCCCGGCCTGCGTGCGCTCGCGGGCGTCGAGCAACCGCGCGGCCGACCACGGAATGCTGTCGTCAGCGTCCAGGCTGACGTGCCAGATGTCCGCGCCGGGCGGCTGTCCTGGGGCGGCGGGTCCGGGCTCTGTCGCGAACCAGGCCGCGTCCCGCGCCCGCCACCGCGGATCACGCGGCCCGGACATCGGTCAGCCGACCCTGGAGATAACCCTGGGCCAGCGTGAGCCGCTGGATGTTCCCAGTGCCCTCCATGTACTCGAAGGCGCGCGCGTCGCGCACCCACTTGTCCAACGACGGATGATCGAAACGCGCGCCCGGCCCCAGCATCCGCACCGCGGTCGCGGTGCACTGCTCGGCCAGCGCGACGGCCTGGATCTTCGCGGCGGACGCGAGTGTGCCGTCCGCCGGGTCACGGTCCGCGGACCGCGCTGCGGCGAGCACCAGCGCACGGGTCGCGCGCAGCCGGCCGGCCAGCTCCTCGAACACGTGGCCGTCCGCGCCCGCCGGGCACAGATGCCCGCTGCGGCCGTGGCCCGGGCACCGGTATTCGAGCACGTAGTCGTAGGCGGCCTGAGCCACCCCGAGCGCGAAGCAGGCCACCACCGGCCGGAACCTGTTGAACGTGCGGGTCGCCGCCCACATGCCCTGCCGGGTCGCCGAGCGGTGCCGGCCGAGCAGGTCGGCGTCGGCGATCGGCACCGCGTCCATCCGCAGCTCGCTCAGCTGCAGCCCGCGAAGCCCGAGGGTGTCGAGCGGGACCGCGGTGAAGCCCGGCCGGTCGGTCTCCAGCAGCACCGCGCTGATGCCGAGCGGCCCGGGCGAGCGCCGCGCGAACACCACGCCGAGCGCGGCGCGCGCCCCGTTGCCGACGAAGCGCTTCACCCCGCTCAGCACCATTGCGTCGCCGGACGCGGCGGGGCGCAGCGCAGTGGACATGCCGGCCGGATCCGAGCCGCGGGCCGGCTCGGTCATCCCGAAGAAGGTCCAGGTGGGCTCCGCGGCCAGCAGGCCGAAATAGCGCTCGCTCTGCGCTTCGTCGGCCAGCTGCGAGACGGCGAACCCGGACATCGACGGGCCGGGCAGCGCGAGCACGGCCGCGGCGTCGACCCGCGCGAGCTCCTCGAAGGCGGTCACCTGCTCGGCGCAGCTGTCCAAGTACGCCGGGCGTCCTCGCAGCATGATCGGATCCTGGTTGTACGCCGCGGGCAGGCCCATCAGCTGACGCCAAGGCAGCAGTCCGAGCAATTCGGTGCACAGGCCCGGGTCGCGGTCCAGTCCGAGGGCGAGGCCGCGCAGCGGTGCGGCCAGTTCGCGGGCGAGCGCGCGCAGCTCGTCCAGGCGTCTGGTGTCGTCGGTCACGGCTCCTCCAGGGGGTTGGGAGGCGGTGGACCGTCCGCGGCCGCGCGGTCCGGCGCGGAGGCGGACGGGGACGGGTCGGACGCGGGCGCATAGGTGTCGCCCAGCAGTTCGAAGGCGCGCGCCTCGCCGCCGGGGCCGGCCGTCAAGAAGCCCCAGGCGCCGAACAGGCGCAGACAGTGCCGGACGGACTCGTCGAGGCTGTGGTGGACGGAGCGCAGGACGAGCGCGTCGGGCCGGCCGTTCGGGCTACTATCAGTGTCCTGCGATGCGACGCCGTCGAGCAGGGCGCGGGCCGCGGCCATGCCGCTTGCAGCGTCGGCGATGTTCGCCCGCACCAGCGGAAGGTTGAGTGTCGCAGTGCTCTGCACCTCGCGGTCGCGCAGGTGCTGCGTGGCGAGCGCCAGCAGCCGCTCGGCCAGACCGAGCCTGATCCAGGCGATGCCGACGTGCCACGCGCTCGGGGTCGGCGCGCCATCGCGGGATCCGGCTCCGGGGATGTGGAGCCAGACCAGATCGGGAACGCCAACCGGCGTACCGATCTGTTCTCCGCAGCCGGTCCGCTGCGCCGGTCCGGTAGGCGACTGGTACGCGTCACAGGAGGCTGCGATGTCGCGCGGTACGAGTACGTGTCCGGCCGGTCCGGCAGGTAGAACGCCCGGGCTGGTCGCGGCGTGCAGGAGGACGAGCGCGGCAACGGCTCCGTGGTCTCGGGCGATGGCCGCGAAACGGCTCGGGTGATCCGTTTCGGTCACCGCGGTGTCGGAGGTGTCCGACGTGTCGAGGGCGTCGGCGCGGTCGGCGAGAACGTCGATCAGCGTGCTGTCATGAGCATGCTCGTGTGCGATCGTCGCGGTGGTCACGTGGTCGCCCGCCCTTCCGGTGCGTGGCCGCCCACCGTCGCGAACCGGTGGGTGTCAGTGCGCCCGGCCGGCTCGTCCGACGGGGAAATCAGCATGCTGCACAGGTACGGCAGCCGCGGGTCCCGGTCGGCGATCAGCACGCTGCCGTCAAGCGGCTTGCCGTCGGCCAGCAGGTCGGCCAGCGCCAGCCACACGCCCGCGCACGGGTGCCCGGGCTCGGCTCGGCTGACCGCCACGCCCGGCGCGGGCGCCAGATCGGCCAGCGCGGCGCCGAGCACGAGGGTCCGCGCGGACCGGCCGGGATCCGGGTGCCGCCGCGCCGGGTCGGCCGGCCGCGGACGAACGGCGGCGTCTTGCGGGGCGTCGAACCGGCCGCTGACCGTGACCACGGGGCGTCCGAGCACCGGGCCGGCTCCCTCGCCGCTCACCAGCAGGGCGACCGCGAGGTCGCGCGCCGGGCGCGGGCCGCCGGGCGGCAGCGTGCTCTGCTCCAGGATCAGGATCAGCGCCCGCCGGGCCGCGCCGCCCGCGATCATGTCGGCCGCGGTGCGCAGCGCGGTGAACGGCCCGGCGACGCCCTGCTCCGAGATGCCGAGCACCAGCGGATCGCCGGGCACCAGGTCGCCGAGGACGCAGGCCGGGAAGCTCTGGTGCCGGCAGTCCGCGCTGGCCTCCACCGAGATGATCAGATCGATCCCGTCCAGCCGTTCGGCCAAGTCGCGCGCGACGGCGCGGGCCATGTCGTGATAGCTGACGACCGGCATTCCGGCCGCCCACGACCCGTCGCCGCCGAGCCCGTAGAGCACGTCGGCGTGGTCGCGGAACGCCTGCGAGGGGCCGTCGGGCGCGCTGCTGTCGGCCGCGGTGAAGTAGTAGGGGGTGATGGATTCGAGGCGCGGGCCTCCCGCCGCCGGCCGCGCGGCGCCGCCGCGCTGCTGCCCCGAGCGTCGCAGGACCGGCATTTCGTCACCTGCTCTCGGCGATGTAGCCGGCCAGCGAGCCGATCGTCTCCAGGTGCCGCTGCTCAAGGCTGTCCGGGTCCACCTGCATGTCGAGGGTGTCCTCGAGCGCCATCAGCAGGCTGAGCACGCTGGTGGAGTCCAGGCCCAGGTCCTCGGCCAGCCGGGTGTCCTCGGCGATGTCCGCCGGGACGCTGCCGAGCACCTCGGCGATCGCCGCGGTGATGGCCTCGACGATCTCGGTGTCCTGAGTGCGGGTCTCGGGCGTCGTGGTGGTCATGGTGCGGTCCCTTTCTGGTGGATGCCGCCCGGTGCGGGCGGGCAGGAATCAGTGGCCGAACTCGTGCAGGATCTGCGGGCCGAGCATCGCGTCGGCCTCGTCGCGGGCGCGGATCAGCAGGGCCCGCCCGTCGTGCACCAGCACCTCCGCCGGATAGCCGTGGCTGAGGAAGTAGACCGGCGAGGCGGTCGGGCCGTAGGCGCCGGAGCGCTCGACCCCGATCACGTCGCCGGGCCGCAGGTCGGCGGGCAGCTCCACGGCCTTGCCGAGGGTGTCGTTCGGCGTGCACAGCGGGCCGGCGACGTTCCACTTCGCCGCGGGCTGCGCGCCGGCCCGGTTCAGCAGCCGCATCGGGAAGTTGCGCTTGACGAAGGACCCGATGCCGACGGCGGCCATGTGGTGGTTGGTGCCGCCGTCCGCGACCGCGAACCGCTCGCCCATCGACTCCTTCACGTAGCGCACGCGCACCGCGTAGACCCCGCTGTGCCCGAGCAGGAACCGGCCGAGCTCCATGACCAGCCGGGTCTGCGGGTGCCTGGCGCGGAAGTCGGCGAACAGCGGATTGAGCAGGTCGACCAGCGCCGCGGGATCCAGGTCGCGCTCGCCGGAGAAGTAGGCGACCCCGAGGCCGCCGCCGACGTCGACGATCTGCGGGTCGATGCCGAGCCGCGCGGCCAGGTCCTCGGCCAGGGCGAGGATCTGGCCCGTGTTCGCCGCGATCACGTCCTCGGTGAGGAACCGGGTGCCCATGTACGCCTGGAAGCCGATCAGCCTTACCGCGGGGTGCCGCTCGGCCAGCTGCGGGCCGGCCGCCTCCAGCGCCTCCTGGTCGATGCCGAACTGGCGCGGCTTGCCGCCCATGGTCAGGCCGCCGCCCTTGACCGCGAAGCTCGGGTTGACCCGCAGCACCACCCGCGCGGTGCGGCCGAGCCCGGCCGCGGTCTCGTCGATGAGCGCGAGTTCCCCGAAGGACTCGCAGATCAGGGTGATGTCCTCCTTGACGCAGGACTCGATCTCGGTGCGGCTCTTGCCGGGGCCGAGGAACATGATCTGCTCGCCCGGCACCCCGGCGCGCTGCGCGGTCAGCAGCTCGGCCAGCGAGGAGACCTCGGCGCGCGCGCCGAGCGAATGCAGCAGCGCGCAGATGCTCACGTTCGGATTCGCCTTGAGGGAGAAGAACATCTCCACGGCGGGGTGCAGCCGGTCGCGCAGGCTGTGGAACTGGCGGGAGATCACGTCCGCGTCGTATACGTACAGCGGGCTGCCGAAGCGTTCGACGATCTCGTTGATGGTGACGCCTTGCACCGTGTATACGGGTTCGTGGACGTGCACCGGCTCTTCCTGCTGTACGGGCACTGCGAGCGCGTGAGTGTCTTCAGTCACGGTTACCGGTCTCCTTCCGCACGCCCTCGGCGACGGCGTGGTCGAGTTCGGCCAGCTCCTGCTCGGAGCGGGCGATGAGCAGGCCGTAGAGCCGGCCCTGGTGGGTGCGCGCGTCCAGTCGCGGCGCTTCGGCGTCGGCCGCGGCGGCGGCGTTGACGGTCGCGAAGTTGTTGACCAGCAGCCCGCGGCCGCTCGCGGGGTCGAAGAGCAGCCCGTCGAGCCGCTCGCGCAGCCGCCCGAACGGGATCCGCCGGGTCGCGGCCAGGTCGTACTGGCGCGCCATCGCGATCTGCCCGTCGGTCAGGAAGCGCTCCTGCAGGCCGACCTGGTAGGTGGACATGTTGCTGCGCGCGTTGATCTCGATGACCGGCAGCAGGCCGCCGTCGCGGGTGGTGATCGCGTCCACGCCGACCAGGCCGTGGAAGCCGTCGGCGGCCAGCCGGGCGCCGAGCAGCGCGGCGCAGCGCTCGATCTCGGCGGCGTGCCCGGCGGTGATGCGCGCGGGCATCCGGTGCCCCTTGTGCACCCCCTTCTCGGTGATCGCCTCCTTGACGAAGTCGAAGCGCACCGAGCCGTCGCGGCCGACGGTGAAGTGGTAGTTGAGGTCGGCGTCCTTGTCGGCCCACTCCTCGACCACCACGGCCAGCCGCGGATCGCCGGTGCGTTCGGCGCGCCGCGTGACCATGCGCACCAGCTGCTCGAGCCGGCGCGGCTCGTCGACCACGACGATGCCCTTGCCGGAGACGCCGAACGCGTCCTTGACGCCGATCCGGCGCCCTGCGGCCAGCGACCGCGCGGCCTGCTCGGCCGCCGCCGCGAACTGGTCCACCGTCTCGCACTCCCAGCCGCGCGCCTGCGGCAGGCCCAGCTCGGCGGCCACCCGCCGGCTGTAGATCTTGCTGTTCACCGACTTGGTCAGCGCGGCAGGAGGCAGCGCCGGGGCCAGGCCGGTGCGCCCGCACAGCTCCTCTTCGAGGGCTGACATCCCGTGCGGCAGCAGGTGGGCGCCTTCCCGGGCGAGCGCGGTGAGCTCGGCGAGCAGCCGCGGCGAGCGCAGCGCGTCGACGCTGACCGTGTGCGCCGGGTCCTGCTCGTCGGCGACCAGGATCCCGGGCAGTTCGAGCCCGAGGTCCTCCAGATAGGCCAGATAGCCGGGATCGGGGGCGGACTTGAGCACGACGTGGTCGGCCTTGCCGGCGAGCAGCAGCGCGAACTCGTCCATGCGGTTGACCACCGCGGCCGACGAGCCGCCGCCCACGGAGGGCAGGCCGATCTCGTCGCCGGCCCACTCGGTCTCCACCTCGAAGTTGCCGAGCAGGACGAACGTGGCGCGCGGGTCGCCGGTGCAGGCGCTCTTGACCCCCTCGAGGAAGGTCTGGTTCGGCCGTGACGTCATCACGGGGACTCCTTGAGTGGCTAGGCGGGGGCGTGGCTGGATGGCGGTGTTTGCTGGATGGGGCTGTGCTGGCTCGGTGGGGCGGTGCTGGGGGGCGTTCGCGTTCAGTGCCGCAGCACCGCCGCGGCGAAGGTGGCGCCGAGGCCGACGGAGGCCATCAGGTACAGGTCGCCGGGGCGCAGCCGGCCGGCCGCGCGGGCGTGCACGTGGTTGATGAAGGGGTCCGCGGCGAAGCAGTGCCCGGTGACCGGGACGTTGTCCAGGTAGACCCGCTCGACCGGCAGGCCGAGCGCGCGGCAGGTCCATACCCATGACAGCCGGTTGACGTTGTGCGGCAGGATGACGGCGAGTTCGTCCACTGAGACGCCGGCCGCCTCGGCCGCTTCCAGGATCACCGCGGCGAGAAGCTCGTTGTGGTCCTTGAGGAATCCCGGGTCCAGCGGGTAGGGCGGGAAGCCCTCGGCGTACTGGCCGTACGTGCGCACCGCGAGGCCGAGCAGCCGGTCGCGCTCGCCGTCCGCGCCGACCAGGCAGGCCGCGGTGCAGTCACCCATCACCGTGCTCTCCGGGATGATCTGCAGCGCGGGGCTGAAGGTCGTCTCACCGGCGA
>Ga0070741_10014707_pt1 | contig 13473 bp, 7 predicted proteins | sample Coa_R1_4_FD_66440 | JGI IMG/M metagenome (GOLD analysis project Ga0070741, IMG submission 66440) | Surface soil microbial communities from Centralia Pennsylvania, which are recovering from an underground coalmine fire - Coalmine... | ecosystem: Environmental > Terrestrial > Soil > Unclassified ... | reverse complement strand
ACCGTGATGCCGCACAACCTCTACCTGCATTCCTCGCTTGTGCAGACGCGGGCCATCGAGAGAACGCCCCAAGGGCTGAAAACCGCCATGAAGTACAATTTTCTTGATTCCTTCGTGGCACTCAATTTCGCTTTTCTAATCAATGCCGCGATTTTGATCATGGCCGCGGCAACTTTCCACAAGCATGGCTTGAACCAGATCGCGGAAATCCAGGATGCTTATCACACGCTTTCGCCTCTCCTGGGCGCTCCGCTGGCCAGCGGCCTGTTTGCTCTGGCGTTGCTCTGTTCGGGTCAGAATTCCACCCTGACAGGAACCCTGGCGGGGCAGATCGTGATGGAGGGATTCCTGAGTATTCGTCTTGTTCCCTGGCTCCGACGCCTGATTACTCGGCTGATCGCCATCGTCCCTGCTGTCATTACCGTGGCATTCTATGGTCCACGCGGGACCGCCAAACTCCTGATCTTCAGCCAGGTCATTCTCAGTCTACAATTGTCCTTTGCCGTATTTCCGCTCATCCAGTTCACCAGCGACCGAAAGAAGATGGGAGAGTTCGCCAATCCCTTATGGCTTAAGGTAATGGCGTGGGCAGTGGGGCTTTTCATCGCTGTTCTGAACGGGTACCTCCTGGTCCAGACGGTGCGAGGATGAACCCATTCACGGGAGCATCGATATGTTCAAAAAGATCATGGTGGCGCTGGATCACAGCAAAGCGGACAGCGTCCTCCTGTCCCGGGTGAAAGAGCTCGCCCGGATCACGCAGGGGGAACTCCTGCTGGTCCACGTGTCGACGGGATGGGCGGCGCAGTGGCGCGAGGACTTGAACCTCGCCGATTCCCAGGAAATGAAAGAGGACCGCGATTATCTGGAGAGAGTCGCCGAGGAGCTCCATCAGGAAGGGTACCGGGTGACGACCCGCCACGCCTGCGGCGAGCCCGCCAACGAGGTCTTGAAGGCGGCTCATTCCCTGGGCGTCGACCTTATCGCCATGGCAACGCACGGTCACCGCGGCTTGTCGGACCTGATTCATGGCACAACCATCACCAAGGTCCGCCACGAAAGTGACATCCCGCTGTTTCTGGTCAGAGCGCCATCAGATTGAGCCGGTTTTCCAGCCAGGCTGGATATTAGCTTGCTATTTCAGGAGATTCGGGTTACAAAGGGGCGCCTGCCTAAAGGGCCGACAAACATGCTTATCCCAGGATTCGCTACGGCAGAAGGCACACAGAGGTTCCGCGACCGGTTTGGTGACCGCCTGCCGGGACACTTCCGTTGCGCTGAAGGGCTGTGGCTCTCTTCGATCGGGCTGGGTACTTACCTGGGGGAACCGACGCCGGCGTACGATGAACTCTACCGTGAGGCGATTTCCCTGGCCGTTGGCTCGGGTGTCAACGTCATCGATTCCGCCATCAACTATCGCCACCAGCGAAGCGAGCGCGATGTGGGATGGGCGCTCCGGTCCCTGATTGCGACGGGAACGGTGGAGCGGGATGAAGTCGTCGTCGCCACCAAGGGCGGGTTCCTGAGTTTCGATGAAGCCGAGCCCGCCGATCCGACCGAGTATTTCAGCCGCAAATATATTGAGCCGGGGATTATTCGTGCGGAGGAGGTGGCGGCGGGATGCCACATTATCTCGCCCAGATTCCTGGCCGACCAGATCGAGACCAGCCGGCAGAACCTGGGGGTCGAGACGATCGATATCTACTATCTCCATAACCCGGAAACGCAGCTCAACGATGTCAAGCGCGAGGAGTTTATCCGCCGGCTGAAGGCCGCTTTTACGCTGCTGGAAAAGGCCGTGGGCGAGGAGAAAATCCGCTTCTACGGCATGGCGACGTGGAATGCTTTTCGTGTGGGAGCGGATTCCGGGGAAGCTGTTTCGCTCTCGGAAGTCTTGCGGGTTGCGGAAGAAGTCGCGGGAAAGGATCATCACTTTCGGGCCCTCCAGCTTCCTTTCAACCTGGCGATGCCCGAAGCGCTTCTTGATTCGACCCAGGAACAGAATGGCAAAAGGGTTCCGGTCCTTCACCTGGCCCGGATCCACCGCCTCATGACCTTTGCAAGCGCCACCTTGTTGCAAGGCCGGCTTGCTTCGGGCCTGCCTCAAAAGGTCCAGCGGTGGGTTCCGCATTTGAAAACGGACGCGCAACGCGCCATCCAGTTCGTCCGCTCGACGCCGGGAATCACCTGCGCCCTGGTCGGAATGTCCCGGCGTGAGCACGTGCTGGAGAACCTGGGAACCGCATCCCACCCTCCTCTTTCAAACGAGGATTTCCGCGCCATCTTCAAGAAAGAGTAAGCATGCCTGTGAAGGAATCTCACCGGCGCAGGCGAAATATCCCCATCCTTGGCGGGGCCTTATCCCCAGCCTTTCATTTGCCTGCCTTGACTTGGCGCTACTGATTGGTTAATGTCCAATTTCGTCAGGCATCGATTTTGAAGGAGGCGACCTGGTGGCGCGCGGAGGGCTCCTCACGCTAACCACAGATTTTGGCACCTCGGATCACTTTGTGGGGGTGATGAAAGGTGTTATCCACACCATTAATCCCGGGGCGCAGATTGTTGATTTATGTCACCATATCAACTCCTACGATATCTTCGACGCTGCCTACACCCTGGCGCAGAGCTATCGCTTTTTTCCTCCGGGGACCGTTCATGTGGTGGTGGTGGACCCGGGCGTTGGAACTTCCCGTCGGCCGATTGTGGTCCGGGCGGCCGGACAGAAGTTCGTGGGGCCGGACAACGGGGTCTTCTCGTTGGTCTACGAACGCGAGGAAGCGGTTGAGGTAAGGCATGTCACCGCGGATCATTATTTCCTGAACCCTGTCAGCCATACGTTTCATGGCCGCGACATCTTTGCTCCAGTAGCGGGGTGGCTCAGCAAGGGCGTGGAAACCGACAAGTTCGGAGAGGTGGTGATGGATTACGTCAGGTTCACTTCTCCCAAGCCCAAGCGGGTGGGGGGGAGTCTGGTGAGGGGGGTCGTCTTGAAAGTCGATAAGTTCGGCAACCTCATTACCAACTTCACGCCTCAGGATGTCCCGGAGATATTTGCCGAAAATCCATCCCCGTTCAAAATGGTGGTGAACCAGCGTGAGATTACGCAACTGAATCTCGCCTATTCTATGGGTAAGCCGTCCGAGCTCTTTGCCATCGTGGGCAGTTCTGGTTTTCTGGAAATCTGTACCAACCGTGGTTCGGCTGCGAACTTGCTCGGCGCAGACAAAGGGAGTGAAGTCGGCCTGATTCTCGGGGCGCCACGGTCTGTGGAGGGGTAGCTTGCGTTCAGACCGGGGACCTGGAGTTCCTTAGCTCACTGCTTCCCCTTGGCAGGAGAGGGATCAGGGATGGCGGTGTCGGCGGCTTCTCGGGGCGGAGACTCGGGCAGCCTCTCGATTTTTACCTTCGCAACCCGGCGCTGGTCCATCTCCGCGACGGTGTATCGGCGCCCTTCAAAGATGAAGGCCTCGCCACCTCGCGGGATGGAGCCCAGGCGCGCCAGGACAAATCCCGCCAGGGTTTCAATCCCTGGTTCGCGAGGCAAGAGGATGTCATAGTCGTCGGCCAGGTCGCGCAGGCTGACGGACGCGTCAACGACCATTTCGTTCTCCCCGACCTTCCGGATCACCGCCTCCACCTTGTCGTACTCGTCATGGATCTCTCCCACAATCTGTTCCAGCACATCCTCAATGGTCACAAGACCCACAAAGGTGCCGAACTCATCGACGACCAGGGCCATTTGAGACTGCCTGCGGCGGACTTCTTCCAGCAGGTGGCTCACGGAGACGGTTTCAGGCACAATCAGCGGCTGGTGAAGGATGGGTCGAAGATCCAGGGGAGCGTCCAGGGGCAGACGCTGGTGGAGACGGCTGAGAACTACGTGCAGCAAGTCCTTGGCGTACAGAATGCCGACAATCTGGTCCGGCAGTTCGTCGTAAATGGGGACACGCGAGTGCTGGTCTTTGACGATCCGTTCCAGCAACTCGATGAGGCTGCCGGCGAGCGGGTAGGAAGTAACCTTGGGCCAGGGCACCATGATTTCCCGCACGCGGACCTGGTGAAGATCGAAGACGCTGCGGATCATGTCCTCTTGCTCTTCATCCAGTAGCCCCCGCCGGCGGATGGCGGAGACAATCAGCTTCACTTCCTCCGGTGTGTGCAACAGGCCATGGCCGCTGCTGGGAGGGGCGCCCAGGCTCCGCAGCACCGTATTGGCCATGGCGTCCAGCGCGCGCACGGGATAACTGCTTAGGCGCATGAAAATGAGCAGGGGACGGGCCACCAGGAGTGAAACCTGCTCTGCGCGCTCGTAGGCCAGCGCCTTGGGGACCAGTTCTCCCAGCACCATGAGCAGGACTGTTATCGTGAGGAAGGCAATTCCGATGGAAATTCCGTGCGCCACCACAACCGCGGCGTACCGGCTCAGGTAACCTTCCAGCAGCCGGCGGATCGCCCCCGCCAGGATGGCCTCCCCCAGCCACCCCATGAGTAGGCTAGCGATTGTGATGCCGAGCTGGATGCCGGAGAAGAGCAGGCCGATATTGGCCAGCAGGACCTGCACGAGACGGGCGCGCGGATGGCCGTTCACCACGAGCTGCTCCAGGCGCGACCGCCGGACGCTCAGCAGCGAGTACTCCGCCGCGACAAAAAAAGCGTTCAGGCCGATCAGTCCGGCAATGAGCAGGACCTTAAGAATGACCATCATGTGAGGAAGCCATCCGCGCGGCGCTAAACACCATCGGCTAATACCCGATTATTCTATCCCGCCGACGGCAAAAGCTCAAAAGCTAGTTCCGCAACAAGCCTGCCATCCCATTGGCGGCAATAATTCCGATGGAGTGCGGAGCCGACCCCGCAGGCGTCCGGGAAACCATTCCCAGGGAGCTGAAAGTCAAAGTGAGGAGAGGGGCGCGGCGCAGTTGGGACAGAAGTTCTGTTCCTTGACGACCCTGTGACCGCAGGAAGGACAGAACAACAGTCTCTCCCGGCGGGAAGCGTAGAGGAAGCCGACTCCGAATCCCGAGAAGACGATTCCCATTCCCGCGAGCAGGAGGGGAAGGAAGAAGAAGCCGAAATTGTATCCTGCATTGAAACGAATGTCGTTGGGGTCCTCGGGGTTATATTGAATTACGTGGCGGCTTCCCGGAGGGTAGGAGTCCGCTTTCCGCTTCATCTCCGGGTAACTGGAGCTGCTGTAGCCTGTGGTTGAGGGGGTGAGGTAGTCCCGTCCCTTCAGGCGATAGCGAAAGATAATTTCGGCCGTATACATGTCTGAGGTTGTCGTGCTCCGCGAACTCTGGCTTTGGTGGTGCGTGACCTGGCTCCTGACAACCTCCGCCTCGACGCTGGGCCACTGCGTCATAATGGTGTACTGGCGGTTGCCGGTCCAGCCGGCGGCTGCAAGCAGGGCTATGCCGGCTCCTCCAAAAATCAGGCTGAAGAGCCTGGTCAGTCCCGCGGAAGCGTTTGCCATGGGAAACCTCCCCGGCGGTTCTCGGTCGTAATGCTGCCGTCCGGACACGTTCTGGAGACCAGTCATCACGGGGCAGGTCAGACGTCATCCCCCGACCGCGCGGACCGGCCGTCGGCTGATGAGAGTGAACTGAGGACGGGCGAATTCTAGCACCAGTAGAGTCCAATTCAAATCAGGTGGAGTCGGGTGGGACGGCAGGAATCCTGTGCTAGAATTCTTTCACTCTTCCGCAGGGGCCAGAGGCATGAATGAGGGATCGAAGATCTTCAAGACCACATGCCCTCTCGACTGCCCGGACACGTGCAGCGTGCTCGTGACTGTCGAAGACGGTCGGGTGACTCGCCTCAGCGGCGACCCGCAGCACCCTTTCACGCGCGGCTTCCTCTGCCACAAGGTGGCGCATTACGACCGGCGGCTCTATTCTCCCTTGCGAATTCTTCACCCCTTGCGCCGCGTCGGCCCAAAGGGCGAAGGGAGATTCGAACGGATTTCCTGGGATGCTGCGCTGGATGAAATCACTGACCGGTTCAGGGCGATCACTGCGCAGTACGGGGCGGAGGCCATCCTGCCGTACTCTTACGGCGGGTCACTGGGTATTGTACACCGCCTTGCCGGACACCGGTTTTTCTACCGGCTGGGAGCAAGCCGCCTCCGGCGCACGATCTGCGATCCCGCGGCCATGGCCGGCTGGGAGATGACCATCGGCAAAAACATCGGCACTGACCTGGCTCAGGCGCAATTCTCCGATCTTATTGTCATCTGGGGAATGAATATTGCCGCCACCAATGTGCATTTCGTGCCCATCATCAAGGCTGCGAAGAAGCGCGGGGCTCGCGTGGTGCAGATTGATCCATACCGTAACCGGACCTCGCATCTCGCCGACGAACAGCTTATGCCTCGTCCCGGCACCGATGCCGCGCTGGCGCTGGGATTGATGCACGTCCTGGTTAAGGAAGAGCTGGTCGATCATGACTACATCCAGAAGCACACTGTGGGATTTGACCAACTGCGCGCGCGGGTGCTGGGGGAGTATCCCGTGGGGCGCGTCAGCAAGATTACGGGCGTTCCCGAGGATCAAATCGTGCGTCTGGCGCGAGATTACGGACGGGCTCGAGCCCCATTCCTGCGCATCGGCTTCGCGCTGACTCGACACGACAACGGCGGCATGGCCATGCGGACGATCGCGTGCCTGCCGGGGCTGGTTGGCGCTTTTCGAAAACCCGGCGGAGGAGCACATCACGAGACCGGCTCGGCCTTTGAATTTAACTACGCGGCGGTGACGGGAGAGGAGGAATTCAAGCCCGCCACGCGCGAAATCAATATGGTGAAGCTGGGGGAAACCCTGCTGGAAGAAGAGAATCCTCCCGTCATGGCATTGTTTGTGTACAACTGCAATCCCGCAGCGGTGGTTCCGGACCAGGCTCGTGTCCGCAAAGGCCTGCTCCGGGAAGACCTTTTCATTGTGGTTCATGAACAGGTGCACACGGATACCGTTGACTTCGCCGATGTGGTGCTGCCGTGCCCGACCTTCCTTGAATACCTCGACCTGTACAAGAGCTATGGCCACTACTATCTCCAGGTCGGCAAGCCAGTGATCGAACCCCTGGGGGAGTCGAAGGCAAACCTGGAAGTTTTCAGCCTGCTCGCCCGCCGCATGGGTTTTGAAGACCGATGTTTTGAAGAGACTGAATATGACCGGATGAAGCAGGCGCTGGACTCGCCCTCACCGTTTTTCGCGGGTGTCGATTTCGAACGGCTCCGGGCGGGAGAAACTGAGCGTTTGAAGGTTGCGTTGGACGGAAATCCCTTTGAAAACGGATTCTACACCCCTTCCGGGAAGCTGGAGTTCTACTCCGAGCGCATGGCGAAGATGGGATTTGACCCTCTTCCCACATACACTCCCTGCTCCGAGAGCCCGGAAAATCACGCTTTGCACGGGATGTATCCACTGCAATTGCTTGCCCCACCTTCCGTGCATTTCCTGAATTCGACTTTTGGCGCGGTCGAAGAGCAGCGCGCGCGAATGGGAGAGCCATCCATCAAAATTCATCCGGCCGACGCTCGGGCGCGGAACATCAGCGCCGGAGACCTGGTGCGCGTCTTTAACGGTCGTGGTCAATGCCATCTCTATGCGGAAGTGACCGAAGACACTCGGGAAGGCGTGGTTGTGGCGGAATCCATCTGGTGGCCGAAGCACCTGCCGGGCGGGCGCGGCGTGAACGCGCTGGTCTCCACGCGACTGACCGACCTGGGCGGCGGATCGACTTTTCAATGCAATCTCGTCGAAGTGGAAAGGTCTGGTGGCGCAGGGCAGGGGAGCCGCATTGACACGCCCGGCCGGGGAGAGGTACGCTAGATGTGTAAGGGGGCGTTCCGGTTTCGACGGGAGCGCTTGCGCTTAGGAGGCATGCCGGGGGTCCACACCACCCGTAATCGGAGTGGGTCAAAGACAACTGCCAATACGCAGTATGCCTACGCTGCCTAATTGATTAGGTAGCCGTCTCCTTCGTCAGGCCCGCAGGGCGGAGAGAGGCGTCGTTTAGCGGGCTGGCTCTGGGTCCAGCGCCTCGGGATTCGAAGCGAGATCCGCGCCGAGCGGACATGAGGCTAGTCGGCGGTTCGTTCTTGCTCGTTCCTTAGGACCGTTGGCGAAAGCAGGAAGCGAACGAGATAAGCATGTAGGCTCCTAACCGTGAGGCTTTTCGGACGGGGGTTCGACTCCCCCCGCCTCCACCAGTTCACGATCTCATCCATCAGTCGGTTTGTTCCTGCGCTTTCGGTCACAGTGGCCGGGCGTTCCAGCTCTTCAAGGGAGGCTCTCACTCGTTGAAGCAGGAGCCCAAGCGTGTAAAAGCCAGGTAAAATCGTGGGGATCTCATCAATGCGGCCGGGGCGAGGCGCTGATCCGTTTTCGGATAATGGTTGCTCGATGGGTCAGGGAGGCCCGGCGGTTGCACGTGGGGCTCTCCGAGTGGCCGTTTTTTTGTTGACAGGGAAGTCGATCTCGAATATAAATTCCCGCGAACAATTTCATAAAGAGTAATTCTGCTTCACTTGCTTCATTTGGCGTCGAGATACGGGACTAGGCTCAAATCCAGTCAGGAGAGGGAAAAATGTGTCTTCGCAAGGGCGCAGTTGTCGCGCTTGTGTCATTGCTAATTGCGGGCGCATCATGGGCACAGACCAATCGGGGGACGATTACCGGAATTGTGACGGACCCAAGTGGTGCTGTTGTTCCGGGTGTGGCGATTACCGTCATTAACACCGCGACCGGCGTAGCCAACAACGTGACAACGAATGAAAGTGGTGTGTATACGGTCCCGTTGCTACCCGCAGGGATTTACAAGCTCAGCGCAGAGAAGACAGGCTTCAAGAAAAATGAGCATCCTGGGATTCTTGTTCAGGTCGGTGAGACGGTCCGCCTGGATTTTGCCTTGACGGTCGGGCAAGAGACCCAAGTCGTAGAGGTCACAGCGGCGGCCCCCTTGCTCCAGAGGGACACCTCCGACAACGGGACCGTGGTTACTCCTCAGGATGTGGAAGATCTGCCGCTCACCAGCTTCGGCGATCAGCGAAGTCCTGCTTTCTTCATGCAACTCGCTCCGGGAGTCACCGGGAAAGGTACCTCGAGTGGCGGCCCGGGTGCAAACCGGACCATGACCACCCAAGTGAGTGGCAGCATGGTGAGCAGCACGACGTTGCAAGTCGATGGCGCGGATGTTCCAAGCTTCGCCGAATTCGAGGGTGACTTGCGAACTCTCCAGATTCCGCCGGACGCCATCCAGGAATTCAAGCTCCAATCGACCAATGCCTCGGCGGAATTTGGAAGGAGTGGTGGCGGGGCCGCCATCTTCCAGGTAAAGTCGGGGACCAATCAGATTCACGGCTCGGCCTTCGAATACCTCCGCAATGACGCGCTGAACTCGCGGAATTTCTTCCAGAGCAAAGTCAGCAAGTATGTGAACAACGAATTCGGCGGGACGGCAGGCGGGCCCATCAAGAAAGATAAGGCTTTCATCTTTGGCTGGTATGATGGCTTCCGGTTGTCCACGGGCGTGTCAACCGGTCTGGCGACCGTGCCTACGGTCGAGATGAAGAATGGCGACTTCACCCACTATGGCACCAAGGACGCAAATGGGAATTTCGTGATGACTCCGCTCTACGATCCCACCACGCATACCACCTGCGGCCCACTGATTTGTAACAACCGGATTGACCCCAGCCATTTCGATCCGGTGTCGGCCAAAATCCTTCCTTTATTCCCGAATCCGAGCAACCCGGATCCGTACCAGGTGATCAGTAACTACACGAACACCGTCGCCAATCATATTTCGATCAACCAGTACGGTCTTAAAGGCGACTATGTGGTAAATGAAAAGAACCGCTTGAGCGTTCTGTACACGTACGGGAATAATTCCACACCGAATACCCCGCTCATCCCAGCTCCGCTGGGAGGGGGCGATCAGCCATCGGAAAACAAGACCCGTAACGCCCGCATCAACTACAACTGGATTGTCAGGTCCAATCTGTCAAACCAGGCTACGCTGGCGTGGAACCAATGGGCAAGCGGCGTACAGCCTGTAACTACTTGGGCAGGCAAGTCGGATTGGGTCTCTTACCTCGGTTTGAAGGGATTCTCTCCCAACTACCCCACGCAGTTTCCTCAGATCGTGATCAACGGGCTCTCTTACAACGGGGGCGGTGGAGCTGGTTCCAGCAATCAGCACGGCACTGAGTTCGGCGATACACTGACCTGGCTCAAGGGGAAGCACACTGCCAAGTTCGGATTTGCGTACATGAGGGGTGCTGACAACGAGCATCAAACAGGGCGGAGCGCCGGGTATTTCAACTTTCTGAACCAGGAGACCGGCCTGCCCGGGGATGCGAGCACTGGGATTGCGTTTGCCAGCTTTTTACTGGGGCGTGCCGATGAGATGCAGGCCTACCATTACAATGTGCCTAGTTATGCGCGCAATAGCTACTACGCCGCTTTCGTGCAGGATGACTTTAAGGTAACCCGAAGGCTGACGCTGAATCTGGGTCTGCGCTGGGACCTGTTTACCCCGGACGTGCACAAATATAACAACAAGTCCTGGGTCGACCTGACGGTGCCAAACCCCGGCGCGGGCGGCCTGCTGGGAGCCATGAAGTTCGCGAGCGCCTCTGATCCTTCGGGCCTCAATACCTACTACAAGAACTTCGGCCCGCGGGTTGGACTGGCTTACAGCCTGAACGATAAGACCGTGATCCGGGCTGCCTACGGGATTTTTTATGCGATGGGGAATGCCAACCGCCTGGACCGAGGGACCTTCGTTCAGGGATACAACGGCACGGTGGACCTGACTTCCCACGACAACGGAATCACTCCGGCGTTTATCTGGGGAACCGACACCGCGCCACCATTTACGCCTAACCTCACCGCTACGGCTTTCCTGGGCGGAGGGACGCCCTTCCACTCGGCGGGCACTCTAATCTTGCAGGACCGGACGGACAGCCTTCCACCTTATATGGAGAATTACACGTTCGGAATCCAGCGGCAGTTACCATCTCAGATGGTGCTTAATGTTGCCTATGTCGGAAACACGGGCATTCACCTTGCAAGCCGCCTGATGCCGTGGAATAAGCTCCCTCTTCAGTACCTGAATTCGCTCGGCAATCTGTTCGCCTCGGATGGGACAACTCCCCTGCTCTTTGCCTCCATTGCCGATCCCAATGCCCAGGCGGTTCCAGCAATTCAGGCGATGCCCGTTGATCCTGCCACAGGGCACCACGTTCCTTTCGTGGGTTTCGAGGGTCTGTATGGCGGAGGCGCCACGGTGGGCCAGGCATTGAAGCCCACTCCCCAGTACGCGGGGTGGCATCGCTACTATGAAGGGGTGGGCGTTTCGACTTACAATGCGCTCCAGGTGAAGCTGGAGAAAAGGTTTTCAAATGGCCTCTCCTTGCTCGCATCCTACGCCTGGTCCAAAACGTTGACCGACGGTGGGTCAATTTTCTCGACCTTCTCCACCGAATTCGGCACGACGACTCCATGGAACAGGCGAGCGCAAAAGTCCTACTCGTTTATCGACATTCCCAACAACCTGTCCATTGCTTACGTGTACGAGCTGCCGGTTGGCAAAGGAAGAAAATTCCTGAATCAGGGTGGACCCGTCAACGCGATTCTCGGCGGCTGGAAAACGGCAGGCGTCCTGAGCTACCAGAGTGGGCGGCCAATGAACATTGAAATTAATGGCCAAACGGGTGGCTTGGAAGACCAGGGCTGGGGAACGCCGGATCGGGTGCCGGGAGTCCCCATGGCCACCGAGGCGTATCGATCCGGGCACTTTGACCCTGCAAAAGATGTCATGTTCAATTCCGCGGCATTCCGATTGCCATGTCGGTTCTGCTTCGGAACATTGACACCGACAGAGGCAACGGTCCGGGATTTTGCGTTCCCGAATGAAGACCTCTCGTTGATCAAAGAAACGAAAATCAGGGAGGCTATGTCGGTGAACTTCCGGGTCGATTTCTTCAATGCCTTCAACCGCCATGTCTTTGGCGATAACAACGGCGCCTATGCAAACGAACCCGTGTTTGCGCCTGGGCAGCCGGGCTTTGGAGCGGTCTACGGCGTGCAGAACCAGCCGCGGACTATCCAATTTGGTCTGAATCTTAAGTGGTGATCCAGGCTCGAACGAAAGGGTTGTCCTGCATTGCGATCGCACGTCGGCGGGTTCCGGAGCCCAGCCGGCGTGCGATCCAGCATCCTGGTTGACCGCGCAAGTTCCCGTCTGCTATCTTCGAACGGTGCTGGACTGGCTTTCTCGGGGCAGGTGGCTCGATGCCACAGGCCATGGGCCGGGGAGGACGAATCTCTGAAGCATCCGCCTGCGAGTTTTGCCGTCCGGCCATCCAATCATGCGCGTGAAACCTCTCCTCGTGTCTGCCCTGACCCTGTGCCTTCTGCATACCCCTTTGTCTGCGCAGTCGAGTCGTGAGGAAGAGGCCGAAAGGCATATCCAGGCCGCAAAGCTTGCTCAGGAAAAGGGCGATTACGCCCAGGCGGTGGCCGGTTATCAAGCCGCGCTGAAGCTGATGCCGGAGGTGCCGGAGCTTTACAGCAACCTGGGGATTGCCTATTACTACCAGAAAGAGTATGGAAAGGCCGTTGAGGCCTTCCTGCGCGCTCTCAAGGAGAAGCCGAACCTGGTCGGCGCGAACCTGTTTCTGGGGATGGCCTACGTCAGAACCGCCCAGTTTGAAAAATCGATCAAGCCGCTCGAAAAGGCAATCGCTCAGGATCCCAAGATCCGGCAGGCTTACATCAATTTGAGCGGCAGCTACGAAGAGCTTGGCAACGATGAGGAAGCGGTGCGAGTGATACAGCGGGCCGCCAAGATTTTTCCGGATGACATCGAGGTGCTCTACAGCCTGGGGACGCTGCACTACCACTTGATGTTCCGGGCTTACGGAAAAATGGCGCGCGTGGCTCCAAACTCCTATCGATATCACCAGGTCATGGGCCAGTCCTTTGAGCAACGGGAAGAGTATCCGGAGGCCATCGTTGAGTTCAAGGAGGCGCTCAAGGTGAACTCGCAGGCGCCGGGCCTCCATTACGCCCTGGGCAACGTGTATTGGATCCAGGGACATTACGCGGACGCGAAGCGAGAGTTTGAGGCGGAACTTGAGATTTCCCCCGAAGATTACATGTCCACCTGGAAGCTCGGGAACATTTATCTCGCGGAGCGGCAATTTGATAAGGCTCGGCCGTACCTCGAAAAGGCTATCCGGGTGAAACCCACACTGGCCGAAGCTTTTCAGGACCTAGGCAAGCTGTATCTGGAGACCCATGAGAACGAGAAGGCTCTCGATTGTTTGAAGAAGGTGGTTGAAATGGCCCCCGACGAGCCGACCCCTCATTATCTGCTGGCCATGACCTATCGACGCATGGGAAAGACGGCGGAGGCGCAAACCGAGATGGGCATGTTTGAGAAGCTGAAGGGCGCCGAGATCGAGCG
>Ga0070741_10014706_pt1 | contig 13474 bp, 20 predicted proteins | sample Coa_R1_4_FD_66440 | JGI IMG/M metagenome (GOLD analysis project Ga0070741, IMG submission 66440) | Surface soil microbial communities from Centralia Pennsylvania, which are recovering from an underground coalmine fire - Coalmine... | ecosystem: Environmental > Terrestrial > Soil > Unclassified ... | reverse complement strand
CATGCACGCATTGCGGGAACTTCCGCTTAGTCTGCTGCCGACGTTTCTGGTGCCGATAATTATCGGGTCACACATTTTGATTTTCGCAAGGCTTGCGAGGCAACGACAGCTTTAGTGGCGGCTGTATCAGCCGGAATAAGCAAACCTGGATTCACTAGAAGCGCGGAATCGCGTCTTCTTCGTGCGGGGAATTCACCTGGGCGGTGAGGGTTTCGAACCCCCGACCCTCTCGGTGTAAACGAGATGCTCTACCACTGAGCTAACCGCCCTGTGTTACCTATGAAAGACGAGCGGAATTGCCCGCCCGAAAATTCGTCTTGTCCGGCAGTTTTATCCGGCTTAAGCTGAGCGCGTGAGAGAGCATACAGATAAGAAAAGCGCATTTCAGAAAGTCGGGCCATGTCTCTACCGTTACAAAGACGGGACGTATTATGCACGCTTCGAATCGGGCGGTAAAGAAATTCGGCAGAGTTTAAGAACAACGGATCGCAAACTTGCGGCGCGCAATCTCGCGGAGAAGAAACGGCAGCAATCACAGATTGATCCGGCAAAGAGCAAGATAACGCTCGCCGAACTGTGCGACGTTTATGTTAAAACAATCGAACATCAGGGTGAAAAAACCGTGGATCAGAAAACGCGGGTTGCTGAGAGAATCAAAAGTCACTGGCCGGGGGGGAGTGTTATTCAAGTAGGGAAGATCAAGGCAAGCGATGTCGATATGTGGCTTGCGCGTTACAGTTTTGGCGCAGCGTCGCGCAGTTTCCATATCCAAGTAATCAAAGACGTGTTCAATCTCGCGCTACGGGATAAGATTATTTTCGATTCGCCAGCCGCGCATCTCAAGTACGCGAAGCGCGAGAAACCAATTCGCAGGACGCCAACCTTTGAGCAATTTCAAGCAATCGTTGAAAGCATTCGGTCGCAAAGGTTCAATGGCCATGATGCGGATGAGTCGGCAGACTTCGTAGAATTTATCGGGCTGGCGGGATTAGGACAGGCGGAAGCATCGACTCTCACATGGGATGACATTGACTGGCAACGCGAGCAAATCATAACCTTTCGCCATAAGACGAAGGCGGGATTCGCCATCCCGTTGTATCCGCAGGTACGGCCGCTATTAGAGCGGCGGCACGCGCAACGACAGCCGGGCCTTGATCGGGTATTCAAGATTGACAATGCAAAGAAGGCGATTGCGGCAGCATGCCAGCGTTTGAAGCTGCCAGCGTACAGTCACAGATCATTCAGGCGCATGTTCATCACGCGAGCAATTGAGAAAGGCGTTGACGTGAAAGTGATAGCCGAATGGCAGGGACACAAAGACGGAGGCAAACTGATTCTGGAAACATATTCACACGTTAATCCAGTGCACTCGAAGCGCATGGCCGCGCTAATGACGATTGAGCAACCCGACAACCTTGTAGTGATACTACAGTCAAAGCTAGCCTAACATAGTATTTGACACTCTTTAGGGATCTCATAACATCCCTGTTGCACTAACATAGCCTGTTTAACGCTTACCTGCTCTTTTGTGGGTAGGTAACTGAGGCGTGACTGGCAATGTTGGGAAGCTAGATCAGACAAATGAAGTACCTACATTGCCGACACAACCAGTCAAGACCGCGCCAGTCGGCGCATTGAAAATAAAGGACGCTGCCAAATATTTGGGCGGCGTGTCACAAATCACAGTGCGGAGATTGATTGATCGCGGACAGATAAAACCAAACCGGGCGCTCCGGCATTTGCTCATCCCTATAAGGGAATTGGATCGCTTTTTAACGGACGGCCAATGAGTGCGAGCACTAGTGACCAACCGCTACTTGGTTTCACGTGCTATGTGTGCAAAAAAGAGCGGTGCTACCTTGAGTTTGACATTTGCGAGCCGTGCCTATGGGCCAGCGTACAAGACCCGCCCGACATGCGAGAACTACGCGAATTAGAGCAGCGCGCACGGCGTCATCGGTTGGCAGAAATTTGACAATAACGAAGCTGTACGACTTTGTTTTATGCATGACAACGGATGATGTTGCTCAGGTGTCGGTGGGAGTGCGAATAACACGGCCCGGTACCACGCTAACGGCGTTAAACGCCCGCGCTAAGTAGAGCGCGCTCGTGGTAAGGCGCACAGCCCGCCGATTTGACAAGGCGAGCTAAGACCCAAAAGGGACGGATTGGCGAAACCCGCAAAGGTGGTTTGTGTACTACTACATTTGACACTGCGAAGATACTAGACAAACGTATCTGCATCATCCGTCATTCATGCCTTCTGAAGTGAAGGTAATTTGCAAGCCGGTGTTAGCCCAACTTTCACCGGCTTGTTTTATATTCAATCACTGAGGTACGACCCACAATCGTAAGCGGCAGTTGTGGGACAGGGTTAGTATTGAACCAAGCTAATTTCATCGTATGGGCGCAAATTCAAAGAAACGTCGATGACGTCTGCTTCACTCGTAAAACATTGACAATTGGTGGCACGACGACAATAAATGTAACGCATGGACAGCGCCGTAAACTTCGGAATGCGTGGGCGGTACAGTGTCTCGCTTTGGAAGTACGCTTACGACTTTGGCGACGTTGAGTTAATTCCGCGAAAGAAGCGGCAAGAGCTGCGATTGGTAAAGCGGCGACTCAGACAGCGAAGGACGGGCGTTAAGCCTCGAAAACCGTGGATACACTATCGGGCGCGTTGCTTGAAATGCGGAAATCACATCATCGTCGCGTCACAACAAAATCTCAAAGTGCGCAGTCCAATAATCAAACTTATGCAGCTTGATAAGTGCACATGCGGTTGTTGGGTCTGCGGCAAGGCGATAAATCGCGGCAATCCGGTTATCGGCAGTCATCGCGGGATCGGCCAACATAGAACAAATACGCGGTTTTGCAGCAACGCGTGTCGCCAAAAGGCATACCGGCGGCGAGCTAAAGACGCGGGCTAACAAGGAGTGTGCTAGGTGTAACAAAAAAAGTAACATAAAAGGATTTGCCAATCGATTTGCAGTGGTTCATGATGGTTCACGAATGAATGCGCTAAGAATGACGGTGCCGGTACCAATGGAGATTCGCACGATTGCGAAATTGGAAAAGCGAAGTGTCGCAGCGCAAGCACAAATCGCTTTCGACCAGTTCGCCCGCAACTGGCGAAGCACAACGCCACAACGTAAGCCCACTATATCAGCGCAACGGAATGACAGCGCGTGATAGTTGGAACGTTCGCGAATAACGCGCTACCGGGCAAGCTAGGCGCGGGATGGGCCACGCCTGGTAAGGCATCTCTTTCCAAAGCTTCTCCGGTCAGGATCGCCGAAGGCTTGCCCTTGTCAGAGTGCATGAACTTAAAAGTTTGGGTTATACACGAAAAATGAACGAGTTAAATCACAACGGATGTTCATGGCTAGCCGGGTATCTGGACGGCTGTGGGCGCATAGCTATTGGGCGAAGCACAAAAGACAGTCCGGCCCGGTTGGACATTGTGAGCATCGACAAGAACTTTCTACGCGAGTTTCAAGCGGTCGCGGGTGGAACGATCCAATTACGCCCAAGCGACAATCGCGGGCGGCGGCAAAGGTTGTATCGCTGGCAGTTGTGCGGCAGGCCTGTAGCTGCATTACTGGAGAACGTAGGGCCATTTATGCGCAACGGCCAACGCCAACGCCGGGTCGCTAGAGCAATTAGAGAGTGCCAGCAACGGTACTCTATTTCCAAAACAGATCAGACAAACAAAAGGTAACAAAAGTTATGCAAGTAATGAAGTTTGAATTGAACAGCGGCAACCTGGCTAAGTTTAAAGCTATTGCGAGCGCGGCCACGAGCTTTCCACAGGCCGTAAGAAATGTGGTGAGTGAGTTTGGGGTTAGCGAAGGCGAAGCCCGGGCGCTACTGGCGAAGGATGAAGGCCCGGGCGCGAAGCTGTACCGGGAATTGATGAGCCGTCCGTACACTGGCCGGGAATAAAGCTAACCGAAGCCATGATCCTTAGTTCAATCACAACCGAGCCATTGGATGACGGCGAAGCGGATTTGCCAGTCGCCGACAAAGAGCCGAAGGCAGCAAGACGGGGTTTGTTACGTGTGAACTACGAGGCCAAGTTTAAAAGGGCATTGTCCGAGTTAGAGCGCATGGAGCATCGCCGGGCGCAGCTTATCGCATTCGGGCGGGCTGAAGGACAAGCAGCGGAAGCATTACTCAACGAGTATTTGTCACAGACGGCGAGTTATCCAGTTGCTAACGGCGACGTGGAAGCATTCAAAAAAGCGTATAAAGAATGTTTGGCTAAAAACCTAGAGTTGTCGCCACGTATCGAGGCTTTGCGTAAGTGGATCGGCGGCTTGTCGCGGCAACAGACGCTTGCGAGGTCGGATGATCCCGGCAGCATCGGAGTGTTAAAGGTTGAATTTCCCACGATGAAGCAAACGCTTGTCGATGCCGTCTGTGCGAAAGCCGGGCAACTACGAGAAGAAGCTGATCGTATCGCTAAGGATGAGCAGAAGCGGCTAGATGATGTATACGGCGTCGGCGAATACGAGGCCGAAGAAACGCAAGTGGTGAAGCGGGCGCGAAGCAACGCGGAATATTTGGACACACTGGTGGAGCGCGCAAAAACAGAGCCAGTGGAAACGCTTTACTTAGACGTTGTTCGCTACCTGCTTCGATGAATAACGAAGTTAAAAAAGGCTTTTGGATGCATAAGCAGAGCGGACGGGTATTCACGTCACTGCGGAAGCTGAAAATAGTGGACGATACCCATTACGAGGAATCGCTTCGGCCCAAGCCGTACGAACTGAGAAGCGAGGCTTACATGGTGCTAATTTCGGAAAAGGAGTTGAAAGAAAATTTTGTGAAGCTGTGAACGCTGTCAGTCATAGTCATTGCTAGCCGCCAGCGAAGCCGTGCCTGTTTGCACGTTGCGACGCTGGCAGCACAATTTTTGTTTGTCGTGTTTAATCTGTGAAAATGTTTCATAGATGCCGCCAGTGGAAGCGCGATTCTGTTAATTACTTGTTCTCGGGTCGCGTGGAAGCTGGCGGCACTTTTCCTTTTGCTGGCAACAATCGTGCGGCGTTAATGCGGGTGCGAACAGCTCAGGACATCGAGATGAATAGCCCACATGTTAATATCCCGGAAGCGCGATCAACGCGACCAGGGTGGTTTTAGTTGCGATGTGGTGAGGAATGATAGCCGACGAGGTCTGAAATCGTAAAGTTTGCGCGAATAAACTCTTGGAGCTTTGGCAGTACCTTTTTTAACAAGTTAGCCTGCTGTTGCAATCGGTTACGCAGGTATCTTACTTTTTCAAAATCGGATGCGGTAAATTCATCTTCGACAAGGAGCACGGATAATGCTTCAACCAGTTTGTTTGGTTCTTCTACGACGTGGGTGTATTTGCGTTTACCCGTAGGCATGGAACGGACCCTGCGAGATTCAGCCGGAATCAGCTGCTGGGCTGCGATTATATCATCAAGGTTTATGTTCGCTATTTCATCTTGAAAGGTAGTAAACGAAACTTTTTTAAACGGGTGTAGTCCATCGAATTCGATCGAAAAACGAGCTTTCCGCAACCATAGGCCGAACGGAGTCACCGCTGTGAACTTGAAATTTTGTGCGCTTTTCAGAAGCTCTGCGAGCCGTGGATCGAAAATATAGATCGCATGAATCAGATCATTGTACCGCGCCGCTACGTCCCGAGTGAGCCGGGTGATGCGATTTTCAAAGGGGACTAAATCTTTACTGAAAGATATCGGCTTTTTCTTTTCGACTGCCTGATCGAACACTTCGAGCAGTTGTTCAAGTAGCACGCTGCTTTCTTCGAGCGTTTCGTACAATTTAACCATTGTCATCGCAACTCTGCGTTTCTGGTCAAAGAAAAAGGTCAACGCATGACCCGTGGCTTTCGATAGCACGGATTCCAAAACCTTTGCGCAAAGACCTAACCAGCCGATCATATCAATTTTAGTGGTCGCGGGGTTTCATCAACGCGACCCAATATCATTTTGTCATTGCGATGTGTACAGAGCGTCATAACGCTAGCGATTGGTGGAAAAAGTCGCGGTATTCGCGTAACTAAGGCAAGGGTATTCGCAGCCGAATTGGATTATAAACGGCATAGAGCGCGAACGCTACACGCCACAGCGCATTTAGTTGATGCGCCGAACGCGTCAGGATAGCGGGCCGGATTCTGCGACGATTCTAGGACGGTTTTAGGACGTCTGAAAAAAGATGAAAAAAGGCGTGCGCTATACCTTGCACGCACTAGAATCGGCCCGGTCAGCCTTTCCACTTTGTTGCCTGGCATGAAAAGATTGATTCTTGCGTGCGTTTTCTCCGCGTTGGCGTTCATCGTTTCCGAGTTGATAAATGCACCGTTGGGGTGGGAGGATGAATTAGGGTTTCATTTTGGTTCGCGTTGAGGCAACACCGAATCGACTGAAACTTTTTTGGTGAGCGAGGGGCGCGATCCCTTGCACAAAATCCAATTATCTAACGAGAGACGGACTGTTCAGTTGAGCAGTTTTAGGTGATAAAAGGTGACAAATGATGACAAATTTTTTCACTTGCTCTCGTTAGTGGACTGTCGTAATCCCGGCGTCCATGAAACAACTAACTTTGCAGCTTCCCACTCGTTTACACGATCAACTATGTGAGTTGGCGAAGATCGCGGACCGCACGCCAGAAGCGTTGGCGTTGGCTGAAATTCGGCATCGTGTTGAACAAGCTTTCGAGGAAAGAAGCGTGGATATGCTTTTGACAGACTTCGAGTACCGGACAAAGGATGCAGCGATTCGTGTTGCACGCGCTGCAAGCGATTGGGCCGCACGTCACAAAAGGATTGGTATGTATCACATTGAAGCCAGCGAATCAGGGAAGTACGGCGTGTATGAGATGAACTTTGATTTACACGCCACGGATTCGCCCTCGGTCGGCAAAGATGACGATGAGGGCGAACAGTGGAAACAGTCGCGGTAATCGCGTTTACGTTTTAAATCCCATCACCTTCATCGTTCCGGGATCATCAAACTCAATTGTAAGTAATTTCTCGCCGCGATATTTAAACCGATGAAAGTACAGTTGGTCATTAAAACCGACGAACCGTAGCTCGTGGTTTTGTGGGTACTCAGACAGATATTGGATGAATTCACCAACTGTGAACGGTTGCTTGTCCATGTCGCGAGTGTGGAAACTGGATAGTGGCATGATTCATCAATTATTCATTCGAGGATTGTATTGTCACGCCGTAAAAAGCGCCTTTGTATTGTGGTAATTTTTCCCTTTTGAACGTGCGCATATGCGCCTATAATACGCGCGTATCCAATGAGAGCGGTAAACGTAATAAAGGTCAGCTTTAGAACTCTTGCGGAGCGCAAGGTTCACGAGCGACTCAAAGATGCACGCGAGCTTGCTGAGCATCGCGCCACAAAGCGCGAACTCCAAGTGAAGAACTCGTGCGTTGCAGATGCGCGAAGCTACCGAGTGGCTTCGAATCGCTCAGTTTACGCGCACATTTAGGTTGGCTACCGGCAGCGCAAACTTTTCAATAGCGGACGCCGACGCGCTGCTGGAGTTGATTTACTCCAAGCCTACTGGACGCATCGTTGTCGTCGCTGGTCAGGCGGTAAACTTTTGGGCTGATAGATATTTGAGCAAGGAATCGAGGCTCGCCGAATATCGGCCATTTACGAGCCGCGACGTGGATTTGTTAGGTAGCATCGCGAACGCTCAACGGCTTGCGGAAGAAGTGCACGCTGATCTCGAAGAGCCGCGTAAACGTAAAAGTGGCGCTTCGCCAGTAGTCGCGAACGTGAAGGTCTCAACCGGAGGAGTCATTCGGTCGATTCAATTCTTGCGGCATGTTCGCGGCGTCACTAATTCCGAGATCACAGAGAACGCGATTCCGTTTCGTCGCGGCAAGATCACGCTTTATTTTTCCGATCCAATTACAATGTTCAAAGCGAAGCTTCACAACCTTGTGGAGTTATCGCAAGAGGGGCGAAACGATGCCCGACATGTCGAAATTTTAAGGCTTTGCATTCCTGTGTTTTTGCGCGCTCAACTACGCTCTGCGGACAAGACGGATGCGGCGGCAAAACAATCACTCCGCGCGGTTCAGCGCGTGTTGAAACTTAGCAAATCGCAAATAGTTCGACGGATTCCAAGCGAAGTGCGGTTCGACTGGAAGCAATTAATTCCGATTGCCCGGCTTAAGAGAATTCAAAACCAGCGGATTAAGAATTTCCGCGAAAATCAATTAAAACGTTGGCTCGCGCTAGAGAGAATCAATCGGCGTAGTTGATTGCGCTTACGATCTTCACGGCAAAAGGCTTTTTACGTCCGCCTGTATTGTGGGTGAGCACGTCAATCTCAAAGCGCCCTTCGGCTTCAAGTTCCTTCAAAGGATCGACGTACTCCGTCCTGAATTTGTCATCATCGTTTGGGCACAACTTGGCTTGCTCCCAAATCCTGTGGCCGTCTTGGACTTCTTGCCAGCGCGCGTCTTTAAACTCTTCTGAACTGGACATTGATGTTACTCTATAGGGAGGCCAGTGTCTTCGGAGACACGTTTTAAATGGCCTTCGCGATTTTGGTCAGCATTCTCCTTTCTCTTCTGGAGAAGATTTTCGGCTTGTGTCAGGGATCGCTCGTACTCTGTAACTTGATCTTTAGGAATCACGGCCCGGCGAACGATAAATAATCCGTCCTCTACAAAGAAGTGATCGACGTACGCTGGTCCGAAGAAATTTTCGATAGCACATTGCATCACTTCTTCTGTCAGCGCCGGCTCTGTTTTAAAAGCTGTTTGGGTTTGGTCTGAGTGGGACTTTGCAATTGCAGTGATCTTCATGGCGTGGGATTCAATCACAACGGCGCGAGCGGTAAAGAGCAAATTAGGCTTGCGACGTACAGCGCAAAAGCGGCAGAATCCGCCGTGTGAAAGTGAAGCTTGTTACATGCATTGGAATATTGCTCTCTTGTGCCGCAAGCGCGTTAGCGCGGATTGGAGAGTCTGAGGCACAGATTGAGGTGCGCTACGGCAAGCCGGTTAAAGTTGCCACGAAGTCCGACTTACCCGGACCCGCATTCCGATGACATTTCGCGAGCGAGTTGAGGCCCATCCTGTCGGCTGGTCATTCGTGGTCGGTGCCGGGAGTTTTCTAGCGGGGGTATTCGTAACGTTGGGCTTCATGCAGGTAATCATCTCGGATCGCGGCCCGCGCGATAGGAGTGTTGTGCAAAACCCTACCGAGCCGACACGCGCGCCTCTATTTCAGTTGCCCGGTGCAACGGAAACAAAGAGTCTACCGCCGAATGGCAATATGGAAATGACAAGCTACCAATTTGTTCGCCGATACTTGGAGCTTGACGGGAGGTTCGCCGAGCAAGAAGCCTTTATCAAACACGCCAACGGGAAACGGGTTCGATGGAAAGTGATGTTCACATTTCCCGCATCTAATCGCGAAGATGAAATTACACTCTATTTCGACGTGCCAGCAGTATCGTCTAACGAAAGACCGTTGTTTGGTAGCCCGGTACGTTGGGCCACTTTCCCGGCGAGTTTCCGCGACCGTTTGTATTCCTTGAAGCGCGGCGACATTATCGAAATCGCCGGCATTCTACGAATGCTCAGCAGTACTCAGCTTCAAATCCAAGCGGACGATTTTGACATTGTCTCGACACCAAGTCCAACGACTACGCCAACACCAACGGCCAGTCCCGAGTCCATAAAAAAAAGCTAACGCGATCCTGTGAAGCGGGCCGGGCCGCCTTAGGTGATTTTCCTCGTTGCATTGCGGATCGTAGGCGCGGCAGAATCGCGGGTGAATGAAAACAATACTGACGATAGTAGTAATCATCGTTGCTTTCGCGATAACGAGCCTCGTGATTTGGAACCGAGAGACGGCGGCCCAACCAGCGACAAACAGCATTGCGGTCTTACCGTTCGAAAGCCTAAGCCCAGAAAACGAAGGCACGTTCTTAGCGAATGGCGTTCGCGACGGCGTTTCTACCAAGCTGGCGAAAGTGGCCAATCTAAAGGTGATTCGGCAGGACAGGGCGAATGTTGCTTACGTGCTCAAGGGAAGCGTACGTCGTGAGAGTGGTGAGGAGTGCCATGATCGAATCCATTTTTATGGCCAACTCATTGATACTCGCACGCACGCTAAGATATGGGCACAAGAGTACGATCGTGAATTGTGCAAAGTATGGGAACTCCAAGGCGAGATTGCCCAACAAGTCGCGGAAGGCGTGCAGGTTGCGTCGCTAAGATCGCGTGCACATTGAGTCGCCGTTTGTTCACGATTGAACACAGATGCAGAGAGATGCAGACACTAATGTTTATTGTTGATCTACCATTCAGATTCATTCGCGCGTTAATCGCATTCACGTTCGGCGGCCTGATTGGTTGGGTGGGTATAATCCTGATTGGGCTGAGATTTTTCCATATCATTACTTGGCCATGGTGGGTAGCGGGGCAGCCGCTTGAGTACGGGGTGCTGTATTGCCTCTACATGACAATCGATGGCGCGCTCTATCGCGCAGGTCGGAAGGAGATTGGTCGCTATGCCGTCGCGACAATGAGCGATGAGCACCTAGGACGCTTGGAGATGGAGCGAACGGTCCGCGAATGGCAGAAGGAAGAAGAACAAAATTCTGGGGGCGTGAAGAAAACGGGCGAGGCGATTGGCGAAGAGGGAGAGAGGAGTCTGACTTAAGCAAGGCGCTCTACCTTTATCCGGCATTTTATCCGGCTGTGGAATTTTTTGGGCATGATTTGAGCGAAAGTGAGATCAAGCGTTTTCGACGTTTTACCTAGCGTTGAGCACATCAGAGCGCGTCAAGATAAAGTGAGAGAAACCACCGGATACCGGTGTAAACGAGATGCTCTACCACTGAGCTAACCGCCCGCAGCGACGGTTTGATTGTAGCGGCAGGCGTGTCGCCTGCAAATTGTGCAAGAGCGTTGGGTTGAGGACGTCATTCCTCGCGCTCACTGGATCAGAGCCCTCGCGCGGCGAGTTGCCGCCGCCTTCTGCGCTATAGCCTCCAAGCGGCCGGGTGTCTTGCGCATCGTTGCAATCGCCTTCTTCGCAGCATCCTTGGTGAGTTTCGACCATCGAGCTTTGCGCTTTTCGTCGCGGAAGCGACGCACAATGTCTGTTGGAATCAGGTCGATGTCGTGCATCCGACGGCATGTGGGGCAAAGGATGACGAGATTGGAAAGCTCGTTGTTGGCGCGGTTGCCATCGAGGTGAGCAACCTCAAGGACCTCTCGAATACCGAAGCCGCAATGAACGCAGATCGCGGCATACTCGTCAAAGGCGAGCTTGCGGTAGTTGAGAAGGCTAGTGATAGAAGTAGCGCCAGATTGATTTGTCGTCCTCATAGAGGGAAGTTTGTAGGACAACGCGGCAAGCTGGCAAGGCTTGTTTCACCTACGGTGTGGGTCCTTCCGGAGTCCGGCAACGAATTGAGAGTGCAGAGGTAACACAGATTTCAGTAGAGAGCGACCACTGTGAAAGTCACTTCCGCTTTCCTCCGACACCGACCACTTAGAAGCGGAACCCGCTTAAAACTCGTGCGCAAGTCTGGACAGATGACGCTCGCGATATTGTTCGCTCTGATCGCGAAGCGCCCTCTGGATTGCATCGAAGTCCGGAGGCTCCGGAGCGTCAGGGTCTGCCTTCATTCACCCACCTTTGTTAAGGCGCTCGTTGAAGTCCGCAAGGTATTTGACCGCGAGTGCATGCACTTCATTCGCTTCGGCCTGTTTGCCCATGCTGATCAAGACCGGTCCGATCAGGAAAATCAGAGCAATGGTTGGCAGGTTGAGCAGTTGTGCAATCTCCCATTCCGGATAGCTCTGCTTCACTTGGACGCCGGTGAAAACGCGAGACAACGGACGTGCGCCTGGGTGAGTGTAACCGTGCAGGATGTTCCAGAGCGATTGATTCCGCGGATCAGCGATCGGTTTGTTCTTCTCCTTCGTTGGAGTGGTGAGAATATCGAACAAATCGTCAACGATCTTTTTGAGCTCAGGGTCTTGCTCCGCATGACCGAAGTAGACGGGTCTGATGGCGGCAAGCATTACCGGAACGTTCGGGAACCGCAGTTCGTTTTGGCTTTGGCTGGCTTGCTTGATTTGTTCCGGCTTTGCAATCGCATTGATCCAGAGGCCACGCAGCCAAGCGTCGAACACCGGTCGCACCAGCGCGAACGCTGATCCATAGAACTTCGCTTCCTTGAGCAACCAGATTGCCCGATGATGTTGGAGCGCGATCACGACGTAACCGATAACCATGAACGTTTTGGTGTCAGCGTTGGGATAGTCGCTGCGCCGCAGTATTATGTCCACGCGCTCACGGAACTCCGCACCGCGCTTGGTTAGATCCTCGATCAAATTGCTCATTCTCCTTTGGCGTCTAAACCAGAAGAGTTCCAAGCGCTAACACACTGACAACGCCCCGCGCACAACAGAACATCTTCATGACTCATCTGCGATTGAACAGGCTATAACGCATCGATTAAATTCCCAAAATATTCCCGCTTGCTCTGAAACGTGATCGTTGGTGAGATTCACGTTCTCCGATGCGGCCAACTGTCGAGGACTTGCAAGCTATCTGGCTGTTCACTTATTCGCGGTCATCGTTGGGCTACGCCACTGAATTCCTTGCAGAACTGGACAAAGTAGTGCCGGAATCAGTGCAGTATCGCGCTCTGGTGGATGCGGCAATCACGGCTTACATGCGGCCGTTCACTAGGTGCAAGCTGCCGCTTAAAAAAGAGATGGTCATACCGCTTGAAAACGTCTTGCCACCCGAACACTTGGCGCAGTTCCACGAGCACGCGAAAAATACGCGAGACACAATGATTGGTCACACCGATGCCACCCCAGTCAAAGGTTACACCGCGTCGCCGAATCGTGTGCTGGTGGGCAACTTTGCCGGCAGGTTCAGTCTGACCTCAATGATGATCGGCGAACTGGATGCCGTTTTCCGGAACGCGCTGGGCAACCTTTGCGTGCACTTCATGAAACATTGCGATGCGAATCTGAGGCGGTTACGCAAGCATTATCGTTCCGAGTTCGATATGTATCCGCCGGGCGAATACGAGTTGGTGATCGCCGAACCGCCCGCAGATTGGCTGATCCCGTGGCAGACCAAACATAGCGATGACTACCGCGAGCCCGGTTGGAAATCGGCGTGATCGCTTCTGACGTTTTGCCTTCCGATACCTCGCCCGCTTTGCGCGGCTTGACCGTCCGTGCAATTTCGGCGGACTAGAATGTTGTCCGGCGTGGAGCGAATGAGCGCGGCTCTGTAACTTGAATTCTCGACGGTCTCGACTCGTTCGTGGAAATTCCTCGGTTTTTCAAAAAAATTTCTTAGCGATTCCGTTTTTAGGCTTGCGCATCAATTCTCGTATGTAGAATGGAGCCCGTCGCTCCTTTCATTCGGCCCTGCACGTTGACCCCTCGTCGCGCAGCGGCCGA
>Ga0070741_10014705_pt1 | contig 13475 bp, 9 predicted proteins | sample Coa_R1_4_FD_66440 | JGI IMG/M metagenome (GOLD analysis project Ga0070741, IMG submission 66440) | Surface soil microbial communities from Centralia Pennsylvania, which are recovering from an underground coalmine fire - Coalmine... | ecosystem: Environmental > Terrestrial > Soil > Unclassified ... | reverse complement strand
CGAGCGCGACCACCGGCACGAGGCCGAGGTTCCGCACCACGTGGTCCCAGCCGGGGTTCGCGGGAACGTAGGTGCGCCCTTCCGTCTCCAGCATCCGCACCGAGCCGCCGCCGCCCGTCCCGTCGATCAGCCGGAACAACGGCAGCCGCAGCTCCCCCGCCATCTGTTCCGCCGTCACCTGCTTCAGCCAGATGGATGCGTCGGCCGCGCCCCCGCGCACGGTGAAGTCGTCGCCCGCGACCACGACCGTTCGCCCCTCCACGCGCCCTCGGCCGAAGACGAAGTTCGCCGGCGTCAGCTCGAGAAGGTCGCCATCCTCGCCATAGACGGCCTTTCCCGCCGTCGCGCCGATCTCATGGAAGCTGCCGGGGTCGAGAAGCCTGTCGATGCGCTCGCGCACCGTCAGCTTCCCGGCCTCGTGTTGCCGCCGTACTTTCTCCGCGCCGCCCATCCGCCGCGCCAGCTCCTCGCGCCGGCGCAACTCCGCGATCTCCCGCTCCCAGCTCATCCGTCGCGCTTCACGGGCGCTTCATCTGGCAGGTCGAGGAGAGCGCGGTCTCCGGCCCTGGAGTCTTGTGGTCCAGCGTGAACCCGAAGTCCTTGGTGCCGTCCGCGTTGAACTTCACCTTCTTCCCGTCCACCTTCGCGAACGTGCCGATGAAGAGCGGCTGGATGAACTGGTGGTCCTGTGCGCGCATCTCCACCGGCCCGAAGTAGCCGTCCCACTTCTTCCCTTCCATCGCCTTCGCCACCTTCGCGGGGTCGGTGCTCTTCGCCTCGGTCATCGCCTTCTCCAGGAGATCGAGCGCGTTCTGCAGGGCGACGGTATAGGGGTCCTCCGTCGCGCCGAACTTCTTCTTGAACGCCTCGATGTACTGCTTCTCCTTTTCGTTGGCGTCATTGGGTCCGTAGTAGGAGACGACCTTCACCCGGCCGACGCCGGCTTCGCCGATGGCGGTCGGCGCGCCCACCACGCCCGCGTAGAACGTATAGAAGTTGGCCTTGAGGCCGGCGTCGTTGGCGGCGCGGACCAGGAGCGCGAGATCGCTGCCCCAGTTCCCGGTGATCACCGTGTCCGCGCCCGAGGACTGGATCTTCGCCACGTAGGGGGCGAAGTCCTTCACCTTGGCGAGCGGGTGGAGCTCGTCGCCGACGATCTGCACGTCGGGCCGCTTCTCCTTGAGCAATTCCTTCGCGGTCTTCGAGACCTGGTGCCCGAACTGGTAGTCCTGGCCGATGATGTAGACCTTCTTGATCTCCTTGTTCGGCACCATCGAGTTGACGATCGCCTGCAGCTTCATGTCGCTGTTGGCGTCGAAGCGGAAGTGCCAGAAGCTGCACTTGGAATTGGTGAAGTCCGGATCGACGGCGGCGTAGTTGAGGAAGAGGACGAGCTTGTCGGGATTGCGCTCGTTGTTCTTCTGGATGCCGTCGATCAGCGCGCCGGCGACGCTCGAGCCGTTGCCCTGGAAGACGTAGTGGATCCCTTCGTCGACCGCGCGGTTCAGCAGCGTCAGGCTCTCCTGGGGCGAGAGCTTGTTGTCCATCGCCACGATCTCGATCTTCTGCCCGAGGATTCCGCCCCGCTCGTTGATGCGGTCGGCGGCAAACCGCAGCTCACGCAGGCCGTGGTCGCCGGTCGCCGCCATCAGGCCGGAGAGAGGGTCGATGTAGACCATCTTGATCTGCGCACGCGCCGGCGCGGCGGCGGCCGCGAGCGTGGCGACCAGGAGCGAGAGAAACGTCCGCATCCGTGTCATGTGTGCTCCTCAGCTGGAAAGGGTCTGCGTCGGATACGCCAATTGGCAGCGCGATTTCAACCCCGCCGCTCGCGGTGGGGGGCCGAGTTTCGCTCCTCGAAACGCGCAGCGCGCTCCCGCCGTCCGTGGTAAGCGACCGCCGGGAGACACACCATGAGAGATCTGGCCGGCAAGGTCGCGGTGATCACCGGAGCGGCCAGCGGCTTCGGCCGCGAGTTCGCCCGCATCGGCGCCCACGAGAAGATGAACCTCGTGCTCGCGGACGTGGAGCAGGCGCCCCTCGACGAAGCGGTCGCGGAGGCCCGCGCGTCGGGCGCGCAGGCGCTCGGCGTCCGCGCCGACGTCGCGAACCCCGACGACGTGCAGCAGCTGGCGGCGCGGGCGAAGGAGAAGTTCGGGGCCGTCCACCTCCTCTTCAACAACGCCGGCGTGGCCGGAGGCGGCGGGTACGCCTGGGAGACCAGCCTCAAGGAATGGCGCTGGGTCCTCGGGGTGAACGTGATGGGAGTGGTGAACGGCATCCGCAGCTTCGTCCCGCTGATGCTGGGGCAGGATTGCGAGTGCCACGTGGTCAATACCGCCTCCGCCGCGGGCCTGGTCTCCGCGCCCTTGATGTCCGTCTACAACGTGAGCAAGCACGCGGTGGTGACCTTGAGCGAGACGCTGTTCCACGATCTGCGCGTCGCGGGCGCCAAGGTGGGCGTCTCCGTGCTCTGCCCCGCGTTCGTGCCCACGAACATCCGCAGCTCGGAGCGCAACCGCCCTCCGGAGCTGACGGACGATGCGCCGCCCACCGCTTCGCAGATCGCCGCGCGCGAGCGCGCCGAGAAGGCGGTCACCTCCGGGCGGATCACCGCCGCCGAGGTCGCCGCGATGACCTTCGAGGCGATCCGGGAGAACCGCTTCTACGTCGTCACCCACCAGAGGATGCTCGCGTCCGTCGAGCTGCGAATGCAGGACATCGTCGCCCAGCGGAACCCGACCGATCCGTACAGCCTGAAGCCGGAGCTTTCGGTCAAGCGGCGCTGAGCGGATCGACCACCTTGCCGGGGTTGAGGATCCCCAGCGGGTCGAGCACGGACTTGAGCTTCCGCATCAGCGCGATCTCCTCGGCCGTGCGGCTGATCGGGAGCCAGGCCTTCTTCTCCAGGCCGATGCCGTGCTCGGCCGAGATCGCCCCGCCGACGGCGGCCAGCGGCGCGTAGACGATCTCCTCGACCGCGCTGCGGGTCGCCGCGTCGCCCGACCCGGGAGCGAAGACGAAGTGCAGGTTGCCGTCGGCGAGATGGCCGAACACCGAGCAATGCGCGCCGGGCCACCGTGCGGCGAAGCGCGAGCGCACGCCGGAGGCATACTCCTCCATCGCCGCGATCGGCAGCGACACGTCGAACGCGAGGATCGGCGCGAACCGCCGCAGCTGGCCGACGTCGTCGCGGATCGCCCAGAGCGCGCTGCGCTCGGCCTGCGAGCGGGCGATCACCGCATCGGCGACCGCTCCGGCCGCGCTCGCCGCTTCGAGACCGGCGAGCATCGCATCCGGCGGGGCGTCTGCCCCGTGCGATTCGAGCAGGACGTAATACGCGTGCGGGCCGGCGAGCGGCGAAGCCGAGGCCGCCGGCGGGTGCGTCACCAGATCATAGTGCTCCCGCCACATCACCTCGAAGGCGGAGAGCTGGCCTCCCAGGCCCTGATCCATCTCCTGCAGCAGGCGGATCACGCCGTCGAAGCGGTCCACGCCGGCCAGCGCGACGTGGTGCCCGCGCGGCAGCTCGCGCAGCCGCAACACTGCGCGCGTGACGATGCCCAGCGTTCCTTCCGACCCGATGAAGAGATGCTTCAGATCGTAGCCGCTGTTGTTCTTGATCAGCCGGTTGAGGGCGCTCAGCACCGTGCCGTCCGCCAGCACCGCCTCCACTCCGAGCACCATCTCCCGCATCATCCCGTAGCGCACCACGCGGTTTCCGCCCGCGTTCGTCGCGATGTTCCCCCCGATGGTGGCGCTGCCGCGGGCGCCGAGGTCGAGCGGAAACATCAACCCCTTCTCCGCCACCGCCTCCTGCAGCGCCTGGAGCTTGACCCCCGCCTGCACGGTGGCGGTGCGGGAGACGCGATCGATCTCCTCGATGCGATCCATGCGCTCGAGGGAGACGATGATCTCGTGCGCGCCGGCGTCCGTGCCGCGGACGAGGCCGGTCAACCCTCCGTGGACGACCACCGGCTGTCGCGCGGCATGGCAGGCGCGCAGCACGGCGGAGACCTCCGCGGTGGCGCGCGGCCGGACCAGCGCCTGTGCCCGCAGCGCGCCGGGGCGCCCCGTCGCCGCGCTGCGTTCCTCCACCTCGCGCGCGGAGAGGATTCCGGCCTCGCCGACGATCTGCCGCAGCTGATCCAGCAGGCCCTCGCGCATCGTCCGCTCCCTCGCTCACCGCGGCAGCCGCAGCAGGCGTCCCTCGATGCGGCGCCGCCGCGCCTCGGGGATCTCGATCGCCTTGCGGGTCTTCAGATCCATCGCCACGGCGATCCCGTCCGCCGTCGCCACGCATTCGCGCGAGACCTCGTCGAAGAAGAGGTGGACGAAATGCTGCGTCTTGCGCCCGGCGGCGGCGATGCCGGACTGGATGGTGAACAGGCTGCCCGCACGGAGCGGAGCGTGCCAGGCGATGCGCAGCTCCACCAGCGCGCCGCCCTCGATGCCATGCGAGCGGCGCGACATCTCTTCCTCGGTCTGGAAGTGCGCGAGGAGGTTGACCACGCTGTCCGAGATCCGGCCGACGTACTGGTAGAGCTCCATCTCGCCGGCGGGGTCGCACTCCCACGGCGCGACGGCGCCGCGTCCGATCTCCACGAAGCCCATCTCCGCGATGGCGGCGGAGTCGGGCCGGAGGATCTCCCTTCGCACGTCGATGCCCCGAGGCATGCCGTGCTCGGGCACATCGCAGCGCGGCGCGTGCGGCGAGGCCGAGAGCGCGCGCGTTGCTCCATCGGCGCCGACGAAGTCGAGCTCGGTGAGCAGCGTCGCGAGCACCTCGCCGCTGAGGCTGTGGCGGATCTCGCCGTACAGGGTGAGCGCGCGGGCAGCGCTCGACACCAGTCCGGCGTACGCGGTCAGAGGAGTCGCCGGCCGGGCCTCCTTGAGGAAGCGGACGTGCTGCGCGAGGATCCGCGGCTGTGCGCCCATCGCCCCCAGCGCCGCGTGCGGGAGCCCGATCGCATCGAGCACGAACGGCAACCCCTGGTTCGCTTTCGCCAGGTAGAAGCGGACGTTGAGGTGATCGTTTTCGTCGCACTCCCAGGCGTTGGCGCTGCCGCGATAGCAGGGAAGCATCGGACTCTTCACAGCGCGACCTCGATGAGATGGGGACCGTCCGCCGCGATCGCGCGGGACAGCGCCTCCCGGAACGAGTCCGCGGTCTCGGCGCGGGAAGCCGGCACTCCCATCCCGCCGGCAAGGCGGACCCAGTCCAGGGGGGGCGGCGACAGCTCCGTCAGCGAGCGCGCCCCGCGTCCGGCGGCGGAAGCGCCCGCGCGCGCCGACTCGACCTGCAGGATCCGGTAGGCGCGGTTGGCGCAGATGAGGGTGATCACGCGAAGCTGCTCGCGCGCTTGCGTCCAGAGCGACTGCAGCGTGTACATCGCGCCGCCGTCGCCCTGGAAGTTGATCACCGTCCGGTCCGGGCAGGCGATGGCGGCGCCGGCGGCACAGGGCGGGCCCATGCCGATCGACCCGCCGGTGAGCGTCAACAGCGTGTGCCGCGGCGCGCCCGCCGCCGCCTGGAAATAGCCGAGCCCGGTGGTGGCGGATTCGTCGACGACGATCGCCCCTTCCGGCTGGAGCAGCGCAAGGATGGTCCCGACCGCATCGGGGGTCAGATCGCCCGAAGGCATCGAGGGGCGTTGCCGGGCCGGTGCGGCGGCGGCGACGGAAGTACCGACCGCGTCGGCAAGCTCCTCCAGCGCCGCCTCGACGTCCTCGCCGGGCGCCGCGAGCTCCAGGAGGGCGCAGCCCTTCGGCGTCAGGCGGCTGGGCAGTCCGGGGTATCCGAAGAACGCCACCGGCTCCGTCGCGCCGGCGAGCACGATCGCCTGCAGGCCCTCGAGGAACGACACGACGCGCTCGGGGAAGTACGGAAGCCGGTCCACTTTCGGGAGCCCCGCGCCGCGCTCGAACCGCGCGGGAAAGCATTCCGAGAAGATGCGGCAGGAGGTGCTCGCGGCGATCCGTCCCGCCGCCGCCTGGCCGCGCGCGCTCAACGCCGCGCCACCGAGATGAAGCCCGGCGCGCTTCCCGCCGCGCAGCGCCGCCGCGACGCGCTCGATCCGATCGCCGCCCACCCGGCGCGCCGGCGCCGGCGGAAGCGCCGGTGCGGAGCCGGGCGACTCACCGGCCTGGCAGTCGGCGGGAACGATCAGGGTCGCGACGCCGCCCGGCGGCTCGCAGGCGGCGGCGATCGCGTCCGCCGCGTCCCGGGCGACCTGCTCCGCCGCCCGCGATTCGCGCAGCCAGCGCGAGACAGGGCGGGCGAGCGAGGCGATGTCGGAGGTGAGCGGCGCGTCCGCGTCGCGATGCCAGGTCGCTTGATCGCCGACCAGGTTGACCACAGGCGAGCGCGCGCGCCGCGCGTTGTGGAGGTTGGCGATCGCGTTGGCGAAACCGGGGCCGAGATGGAAGATCGTCAGCGCCGGCCGGCCGCTCATCCGCGCGTACCCGTCCGCAGCGCCGCTGCAGACGCCTTCGAACAGCCCGAGCACCGGGCGAATCGAAGGCACGGAGTCGAGCGCCGTCACCAGGGCCATCTCCGTCGTTCCCGGGTTCGCGAAGCAGACCTCGACTCCCGCGGCCGCCGCCGTCTGCAGGATCGCTTCCGCACCCGTCATCGCCCGCTCCTTCGCGGCATGCTCATAGCGGGACCGCGCGCTGCGCGCAAAAGCCGCGGAGGCTCGCGCTTTCATTCACCCTGGCTTTTCCGCTAGGCTCCGCCGGCATTCGTCCACGGCGTAATTGAATTTCGCATCGCGAAACGCATTCAGGGGAAACCGCCATGTGCAATGACCGTACGAAGTGCCTCGTTCGCACGCTCGCGCTCGCCGCGTCCGCTCTCGCCGCGTCCTTTGCCTCCGCCGCACCGAGATCCCCGGTGGCGGCGACGACGGAAGGGCCTGTCCGCGGCGTTCTCTCGGGCGGCATCGACCGGTACCTCGGGATCCCGTACGCCGCAGCGCCGGTCGGCAACCTGCGATGGCGGCCGCCTCAGCCGCACGGCCGGTGGCAAGGCGTGCGCGAGGCCACCGCGTTCGCCAATCACTGTCCGCAGACTGCGACGCCCTATGGACAGGCGACGAGCACCGAGGACTGCCTGTACCTGAACGTCTACACGCCGGCGCGCGGGACGGATGCGCTGCCGGAGGACGCGTTGCTTCCGGTCATGGTCTGGATCCACGGCGGCGCGCTGATCGTGGGCGAGAGCGACGACTACGATCCGGTCCACCTCGTCCAGCAGGGCGTGCTGGTGGTGACGATCAACTATCGCCTCGGCGTGCTCGGGTTCTTCGCCCATCCGGCGCTGAGCGCCGAGTCGGGGCACGTGACGGACAACTACGGCCTGATGGACCAGCAGGCGGCGCTGCAATGGGTGCAGCGGAACATCTCGCACTTCGGAGGAGACCCGAAGCGCGTCACCATCTTCGGCGAGTCGGCGGGCGGCTTGAGCGTGCATTCGCACCTCGCCTCGCCGTTGTCCGCCGGGCTCTTCCAGGGCGCGATCGTGGAGAGCGGCGCGTACGCGCTCACGCAGCCGTCGGTCGCCACCGCAGAGGCAGCAGGAAAGAAGGTCGCCGCGGACCCGACCTCCGGCGTCGGCTGCGGCGAGGATGCCAGCGCGGCGACGGCCGCGTGCCTGCGGGCTGCTTCCGTGGATGCGCTGCTCGCGGCGCGAGACGCGACGGGGCCGACCTCGGTCGTCCCGGACGTGGACGGCACGGTGCTGAAGGAGAGCGTCGGCGACGCGTTTGCGGCGGGGAGATTCAACCAGGTGCCCGTCATCGAAGGATCGAACCACGACGAGTGGCGGCTCTTCGTCGGGCAAGCGGAGGCGGTGACGCATCAGCCAGTGACCGCCGCGACCTACGTGCAGGCCATCATGGGGTCGCTGGGTGTGCCGGCGGGCACGGCAGCGTTCTTCGCCAGCCTTTATCCCGCCGCCGCATATCCGAGTCCGTCGATCGCCCTGGGCGCGCTCGGCACCGACCTGGTCTTCGCCTGCAACGCGCGCAAGACGGTGAAGGCGCTCGCACACTTCGTCCCGACCTACGCGTACGAGTTCGCCGACGAGAACGCCCCCGAGCTCTTCCTCCCGCCGGTCAGCTTTCCGTACGGGTCGGCGCACGCGTCCGAGATCCAGTACCTGTTCAACCTCCGCTCGCCGCTCCCGCCCAGCCTGGTCGTCCCGCTGAACGCCACCCAGCGCGACCTCTCCGACGCGATGGTGACGCACTGGACGAACTTCGCCAAGACCGGCTCCCCCGGAGACGGCTGGTCCGCCTACAGCAGTTCGAGCGATCAGCTGCAGTCTCTGGTTCCTCCAGCTCCCGTCCCCTCCACCGAGACGGCCTTCGGCACCGCCCACAAGTGCGCCATCTGGACACCAGGAATCTAGGATTTCGGGGACACGTACGAATCTACGCGGTGCGTAATTAAGTAATGTGTCCCCGAAATTCAGTCCGGGTGGAGGCTGGAGCGGAGGTTGCCGACGAGCGCGAGGAGGCGGGGGCCGATCTCGCGCTTGAGGAGGTCGGGGCCGAGCTGGAAGGCGGCGCCGCTGCAGCCGACGACCACGGGCTTGCTGCCGTCGCGCGGATCGAATGGAGCCGCAACGGCGTTGACGTCGCGGCGCCAGTCGCCGAGGCCGAGGCAGAACCCGTACTGCTCGTAGTCACGGAAGGCTTCCTCGAAGCGGCGCCGCGCCAGCGCCCACTCCGCCGGGCGGCGCAGGCGGATCTGCTCGAGGATGCCTTTGCGCTCCTCCGCCGGCAGCGCGCAGACGTAGGCGCGCCCCAGAGAAGTGGTGACGATGGGCACGCGCGAGCCGATGTCGATGACGAAGACCGCGGAGTGCCAGTACGTGTCGACCACCTGCATGTGCAGGTTGTCGTTGATCGCCAGGTGCACGGAGCCATTGGTCTGCTGCGAGAGCGCGTGCAGCAGCGGCCGGGCGTTGCGGCGGATGTCGATCTGCGAGAGCGCGGAGTAGCCGAGACTCACCGCGGCGCTGCCCAGCGCATACCTGCGCGGCGCCTGCGAATGGCGGAGGAACCCGAGCTGCGTCAGCGTATAGACCAGGCGAGAGACGGTGGGACGGGCGAGGCCGGTGCGGGCCGCGATCTCCTGGTTCGCCAGCCAGCGGTCGCGCGGGCCGAAACAGCGGAGCACGTCGAGGCCGCGCCCGAGGGCGCCGACGAACTTGCGATCGGGAACGCTTGCCACATCGCTTTTTGCCGTGTTAGGTCGAACTCGTGGCATGAAACATAGTTTCGCATAGCGAAACGACGAACGCAAGGAGCCCAGCGCCGATGGATCTGACCTTCAGCCCCGAGGAGCTGGCCTTCCGCGACGAGGTGCGCGCCTTCCTCGCCAGCAGCATTCCGGCGGAGACGCGCCGCAGGGTGCTGGAGGGCATGGAAGTGTCGCGCGACGACACCCTGCGCTGGCAGCAGGCCCTCCACCGCCGCGGCTGGGGCGGGCCCAACTGGCCCAAGGAGTTCGGCGGCACCGGCTGGGATCCCATCCGGCAGTTCATCTTCGAGGAGGAGAGCGCGGCGGCCGGCGCACCCCGCCTGCTCCCCTTCGGGCTGAAGATGGTCGGCCCGGTGATCATGCGATTCGGCAACGCCGCCCAGCAGAAGCGGTTCCTGCCCCGCATCCTCTCCGGCGAGGACTGGTGGGCGCAGGGATATTCGGAGCCCGGCTCGGGCTCCGACCTGGCGTCGCTGAAGACGCGCGCCGAGCGCAAGGGCGACCACTACCTGGTCAACGGGCAGAAGACCTGGATCACGCTGGCGCAGTACGCGAACTGGATCTTCTGCCTGGTGCGCACGAACCCCACCGCGAAGAAGCAGGCCGGCATCTCCTTCCTCCTCATCGACATGAAGACGCCGGGCGTCAGCGTCCGGCCGATCACGCTGCTCGACGGCTCGCAGGAAGTGAACGAGGTCTGGCTGGAGGACGTGCAGGTCCCCTTCGAGAACCTGGTCGGCGAGGAGAACGGCGGCTGGACGTACGCGAAGTTCCTCCTCGGCCACGAGCGGACCAACATCGCCGGCGTCGGCGCCTCCAAGCGCGAGCTGGCGCGCCTCAAGCGGATCGCTTCCGAGGAGCGCAAGGACGGGCGGCCGCTGCTCGCGGATCCCGGGTTCGCCGCGCGGGTGGCGCAGGTGGAGATCGATCTGATGGCGCTCGAGATCACCAATCTGCGCGTGCTCGCCGCCGAAGCCGAGCGGCGCGCACCCGGCCCGGAAGCGTCTTTACTGAAAATCAAGGGCACGGAGATCCAGCAGGCCCTCGCGGAGCTGATGATGCACGCGGTGGGCCCTTACGCGCTGCCCTTCCGCCAGGAGGCGAGGCGCGACGGGGTCAGCGGGGAATCGGTGGGTCCGGACTACGCGGCGCCGCTCTCCGCCACCTACCTGAACCTGCGCAAGACGTCGATCTACGGCGGCTCGAACGAGATCCAGAAGAACATCATCGCCCAGACCATTCTCGGCCTCTAGGAGCTCCTCATGCAGTTCAGTCCCACGCCGGAGCAGCAGCAGCTCGGCGACATGGTCCAGCGGTTCCTCGGCGAGCAGTACGCGTTCGAGACCCGCCGGAAGATCCTCGACTCTGCGGCCGGCTGGAGCCGCGAGATCTGGTCGAAGCTCGCCGACCTCGGGCTGCTTGCGCTCCAGGTGCCCGAGGATCAGGGCGGAATGGCGCCGGCGGTGGTGGAGACGCTGCTGACGTTGACGGCGATGGGCAAGGCGATGCTGCTCGAGCCTTACGTCTCCTCCGCGATCCTCGGCACCGCGCTGATCCGCGACCTGGGCTCCAGGCAGCAGCGCGAGGAGCTCCTTCCGGGAATGGCGAGCGGCGAGCGGATCTCGGTCCTCGCGCATCTCGAGCCCGGAGCGCGGTACGACCTGCGGCGCGTCGCCACCGCGGCGCGGCGGAGCGGCGGCTCCTGGACGCTCGAGGGGCGCAAGTCGGTGGTGCAGCATGCGCCGGCAGCGGACCTGCTGCTCGTCTCCGCCGTCACCTCGGCCGGCATCTCGGTGTTCACCGTGCCTCGCGAGGCGAAGGGCGTGTCGCTGACGCCGTATCGAATCGTGGACGGGTCCTGCGCCGCCGAAGTCGAGCTGACCGGCGCTCCCGGCGCGCTGCTCGGCGAAGAAGGGCGCGCCTTCTCCGCGATCGAGGGCGCCTTCGATCTGGGGATCGCCGCCGTCTGCGCCGAAGCTGCCGGCGCGCTGCAGGCGACGCTCGACACCACTGTCGAGTACACCAGGACGCGCAAGCAGTTCGGGGTCCCCATCGGCAGCTTCCAGGCGCTGCAGCACCGGATGGCGGACATGCTCATCCATGTCGAGCAGGCGCGCTCGATGAGCTATCTGGCCGCGATGCGCGCCGTCGAGCCGCCCAGCCGCGAACGGCGGCGCGCGCTCGCGGCGGCGAAGGTGGTGGTCGGCAACGCCTGCCGCTTCGTCGGACAGCAGGCCGTCCAGCTTCACGGCGGGATGGGCGTGACGGACGAAACCGCGGTGAGCCACCTCTTCCGGCGGCTGACCGCCCTGGAGCTGCAGCTCGGCGACACCGCTCATCATCTGGAGCAGTTCATCGCGGCGAGCGCGCCGGAACAGGACGGCGCTCGCCGCCCCCGGGCGGATCGCGCGGAGCACACGGGCGTGCTGCACGAGGCGGAGGGCACATGAGCGGAGCGGAGTACACGACGCGAGGCGCAGTGGCGGTGATCCGCCTGGACAACCCGCCGGTGAATGGACTGGCGCACGCGGTGCGCACCAGCATCCTCGCCGGGCTCGACCAGGCGAACGCGGATCGGAACATCTCCGTGGTGGTGCTCGTCGGAGCCGGGAAGTCCTTCTCCGCCGGCGCCGACATCAACGAGCTGGGCACTTCCAGATCGACGATGGAGCCCAACCTTCCCACCGTCATCCGCGAGATCGAGCGGAGCGCGAAGCCCGTCGTCGCCGCGGTGCACGGGCTGGCGATGGGCGGCGGGTTGGAGCTGGCGCTCGGCTGTCATTACCGGGTCGCCGCGCCGGGCACGCAGGTCGCGCTTCCCGAAGTGAAGCTCGGCCTCCTTCCCGGAGCCGGAGGCACGCAGCGGCTTCCGCGCGCCGTCGGCCTGGAGACTGCCCTCAACCTGATCGTCTCCGGCGCCTCCGTCCCGGCGGAGAAGCTCGCCAAGGCGGGGCTGTTCGACGAGGTGATCGAGGGCGACCTCCTCACCGGGGCCACGGCCTTTGCCACGCGCGTCGCGGCGCAGCGACCGCTCCCGCTGGTGCGCGATCGCACGGTCTCGCACCCGGACGCCGAGGCGTTCGTGCAATTCGCGCGCAACAGTGTCGCCACGGTGGCCAAGGGCTATCCGGCGCCGCTGAAGTGCGTCGACGCGGTGGCGGCGTCGACCAAGCCGTTCGACGAGGGATCGGCGATCGAGCGCCAGCTCTTCATCGAGCTGGTGAACTCGCCGGAGTCGAAGGCGCTGCGGCACGCGTTCCTCGCGGAGCGCGCCGCGTCCAAGGTCCCCGACATCCCCGAGGGAACGCCGACCCGCACCATCCGCTCCGCCGCGGTGATCGGCGCGGGCACCATGGGCGGAGGCATCGCGATGTGCTTCGCGAACGCCGGCATCCCGGTCCGTCTGCTGGAAGTGAAGCAGGAGGCGCTCGACAAGGGCCTCGCCACCATCCGCAAGAACTATGAGGCCAGCGCAAAGAAGGGGAAGCTCACCGCCGCGCAGGTCGCCGAGCGGATGGGCCTCATCCAGCCCACCCTGTCCTACGGCGAGATCGCCGATGCCGACATCGTCATCGAAGCCGTGTTCGAGGAGCTCTCGGTCAAGGAGGGCGTCTTCCGCCAGCTCGACGAAGTGATGAAGAAGGGCGCCATCCTCGCCAGCAACACCTCGACGCTCGACCTCGACAAAATCGCCGCCTTCACCCGGCGTCCAGCGGACGTGATCGGGACGCACTTCTTCAGCCCCGCGAACGTGATGAAGCTGCTGGAGATCGTCCGCGGCCGCGCCACCGGGAAGGACGTCCTCGCCACCGTGCTCGGCCTGGCGAAGAAGCTGGGCAAGACCGGCGTCGTCTCCGGCGTCTGCGACGGCTTCATCGGGAACCGCATGCTGGCGCGGTACATCGGGCAGGCGCTGCTCCTCATCGAGGAGGGCGCGCTGCCGAAGCAGGTGGACGCCGCGCTGGAGAAGTTCGGGATGGCGATGGGTCCGTTCCGCATGGCGGATCTGGCGGGCGGCGACGTGAGCTGGTTCATCCGCAAGCGCCACTACGCCGAGCATCCCCAGGCGCGGAAGCAGGTGATCGCCGACCGGCTCTGCGAGATGGGCCGTTTCGGGCAGAAGACCTCCGCGGGTTGGTACCGGTACGAGCCGGGACGGCGCGACGCCATTCCCGACCCGGTCGTCGACGAGCTGATCGTCTCCG
>Ga0070741_10014704_pt1 | contig 13476 bp, 14 predicted proteins | sample Coa_R1_4_FD_66440 | JGI IMG/M metagenome (GOLD analysis project Ga0070741, IMG submission 66440) | Surface soil microbial communities from Centralia Pennsylvania, which are recovering from an underground coalmine fire - Coalmine... | ecosystem: Environmental > Terrestrial > Soil > Unclassified ... | reverse complement strand
GTCCTGGCCGATCTGTCGATCGGCGCGAGCATCAGCGTGAACGGCGTCTGCCTGACCGTGACATCGAAGGCCGAGCGGGAATTTTCCGTGGACGTGTCTCCGGAAACGCTCTCGGTCACCACGCTGGGCAGCCTGGCGGCCGGCTCGCCGGTGAACCTCGAACGGGCGATGAAGCTGAACGAACGGATCGGCGGCCACCTCGTCTCGGGGCACGTGGACGGGATCGGCCTGATCAGGACCAGGCGCCAGGACGGGAATGCCGTTGTCTTGGTCATCGAGGCGCCGAAAGAGGTGCTGCGGTATTGCGTGCCGAAGGGCTCGATCACGGTGGATGGCATCAGCCTGACAATCAACGACGTCGCCGACCGGTCGTTGACCGTGTCCATCATCCCGCACACGGCCAAGGTCACCACGCTCGGCATCAAACAGGAAGGAGAGCGGGTGAATCTGGAGTCAGACCTGATCGGGAAATACGTCGAGCGGCTGCTTCGAGAGCGTGGCCATCTTCCTGCCAAGCCCGCCCCTGTGATCGACAAGGACTACTTGGAAAAACGCGGGCTCATTTAAGCAGGCAATGGGCTATAGGCAATAGACTATAGAGCAGACTGCGGAGCAGGTTTTCCCCTCTCGGCCATCCCCCATCGCCTCTCGCCTATTCTTCAATCGTCGAAATATCGCCCGGGTCCTGTCCGAGTTCCTTGGCTTTGAGGACTCGCCGCATGATCTTGCCGGACCTGGTCTTCGGCAGCGAGGCGACGATCTCGACTTCCTGCGGCACGGCGATCTTGCCCAGTTCTTTCAGCACGTGATCCTTCAGCGACTGGATGAGATCACGGCTTTCCTGGTATCCCTGCTTGAGAATCACGAACGCTTTGATCGACTCCCCCGCCGTTTTGTGGGGTTTGCCGATCACTGCCGCTTCGGCTACGGCAGGATGGCTGACCAGGGCGCTTTCGACCTCCGCAGTCCCGATCCGATTGCCAGCCACCTTGATCACGTCGTCGGCGCGGCCCATGAACCAGAAGTAACCGTCTTCGTCTTTGCGACACACATCGCCTGCCGTGTAGCAGTTGGGAATCGTGTTCCAATAGACCTTGTAGCGATCCGGATCCTTATAAATGGTGCGCATCATAGCCGGCCAGGGCTTCTTGATCACCGCGAAGCCACCCGCATTGGCCGGCAGGCTCCTGCCTTCGCGATCGACCACATCGGCCTCGACGCCCAGGAACGGCCGCGTCGCAGATCCGGGTTTGAGCGGCACGCAGGGGAGGGGTGTGACGAGGATCATGCCGGTTTCCGTCTGCCACCAGGTGTCCATGATCGGTTTATCGCCGCCCGTCGCCCGGTGGAACCATTCCCACGCCTCCGGATTGATCGGCTCGCCGACGCTGCCGAGGATGCGCAGGGAGGAGAGGTCGTATTTCTTCGGCCATTCCTCGCCGTATTTCATCAACAGACGAATGGCCGTCGGCGTCGTGTAAAAGATTGAGACGCCGTACCGTTCGATCAACTCCCACCAGCGTCCGGGATTGGGATAATCGGGTTTGCCCTCGGCCGTCAGGATGGTCGCCCCGTTCAACAGGGGGCCGTAGACGATGTAACTGTGACCCGTGACCCAGCCGGGATCGGCCACGCAGAAATACACATCTTCTTCCTTGAGATCGAACACATATTTGGTGGTCAGATAGGTCCCAACCATATAGCCGCCGTGCACATGCACGACGCCCTTCGGTTTCCCGGTCGTGCCGGATGTGTACAGAATATAGAGGGGCGCCTCGGCGTCCAGTCGCTCCGCCTCGCAAACAGCCTTTTCGCCTTGCATCCAGTCCGTCCAATCGATTTCCTTCGGCGCCGACAGGGCGATACCCGGTGCTTCGCGCCGGACCACGACGACCGTTTCGACCGTGGGACAGGTCGCGAGGGCCTGATCCACGACGCCCTTGAGATTGACGCTCTTCCCGCGATCGTACCCGACGTCCGCTGTGATCACGACACGGGCCTCCGCATCCTGAATCCGGCTGGCCAGCGCCGGCGCGCTGAATCCCGAATACACGACGCTGTGCACGACACCGATGCGCGCGCAAGCCAGCATCGCCACGATCTGTTCGGGAATCTTCGGGAGGTAGATCGTCACCCGATCGCCCCTGCGGAGCCCCAACGCCTTGAGGGCATTGGCGCAGCGGTTCACTTGGCGATAGAGTTCGCCGTAGGTGAAGACCCGTTCCCGGCCGTCTTCTCCCACCCAGATCACGGCCACCTTGTTCTTGCGCCAGGTGTTCACGTGCCGGTCCAGGCAGTTGTAAGAGATGTTGCAGGTCGCGCCGACGAACCATTTGGCCCAGGGATAGTTCCACTCCAACACCCGACTCCACGGGGTGAACCATTCCAATTCCTTCGCCGCCCGATCCCAGAACCCCTCGGGATCGGCGACGGACTTTCTGTACTCCGACTCGTAATCTTGAATGTACGCGCGGGCTTTGGTCTGCGCCGTCGGATGAAAGACGCGCCCCGCTTTTAGCAAGGTATCGATTTTTTCTTCCATCGTCCGCTCTCCTTCTCAAAGGGGTGGCAAGGCGGACAGGACGCCGCCGGAACGCGCCGCCATTATGAGCACCCCCCCGCGCATTCTTCAAGGGTTCGAACGACCTGGCATGGGTATCCTCCGCCCTTGCGCCCTGGCGTTTCTTGACACTACGCAGACGGTCAGAGTAGGCTGGTGTATCGGAAAATTGCTGTCCACGAGACTGCCCTAAGGATGACTCAATCTTCATCTCGACAACTCCGCTGCGCTCCCCGGCAACTCGGCTCGCGTTTCATCGCCCTCTTGGCCTGTGTGTTCTGCCTGGTCGCTCCGGCCCTGGCGCAGAAGGGCAAGCCCGAGGGGCTGTACTATAAATCGTGGGCGGTCGTTATCGGCATCGAGAACTATCTTGTGGCTCCGAAATATCCCGGAGCCGTTGAAGATGCGAAGGCCGCGGCCGCAGCGCTGCGCGAGCTCGGCTTCGAAGAAGTTCTGGAGGTGTACGACAAGGACGCGACGTCGCGCGGCCTTCGCCACATTCTTACGGACTATCTGCCCAGAAAAGTCGGCCGGATGGACCGTGTCGTCATTTTTTTCGCCGGACACGCGGGGGTCACTCAGGACCAGACGGGCAAGGATCTCGGTTATCTCGTTCCCTGGGACGCGCAGCCGAACAACGCCGCAAAAGCCATTACCTTCGATCTGCTGAAGGATTTCAGCCGGCGGGTCATGTCCAAGCATACGTTGTTCCTGCTCGATACGGGCGTGCGGGGCTGGGAAATCACCGCGCCGCAGCAACTGTCGCTCGAAGGCCGTCTGGCGCCGGAAGAAGACACTGAAAAGCGCGCCGTACAGGTCTTGACCGCCGGCGACAAAGGCGAAGTGCCGATCCGAAAAGACGGCCGAAGCGTGTTCATGACGGCGTTGCTGGCCGGTCTGAAGGGCGCCGCCGATCAAAACAAGAACGGCTGGCTCATGGCGAGCGAACTGGGCGCATACGTCAAACAACAGGTTGAACAAACGACCAACGGCGCTCAGCACCCGCAATTTGCGCAACTGGACGGCGACGGGGACGCGATCCTGATCGAAGGGAAAAAAGCGGCCTTCGTGCTGGGGCCGGAACCGAAGACGGAAGCCGAACGGGCGGCGGCGGCGAAGACGCAGTACGAACAGGCTTTTCTGTTGCTCCAGCAACAGAAATCCGCTGAAGAAGCGTTGGATCGGTTGAACAAGGCGATCGAATACAATCCGTCCTTCGGCGATGCCTATGTACTGAAGAGTTACGTTCGATTGGAAATTCTGCCCAATCTGGACGAGGCGCTTTCGACCGCCCGTCTGGCGGTCCAGTACGCGCCGAAAAATCCGGACTCCTACTACACGCTCGGATTGATCTTTCAGAAACGCGGCCAGTACGCGGAAGCCGAAGAAGCGTTGCGGCAGGCCTTGGCCGTCAATCCGAACTACACGGACGTCTACTACTCGCTTGGCACGCTCTATGCCGACGATTTGAAAGACCGGAAAAAGGCCGTCGAAGCCTTTCGCCGCTATCTCGAACTTGGCGGAACCGATTCACGGGCCAAATTCATCGTCGAGCAGAGCGAGACGCGGCCGCCCGAAAAATAGGAACCGCGACGGGCGAAAGGCGACGCCTCCCCGCGCATCATCAGCCAAAGTCAGTCTCTGGCACCGCCCTTCAAATACCCCAATCCGATCTTGAGCGCCCGCCTGGTGATTTCAGTCCATCGAGTCTGAGGATATTCGGCCAGCACGGCCGCCGCCTTCGGATCTTGCACGTCAAGCTCGACGATCTTGATCACACCGTCTTGAATCTGTACTTCGGCCACGGCATTCCTCCTTGCAAAAATAGCCAACAGCAGCAACGAATAGCTGAGAGCTGCATGCTATTTGCTGCTCGCTGGTTCCCAAACAGGCGACCTCGCTGTCGATCTCTCCCGTTCAGTTGCGTTGACAGCATGAAGGGTGCATGTTAGCATCTTTTCGAGCGTTTTTGATCGCACGTGGAAGGTGATCTCGCATCGGATCGTGCCGTTTTATGACGTAGACCGCGCCTTCCAGTCCACCGACCACAGCAGCATGCACGAAGGAGGAACTCCCATGCGCACACCCAACGGGCTTCTTGCGAAACTCACAGGAAGCGGACTCGCCCTTGTGCTCCTGATCGGACTGACCGCCTGCGGCGGGCCTCCGACCTGGGTCAAGAAGGGATCGGGCGCCTATAACGACAAGGATTCGAAGGCCTTCTACGGGGTCGGATCAGTGGTCGGCGTCAGGAACGAGCCGCTCGCGTGGGACACGGCCGAGAATCGCGCGCGGGCCGAGATCGCGAAAAATTTCGAGACCTATACCGGCTACCTCATGCGGGACTACGCCGCATCCACCACAGCCGGCGATTTCACCAGAAACACGGAAGAGCAGAACGTGGAACGGGCCATCAAAACCATCACGACCGTCACGCTCAGCGGCGTCCGTCCCGTCGACCGTTACAAGGACGAAAAGACCGGCACCTACTACGTGCTGGCGAAGCTGAGCTTGGAGGATATGAAAAACAATCTTGAGCAGGCGAAGGAGCTGAACGCTCAGGTGCGCGACTTCGTCCGGAAAAACGCCGATCGACTCTTCGAGCGACTGGAAAAGGAAGAAGAGAAACGGGCCAACCGGTAGGATCCATCTCTCCCGTTCGTTCCACCGTTCCGGACTCTGACTCTAGCAGGGAGGTGTGCATGCAGGAGATGTGGATCGCGCCAGGATGGAGGATCGCGACGACCCCGGCGTTGCTCGCGCTGTCGCTGTGGCTGGCGGGCTGCGGCACCGAAGCCAAGGTAACCCGCGTGGACCCCGGCATCGTGACGGATCTCAGCGGCCGCTGGAACGACACCGATTCCCGCCAAGTCGCCGAAGAGATGGTCAAGCAGGCGCTCAGTTATCCGTGGCTGGACAATTTCGTCAAATCGAAGAACCGCCAACCTGTGGTCATCGTCGGGACGATTCTGAACCGCAGCCATGAGCATATCAATGTCCAGACCTTCGTGCAGGATCTGGCCCGAGAATTGACGAATTCGCAGAAGGTCACGTTTGTCGCCGGCAAAGGCGAACGGGAGGAGATCCGCGAGGAGCGGCGCGAGCAGGCGGTCCATGCCCGCGAGGATACGCAGAAGGCTCCGGGAAAAGAACTCGGCGCCGACTACATGATGAAAGGGAGCATCTCGACCATCCTCGACGAGACGGACGGCGTCAAGGCCGTGTTCTATCAGGTCGATCTCGAGATGATCGACCTGGAAAGCAATGTGAAGTCCTGGTTCGGGCAGAAAAAGATCAAGAAAGTCATCGAACGCAAACGGACGATTTTTTAGGCTCCACGTGCCCCGTTGAGCCCTTCCTTCGTATTTCTTTCAACTCCAGGCGCGGAGACGCTCGCACGCTCCCTGCCGGCTTGGTTGCTAACGCTGGGGGTCGCCTTCACAACCCTGGCGGGTTGCAGCTCCAAGATCAATCGATACACCCTCATCGAAGACAGCCTCCGGGCACATGATCCGCAACGTGCCGACCAGGTCGTCGAACAAGCGGAAAAGGAATACGGGTCCCAAAGCCGTGTCCTCTATGGCATGGATCGCGGGATGACGTTGCACTTATCGGGTCAGTACGACCGAAGCAACGCGGTCCTCGAACAGGCGGAGGAAGAGATCGACCGTCTCTACACGCGGAGGATCCGCACCGAAGCCAAAGCCTTCCTCGTCAACGACACCGAATTGCCGTATGAAGGCGATCCCTACGAACAAGTGATGATCAACGTCATCAAGGCCTTGAACTATGCGGTCATGGGCCGACTCGACGACGCATTGGTGGAAGCGAGGCGGATCGACAACCGGTTGAACGTGTTGGCCGACAAGACCAAGGAAAAGGACGGCTACCGGGACGACGCGTTCGCCCGCTATCTCACCGGCATCCTCTATGAGGCCGCCGGAGACCTCAATAACGCGTTCATCGCCTACCGCAAAGCCTACGAGGCCTATGAGAGGATGAGGCCCTGGTCCCGCACCCCCGTCCCGTTTGCCCTCCGCGCGGATCTTCTGCGGGTGACGGACGCCTTGCACTTGACCACGGAATTCGAGGAATACCGCCGGCTCTTTCCCGATGCCGCGTGGCAGTCCAAACATGAGCAGGAGCATCTCGCCCAAGTCGTCGTGATCAGCTATAATGGCCGCGCTCCGCGCAAGGAAGACCAATTCATCGATCTTCCCGTCAGCCTGGATGCGCTTCAACTGGTGTTGCTGACGAGGGGCCTGGGCGGAGGAAACCGCCACGAGAACCGCGCCGCGGAAAGCGTCCTTTATGGTCTGAGCGGCCGCGTCGTCCGCGTGGCCTTGCCGAGGTTGGTCCCGCAAAAGACGCAGGTGAGCTCCGAGCAGATCACCCTCAGCGGAACCGGCGGTTCGTTCGCCGCGCGGACGGAACTGGCGCACAATGTGACGGCCTTGGCGGAAAAGGCTTTGTCGGACCGGCTCCCCGCCATCGCCGTGAAAGCGGTCGCGCGAGCGGCCACGAAGTTCGCCATGGCGGAAGGTGCGACACGCGGCGCCCAGCATGCGGCCGGGAAAGACGCGGGGCCGTGGGTCGGGCTCCTGGTCGGACTTTTGACCAAGGGGTTGGCGGTCTACTCCGAAGAGGCGGACAAACGCAGTTGGCGAACCCTGCCGGATGAAATTCATCTGTCACGCCTGTGGGTGCCCCCGGGCGAATACGAAGTCCGGATCGATCCCGGCGGCTGGCGAGGAGATGGGGTGAACCCGGACGCTTCGCACTCGATGACGCTTCGGGCTGGCGAAACGAAGTTTCTGATCCGACGGGTGATCCAGTGACGCCTCTCACGCCGGGGAGAAACCGGGGCCTTGCGGTCCTCACAACGGCGCTCATCCTTTCATCGACGGCGCTGTCGGCCTGCACGTGGTCCTGGTCCAAAAGCAAGCCGGGATGGCTTGACGGCTCCAGCCCGGAGTTTCCTCCCAGCCAGTACCTGCTTGGAGTCGGTCAAGCCGAAACGCGGGCGGTCGCCGCGGAACAGGCCTATGCGGCGGTGGCCAAAATTTTCAAAGCCGAAATCAACGCGCAGGCCAAGGACTGGGAATCGTATCTCGTGATCGAAAACCGAGGCAAGGCGACGACGGAGCGTCGCTTAACCCTCGACAATGTCACCCGCGTCTCGACGGACAAGGTTCTCGAGAATGTGCGGATTTTGGATACCTGGTTCGACCGGCGAAGCGGCCAGCATTATGCGCTGGCGGGCATGAACCGTGCGCAGGCCGAGTCGGCGTTGTTGGAACGGATCGCCGAATTGGATCAGATGATCGACACGGAAGTGACGGAGGCCCGCCGGACCCAAGATAAGCTTGCGCGGGTCAGGAATCTGAAACGGGCCGCCAAGAACCTGGTCGTGCGGGAAGTCTACAACGCCGACCTGCGGGTGATTCGGGCCAGCGGCCAAGGCCATCCGCCCGCCTATCGCGTCGCCGAACTGACGGCGGAACTGGAACAGTTTCTGGCGGCCAACCTGGCGGTCGCGGTGGAAGTCACCGGCGATCAGGCGGAACCGATCCGACGCGCGGTGATGGAGGGACTGATCCGGGAAGGGCTCTCGGTGACGGGACGTCCGCTGGCCGGAGAAAGTCCGTCTGCCGAAGGGGAGGGTGGTCCGACACCCGAACTGATCGTCAAGGGCGTTGTCCGGTTGTGGCCGATCGACGTGCGCGATCCGCAGTTTAAATTCGTCCGCTGGTGCAGCGATTTCGTGATACAGGAGCTGGCCACGCAGCGGATCGTCGGCGCCGTCTCGAAGGGTGGAAAAGAAGGGCACCTGACGACCAGGGAAGCGACGGCGAAGGCGTTGCGTGTCATGCAGCAAGAATTTGCGTCGGACCTGGCGAAGGCCATCGCCAGCTATATCTACGGCGACGCGGAACTGCCGGCTGCCGCCGGCCCTCCGGCCGGATGTCCACGGGGCGACGAAACGACGGCACCCCCTGCAACGAACCCTCTATCCATGTGAAAAAGAAAGGAGGCTGAATGGCCCCACAGTCGAAGTCCGCCGCCGCACGCAAGTCTTCCACCTCCTATGCATCCCGGAACAAGGATTCAGGCCGGACCGGCCGGCGGATGCCGAGCCGCCTCGTCAAGCGACAGCTCGTCAGACGGATTCTCAAGGATACCGAAGCGGCCAGAGGCGGAAGTCTCGTCGACTTGCTGCGCAAGCAGGGTTACGACCAAGTACCGCTGGACGAGTTGCAAGACCGTCTGTCCAAGCTTCCGACGTCGCTGGCGGACTTCATCCTGAAGGGGAGGGGGTGATCCATGCCGTACTATTATTTCGACTCAACCGGGCTGGTGAAGCGGTACAGCTCGGAGCGGGGAAGCCGTATCGTCAACAAGCTCCTGGTCAAGCGCGGGAAGGTGGCGATCGTGCCGACCTGGGCGATCACCGATCTCTATTCGGCGCTCTCGGTCCGCGCCAAGCAGGGCGAGTTGACCCGGGACGATTGCTATTCGGTCATCTACCGGTTCGAGGTTGAATCCTCGCAGGGTCTGTTTCATTTTATCGCGCCCACGATGGAGACGTTTCTGTCCACGAAGAAATTGATCCTCGACTTTCCACACCTGCGCTCGTCGCAAGCGCTCCATTTGGCCCTGGCCTTGGAATTGAAACCGCTTCGGTTGACAGTGGTCAGCTCGGACCCGCAACTGCTGGGAGCTTGCCGGCCCTTGGGGCTTCACGTGATCAATCCGGAGGAAGATTAGGCGCAGGGCCAGCGGCGCAGAGCCTGGCCTCGCGCCAGGTGCCCGGCTTACGTGCATTGAAAGTCCGTGTGCATGGAAGCGATCACGGTGTTCCAATCTTCGGCCATCTCGCGAAGCTGCTTCAGCCGTCCGCCCGTCGCGGCATCGGACGCCGTCTCGCCGGATGACCGGTCTTCATCCAACAGTTTTATCGCATGTTGCAGATGGCTCTGCGCCAATCGCAACGTGCTACAGACGCCCGTCGAAGCCGGCGCTTGGCCGCCGGCCCGACGGAACAGCGCCAGCGCCCGGTAGCCATCTTCTTGTGCTCGGAAGAGCGCCTCGGCGCTGCGGTACAACCGGCCCTTGACGGCGCTGATCTCCCGCTTGGCCAATTCCGAGGCCATCAGCGCGGCTTTGCCGATGCTCATCGCCGCGCCATCGGGATCATCATTGGCGATGGCTTCCTCCGCTTTCACGCGGAGCCGTTCCATCTCGGCATCTTCCCCGACGGTTTGAGCGCACGTCCGGCCGGGAATACCTCCTGTGATCGTGAGAAGAACTGCAACGCCGATCAGCGCCCTGCGCAAGGTCCGCCTCTGAGATGTGTTGTCGCGATGAGCGGTTATTGCAGATACTCCCAGGTATCGATTTGCTTCAAACTCCAATTGACCGCTTCTCTGAGTTTGATGACCTTGGGATCCGCGGTGGTGTCGTTGACCTTGAAGAGGGATTTTTGAATGGCGAACAGCGGGTCGTAGGCTCGGCGATCCGGCAGTTTACCCAGCGCCCAAGCGACCTCGGTTTTGACCGTCAGATCGTCGGTTTTCAGCGCCTCCAGCAACGGGTCGATGATCGTGAAGTCGCCGTGAAGCGCGCCCACGATGCCCAGACCCTTGGCCGCGGCAGCGCGCAGCTCGGGCTTCCCCGTTTTCAAGACTTCGATGAGGACCGGGATGGTTTCCTTCTGGCCGATATTTCCCAAGGCGACGGCGGCCGCCTTGGCAATCTCCACGTCCGGCCCCTTCAGCGCTTCGAGCAAACGCGGCACCGACTTGGTTGAAAACAGGTACCCGAGCAAGCCGATGATTTTCACTTTCCGTTCCTGCGTCGTCGTCGGATCGTCGAGGAACTTCAGCAGCCGATCCTCCTGGCCCCATTCGGCGGCGATCAACGCCGGAAAATCGTACGCCTGGAGGCGCTCCCCGAGCTTGGCCATCGCATAGGCGCCAGGGTCCTCGACCTTGGCCTCCGCAGCCGCTTTTTGCGCATCCGGAAAGTCCGTCCTGACTTCTTTCCGCCACCCCATCTTCTTCCCGTCCAACAGGTACAACAACTGGCACGCAGGTCCTCTCCAAACCCGAGACGGGGAATCGGGGAGGTCGGCATCACTGCCCATGCTCGTCGTCCCTTCCCAGACCTTCCGTTGCTCGCACTTCACCCGGAACACCACATCATGGGGCTGAGCAGGATCGGTGACGACCGTATAGCCGAACTCCTTCATGCGCTGGGTTATGATGTCCGCAAGATTTCCCGGCGGAATTTCCCCCTTATCGGTGATTGCTAGCACCTCGATCAATACGCGCTCGGCTCGTTCCAGCTTGGCCTTTTGTTCAGGCGTCAATGCCTCCCGTCGCGCCCACGTGTCGGCACTGAAAATGCCGAACAGTACGAGAAGAGAAAGGGAACACGCCCATGTTCTCATTGTAACCCTCCCAACGACGGCGGGGTTCTCCCGTGGAATTGGACTCGAGCATGATATGCACACTGTACCGAAGAGCCGGCCCCGTCGGCAAGCCACAAGTTGAAGCTTCGGAAGGTCGCCAGTATAATCCCGCCCATGTTGAAGGGAAAGACGCTCGCCTTCCTGGGCAGCGGCAATATGTCAGATGCATTGATCGCCGGACTATTGCAGGCCGGCACCGCCCGGACCGAGCAGATCATCGCCACCGATATCCTGCCAGACAGGCGCGACCACCTCAAAAGCCGCTACCGCATCAAGACGACGGGCGACAATAGAGAGGCTGCCGGACTTGCCAACATCCTGATCTTGTCGGTTGAACCTCAAGTGCTCGACGAGGTGTTAGAGGAGATACAGCCGGTCGTACAGGCAGACTGTCTCATCCTTTCGGTCGCAGCCGGCTATCCGATCGCCCGAGTGGCCTCGCACCTCAAAGCCGCCACGCGGATCGTCCGCGCCATGCCCAATACACCCTCTACGGTGCGGGAAGCCGTCACCGCATTGACGTTCACCCATGGACTTTCGGAAGACGATCGAAACACCGCACGGACCGTGTTCGAATCGGTCGGCAAGGTGGTGGTCGTCGAGGAACGGCTGATGGATGCTGTCACCGGTTTGAGCGGCAGCGGACCGGCTTACGTGTACGTCATGATCGAGGCGTTAGCCGACGGAGGCGTGAAGATGGGGCTGCCGCGGCACGTGGCGGAACTGCTGGCCGCGCAGACCGTCCTGGGAGCAGCCCGGATGCTGATCGAGAGCGGAGAGCCTCCCGGACGCTTGAAAGACCGCGTCGCCTCACCAGGCGGGACCACCATCGCCGGTCTGCATCAATTAGAAAAGGGGAGACTGCGGGCGGCGCTGATGTCGGCCGTCGAGGCGGCGGCGAAACGTTCAGCCGAGGTGGGCAAGGAGCAAGGTACCGTGTAAGGGAGGGGAAGCGATGCGCGGCCAGGCGGAGACACGAATCCGGCGCCGGCCATTCAGTGACGCAATCTCTATCCAGGAGTCATCCCGTGCAATATTGGGTCAAAGTCATCTTCACCGACAATCAAGAGCTGCTCGTCAAAGACGCGATCCGTCACACCATCAGCGATGACATGGAGGTGCTGGAAGTAGACTCCCCGAAAGAAGTCATCATCATCCCCATGAAGCAGATCAAATACATCAGTTGCGACGCGACGGTGTTCGCGGCCAAGAAGTCGTGAAACGACCGCGATCCCTCCCTCTGACCTTTTCTTCCGAGGACACCGCTAGCCCCGGTTGGTCGGCACTTCGACTAAGAGTCCTGCCCACAACCCTGCGCCTTTGCTGAGTGTCGCAAGCGGACATGATCATGGGCAGCAAGAATCCTTGGCATCCAAGGGAACGATGACCGAGGGGCGCGCATCCCAGTCGCATCAGCTCGAAATCGGGTCTGGTACTGCGCCGCAGAAACGTCTACAGTATAGCGAAACCTCGGGACAGTCGCGGCGACTTCACGCATTTGCGGCATCTGGACCGGATCGGCAATCATGATTGAACTTATCGTTCTCGGCGCCGTGGCCGGCGTCTTTCCCGTGTATCTGGGCATCGGCCTCGCACTGCTGGCCAACCGGATGTTGTCCCGATCGTGGGAAGCCGGACTGATAGGTCTGGCCACCGGCGTACTGGTCTATCTCTTCTTCGATCTTATGCACGAGGCGGTGGAGCTAACCGGCGCGCGTGACGTCGTGTCGTGGGTCGTGCTGCTCGGCTGCTTGTTGGTGAGCTTCGTCGGCCTGGTCGTATTGGAAGAGAGTCAGTTGGGCAAGCACCGCCGCCTGACGCGCGTCCTCTCGTTGCCCTACCTCATCGCGCTTGGCATGGGCCTGCACAACTTCGGCGAGGGTCTGGCCATCGGTGCCAGTTACACCAACGGGGAGTGGGTGTTGAGCGCACTGTTGGTCGCCGGCTTCGCGTTCCATAACGGCACAGAGGGGTTCGGGATCGTCGGCGCGGCCGGGCGCAATTCGATCCCGGCGAAGGATGTGCTGCCGCTGGGTCTACTCGCCGGGGCGCCGACGTGCGCTGGAGCCGTGCTCAGCAGCTTGGATCCTTCTCCCTATTTATCGGTGGCTTGGTACACCTTGGCCGCTGGCTCCCTGCTGTACGTCATCCTGGCCCTTATCGCCCTCACCTATACCGTTACGCGCCGGGTGCAAATGGCTGTCGGCCTGTTCGCAGGTATCGCCCTCATGTATGTCACCGCCATGCTTCTGACCTTGGCGGGAGGCCTCCGTACCTAAGTCCGCCGCGCGCCGACTCCTCGACAGACTGTGTCTCTCCGTACCCCTGTTTTGAAAATGCCACCCCGCTTAGGCGGCGGGCTCCAGGATCACCCGATGGCCCAAGCGCTCCAACTGCTTGACATACCGACGGGTGGCCTGCTCCCGATCCCGCTGATCGAGAT
>Ga0070741_10014702_pt1 | contig 13478 bp, 14 predicted proteins | sample Coa_R1_4_FD_66440 | JGI IMG/M metagenome (GOLD analysis project Ga0070741, IMG submission 66440) | Surface soil microbial communities from Centralia Pennsylvania, which are recovering from an underground coalmine fire - Coalmine... | ecosystem: Environmental > Terrestrial > Soil > Unclassified ... | reverse complement strand
CGCGCCAACGAGGCGGCCGACGACTTCGTGCGCGAGGTGCTGGTCGGGTGTCTCCACGCCCAGGGCGTCGTGGTCGGCCACGACTTCCACTTCGGGCACGGTCGCAAGGGCAACGTCGCCATGCTCCAGGAGCTCGGCGGCGAGCTGGGCTTCGACGTGCTCGGACTGCGACTCATCGAAGACCCTGCCCACGCCCCGTACTCATCGACGCGCATCCGCGAGCTGCTGCGGGCCGGCAAGGTCGACGAAGCCGCCACCATGCTCGGCCGCGATCACGAGGTGCGCGGCGTCGTGAAGCGCGGCGACGGCCGGGGCGGGCCCGAGCTCGGCTACCCGACCGCCAACGTGGCCGTGCCGCCCGACATCCTGCTGCCCGCCGACGGCATCTACGCCGGCTGGTACGAGCGCCCCGACGGCCACGTGCACCCGGCCGCCATCTCCCTCGGCCGCCGGCCCACCTTCTACGACGACGCCGACAGCTCGCTCCTCGAGGCCTACCTCCTCGACTTCGACGGCGACCTCTACGGCGAGCCGGCCAAGGTCCGCTTCGTCACCCGCCTCCGCGACGAGCTCAAGTACGACTCCGTCGAAGCCCTCATCGCCCAAATGGGCAAAGACGTAGAAGCGGCGAGGCGCTCGTTGACCGCCTGAACGCCGAACTGGCGGTGCTTCAGGTCGATATGCGACCTCAAGTACCGCCAGAACGGGGAGGAAGCGTTAGTCGTCGTCGGTGGGGCGGGCGCGCTGGCGTTTGAGCTGGCCCCGGCGGCGTTTGGTTTCGATGCGGCGCTGCTGGGCCCCGGTGGTGGGGGCCGTGGGGCGGCGTTCCCGCTCGACCTTGAGGGCCTCGGCCAGGCGGTTGCGGAGGCGCTCCAGGGCCAGGGCCCGGTTGCGGGCCTGGGAGCGCTCATCCGACGCCGCCACCCGTACGACCGGGCCCAGGCGCTCCAGGAGGCGGGCCCGCTGCCTGGGGCCCAGGCTGGGGGAGCCGGCCACGTCGAAGCGCACTTCGGCCCTGGTGTTGGACGTGTTGGCGTGCTGGCCACCGGGCCCGCCACTGGCCGTGAAACGCCACTCGAGCTCGTCGAGGGGGATGGCGCATGTCCTCGTCACCCGGAGCACCTCTGGCACGGCTGCTAGCATGGCGTGTCCCGCCGTTCCACTTGAGGTTGTTCCTGCATGCCCGACAAAACCGCCACGATCGCCGAACACCGGCTCCACGAGACCGACACGGGTTCGCCCGAGGTCCAGATCGCGCTCCTCACGGAGCGGATCAACCACCTCACCGAGCACCTGAAGGTGCACAAGGGCGATCATCACACCCGCCGTGGGCTCATGAAGCTCATCGGCCGGCGTCGTCGGCTGCAGAACTACGTCAGGAAGAACGATGTCGAGCGCTACCGGGCGATCAACGCCCGCCTCGGCCTTCGGCGTTAGCACCTAGCTAGGGGACGCCTACATATTCGGCGGCGCCGGCGGTCAGCTGCCAGTCGTGGGTCACTCGGAGAAACCGGGTGGTCGACAACTGGGAACTGGCCCGGCCGCCGCCCCGAGCACAAGGAGTGTGCGAGGAATGGCGGATGCCATCTCCGTGTCGGGCCCGATCAGCGGCACCGACAAGACCCTGTCGTTCGAGACAGGCAAGCTCGCCCAGCAATCGCAGGGCGCAGTCGTTGCCAGGATCGGCGACACCCTGGTGTTGGTCACGGCCAACGCCGACAAGAACGTTCGTGAGGGGATCGACTTCTTTCCCCTGACGGTCGACGTCGAAGAGAAGATGTACGCAGCCGGCAAGATCCCCGGCTCGTTCTTCCGGCGAGAAGGCCGTCCCACCGATCAGGCCGTGCTCACGTGCCGCCTGATCGACCGACCCCTGCGCCCGTCGTTCGCCGACGGCTACCGCAACGAGACGCAGGTCGTCTGCACCGTCATGGGCGCCGACCTGGAGAACCCGCACGACGTGCTCGCCATCAACGGCGCGTCGGCCGCGCTCATGCTGTCGGGCATTCCGTTCGACGGCCCCATCGGCGCGGTGCGCCTGGCGTGGACCACCGACGGCGCCTGGGCGCCCAACCCCACGTACCAGGAAGGCGACCTGGCCACCTTCGAGCTCGTCGTCGCCGGTCGAGAGATCGACGGCCAGATCGCCATCATGATGGTGGAGGCCGGCGGTACCGAGGACGCGTGGCGCTACTACGAGGACGGTGCACCCAAGGTCACCGAAGACGTGATCGCCCAGGGCCTCGAAGCGTCGAAGACGTGGATCAAGGAGTCGATCGAGCTCCAGCGTCAGCTGGTCGAGAAGGCCGGCGTGCACGCGCCGATCCCCTACGAGCCCCAGCACGACTACGGCGACGACGTCGCTGCTCGTGTAGCAGCCGTCGGCACCGAGCGCATCCAGCACGTCACCACGATCACCCTCAAGGCCGAGCGTAACGAGGCCACCGATGAAGCCACCAAGGGCATCATCAGTGAGCTGAGTGCGGAGTTCGAAGGCCGCGAGAAGGAGATCAAGGCGGCCGTGCGCTCGCTCACCAAGCAGCTGGTGCGTAAGCGCATCGTCGAAGAAGGGGTGCGCATGGACGGTCGTGGTCCCAAGGACCTGCGACCCCTGTCGGCCGAGGTCGGGATTCTGCCGACCGTGCACGGCTCGGCGCTGTTCCAGCGTGGTGAGACCCAGGTGCTCAACGTCACCACCCTCGGCATGCCGCGCATGGACCAGCTCCTCGACACCATCGGTATCGACGAGAAGAAGCGCTACATGCACCACTACAACATGCCGCCCTACGCCAACGGCGAGACGGGGCGCATGGGTGGCACGAAGCGACGCGAGGTGGGCCACGGCCTGCTGGCCGAGCGCGCTCTGCTGCCGGTGGTTCCTCCTATCGAGGAGTTCCCGTACGCGCTGCGCCTCGTCTCCGAGGTGCTGTCGTCCAACGGGTCGACTTCCATGGCCTCGGTGTGCGGTTCGTCGATGTCGCTCATGGACGCGGGCGTGCCCATCAAGGCCGCCGTCGGCGGCATCGCCATGGGCCTCGTCTACGCCGAGGGCAAGTACACGACCCTCACCGACATCCTCGGCGCCGAGGATGCGTTCGGCGACATGGACTTCAAGGTCGCCGGCACGTCGGAGTTCGTCACCGCCCTGCAGCTCGACACCAAGATCGAGGGTCTGCCCTCCGAGGTGCTTGCGCAGGCGCTCGAGCAGGCCAAGGAGGCGCGGCTCAAGATCCTCGAGGTCATGAACGGCGCCATCTCCGAGGCGCGCAGCGACGTGCGCGAGACCGCACCGAAGATCGTCAGCTTCAACATCCCGATCGACAAGATCGGCGAGGTCATCGGGCCCAAGGGCAAGGTCATCAACACCTTGCAGCAGGAGACGGGCGCCGACATCAATGTCGACGACGACGGCCAGATCGGCACCGTCACCATCGGGTCGAAGGACGGCGCCGCCGTCAACGAGGCCCGACGCCGCATCGAGCTGATCCTCGACCCGCCGGCAGCCGAGGTGGGCAAGACCTACACCGGCAAGGTCGTCAACATCACCAAGTTCGGTGCGTTCGTCAACATCCTCCCCGGCCGCGACGGCCTGATCCACATCAGCAAGCTGGGCCAGGGCAAGCGCATCGACAAGGTCGAGGACGTGGTCGACCTCGGCGACGAGCTCGAGGTGCGCGTCGACGACATCGACCCGCAGGGCAAGGTCTCACTCTCGCTGGCAGGCGATGCGCCCGAGCCCCGGCCCGACACGGGCGGCGGCAACGGCGACGCGGCCGAGGGTGGCGGCGGGAGCCGGTCGTCGGCACCTGCAGCCTCGTCGGGCGGCGCGAGCTCCAGCGCGTCGTTCGAGGACTTCTTCGAGAAGGAAGCGGCCGAGCAGTTCGGCGACCTCGGTCCGGTGGATGCCGGCGGGGCCCGTCGTGCGGGCGGCGGTGGCGGTAGCGGTAGCGGTGGCGGGGGCGGCGGTCCTCGTCGCAACCCGCGGCGCGGCGGCCGTCGCTGAGCGAAATCTGCACCAGCCGGCTGCCGTCCGGCCTGACGATCGTCACCGAGGAGCGGCGCGAGCTGCCCTCGGTGGCGGCCGGCTTCTGGGTCGGCACCGGCTCGCGTGACGAGTCGCGTGACACGGCGGGGGCGTCGCACTTCCTCGAGCACCTGCTGTTCAAGGGCACGGATCGCCGGCAGGCGAGTGAGATCGCAGAGGCGATCGACGCCGTCGGCGGCGACATGAACGCCTTCACCACCAAGGAGTACACGGCGTTCTACGTGCGGGTGCTGCCCGACGACCTCGAGCTCGGGCTCGACATCCTCAACGACATCATGTGGGCGCCGGCGTTCCGGCCCGACGAGATCGAGACCGAGCGCGAAGTGATCCTGGAGGAGATCCTCATGCACGGCGACGAGCCGTCCGACCTCGTGAGCGAGCTCTTCTTCTCGGCGCTCTACCCCGACCACTCGCTCGGCTGGGACGTCCTCGGCGACGAGGACACGATCACGGCGATGAAGCGCGACGACATCTGCGGCTTCTTCGCCGAGCACTACCGGCCCGCCAACATGGTCGTCGCCCTGGCGGGGGCGATCGACCACGACGAGGCCACGGCCGCCATCGAGAAGCGCTTCGCCGGTCCGCCCGGCGGAAGCCCGCCGGCGCGGCACGCACCCGCGGCCGCGCCGCGGCGGATCGCCGTCGTCAACCGGCCCACCGAGCAGGCGCACGTCGTCGTCGGCACGCCGGCCCTCGACCGCGACGATCCCGACCGTTACGCCATGTCGGTGCTCGACCACGCGCTCGGCGGCGGCCTCTCCAGTCGCCTGTTCCAGGAAGTGCGCGAGAAGCGGGGCCTGGCGTACTCCGTGTACTCGTTCCGGGCCGCGTTCGCCGGGGCCGGCGCCCTCGCCGTCTACGCGGGCACGTCGCCGGATCACGTTCACGAGGTTCTCGACCTGGTGACCCACGAGCTCGACGACCTGGCCGCCAACGGCGTGACCGAGCGCGAGCTGGAGGTGGCCCGGGGTCATCTCCGGGGCACGATGGCCCTCGGTCTGGAGGACTCGGGGTCGCGCATGAGCCGCATCGGCCGCAGCCAGCTGGTGCACGGCGAGACGCCCGCCGTCGACGAGATCAACGCTCGCATCGACGCCGTCACCATCGACGACGTGCGCCGCGTCAGCGCCAGGGTGCTGTCGAACGACCGGGTGCTGGCGGTCGTCGGGCCCTTCGACGAGAGCGATTTCGAGGCCCGCACGGCCTGAGGCTCCTACGCTCACTCCTATGCGAGTAGGCGTGTTGGGTGCCGGTGGGCGGATGGGGGCCACTGTGTGCGACGCGGTCGCCGGCGACCCCGACCTGGAGCTGGTGGCCGCGGTCGATCCCAAGGCCACGGGCGAGGTGCACGGCATCACCATCTCGCCATCCATCGAGGCGCTGTTCGACGCCGACGCCCAGGTGGCGGTCGACTTCACCGAGGCAGTGGCGGCGCGGGAGAACCTGCGCTGGTTGTCCGAGCAGGGCATCCATGCCGTGGTGGGCACCACCGGGATGACGCAGGAGGACTTCGACGAGATCGCCGACTGGTTCGGTGACGGCCGGGCCAACTGCGTCCTCGCCCCCAACTTCGCCATCGGCGCGGTGCTGATGATGAAGTTCGCCGCCGAGGCGGCGCGGTGGTTCGAGACGGCCGAGATCATCGAGCTGCACCACGACCAGAAGATCGACGCCCCGTCGGGCACGGCGATGCGCACGGCCCAGCTCATGGCGGAGGCGCGACAAGCCGACGGCGCGGGGGAGTGGGCGGCCGATCCCACGACCAAGGTCGTGGCCGACGGGGCACGCGGCGGCGTGGCGGGTGGCATCCACGTGCACGCGGTGCGGATGCGCGGCATGTTCGCCCATCAGGAGGTCATCCTCGGCACCACCGGGCAGACCCTGATCCTGCGTCACGACACGTTCGGTCGCGACTGCTACATGCCCGGGGTGCTGCTGGCGGTGAAGCAGGTGGCCAACCGCCCCGGCCTCACCGTCGGCCTCGAAAAGCTCCTCGACTAACTCCCGCGGAACACGCGCTGGGCGCGGGCCTGGTCGCGCGGCTTGACGAGGATCTGGTCGATGTTGACGTGCGACGGCCGCGTTACGACCCAGGCGATGCAGTCGGCGATGTCCTCGGCGACGAGCGGCGTCATGCGCTCGTAGACCTTGTCGGCGCGCGCCTGGTCGCCGTCGAAGCGCACCACGCTGAACTCGGTCTCGACCATGCCTGGGTCGATCTGGGTGACCCGCACCGGTTGGCCGAGGAGCTCGAGGCGCAACGTCTCCGTCACCGCCACCAGGGCGTGCTTGGCCGCTGTGTACCCGGCGCCACCGTCGTACGCCTCGAGCGCCGCGATCGAGCCGACGTTGACGATCACGCCGTCGCCGCTGGCGATCAGCTTCGGCAAGAGCGCACGCGTCATTCGCATCGTCCCGAGCACGTTGGCGTCGTACATCCACCGCCACTTCTCGTCGTCCGCCTCCGCCACTGGTTCGAGACCGAGGGCGCCGCCGGCGTTGTTGACCAGCACGGCGCACTCCGGCACCTGGGCGGCGAACGCCTCGACTGACGCGGTGTCGGTGACGTCCAACGCAAGTGGCCGGGCCCCGAGGGGCCCGGCCACATCGCGCAACCGATCCATACGGCGGGCGCCGACCACCACATCGAAGCCCTCCTTCACGAGGCGGGCGGCGGTGGCGGCGCCGATGCCGCTACTGGCTCCGGTGACGACTGCGGTTCGTGTCACCTCGCCAGTTTGCTGCCTAGGCGGACTCCTTCACCCGCTGGGCGGCCTTCTGCTTCTGCTCGAAGAACTCGGCCTTGGCCTCCTTGGCCTCGGCTTCCAGCTGCTTGCGCAGGGCCTTGAGCTTCTCGCTGCCCTTGGCCTGCTGGGCCTCGCCCTCCTTCTGGAGGCGCTCGTTACCCACGACTTCGCCGAAGATCTCCTTGGTCAGACCGAGAACCTTGTCGACGAGCCCGCGGAGCTTCTCAGGGTCGATAGTGCGGAACTGCATATGACATCCCCTCCTGTGGGTCTCGCTTCGTACCGACATCGCTACCCGCGGAGAGCGTTTTGCAAACTCTAGGAAGCGTCCTGGGGCGTTTCGTCGCGTTCGGCGGCGTCGGGGCCCTCGAGCTCCTGCTCGAGGTGGGCCAGGGACTGGACCTCGGACTTGCCCTTGCGGAACTGGTTGAGGAACCACAGCAGGGTGATGCCGATCGAGACGGCCGTGAGCCACTTGAAGTTGTGGCTGTAGAAGTCGTTGACGGCGTTGATCGGGCCGCGGACCAAGCCGGCGAACTCGTAAAGGGCGAAAACCGTCGTCATGGTGCCGATGATGTTGAGGGCGGCGAACCAGCCGACACTCATGCCGGTGGCTCCCGCCAGCACGCACACGAGCGGGCCGGGGAAGAGGAACACCAGCACCGGCGCGGCGCGCTGGAAGATGCGCTCGACGAGCTTGATCACACCGGTGCCGCTGTCGAACCGGCGCTCGGCCCACCGCACGGCGCGCTCGCCGTAGAGGTGGCCGAGGATGAAGAACAGCGGATCGGACAGCAGCCTGCGCACCACGGCGATGGTGTACATCGGCCAGAAGCTCACCTTGTCGGCGACGAGGAGGACCCACCGGGCGCGGGGGTCGGCCGCGATCAGCCACAGGGGATGGTCCTTGATCAACGCCGGGTGCACCGCGTTGCCCACCGTGCTGATCAGCACGAGGACGATGATCGGCGTGACGATCAGCGTGAGACGGCGGCGACTGGGCGCGGTACTCGGCGTGTCCAGAGCCGCGACGGTAGCCGCGACACCTAGCCTGCGAACCCTCGGATGCCAATGGTCTCGTATGCCCAGAACGGCGAGGACGTCGTCCTCAGCCGGGCCTTCCCGGCCGACCACCGTGGTCTCTACATCGACGTCGGCGCCGCCGACCCGGTGAACCACTCGGTCACCAAGCACTTCTACGACCACGGCTGGCGGGGGATCAACGTGGACCCGTCGCCCGGCTGGTACGCCATGCTCGCCGCGCAGCGACCCGACGACGTCAACCTGCAGGCCGGGGTCGGCCGCGAGGAAGGTGTGTCGACCCTGTTCGAGGGCCCGCCCGGCCACCCCGGCGGGGCCACGTTCTCGGAGCGGCAGGCGCGGGCGTACGAGGCGGAGCTGGGCCGGCCTCTCGACACGCTCGAGGTGCCCATCACGACGCTGGCGCGCCTCTGCGCCGACTATGTCCGCGACCGGCCGATCGACTTCCTCAAGGTCGACGCCGAAGGATTCGAGCGAGCGGTGCTGGAGGGCGCCGACTGGGACCGCTGGCGGCCGCGCGTGGTGGTGGTTGAGGCGACCGAGCCCAATCGGCCGGTGCCCAACCATGAAGGGTGGGAGGACGTGCTGGTGGCGGCGCGCTACCGGTTCGTGCTGTTCGACGGGCTCAACCGGTTCTATGTGCGGGCCGAGGAGCCGGCATTGGTGGGGCCCCTCAGCGCACCGGCCAACGTGTTCGACGACTACGTGCCGTACGAGCACCTGCGCGCCCTGCAAGAACTGCGGGCCAAGGCGGATCAGCTCGAAACCCTCGGACCCCGCGCGCTCGGGGTGGCGAGGGCCCTCCACCGTCTCAACGAGGCCCTGAAGCGCTGGAGGTCGGTGTCGTAAAGTCCGTGCCATGCAGGGACTCATGCAGGACTACCCGCTGACCCTCCCGCACTTCTTCAACCGGGCGGAGCGGATGTTCCCGACCAAGGAAGTGGTCACGGCCACGCCGGATGGCGTCGAGCGAACGTCCTACGGGGAGTGGGCCGAGCGCACCCGGCGGCTGGGCGGCGCCCTCGACGTGCTCGGGGTCTCGGGCGACGGGCGCGTCGGCAGCTTCGCCTGGAACACGGCCCGCCACCTCGAGCTCTACTTCGCCGCGCCGTGCACCGGCCGGGTGCTCCACACGCTCAACATCCGCCTCTTCCCCGAGCAGCTCGTCTACATCGTCAACCACGCCGAGGACGAGGTGATCTTCGCCGACCGGTCACTGATGGCCGCGCTGGCGCCGCTGCTCGACCAGTTCACGACGGTGAAGCACGTCGTGGTGATGGACGACGGCAAGGGCGACGTGCCCGACGACCCGCGCGTCGTGACCTATGACGACGTGGTGGCGCAGGCCAAGCAGGTCGACTTCCACGTGGCCGACGAACGCCAGGCCGGCTCGATGATGTACACGAGCGGCACCACGGGGAATCCGAAGGGCGTCGTGTACTCGCACCGGTCGATGTTCCTGCACACCCTCGGGGCCATGTCGGCTGATTCCCTGGGCGTCCGCGAGTCCGACGTGATCCTGCCGGTGGTTCCGATGTTCCACGCCAACGCGTGGGGTCTCGCCCACGCGGCGGTGGGCGCGGGCGCAACCCTGGTGATGCCCGGCGCCGACCTGTCGGGCCCCGCCATCGCCGAGCTGATGGAGTCGGAGAAGGTCACCGTGGCCGCAGGCGTGCCGACGATCTGGATGGGCGTGCTGCCGCTGCTCGACGGACGCGACGTGTCGTCGTTGCGGGCGGTCCCGTGTGGCGGCTCGGCGGTGCCGAAGGCGCTCTCCGAGGGCTTCCGTGAGAAGACCGGCCTGCCGCTGCTGCAGGCGTGGGGCATGACGGAGACGAGCCCCCTCGCCTCGGTGTGCCACATCAAGAGCACCCTGCGCCACAAGTCGCAGGAGGAGCTGGCCGACGTGCGTACGTCGGCCGGCATGGCGGTGCCGGGCGTCGACGTGCGCGTGGTCGAGACGGGCACCACCGACGAGCTGCCGTGGGACGGGCAGTCGAGTGGCGAGCTGCAGGCGCGCGGGCCGTGGATCGCCAGCACCTACTACAACGACGAGAGGGCGGCCGAGTCGTTCACGCCCGACGGCTGGTTGCGCACCGGTGACGTGGCGACCATCGACCCCGACGGCTACATCCGCCTCGTCGACCGCACCAAGGACCTCATCAAGTCGGGCGGCGAGTGGATCGGCTCCGTCGAGGTGGAGAACGAGATCATGGCCCACCCCAAGGTGGCGGAGGCCGCCGTCATCGGCGTCACCCACCCCAGGTGGTCGGAGCGACCGCTGGCGTGCGTGGTCGTGAAGCCAGGGGAGGAGCTCTCGAAGGACGAGCTCCTCACGTTCCTCGAGCCCCGCATGGCGAAGTGGTGGCTCCCCGACGACGTGGTGTTCATCGACGAGGTTCCCAAGACCTCGGTGGGCAAGTTCTCCAAGAAGACGCTGCGGGAGCGCTTCGCGGATTACCAGCTGCCGGGCTGAATTCAGTAGCTTCCCCAACCCATGAGGCACCTGTCGAAGGTCATCGCGCTCGGCTTCGTTCTCACGCTGGTTTCAGGCGCCTGCGCTGCGGACCGGGAGCTGCCCCGAGCCGACGTCACCGCCCCCGCCAGCGGCGTGCAGGTGCGGGGCGACGTTCTCACGCTCGACCTCGAGGCCACGGGCATCGACATCGTGAAAGCCGACGGCGACACCTCCGGTCGCACCGGCCACTTCCACATCTTCATCGACAAGAAGCCGGTCGACGTCGGTCAGGTGATCCCCAAGGAGCCCGGCATCGTCCACTCGGCCGAGAACCCGGTGAAGATCTACGGGCTCACCACCGGCAAGCACACCGCCGTGGTGGTGATCGGTGACGGCACCCATCGGCGTCTGGGCTCGGCCAGCAAGACCATTCGTTTCACGGTGAAGGGCCCGTCGGTGCACGCGTCGGTGCCGGCCTCCAACCCGGCCGGGCAGCCTGTCGTCGTGACGGTGCAGGTGCAGGGCGTGCAGCTGGTCAAGGCCAACGGCGACACCTCGGGCAAGACGGGCCACCTGCACCTGTTCATCGATCGCGACCCCACGCCCGCCAACGAGTCGATCCCCAAGCCGGCCGACGGGTCGATCATCCACACCGCCGAGACGAGCGTCCCCGTGCCCAACCTGGCCAAGGGCGAGCACACCATCTGGGTGGTCCTCGGCAACGGCGCCCACGACCCGTGGAACCCGCCGGTCATGGACAAGATCACCTTCACCGTCAGCTAGGCAGCTCGTCAGCTAGACACGCGCCGTGCCGCAACCTGCACGGGAGCGCATCCTCGACGCCGCCTACACGTGCGTGTCGCGGTACGGCATCGCCAAGACCACAGTCGAGGACGCAGCCCGCGAGGCGCGGGTGGCGCGCGCGACCGTCTACCGCAACTTCCCGGGCGGCAAGGACCAGCTCATCCGGGAGACGATCTCGCGCGAGGCGGGGCGGTTCTTCGAGCGCCTGGCCATGGCCGTGGCCCACGCCGACACGTTCGCCGAGCTGCTCGAGGAGGCCCTGCTGTTCGGCCACCGTCAGGTGGAGGAGCACGAGGTGCTCCAGAAGATCCTCGTAACCGAGCCCGAGCTCCTGCTGCCCGAGCTCACCCTCGAGAGCACGCGCATCCTGGCGTTCATCAAGACGTTCATCCGCCCCAACCTGGCCCACGAGACCCTGGCCGCCGGCGTCACCCTCGAGCAGGCCGTCGACCACGTCGCCCGCCTCCTCCTCTCGTTCGTGATGGCCCCCGGCCGCTGGGACCTGGAGGACCGGGCCCAGGTCCGGGAGCTGGTTCGTACCGAATTGCTCAGCGGTGTCCTGCCTGTGTGACGGCGGACACATGAGATGATGTTGACGATGAGACGGATCCGGGTATCGTGTCTCGCTAGTGAGTGTGCTCGAGGCGCCAGCCCGTCCCGTCCTGGACCAGCGGATCCTCGATGCCACCCTCCGCTGCGTCGCCCGCTGGGGTGTCGGCAAGACCACCCTGGAGGACGTCGCCCGGGAAGCCGGCTGTAGCCGGGCCACCGTCTACCGCTCGGTCCCCGGCGGCAAGGACGGCCTGATCGAGGCGGTCGTCGCCCACGAGCTCGACGGGTTCTTCGCCCGGCTGGGCGAACGGCTCGACGCGGCCTCCTCCCTCGAGGACGCCCTCGTCCAGGGCATGGCGTTCTCGTCGCAGTGGCTGGCCAACCACGCCGCCCTGCAGTTCATGCTCGCCTACGAGCCCGAGACGGTCCTGCCCCACATCGCCTTCCGGCGAATGAACGACGTGCTGGCAGTCGCGGCCGCGTTCGTGGCGCCGTACCTGGTCCGGTGGCTGCCCGCCGACGACGCCCTGCGCGCCGCCGAGTGGGGCGCCCGCATCGTGTTGTCGTACACCTCGTGCCCGGCCGACGACGTCGACCTGGCCGACGAAGCATCCGCCCGTCGCCTGGTGCAGACGTTCGTGCTGCCCGGGCTCGTCACCCCCACATCGAAGTAACGAGAGGAGCCGTCAACATGGCGTCCACCAACGAGGAGATCATCGGCCGCAGCGACATCAACGACCTGGAGGCGATCCTTTCGATCACCAACAGCGACGTCGACGCGGTCGTCCACGCCGTGAAGTCGGAGTACGACACGATCTTCACCTGGGACTACGAGAAGGGCGCCCGGCCCAAGCTCAACCGTCTCTACGAGAAGGCCAAGACGTCGATGTGGAACGGCGAGACCGACCTGCCGTGGGAGACCGAGGTCGACCAGGAGAAGGTCGTCATGGCCAACGCCATGAACGCCGCGGGCGGCCTCGGTGCCGACGCCGCGGGCATGGACGTCTCGGGCACGCCGTTCGCCACGTGGGGCGACAAGGAGTGGATCCAGCTCGGCGTCGAGAGCCAGAACTGGACGCTGTCGCAGTTCATGCACGGCGAGCAGGGCGCGCTGGTGTGCACGGCCAAGATCGTGGAGTCGGTCCCGTGGATCGACGCCAAGTACTACGCCGCCACCCAGGTGATGGACGAGGCCCGCCACGTCGAGGTGTTCGCCAAGTACCTCGACACCAAGCTGTCGGGGCACTACCCGATCAACGCCCACCTGCGCATGCTGCTCGACGACATCATCACCGACAGCCGCTGGGACATGACCTACCTCGGCATGCAGATCATGGTCGAGGGCCTGGCCCTGGCCGCCTTCGGCTTCATCCACCAGCTCACCACCGAGCCGCTGCTCAAGCAGCTGCTGCGCTACGTGATGAGCGACGAGGCCCGCCACGTCGCATTCGGCGTGCTCAGCCTGCAGGACTACTACCAGGAGCTGTCGGCCGCCGAACTGCGCGAGCGCCAGGAGTTCGCCTTCGAGGCCGCCGTGCGCATGCGTGACCGCTTCCTCCAGCAGGAGGTGTGGGAGCGGATGGGTCTCGACGTCAAGACCATCCTCCCGCTCGTCATGGCCTCGCCCGAGCGGGCCGGCTTCCAGGCGATGCTGTTCTCCAAGATCGTGCCCAACTGCAAGAAGCTCGGGCTCCTCGACGCGGCCGACGGCTGGCTGCGCACGAAGTTCACCGAGCTCGGTGTCATCGCCTTCGAGGACTGGGCCGACACCGGCGAGGAGTACTCGATGTTCCAGCTCGCCGAGGGCGAGCTGGCCCAGACCGCCTGAGCC
>Ga0070741_10014701_pt1 | contig 13480 bp, 10 predicted proteins | sample Coa_R1_4_FD_66440 | JGI IMG/M metagenome (GOLD analysis project Ga0070741, IMG submission 66440) | Surface soil microbial communities from Centralia Pennsylvania, which are recovering from an underground coalmine fire - Coalmine... | ecosystem: Environmental > Terrestrial > Soil > Unclassified ... | reverse complement strand
GACGGCACGATCGTCTACGAGCAGGCCCAGCCCGGTCAGACCCTCGACCGCGGCGTCGTCGTCGACGCGATCAACACCAGCGGCTGTGTCGCGCTGCACCGCGGCGGCAGCAAAGCGCTGCTCTGCCCCGGTAACCGAGTACTCATGTAGCCCCGGGGCGCCAAACGCGCCCCGGTAGAATTGCTCCATGGGCTCCCTGCGGTACCTGACAGCGGGGGAGTCGCACGGACCGGCGCTCACCGTCATCGTCGAAGGGCTTCCTGCCGGACTCCATGTGACTCCCGGCGTCCTCGGCACCGACCTTGCGCGCCGGCGCCAGGGCTACGGCCGCGGCGCCCGCATGAAGCTCGAGGCGGACGATCTCCAGATCCTCGGCGGTGTCCGCCACGGCATCACGCTCGGATCACCGGTCGCCGTCGTCGTCCGCAACACCGAATTCGAGAGCAAGTGGGCCGACGCGATGTCACCGGAACCGGTGAGCGAACCGCCGAGCCCGCTCACTCGTCCGAGGCCCGGTCACGCCGACCTCGTCGGCATGCTCAAGTACGGACACCGCGACGCGCGCAACGTCCTCGAGCGCGCTTCGGCCCGCGAAACGGCCGCGCGCACCGTCGCCGGCACGCTCGCGCGCACGCTCCTCCGGGAAGTGGGCGTCGACATCCTCAGTCACGTGGTCGCCATCGGCGACGTGCGCACGACCAGCGACGCACTCCCCGACAACCAGGAAACGATCGACGCCTCGCCCGTCCGCGTGCTCGACAAGGACGCGGAGCAGCGCATGATCGACGCTATCGAGGCAGCGAAGAAGAACAAGGACACCCTCGGCGGCGTCTTCGAGGTCGTCGCCCTCAACGTGCCGCCCGGACTCGGCTCCCACGTGCACTGGGACCGCAAGATCGACGGACGCCTGGCGCAGAATCTCCTTTCCATCAACGCCATGAAGGGCGTCGGGATAGGCGACGGCTTCGACGCGGCCGCCAAGCCCGGCTCCGCCGCGCACGACGAGATCTTCTGGGACGAAGAGCGCGGCTATCACCGCTCCACCAACCGGTCCGGCGGGATCGAGGGCGGGATGACGACGGGGGAACCCCTGCGCGTGAGGGTCGCGATGAAGCCGCTGTCGACACTCAATCGTCCTTTGAGGACCGTCGACGTCGAAACAAAAGAAGAGGCCGTCGCCATCGTCGAGCGAACCGACACGTGCGCCGTTCCGTCCGCCTGTGTGATCGGTGAAGCGATCGTCGCCTGGGTGCTCGCCGACGCCGCGCTCGAGAAGTTCGGCGGCGATTCAGTGGACGAATTCGTCACCACCCACCGCGCGTGGCTGGAGACGTTGAAGAAAGCCTGACCCTTGCCTTCTGTCGGCAATATCGTCCTCGTCGGTTTCATGGGGTCCGGAAAGACCGCCATCGGACGCGAGCTCGCCGAGCGCACTGGGCGAACCTTCATCGACACCGACCAACTCATCGAAGAGGAGGGCTCGTCGATCGCCGACATGTTCGCCGGCGAGGGCGAGAAGGCGATGCGCGCGCGAGAGAAGGTCGTCGTCGCGCAGGCCGCGAAAGCCCGGCGGGCGGTCATCGCCACCGGCGGCGGCACCGTCCTCGACGAAGCCAACGTCAAAGCACTCCGCCGAGGCGGTGTCATCGTCTACCTGAAAGTCGGCGTCGACGAGCTCGAGCGGCGGCTCGCGAAATCAGTGGCCGAACGTCCGCTGTTGCGTCCGAGCGAGGGTGGGACGCCTAACGGCGCTCAGCTCCGGCGGCGGGTCGAAGAGCTCCTGGCGCAGCGGATGCCGATCTACGAGTCCATCGCCGACCACGTCGTCGGCTGCGAGGACCTCCCGCCGTCTGAGGCGGCCGAGGCCATCGAGAGGCGGCTGGCCGGAGAGGGAACCGAGGCCTCGCGGAGCGTTCGCGTAGCCGTCGAGCCGGCGTACACCGTCCGGGTGGGATCCGGTCTGCTCGACTCCGCGTCCGACCACCTGAAGATCCCGCCCGCGGCGGAGAAGGTGTGTGTCGTGTCGCACCCGCGCATTCGCCGGTTGTGGGGGTCCGCTCTCGAGAAAGGGTTCAAGGGCACCGGCCTGAAGGTCAACTGGTTCACCTTCGCGGAGGGCGAAGACGGAAAGTCCCTGGACACGGCGGCACGCGCGCACCGTCATCTCGCGCGCACCGGTTTCCACCGCGACGATCTCCTCGTCGCCCTCGGCGGTGGCGTCGTCGGCGACCTCACCGGTTACGTCGCATCGACGTTCGCGCGCGGCGTCGCCTACGTGCAGGTCCCGACGACGCTGCTCGCGATGGTCGACTCGTCCATCGGCGGGAAGACTGGTGTCAACCTGCCGCAGGGCAAGAACCTCGTCGGCAGCTTCTACCACCCGCTCGCGGTGCTCGCGGATCTGGACGTGCTCGCCTCGCTGCCCGACCGCGAACTGCGCGCCGGTCTCGCCGAGGTGATCAAGTACTCGTACATCGCGGAGCCGTCACTCGCGGGGTACGTCGTGCGCAAGCGCAGTGAGATCTTCGCGCGCGGGCGCTGCCTGCAGGCCATCGCCGTCCGCTGCGCGCGCATCAAGGCGAAGGTCGTCGCCGTCGATCCGACGGAGCGGGGCCTCCGCATCATCCTCAACTACGGACACACACTCGGTCATGCGCTCGAGGCGCACGGACGCGGCAAGCTCCACCACGGCGAAGCGGTCGCCGTCGGCATGGTCTACGCGGCCATCGTCGGCGCGAGGCTCGGCCGCGCCGATCTCGTCGAAGAGCACCGGACGACACTCGACGCACTTGGGTTGCCGACCAAGCCGGCGGGCGCGCGATGGGAGCAGGTCCGCGATTTCATACGTGTCGACAAGAAGTACAAAGGCGGCGTCCGCATGGTTGTCTTGAACGAGCCCGGACAGCCGGAGGTCGTGAGCGTGAAAGAGAAGGTGCTCCGTGACGCGTGGGACGAGCTGTGAAAGTCCTCGTCCTGCACGGTCCGAATCTCAACCTTCTCGGCTCCCGGGAGCCGGAGGTCTACGGCACCACCACGCTGGCGGAGATCGACGCCACGCTCGCGAAATACGCGAACGCGGACGGGCACGAGGTCGTGTCCTTCCAGTCGAACACCGAAGGAGAGCTGATCGACAAGCTCCAGGAGGGCGGCTACGACGGCGTTCTGCTGAATCCGGGCGGGCTGACGCACTATTCGATCGCTCTGCGGGACGCAGTCCAGGCCGTCTCGGTGCCCGTGGTCGAGGTGCACCTGTCCAACATCTTCGCGCGCGAGGAGTTCCGGCATCATTCGGTGATATCGGGCGCGGTGAAGGGAATCGTTTCCGGCTTCGGCCCCCAGTCGTACGTGCTCGGGCTGCGGGCTCTCATCGGAGGTGACGAATCGTGAGCTTTGCCGACAGACGGAAGAAGACGTTCGAGGGGGTCGAGGCGGACGCGCTGCTGGTGACCACGCCGGCCAACGTGAGATATCTGACCGGCTTCACCGGCTCGAACGGTCAGCTCCTGCTCGCGGCGGAATCGGTGTTCTACACCGACGGCCGCTACAAAGAGCAGAGCGAAACGCAGGTTCCCGACCTCGAGCGCAGGATCTACTCGGCGTCGCTCAAGTTCTCCGAGGTGCTCGCCAAGGACGTCGCCGACCGCGGCCTCACGCGGCTCGGCGTGGAGGCCGAGCACATGACGCTCGCCACCGAGACACGTCTGCGCAAGGGCCTGGACGGCATCGAGTTCGTCCGGACCGACGGGGTCGTCGAAAAGGTGCGGCAGGTCAAGGACCGCGCGGAGATCGACGCGATCCGCCGCGCGCAGAAGATCGCCGAAGACGCCGTGTCGTCGTCGGTCGGGGCCTTCACGGGCGGCACCGAGCACGACCTCGCGCTCGCGATCGAATGGGCGATGCGGACGAACGGAGCCGAGTCCGTGTCCTTCGACACGATCGTGGCGGGCGGCGCTCATTCGGCCCTGCCGCACGCCGAGCCGCGCGACGTCGCGATCGACCCCGACGGCCTTCTGCTCATCGACTTCGGCGCGAAGTTCGAGGGCTACTGCTCGGACACGACGCGTACGTGGGTCGGGGCGAACGCGCCCGACGAGATTCGAAAGGTGCACGACGCGGTCGTCCGCGCGCTCGAAGCGGGCTGCGAAGCCGTGAAGCCCGGTGTCACGGGCGCCGACGTCGACGCCGCCGCGCGGAAGTCGCTCGAATCCGACGGCTACGCCGACTACTTCGTGCATTCCACGGGACACGGTGTCGGCCTCGACATACACGAGGGCCCCACGCTCGCACCGGGATCGGACACGGTGCTCGAACCGGGAATGCTCGTCACGATCGAGCCCGGTGTGTACCTGCCCGGCGTCGGCGGCGTGCGCGTCGAGGATCTCCTCGTCGTGACCGAGGTCGGGTATGAGAACCTGACGACTCTCCCGAGAGGACCGAATGGCTGAGCAAACGAATACCAACGACCTGCGCCGCGGCATGGTCGTCCATCTCCCGGAGGGACTCTTCGAAGTCATCGAGTTCCAGCACCACAAGCCCGGCAAAGGGCAGGCCGTCGTCCGGACGAGAATCAAGAACCTCAAGACCGGCGGCGTCGTCGACAAGACCTTCAACTCGGACACGAAGGTCGGCGTCGCGCGGCTGGACCGCCGGGACATGCAGTACCTCTACAAAGAAGGCGAGCGCTACGTCTTCATGGACACCGAGTCCTACGACCAGACCGACCTCGACATCGGCGATCTCGGGCGGTACCTCGTCGAGGGTGTTACGGCGACGGTCGCGTTCTACGAGGGGTCGCCGGTGTCCGTCGACCTGCCCACGACCGTCGACCTGAAGGTCACCCACACCGATCCTGGACTGCGCGGCGACCGTCAGTCGGGAGCCGGCACGAAGCCGGCGACGGTGGAGACGGGCGCGACGTTCCAGGTACCGCTGTTCGTCGAGACGGGCGACGTCGTGCGCATCGACACGCGCACCGGCGACTACGTCACGCGCGTGCAGTGACCTCGCGGCACGCGGCGCGTTTGGCCGCGGTGGAAACGCTCTACGCGGCCGACGTGCGCGGCGTGTCGGCGAGCGAGCTCGCCGAGGACGACTTTCCCGAATACGCGGCGCACCTCGTGCGCGAGATCGAAGCGCGCAAGCCGGAGATCGACGAACTGCTCACTGCACATGCGACGGGCTGGCGTCCGGAACGCATGTCTCCCGTCGACCGCAACGTGCTGCGCGTCGCAGTGCTCGAGCTCCTCGAGGGCGACGTGCCGCCGGCGGCAGCCATCGACGAAGCGGTCGAGATCGCGAAGTCACTGTCCGGCGAAGAAGCCGGACGCTTCGTCAACGGCGTCCTCGGCGGCGTGCTCGACGCCGTAAGGCAGTAAGCGTCGCTCCGCGACCTATCTGCCGACCGTCACGGTAACCGTCGCGGACGCCGTGTGGCCGTGTCCGTCGCTGATCATGTAGACGAAGGTCTCGGTACCGACAAAGCCGGTCTTGGGGCGGTAGCGAACGGTCTGATCGGTGTTGATTGTGGCCGACCCGCCCTTGGTGAACCTGCCCACCGATGTGACTTTCAGGGCGTCGCGATCGGGATCCGAGTCGTTCGCCAACACCTTGATCGTCGCTTTAGTGCTCCGAGCGGTAGTCGCCGTGTCGTTCGTCGCTGTTGGCGGCTGGTTGATGTGAACGACCGTCACGGAAACGGTCGCCGAGTTCGTGCCGCCGCGGCCGTCGGAGATCGTGTATCCGAAGGAGTCCGGACCGAAGTAGTTGGTTGCCGGCTTGTATGTGACGGTCCCGTCCGCGTTCATGACGACGGTGCCGTGCGCGGCCGGCCCAGCGCCCGTTACCGAAAGTGCGTCGCCGTCCGGGTCGGAGTCATTCGCGAGAACCGGTACCTGCTTCGCCGCATTCTCGTTCGTCGATACCGAGTCGCCGGCGGCGCTCGGCGCGCGGTTGGCGCCAACGCTCCACGTCCACGTGGCGGCTGTCGCGTCGGCGTGTCCCACCTGGTCGACGGCGACGACACGGAACGTGTGCTGGCCCCGCGACAAGCCTGTGTAGGACGCCGGCGACGTACACGGACTGTACGCAGCGCCGTCCAGCGAGCACCGGAACGATCCTCCGCTCTCATTGGACGTGAACGCGAGCGTTGCGCTGTCCGATTCGGAGACGGCGGGCGGTCCCGACGTGACCGTCGTGTCCGGGGGCGTCCTGTCGATGGTGAACGAAAGCGTCGAAGGCGTCGGATCCGTGTTGCCCGCCGGATCCGTCGCCCTCGCCGCGAGCGTGTGATCTCCCTCGGTCACGTTCTCGAAGACCGGCGTCGAGGAGCATGGGGCATAGTCGGCGCCGTCAAGCGAGCACGCGAACGTCGCCGTTGGGTCGTTCGAGGCGATGTCGAACTCGACGGTTGTCGACGAGGTGAGTCCGGGACCCGCGAGAGCGGTTTCCGGCGGCGTCGTGTCGCGAACCCACGATCGCGACGCGACCGGTCCGACGTTGCCCGCGCGGTCGGTCGCCTGCACACGGAACGTGTGCGGCCCGTCCGGGAGCGGATTAACGCCGAAGGGGGACGAGCACGACGGATAGTCGGCGTCGTCGACCCAGCACTCCGATCGTGCGCCGGGCTCGGTCGTCCACGACCAGAGGGACGGTACGTTCGTGGTTCCCGACGGCCCGGACGTGATCGTCGGCGCGAGCGGCGGTGTTGTATCGACCGTCCACGTGTAGGACGCAGGCGACGGGTCGGTGACACCGGCATAGTCGACCGCTCGAACCGAAGCCGTGTGTGTTCCGTCGGCGAGCCCGTCGTAGGTCACGCCCGAAGCCGGGCACGGCGCAAATGCCGCCCTGTCGAGCTTGCACTCGAATGTGTTGCCCTCGTCGGTGGGGGCCGCGCCGTACTGAAACGCCGCCGTTCGTGAGGCCGTGTACTCAGCCGGCCCGCCCGACATGGTCGTCTGGGGTGGGATCGCCGGATCGCTGAGAAGTTCCATCTTCAGCACGCGCCCCGTGATCGCCTGGCCCAGGTCGGCCTGAACGCCGGCCCACAACTGGACGACGGTTCCCGCGCGGACGTTGCGCCCGTCCGATGGGGTCTGGCCGCTGTATTCGTCGGGAAGGTGCACCCACGGAAAGACCGGTGTGAGGAGGCTGTAGGTGATCAGCACGCCGGCGCCGACGTTGACCGTCGAGGCGTAGGTCTGCGTGTCGTCGCAGGGGTCGCCCATGCACGAGCGCAGGAAGATGTCGCCGCCGTTTTCCGCCGAGTCGACGGCGATCTCGGCCCGCAGCCGCAGATTCGAGACCGCGTTGGGCAGCGGCCGGAAGACCACGTGCACGGCGGCCTCGCGTGCGGGTGGGTTCACCGTCGAGACACGACCGGTGCCCAGGTCGACCTGTGCGTCGTTGGTCCCCTCAACGGACTGACAGCGGCCACCGCCGCAGTCGTATGGAGGCGAGAGCGTCACCGTGTCGGCCCGAGCGGGCCGGCCTCCGGGCCCGACTCCCGTGAGCATGCCGACGGACACGGCGAACAGCAACGCGATTGCGCAACGTCTCGTGCGGCGAATCGTCGAAAACGTCATGGAACCCCCTGTCTCCCTGGCCTTGACGAGATGGCGTCGGGAGGGCTGCAACGCCCGTTACATGACCTGCAACGGACGCCGCGCGGGAGTCAGAAGCGGGGCGTGATGGCTCGCGTCCCGGTACTAGTGCCAGGTAATGGGCGCCCGGGCGTCCGGCGTGTACGAGCAGTACACCCCGGTGTGAATCGTCGTCGCGAAGTGCTGGGACAGCGCCGGTGCGTGGCCGGCGATCTTCTTGAGCGTCGACTTGATGGCGAGCGTCACGTTCACGCGCGCCCGTTCGGAGGCCGATGCCGCCGACCGGTCGCGGCCGCCCAGCCCGACGGCCGCACCGAGCTGCTCCTTGATCGCGTCGATCTCGGCCCCCGCTCGTGAGGCTCGTTCGGTGTCGCCGAACCGCTCGGCCTCCTCGAGTTCGTCCTCGAGCTCGAGAATCCGGCTTGCATATGCCTTCTTCGCCCGCGGGTCGAGAACGGCGCCGGTGCCCTTGTCCGGAGCGACACCCGGCGTTCCGCGATCGACGGCAACCAGATCGAGGCTGTGGAACTCGCGCCCGGGATGCTGGACGAGCCGCGCGAGGTAACGAACTCCGCGCGTGTCGCGCAAACGGAAGACTTCGCCCTCGTAGGTGACGGTCCAGAAGTCGCCTTCGCGGCGGAACGTGTTGCCGGTCTTGGTGTCCGGCTTCTTCTCGCGCAGCGCGCCCAGCACGATCTCGGCGAGCGCGGGCGGGAACACCAGCTCGCCCTGATGCACGCGACGTACGGCCTCGCGGACCTCGTCGGACTCGGCCGTTTTGAGCAGATAGCCCGACGCGCCGGCTTCGACGGCGGAGATCACCTGCGCGCGATTCTCCGAGGACGCAAGCACCAGGACTCGGATGTCCGGATGCGCCGCGACGAGCTCGGCCGTGGCGTCGATGCCGTTCTGGTGCGGCAGCTGGATGTCCATGACGACCACGTCCGGCGATGCCGGGCCTGCGAGCTTCACTGCCTCGGCGCCGTCGCCGGCCTCCGCCACGACGCGGCAGAACCGCCGGCGCTCGAGGATCTTGCGCAGTGTTTGGCGCCAGATCGGATGATCGTCGACGAGCATCAAGGAGATCGGCGCCGCCGACGTCCTCGCTTTCGGCGGTCGTCGCTTCGTCATCGTCATCGCGACTCCGCGCGCGGCAGCGTAAACACAAACGTCGTGCCGTCGCTGGAGCTCTCGTAGGTCAGCTTCCCGCCGTGCGCTTCGACGAGACGCCTTGCAACAGCCAGACCGAGGCCGCTCGAGGCCTCGCCGCGCTGCGGGACCGTGCCCTCCACGCGGTAGAAGGGATCGAAGATCCTGTCGCCGACGCCGTCCGGAATGCCGACGCCCGTGTCGGCAACGCTGACCACGACGTCGTCGGCCGTTGCATCCGCAACGACGCGCACGCGCCCACCCTCCGGTGTGTACTTCACGGCGTTGCTCACCAGATTCAGGATGACCTCGCGCAGGCGTCGGCGGTCCACGCGGACGGCCGGCAACCGCTTCGGCGCATCGATCGACGCGCGAACTCCCGCGCCCCGAGCCAGAGCGACGACGGTTCCCCGTACTTCGTCCAGGAGGTTGGCGACGTTCACGCGCTCGAGATCGAGCTCGACGGCCCCGGCTTCGGCCTCGGCCAGCTTGAGGATGTCGTTGATCAACCCGGCCAGTTGCTCTCCCGAGTCCTTCAATGCGAGGCCCGCGCCTTTTCTGTCGGCGCGGCGGTAGGCGGGGTCGAGCAGCATCTCGGCTTCGCGGAGGATCACGGCCAACGGAGTGCGGAGCTCGTGACTCACGGCGGCGAAGAAGTCGCTGCGCTCGCGCAGCAGTCGCTCGACCTCTTCGGTTCGTTCGGAGACGCGCAGCTCGAGCGTCTCGTAGTCGGCCTGGAGCTGCTCGGCCATCTCGTTCATGCGGACGGCGAGCTCGCCGAGCTCGTCGTTGCCGCGCACGTCGACCCGGGCGCCGAGGTCGCCGCGGCCGAGCGCGCGGGAGGTGGACACGAGGTTGCGCACCTGGCCGACGATGACCCTGGTGAGGAGCGCCCCCATGCCGACGATCCCAGCCATGGCTGCCAGCAGGAAGAGCGCCAGGCCGACGCCGGCCCGACGCACCGACGCGAGCGCGGGTGCGGAGGGCAGTGAAACGGCGACGGCTCCGAGGCGGGCACCGCGGACGTCGAACGGCGTGTACAAGGTCGCCACGTCGGTGCCGCCGAAGCGCTGCGTCCGGCGGACGACGCCCGTCCCGGCAAACCGCGGCCGCCACGGCCCGGCCCCCGCGACGACGTTCCCCGTGGCGTCGTAGATGGTGACGGCGACCACGCCCGCCTGGGGCACCGTGATTCGCTCCACGGTCTCGGCCGCGACACGGTCAAGCCCGATGCCGACGATCGCGCCGCCCACGGCAGCGCAGCGTTCGCGAGCCGTACAGACCGGTGCCGCGATCGCAAGCTCGGTGCGATCGCGAGTGCGGACGAGGCCGACGAACTTCGTGCCCGTCTCGTCCCCGAGAGCGCGGTGGAGGAACGGCTGCGATTTCCATGCGGCCGGCGACACCTGCCTCGGACGCGAGGCCGGCGTCGATCGGATGAACTCGATGATGGCGGAGCCGTCCCGGCCGACCGCGGCGACGTCGTCGACGTCGGGCTTCAGTGCGAGCATCGACAGCAGCAGCCGGCCCGAGGCGCGCGCGTCGCCGGAGCCGATCGCCGTAGGTGCGCCTTTGAGATTGGACGCGAAGTTTGCCGACTCGAGGAGGTACAGCTGCCTGTCGCTGAGGACGGCGCGCGCGTCCAGCGAGGCGCGTGAGAGCTGCTGGTCGAGCACCGCGTGAGCGCGCTCGGCGAGGTCGCGCACGATGACGAACCCGCCGACCGCACCGAGCACCGTGATGAGTGCGACCGACGGGAGCAGCAGCTTCCAGAACAGCGGCAGATCCCAGAATCGGGATCGGCGTGTCCACGCGCCGACCGCCCTCCTCGTCCCCGCCATGCGACGAACGATCCCGATATCGGCGACGGCCATCAGGGCAGCTCGCGGACGAAGGCTTCGTCCAGAACGGACGGAACCGTCTCCGGCTGGCCGTCGATGAGGTTGGTCGCCTCGGACTCGAAGGTGAGAACGCGCCCGTCCCCGGAAGCCGTCGGCACGACGCTTCCGCCGTTCGCCTGGTTGCCGGCGGTGGACACCGAGACGCGCGTCGTCGTGTGGTGGATGAGATCGCGACGGAAAATGTCGCGGACACCGTTGGTGTCGCCGGGCACCAAGTTGGTCGCGCCCGAGCTGAAGAAGGTGCTGCGCCCATCGGTCGTCGTGAAAAACTGCAACGGCGACTGGCTCACACCGAAATACGCGAGTGCGACGATATTGGAGCCGTCCATGATGACCTCGCCGGCCACGCGCGACTCGCCTTCGGCCTGGGTCCCGTCGGACGCGACCGACACGCGCTCCGTCGTCCCGCGGACCATGTCGCGGACGAACACGTCCTCGGCCCCGTTGGTGTCGTGCGGGACGAGGTTGGTTGCCATCGATCCAAAGACGGCAATCCGGCCGTCGTCGGATACGTTGCGCCCGACCCCGAACGGATAGTTCGTGTCCGCGTTGGCTTCCTCGCCCCGCGAGCTCACGGACACACGGGTGGTCTTGTGCGCAATCACATCGCGGACGAAGACGTCGAACGCCCGGTTGTGGTCATGCGGCACGAGGTTCGAGGAGCTCGAACGGAAGATCGCGTACCGGCCGTTTCGGGACATCGCATACGACTCGCTGCCCGGCGTGTCGAAGGGCAGCGCCCGCGAGGTTGCGCAGTTACCCGGTGTCCCGTCGTCGGCCACCGACACGAGGAACGTCCGGTTCCTGCCGGGCCCCCGCTCGTCGAAGACGCCGTTGCCGTCGGCATCGCGGTCGCGCATGTACGTCTGGCGGCAGCCGGTCGGTTTGTCCGCGAGCCCGCTGCCGTCGTTGCCGAACATGACGAATCGCCCATCCCCGGAGATTTGCCCGATCCAGGACACGGCATTCACCTGTTTCCCGGAGGTCGACACCGAGATCCGAACGGTCTTCTTCGCGATGCGATCGCGAACGTAGATGTCGGGGCACGAGCCGGGTATCTGCCAGTTGCCGCACGTGTTCGTGTCCGACGGGTCCATATTCGTCGCCGTGGAGATGAGCGTGATGTAACGGCCGTCGTCGGAGATTCCCGCCGCGAGGGAAAAGTCGTTGGCCGGCTCGCCGCTGGACGCGATCGAAACGAGCTCGATCTTCCCCGTGCGCCGCTCGAGGACGTAGGAACGGAGCTGGCAGAGCGCCGGCGGGGCGACCGGCACGAAAACGACGAAACCGAGGCAGGCCCGGCTCGAGAAGCTGTCTGCGTTCTCCAGGGCGGAGAACGCTACGTACCGGCCGTCGCTCGAGACACCACCGACACCTGCGACGGCGAGCGGAGTCGACGGAGGCGCGAGCCGGCTGGTGCGCCCCTGCAGGCCAAGAGCGAACGTCGTCGGACCGCCACCGACGGGCGCGCTGATCTGGAAGTAGTACGTCGTTGCGGCCGAGGCGGCGAACGCGAGTGCCGCGTTGCCTTCGGCGTCGGTGTCGCAGGCCACCGCTGTCAGATGGGAGGGCGTGCCGGCGAACACGCCGAGAGCCGTCGCTCGTCCGGTTCCGAAGGTGTTCGCCGCGAGGCCGATCCCGGCGGGTGCGGTGAACCTGTACCAGATGGTCCCGCCGACGGGCGAGCACGATGCCGGGTCTCCGCCTTCCCTTGTCGCTCTCGTCGAGTCCGTGTGCGCCGTGAAGGGAAGAGCCGGGACGGCGTAGGCGCGCGACACGGCATCGTTGGTCAGCCGGTGCGTGACGCTGACGGGTCCCCGTCCGACAACGAGCGACGGTCTCTCGAACGTACGCGCTCGGTCGGCGACCGAAACGAGGGAGGCGACAGAAGGCGCCGCGAGCCGGCCGACGATCGACTCCACGAAAGAGTCACGGAGCTGGCCGTACTGGGTGACGGGTCCGCGCGAGTAATCGAGCGACTCCGGCTGACGTCCGCCGGACAGGAACGGGGACAGCGGCTGACGAACCCCGAGGGCGACGGAACCGAGGACGAGGAGCGGCACCAGGACGAAGGTGATCAGCACCGGCCAGCGCGGCCCGCGCCTGCTCACGCCGTCATCGCCGTGCCGTGCGGCACGACCCACCCCCATGGGGAAATCCTCGCATGTACTTCGGTCGCGTAAAACGTCCTATTACGGACGTTTACGGCTCCGGCGACCGTTCGCGCCCCGGCGAGTCCGGGCTCCCGGGCGCGTCCCCCGAGGTGCCGCCCTTAGTGCGCCATGGCCGAGGCTTCGTTCGACTTGGGTCCTTCGCCGGCGACGTTGACCGCCGACACCTTGTAGTAGTACGTGCCGAGGTGCGACGTCGAGGCGTCCTTGTACGTGCACACGTCCGCCGTACAGGACACGCTCACCAGGAACGTCTCGGCCCCCGCGGTGCCGGCCCGGTACACGCGGTACCCCGTGACCGCCGGGCCTCCGTTAGCGGCCGGCGCCGTCCACGACAGGTTGATCCCGCTCAGCGCTGCGGCCTTGGCCGTCAGCCCGCTCGGGGCGCCCGGTGCAACGCCGGGAACCGCCGAGACCTCCGCGCTCGCCGGACCCTCGCCGACCGAGTTCACGGCCGTGACCTTGTAGTAGTACCGGGTGCCGCCCGTGACGGCCGAGTCGGTGTAGGCGCGCGTCGACACGGTGGAAAGGAGCGACTCTGCGCCCGGAGCGGTGCCGCGATACACGTTGTAGGACGTGACGGCGGACCCGCCGTCGCTCCCGGGGGCCGACCACGTCAGCGCCACCTGGGCGTTACCTGCCGCGGCCGAAACCGACT
>Ga0070741_10014700_pt1 | contig 13482 bp, 10 predicted proteins | sample Coa_R1_4_FD_66440 | JGI IMG/M metagenome (GOLD analysis project Ga0070741, IMG submission 66440) | Surface soil microbial communities from Centralia Pennsylvania, which are recovering from an underground coalmine fire - Coalmine... | ecosystem: Environmental > Terrestrial > Soil > Unclassified ... | reverse complement strand
CTTCTTGGCCTGGCCGAGATCGCTGATCTGCACGTTCTCCAGCTTGATGCCGAGATCTTCCGTGATCGCCTTGCCGCCGGTGAGGATCGCGATATCCTGCAGCATCGCCTTGCGGCGGTCGCCGAATCCAGGAGCCTTCACAGCCGCGACTTGCAGGGTGCCACGCAGCTTGTTGACAACCAGCGTCGCCAGCGCTTCGCCCTCGACATCTTCCGCGATGATGAGCAACGGCTTGCCGCTCTTCGCGATCTGCTCCAGCAGAGGCAGCAGGTCCTTCATCGAGCTGATCTTCTTCTCGTTGATCAGGATGTAGGCGTTCTCCAGGGCGACTTCCATGCGCTCGGGATCAGTGACGAAGTACGGCGAGAGGTACCCGCGGTCGAACTGCATGCCTTCGACCACTTCCAGCTGAGTTTCCAGCGTCTTCGACTCTTCCACGGTGATGACGCCGTCCTTGCCGACCTTCTTCATCGCCTCGGCAATAATCTTGCCGATGGTCTCGTCGTTATTAGCCGAAATCGTCCCCACCTGCGCGATCATCTCGCCGGAAACAGGCTTGGACAGCTTGTCCAGCTCGCCGGGAAGGCGGTTGCCTTCTTTGTCGAGCTTGCCGGCAATCGTGCTGACGGCTTTCTCGATGCCCCGCTTCAGGGCCATGGGGTTGGCACCGGCCGCAACCGTCTTTACGCCCTCGCGGTAGATTGCCTGCGCGAGTACGGTGGCCGTGGTTGTGCCGTCACCGGCTACGTCGCTGGTCTTGCTGGCGACTTCGCGCACCATCTGTGCGCCCATGTTCTCCAGGCCGTCCTTCAGCTCGATTTCCTTGGCTACGGTGACGCCGTCCTTGGTGATGGTGGGCGAACCGAACTTCTTTTCGATGACTACGTTGCGGCCCTTGGGGCCGAGGGTGACCTTCACGGCGTCGGCCAGAAGGTTAACGCCGCGGAGGATCGCCTGCCGCGACTCTTCTCCGTGAACGATGTGCTTTGCCATTGCTTGTCTCCTTCGATGATTTCTTCTTGCAGGGCGGGCCTGCGGAATCTCTTTGTCATCCCGAGCTCACGCCTTTTGTGCGCGAGTCCAAGGATCTTTTTGTCATCCCGAGCTCGCGCGTTTTGTGCGCGAGTCGAGGGACCTTGCGTTACTTCCTGGACCCGGCAAGTTCTTTCTTGGCCGGGCTGGTGGTGCCCGTCAGGGTACCCAGGACTTCGTCTTCCTTCATGATGATGAACTCTTCGCCATCAATCTTGATTTCGGTGCCAGCGTATTTGCCGAACAGGATGCGGTCGCCTTCTTTCACCGCCAGCGGGAAGGTCTTGCCTTCGTCGTTGGTGCGGCCTTTGCCGGTAGAGATGACTTCGCCCTCCTGGGGCTTGTCCTTGGCCGAATCGGGGATGATGATGCCGCCACGGGTGGTGGTGGATTCTTCAACGCGACGGACCAGGATGCGGTCGTGGAGCGGTGCGAATTTCGCCATAGTTCTGACTCCTTTCAGATAGTTAGAAGGTTAATCTGCTGCGATTGAATCTATGTAAAACTATGATTCAGTGGGACTAGACTCATTTACTAGCAGTTGAGCCTAACGAGTGCTAATTCTAGGGCATGAGCGGGCAATTGTCAAGGGGTGCCTGCTCGTCTCAGTTGTGGGCAAGGGGGAAAATCAGCCCTTCTGGCCCCAATCCTCTGGCGCGGGATCGATGCCCCACACGTTCCCGGCTTCGTTCAGCGCCAGGCTCAGCAGCCAGAGCTTCTCGAACTCGCCTAGAGAAATGCAGTTCACCACCTTCGCCGGAACCGGCCGTTGGACCGGAAGATCATCCAGCTGCACCTCGGTTCCCGGGCGAACCGGTCGCGGCGAACGAGCGGCACATCCTCGCAGGTTGGCCAGAATGACATGGCAGGGCTGGCGGAAGGGCTCGCCCGGATCCTTGCTGGTAAGCAGGACCGGAATCTCGCACGGGATGCGAGTGCCTCCCCGCGCCACTTGCTTCTGTGGTGTAGAGCTCAGGTTCGGTAGTCCCTTGGCGATGTTCGCAGAATTCCGGCGTCACGCCGCAGCGCGAGAAATTATGTTCGGAATTCGTAACAGCGAGGAACGCCAAGCGTTATCCCGCCGCCCGGCAGAGTTCAGGGAGATTTGACAAACTTTTTACCTGCCATGCTCTCTTTATTCTGCCGAACTGTGAAACCATGATCCTCTTTCCCAAGACAGACTGAAGACGCATCGGAGGCGCTCATGAGAGTTGCTTGGCTGGCAGGTTTGATGTGGTTGCTGTGCGCCGGCAGCAATGCCCAGGTAAACCATTATAGGGTCACGCCTATTGTGAACAATACGCAAGATCCCTACCTGGTAAATCCGTGGGGCATGTCGCGAGCCATCAAATCGACCATCAGCGAAAATGAGTGGTGGACGTCCGACAGCGTTACCGGCTTCACCACTCTGTATTACGCGAATCAGACAGGGGCGGCGTCACTGGCGCCACTGGTGATCGCGGTGCCGTCGGCTAACGGAGTCGGTCCCGGCAGCCCCACAGGGGCGGCGTATAACCCCGGCGTCGGCCCCGGTCCCACCGCGGAGAATTTCACCTTCGCCAGCCTGGATGGACTCATCTCGAACTGGAACGCCGGGGAGAAACCGGCGCAAGCGGGCACGGGATGCTACCAGTGCCACACCAACACCACGAAGGTGATGGTGAACCGCTCAGGAACTGGTGCGTCCTACACCGGCTTGACCTTTGCCACGAATGCGACAACTAAAGTCCCGACGTATTATGCGGCAAATCATAATGGAGGCGTCGAGGCGTACAACGCGAACACGTTCGCGCGAGTAACCTTAGCGGGAAGTTTTTCTGATCCGAATATCCCTTTGTCCTACAAACCTTATGGCATCCAGGCGGAAAACGGGTTCATCCTGGTGACATTTTTCAACAACGTGGCGGGAGGTTTTGTAGACGCCTTTGATACCAACGGAAATCTCAAGGGACGGCTGGCACGCGGAAGCTGGTTCAGCGAGCCTTGGGGCATGGCTCTGGCGCCGGCGAACTTTGGCGCGTTCAGCCGCATGCTGCTCGTGGGGAATACAACCAGCGGCCAGATCGCTGCCTTCGACGACACGACCGGAGCTTTCAAAGGCTTTCTTCAGGATTCAACGGGTAAACCGATTGTATTACCGGGATTGTGGGCCATCGGTTTTGGGAACGGCAATGCCGAATCAGGTCCCACGACCACGCTGTACTATGCCGCCGGAGGCAATTACTCGACTGGGGAGTTTGGCGCGATCACTTCGAATTAGTATCCGAACGCCAAGGACGGTGGCTAACGACACCCGCATCCTAACTACCCTCCGGCGGATGAACCGTCTAAACGCTGGTAAGGAACTTTCACGAGGTGCTTTCCGTATCCAGCGATAGAGGACGTGATGAAGGCCTATCTCGCAAACCTGCCGACCAGGACCTGGGTGCTTCTCATGGTTCCCGCGGTGGCTCTTGCCTACCCTCTCGCGACCGAGGTGGTCCCGGCAGTGCTGCGCGCCGTGGTGCCGGAGGTGGTGCGGTCGGTCCTGAGCGTGATTTAGTTTTCCCCCTGCCAGCCGCAGTGCGGGAGATACTCGGCCGGGCTTTGTCCGGCTGGACCCGCTAGAATAGGACCCGGCTGCCCAATCTCATGTTCTGAATGAAAACTCCACTCCAATCCAATCACCAGCCGCATGTGCAACTGTCGCAGGATGAATTGTGGATGGAAGAGGCTCTGCGCTGCGCGCAACGCGCTCTGGAATCAGGCGAGGTGCCGGTGGGCGCTGTGGTTGTGCATGAGAATCAGGTCATCGCCCGGGGATGGAATCGCAACATCGCCGGCTTCGATCCTACCGCCCACGCCGAGATCATGGCCTTGCGCGAAGCCGGTGCAGCTCTGGGCAACCATCGTCTGGGGGATTGCGATCTGTTTGTTACAATTGAGCCGTGCGTGATGTGTACGGGTGCGATGGTGCATGCCCGCATCCGCCGCCTGGTATACGGCGCGGACGATCCCAAGGCCGGCGGCGTGAACTCGGTATTCCAGGTGCTGACTCATCCGCAGGTGAACCATAGAATCCAGGTTCGCAGCGGGGTTTTAGCGGGCCGCAGCGCGGAAGTGCTGCAGACGTTCTTTCGCAACCGTCGCTAGATGCCGCCAGTCGTCATGCCCAGCCAGTGAAGGAACGGGCTGAGTTGCTGGCCGGTAGCAGGCGACCGCTTCCGGAGAGGTGCGTGAGTGGTTGAAACGATCCGCCTCGAAAGCGGACATACCTTAACGGGTATCGGGGGTTCGAATCCCTCCCTCTCCGCCAGATTCTTCCCGCCCCTCGTGGGACCTTTCCTCATATTTCTCTCTTGATTACGGCAGGACGAAGGCCCAGCCTTCTAAAACCCCGAACGCTGGAGTAACCCGCGAAGTCCAAATGTGGGAACAGGCGGGTGAACTGCACCCCATGTTCCGCCCAGTCCCGGGGAGTGAGCCAACCGTCCCGACCTCGTCGGTGAAAACTTGCGCACGTTCTGATCGTAATAAATCGAATTTGTGCAATTTTGAACAGACGCTCATTGCCACTCTCAACATACTGACTGTGAGCAGACCTCGGGGAGGGCTGTTCAAAACTTACGTCCGATTGAAACTGAGGAGGAGTATGCGTCGAATCGCTTTAGCGGCACTTGGTCTCGCTATGCTGTTATCCGCAGTCCCGTTGTTCTCGCAAGCGAATGCAAGCATAGAGAAGACGCTCGAGAGTAACGAAAAAGCTGGCTGGCAAGCGTGGAAAGACAATGATGTAAAGAAGGCGGGAGCGTGGTTCACGAACGACTCCATAAGCATCGCCGATGGCGGGGTATTCAAGGGCAAGGAGCAGCTTCTGAAAAGTTTTTCCGACGGGAGATGTGTGGTCAACAGCTTCTCGTTATCCGATTTTTCCTATATGTGGCTCGACAAAGGCACGGTCATCATGACCTACACGGGGACGCAGGACGCGACTTGCGATGGCAAAAGGCAAGGGGGAAAGGTTTTCGCCACGTCGATCTGGCAGAAGAAAGACGGCAAATGGTTGTCGCCATTCCACCAGGAAACCGAAGCAGGGGGCATGTAGATGGTGACGAAGCGTCGCACCTAAGTTCAGGTGGAGCTTGGGTGGGGCGGGCTGCAATCCCGGGCAACTCGGAAGTAGCGGTTGAAGTCAGGTCGTTAGACGTTTTGATCTGACCGTACCGGGAGTTACGCCAGCAGGGAAGGTGATTTGTTCAGCAGAAGTTCGCTCGTTCTGTGAACGATCTTTACGATTCAGCCGTTTTCAAGGGGTGCGCTGCACGGCAGTCTGGCGTGAGCCGTTTCGGCCATGGCTCAGGCCTTGTTATCTGGCACAGCGCGCGTGCAGGTGCAGGCAGGAGTGGCAGTGCTAGACCACGACGGTTAATCCCATCCGCTCTGCCAGATTCCCCCTTCTGGGGCACGGTGTTTCTCTCGTGATTCCGTCAGCACGAATGCCCAGCCTTCGAAGACCGCGAAGGCTGGGGCAACCGGTTCGTGGCGCTACACGGGGCGGCAAAACTGATCCAACCGTTTGTAGAGTGTCAGCGAAGGCCCCACTTCTCGCAAAGGATGCGAGAAATGGGGCACCCGGCTTACTTCAAAAGTCGCACCACCCTCAAAAGGCGCTGGAAAGGTCAGACACTCCGGATTCGGACTTCCGCACGACAGGTTTTGCCCGCCTTTGTGTAAGGATCACTCGCCGATGTGTTTGGGATCACATTAGAGCGGCCCCGACTGGGAGAGATAATAAAAATAGCGTTCAGCCGAGGTCCCGAATATGGCGACTGTACTGGATGTAGAGAAGGAAAGCTCGAAAGCGGAGCAACCCCCGGTCCGGAAATCATCCAAGGCATTTAATTCTTTTCAAATCGCGCAGGCCCAGTTCGACAAGGTGGCCGAATACCTGGGGCTGGATCCCGCCACCCGGGATCTGCTGCGTTATCCGCTGCGGGAGTACCAGTTTGCCATCCCGGTTCGCATGGATGACGGAACGGTAAAGGTCTTTCGCGGTTTTCGGGTGCAACACAATGACGCGCGCGGGCCGGGCAAGGGCGGCATCCGTTTCCACCCGCAGGAGACCATTGATACCGTGCGCGCGCTCTCCATGTGGATGACGTGGAAGTGCGCCGTGGTCGATATTCCGCTGGGAGGCGCAAAGGGTGGCGTGGTCTGCGATCCCCACAACCTCAGCGCCCGCGAGCAGGAACAAGTCTGCCGGGGATGGGTGCGGCAGGTGGCACGTGATGTTGGTCCGGTCAGCGATGTTCCAGCCCCCGACGTCATGACCGACTCCCAGCACATGCTGTGGATGCTCGATGAATACGAAAGAATCCACGGCGGGCGCTTTCCGGGATTTATCACCGGCAAGCCCGTGGGACTGGGCGGCTCCCTCGGCCGCACTGAAGCGACGGGCTATGGAGTGGTCATTACTCTGCGCGAGGCCCTGAAGGAACTGGGCATCCGGCCCGAAAATACCCAGGCCAGCGTGCAGGGCTTTGGCAACGTCGCCCACTACGCAATCGAACTTTACCAGCGGCTGGGAGGCCGGGTTATGGCGGTTGCCTGCTGGGACCAGGCCGATCAGTGCGCTTATACGTATCGCAAGCCTCAGGGAATCGATCTCGGGCAATTGTTGTCGATCACCGATCACTTCGGCGGCATCAGCAAGTCCAAGGCCCAGGAGTTCGGCTACGAAGTTCTCTCCGGCGAGGCATGGATCGAGCAGGACGTGGACATTCTTGTCCCCGCCGCCATGGAGAATCAGATCACGGGCGAGAACGTGGGCCGGATCAGTCCGCGGGTGCGGGTGATCGCCGAGGGAGCCAACGGGCCGACTACACCCGAAGCCGACTCCCAGATTCGCGAGCGCGGCATCCGCCTCATTCCCGATTTCCTGGCGAATGCGGGCGGCGTCACCTGCAGCTACTTCGAGCAGGTGCAAAGCAACATGAACTATTTCTGGGAGAAAGACGAGGTTCTGGGCAAGCTGGACCTGAAGATGACTTCGGCGTACTTTGCCGTATCCGACCTGGCGCGCCGCGAGAAGCTCTACATGAGAGATGCTGCTTACGCGATTGCCATTGGGCGCGTGGCCAAGGCCTGCCACGAGCGCGGCTGGGTGTAGTTCGCTGGCCTATCCCGCGGGACGCGCCGCAAGTGCCGGCCTGTGAGGGAGGTATCGATGACCGTCACCAGGCCCCTGGCCGCCGAGTTGCCGATCTTCGACCGCAAGTTCTGGGACGGAACCTTCCGCCACACCCAGATCGGCACCGGCTCGATCGGCGGCAAAGCGCGAGGACTGGTCTCCATCAAAGATCTGCTTGCAACCCATATCGATCCCGCTTCCTTTCCCGCAGTCCGGATTAACGTCCCTACCATGGCTGTCATCGGGACGGATTCCTTTGACCAGTTCCTCTCGCAGAATCAGCTTGGCGATCTGCCCTTCGAGGAGATGCCGGATGACCGCATCGCAATCGCTTTTCAGAAAGCCGACCTTCCCTTCGAACTGCTGGGCGACTTGCGCGCCCTGATCGTGCAGGTGAACACTCCTCTGGCTGTTCGTTCTTCCAGCCTGCTGGAGGACGCGACGGAGCGGCCCTTCGCCGGCGTGTATGCCACGAAAATGATCCCCAACAACCAGCCCGATCCCGATTTGCGCTTCCGGCGACTGGTGGAGGCGATCAAACTGGTTTACGCCTCGACCTTCTTCCGCGAAGCGCGGGACTACCTCCGCGCTACTGCCATCCAGCCCGGGCTGGAGAAGATGGCTGTGATCATTCAGGAAGTAGCCGGGCAACGGCGTGGGGATCGCTTTTATCCGGTGATTTCGGCCGTGGCTCGATCTTTCAACTTCTACGCCTTCGAGCCCGCGCGCCCCGAAGATGGCGTAGTCACGCTCGCCCTGGGACTGGGAAAAACGATTGTGGATGGCGGGATCGCGTGGACGTACTCTCCGGCATATCCCAGGAAGCCGCCGCCGTTCTCTTCCGTGCAGGAGTTGATGAAGGGCACGCAAACCGGGTTCTGGGCGGTCAACATGGGGAAACCGCCGGCCTACGACCCGGCCAGCGAGACGGAATATCTTTTGCGCGCTGACCTGGCGGATGCCGAAGCGGATGGCGCTCTCGATTTTGTCGCCGCGACTTACGATTCCGAACGCGACCGCGTTATCCCTGGAACAGGATCGCGCGGCACGCGCATTCTGAACTTTTCTCCACTGTTAATCCATGAGCAACTGCCGTTGAACGAACTGGTGAAGGCGCTCCTGGCGGCGGCTGAAACAACTGCCAACGCCAAAGTCGAAATAGAATTCGCCATCACGCTGTTGGGAGGATGGACCGAGCCGTTGCGGGCACGCGTGGGATTCCTGCAGGTGCGACCGATGGTGGTTCCAGGGGAGGAGATCGAGGTGAGCGCGGAGGACCTTAGTGATCCTCGCGCGATTGTGGCCTCGGAGAAAGTGATGGGCAACGGCGCGGCGGACGACATCAAGGACATCGTCTTCGTCCGGGCGGAGCATTTCACTCCTTCCGTGACTCCGGCCGTGGCGCACCAGTTGGGGCTGATCAATCGTGAACTGCAGCAGCAGCGCCGGCCATTCCTGCTGATTGGCTTTGGACGCTGGGGCAGTTCGCATCCCTCGCTCGGCATTCCGGTGGACTGGAGCGCGATTTCCGGGGCTCGGGCGATCGTCGAGGCGACCTTGCCGGGGATGAACGTTGAACTCAGCCAGGGCTCCCACTTCTTTCATAATCTGTCCAGCTTTCGGGCAAGCTATTTCATGGTGCAACACGGAGGCCGCCTGGGAATCAACTGGGACTGGCTGAACCGGCAGCCGGTGGTGAGCGAAACCGAATTGGTGCGGCATGTGCGGCCGTCGGAGAAGATTGTGTTGCGCGTCGATGGCCGAACCGGGCGCGGCGTTATCCTGGCGGGACAATTGGGCCGGAAATGATCCAGCGATGAAAACCGACGAGACTCAACTCGGCACCATGCTGCACGCCCTGCAAGAGCGCGCGAAGGAGTTGAATTGCCTGTACCAGGTGGGAGAGCTCCTGAACCAGCCGGAGCGGCCGCTTCCCGATATCCTGCGGGCTATCGCGGAAGTGCTGCCGCCGGGATGGCAATATCCCAGCGAGTGCCAGGCGCGCATCATCTTTGAAGGACGCACACACCAAGCCCCGGATTTTCAGCCCACGCCATGGGTTCAGAAAGCGCGCATCGTGGTCCAGCGGGAAACGGTGGGGTCGGTCGAGGTCTCGTATCGCCGGGAAATGCCGCGGGCGGACGAGGGACCTTTCCTGAAAGAAGAGCGCAAGCTGATCGAAACGATCGCGGAGAGAATCGCAAGCGCGGTGACCCAGCGCCGGCTGAGGGCAGCCTTCGAGGGCTGGGCGGCGGCCGATGCTGCCGCCAGCGCCGCAGGCGAGTGGCGCGTCGTCCTCGAGTTCCTGCGCGATACCGATCCGGCTCTGCTCAAGCGCATTTCACGCAAGTTGATCAACCACTTGAGCTGGAGCGGTGTGGAGGAGGCGAAGGAACTTCTTCGCCAGGGTGCAGCCGCGCTGCAGCCGGATCCGACGCTCGCCAGCGATGACAACCGCCCTCTTCCCCAGGATTTCCCCGGAAGCTCGCGCGACCTCACCGGCGAGGTTTTCCGCATCGCCGGGCAGCACATGAGCGAAAGCGAGATCCTGAACTCGGTCACGCGCTGGATCAAGGAAGACAAGGCGAGTTTCCTGGTGCGGGCGCTGGAAAACCAGGACACTTCGCTGGGCGAAGTCATGGAATGCCTGGAACGCTATCGGCACATCGGAGTCGAGGAAGATGAACTCTCCTTCTACACTCAGACGGGCTTGCGGGTCTCGCTGATTCGCCGTTTCTTTTCCGAGAGCCTGGGCTTCATCAACGTCGCCAAGAAGTTCATCGACGTGAAGGATTTCTATGACCTGCTGGACCGCGTGATCTTTCCCGCCGGATGTCACGGCAAACTTGGGGGGAAGAGCGCGGGGCTGTTCCTGGCCAAGAAAATTGTCGACAAGGCTCCCGAAGCCAGCGCGCTGCTTCGCGAAGTGAAAGTCCCCAAGACGTGGTACGTCACCTCGGATTGGATTCAGGACTTCGTGCACCACAACGATCTCGAAGATGTTCTCAACCGCAAGTATATGGAGATCGATCAGGTGCGGCAGGAGTACCCGCACCTGGTGGCGCTGTTCAAGAGATCCTCCTTCCCTTCCGAGTTTGCCAAAGGCCTGGCGCTGGCGCTGGATGATCTGGGAGACGTCCCGCTCATCGTTCGCAGCTCGAGCCTGCTGGAAGACCGCCCGGGTTCGGCGTTCTCCGGCAAGTACAAGAGCCTGTTTCTGGGAAACCAGGGAAGCAAGGAAGACCGGCTGGCGGCGTTGATGGATGCGATCGCGGAAGTGTACGCCTCCATCTTCGGACCGGATCCAACTGAATACCGCGCCGAGCGCGGCCTGCTGGATGTTCATGAAGAAATGGGCATTATGATCCAGGAGGTCGTAGGGCAACCGGTCGGCAAGTATTTTCTACCCGCCTGCTCCGGAGTCGCATTCAGTAACAACGAATTTCGCTGGTCGGCCCGCATCAAACGGGAAGATGGCCTGATCCGGCTGGTTCCGGGACTGGGAACCCGGGCGGTGGACCGGGTGGCGGATGATTATCCCGTGCTGATCGCCCCCGGGCAGCCCAGTCTGCGGGTGAACGTCACGGCCGACGAAGTGTTGCGGTATGCGCCGAAACGCATTGATCTCATCAATCTGGAAAGCAACGAATTCGAAACGATTGATCTGCGCGACCTGCTGCGGGAGGCCGGCGCTAGCTATCCACAGATTCGCGACCTGGTCTCACTGGTGGGCCACGATCGCATCGAACCGGTGATCGGTTTGCTTCCCGACTTCGGTTCGCAGGAAGCGGTATTTACTTTCGAAGGACTGATACGGCGCAGCCCATTTGTGGCCCGCATCCGCGAGTTGCTGGAGCTGCTGCAATCCCGGCTGGAAACGCCGGTGGATATCGAATTCGCCTATGACGGAAAGGACTTCTACCTGCTGCAATGCCGCCCGCAAAGCTACGGCGCCAGCGCGGTTCCCGTTGCCATCCCTCAGAATCTGCCGGCGGATAAAATCATTTTTTCCGCCCGGCACTTCGTCTCCAACGGCAAGGTGTCCGACATTACTCACATTGTTTATGTCGATCTCGAGGGTTACAGCCAACTGCCCGACCAGGAGGCCATGCACGATGTCGGCCGCGCCGTAGGCAGGCTGAACAAACTCCTGCCCAAACACCAGTTCATTCTCATCGGACCGGGCCGCTGGGGAAGCCGGGGAGATATTAAACTGGGCGTTCCCGTCACCTACTCCGATATCAATAACACCGGCATGCTGATCGAGGTGGCGAGGCAAAAAGGAAATTACCTGCCGGAGTTGTCCTTCGGGACGCACTTTTTCCAGGATCTCGTGGAAGCCGCGATTCGCTATCTGCCCCTTTATCCCGACGATCCGAGCACGACGTTTAATGAGGCGTTTTTCCGCCACTCGCGAAATGTGTTGCAAGAGTTGCTCCCGGAATTCTCCCACCTGGAAGAAACTCTCCGGGTGATTGACGTTCCACTGCAAACCGGCGGACTGACCCTGCGGGTGCTGATGAACGCCGACCTGCAGCAGGCGGTGGGATTCCTGTCCGTGCCGCAGAAGGAGATGGAAGCGCTGGGAAGCGAAAGCACCGCCGCTGACCGGACTACGAACGATCACTGGCGCTGGCGTTTTCGCATGGCGCAACGTATCGCAGCCGACCTCGATCCGCAGCAATTCGGAGTGGACGCATTTTATGTCATCGGCAGCACCAAGAATGCGACCGCGGGACCGGCCAGCGATATAGATGTCCTGCTTCACTTCCGGGGAACCGAATCCCAGAGGAAGGAATTACTGCTCTGGCTGGAAGGCTGGAGCCGCTGCCTGGCGGAAATCAATTTTCTCCGCACTGGCTATCGCACGGACCAGCTTCTCGACGTACACCTGGTGACCGATCGCGACATCGAAGAGCGGTCCAGCTTCGCCGTCAAGATCGGAGCCATTACTGATCCAGCGAGGAAGCTGCCCATGAAGGGTTCCCCAGCCTAAAGCAGTTCGCGGCTGGCAGCCTCGGGCGAATCCAAGTCCAGGCGTACCAATGACAACTCAGGTCCATCGTGTGCGCCGTTGATGCACACCGTGCGCCCCAGGCGGATCTTCCATTCGCCGGTCAGGTGCGCGGATTCGTGAACGTGGCCATGCAAGGTCAGCCAGGGCTGCCGCTCCTCGATAAATCTGCGCACCGCTACGCTGCCCACATGAACATCCACCGGGACATGCTCGTAGAAGTTGCCGTCGAGCGCGGCGCGATCCAGGGTGGTATCCGCTGGCGGAGTGTGAAAAAGAAACAGAGCTCGATCCATGGGATCGTCCCCGGCCAGTGCGGCCAGATCCTTTTGGATCGTGCCCCACTTGATCGAGTGCTCCTCCGCGGCTATCGTTCTATTCCCTTCCTCAGGCGAGACGCTGCCCGGGGGCACGTAGCGTGAGACATCGTAACGCTCCCAATCCTTCAGCAGGAACGGCGTGGGTGGCACGTACGAGAGGCCAAAAATACGGAAGCCTTTCCAGGCCGCCTTCTGTCCGTGCATGTAGTGCCATAGTCCCTCCGCGGCGGCGTCCATAAAAATCCGCTCGTAGCTCCGCGGATCGTCATTGCCGAGAATGAGGAAGACATCGGGATACTCCGCACCCAGGGTGGCACGCAGTTTGCGGAATGCGGGCGCGAGATAATCACAGAAAAAATCCGTATCCTGGGTTCCCGGTTGACCCGGCGCTACCGCTGAGCCCGGAAGCAAATCTCCCCCGAGGAACACGGCAGTGGGATGTTCGCGTGCGATCGCCGCAAGCAGGTTTTCATACCGGACCGTCCGGCCATGCAGGTCCGTCGCGAAGAAGCAAAGCGGCAAGAGCAGCCCTCGACAAGGACATTAGAGCATGAATCGCCGCCAGGGGCGGCCAACACCCGGGCGGGGTACACTACCAATCTTCGTCAGGCGGGAATAAGATAGCTGGCAGCTTTTTTTGGCGGAGGTCCCATGTCCAAACCCAAGCAGTCTCCTCCCGACAATTCCCCGGGCTTTTCCAGGCGCTCATTCCTGAAGGGCGCAGGCGTGGCCGCGACCGGTACGGCCGTGCTGAATACCGGCCTGCTGGGGCACGCCGCGGAAACCCCGTCGCGGGTGCTCGGGCCGGATGCGACCACGGTGGCGCTCAACGTGAACGGCGCGGTCAAGCGCGTTTCGGTTGAACCGCGCACCACGCTGGCCGAGGCCCTGCGCGATGAACTTCACTTGACCGGCACCAAGGTTGTCTGCGACCGCGGCTCCTGTTC
>Ga0070741_10014699_pt1 | contig 13482 bp, 15 predicted proteins | sample Coa_R1_4_FD_66440 | JGI IMG/M metagenome (GOLD analysis project Ga0070741, IMG submission 66440) | Surface soil microbial communities from Centralia Pennsylvania, which are recovering from an underground coalmine fire - Coalmine... | ecosystem: Environmental > Terrestrial > Soil > Unclassified ... | reverse complement strand
TATGAAATGGCCAAAGTGCTGGTTGTGACGTCGGGCAAGGGCGGCGTGGGCAAGACCACGTCGACCGCCGCGATCGGGGCGGCGCTCGCGCAAAGCGGCAAGAAGGTCGTGGTCGTCGATTTCGACATCGGCCTGCGCAATCTCGATCTCGTCATGGGCGCGGAGCGCCGCGTCGTGTTCGATCTCATCAATGTGGTGCAGGGTGTCTCGAAATTGTCGCAGGCGCTGATCCGCGACAAGCGGCTGGAGACGCTCTGGCTCTTGCCGGCCTCGCAGACCCGCGACAAGGACGCGCTCAACGAGGACGGCGTCGGCCGCGTCATCTCGGAGTTGCGCGAGACCTATGACTGGATCATCTGCGACAGCCCGGCCGGGATCGAGCGCGGCGCGATGCTCGCGATGCGCTTTGCCGACGAGGCGATCATCGTCACCAATCCGGAAGTGTCGTCGGTGCGCGATTCCGATCGCATCATCGGCATGCTGGATGCCAAGACGGTGAAGGCCGAGAACGGCGAGCGGGTCAACAAGCATGTTCTCATCACGCGCTACGATCCGGCACGCGCCGCGCGCGGCGAGATGATCTCGATCGACGACATCCTGGAGATTCTTGCGACGCCCTTGCTCGGCATCATCCCGGAGAGCCAGGACGTGCTGCGCGCCTCCAATGTCGGCTCGCCCGTCACCTTGAACAATCCGGCCAGCGCGCCGGCGCGCGCCTATGCCGACGCGACGCGGCGGCTGCTCGGCGAGACCGTCGAGATGATGGTGCCAGCCGAACGCAAGGGGCTGATCAACCTGCTGTTGGGACGGAGGGCCGCATGAGCATGTTCCGGCTTTTTTCCGGTCGTCCCGCGCCGGCGCCGGCCTCGGCGCCGATCGCGCGCGAGCGGCTGCAGATTTTGCTCGCGCATGAGCGTGGGTTGCGCGGCCAGCCCGATTTGTTGATGCTGCTGCGGGAGGAGATCCTGTCGGTGGTGTCGCGCCATGTTGCGCTCGATCCGGAAAAGGTTATGGTCCGGATGGAGAGGGGCAGGAACGTCTCGACATTAGAGGTCGACATCGAGCTGCCCAACGGGTTTGAGCCGGCGCTCGCGGCGACGGGCTGATTTTGGAATGGTTGATTTTTGAAACACTGCGTCGACAGCGCCGGTCTGATCCCTCCCCCCGCGAAGCGGTGGGGAGGGCGCCGACGCGAAGCGGAGGCCAGGGTGGGGGGTATCTGCGTGCGCACGATGCAAATGAAGCACCCCCCACCCCCGCTCGGCAGCGCTCGCCGACCCTCCCCACCACTCGCTCCGGCGCGCAAGTGCGCTGCCGAGCTCGCGGGGGGAGGGATAAGAACACCCGCCGCAGTCGTGACTTCGATTTGATGGAAGCCATCTTTCGTGTCGACGGCGCTCGTGTCGAGGTCGGTCCCAACGCCGCGGGCCCGTGGGACCCGCGCATGCAGCACGGCTCCGCGCCCGCGGGGCTCGCGGTGTGGGCCGCGGAATCCATTCCCACACCCGTGCCGATGCGCGTGGCGCGCGTCACCGTCGATCTGATGCGGCCGGTGCCGCTCGAGCCGCTCACGCTCGAGACCGAGGTGCTGCGCGAGGGCCGCAAGATCCAGCTTTGCGCCGTGCGACTGCGCGCCGGCGGCGTGCTCACCGTCAGTGCGACCGTGCTCAAAGTGAAATTGACGGCGGAGTTGATGCCGCCCGACATCGGCGGACCGAAAGTCACGCTGCCCGGGCCGGACGAGTCGCCCGAGGATCCCGCGCAATTCTCCAACAGCCCGTTCGTCACCGGCTTGCAGCTGCGCGCTGCGCGCGGCACGTTCGGCGTGCGCGGCCCCGGCGCGATCTGGTATCGCGTGCGGCGTCCATTCGTCGAAGGCTCCGCCGTATCGCAGGCGATGCGTGCGGTGATCGCGGCCGATTTCTGCAACGGCACCTCGGCCGCGCTCGACTTCCGCGACTGGACGTTCCTCAATGCCGACCTCACGGTGAGTATGACCCGCGAGCCCGTCGGCGAGTGGATATTGCTCGACGCCGAAAGCTGGATCGGGCCCGAGGGCGCGGGACTGGCGATGGCGCAGCTCGCCGATAGAAGTGGCTATTTCGGCCGTTGCGTGCAGAGTCTGGTGATCGAGAAGAGGCGGGCGTGAGCGCGACCAAGCCATCGCTGCCTCCGAAGTGACGGAATCAATAAGGCCGCCGAAGGTGATGTTCAGCGGCCTCGCAGACATTAATTGATACGGACTAAAATCCCCCTGTCCCGGTGTCGGAGTAGGGGAAATGCCGGGATTTGTGGATTCCGGATGACTACGGTGTTCCAGCGGAGGACGTGTTCCTCGCGTGCCCGAACGCCGCGTCGAATCATTGCAAGCTGCGAGCCTCCGGGATGCGCGAACTCATCTCATCATCCGTTCGCGACCCCGTCATTCCCGATTTTAACGCGCCATTAACTATCTCCGCCCGACAATCCCGGAAGCCGCCGCGACCGTTCGCGGCCCGGTCCAGGGGAGTTGCGGGATGGAGTTCGAGACGCTTTTCGCCAAGACGCCCGCCACGCTGGACGAGATCAGGACCCGCGTCGGCTTTGCGCTGCAGCGCCATCCGCTGTGCCGGAGGGTGCAATTCGACATTGTCTCCACGCCCCGGACCCGGCGCGGCAGCAACTGGACGGTCAGCCTGAAATCGGTCGAGCCGGGCGCGCTCTGGGAGGCAGGGGACATCGTCGCCGATATCCAGGACGCTTATGAACTTGCGTGATTATCGAATAATTTCAATGTCTTGAAAGCTTGCCGCCGGCGGCGCGATGTGGCCTTAATTAACGCCAAGTTTTCGCGATGCTGCCACGACTAGTGGTCCAATTCCAACATTCGCATCCCATAGTGGCGAATACGTTTGCGAATGTTGGAATTAAAGGACCACTAGCAAATATGAGATTCTAGTGGAGCTTTGGATTTGACGTTCGCTTTGCGAGATCGCGGCCTGCAGTTGGCGAACGTCAAATCCGCTCCACTAGCCCCATGGGGAGGGAATCCGGTTTGACCAAGGCGATCACGATCATCGCGCTCACCTGCTTTCTGGTCGCGGGCGCCGCAGTCACCAGCATCCTGTCGCGTACCGGGATGGAAGCCCCCGTCGCGGCGATGCCGGCGCCGGTCGTCAAAAGCCCCGTCGCCAATCGCGAGGCCAAGCAGGATCGCCTGTCGGTCGTGCGTTACGCGCTCGCTGCCGTGCCGCCATCGCAAACCCTGAGCGAGCCGATCCGTCAGGCCTATGCGTCGTCCTCGGCCGCCGATGTCGAGGCCGCCAGGGCGGTCGCCGCGCTTCCGAAACTCGCGCCCCAGCCGGCTCCGGCCGCATCAGCTCCCGATCCCACGCCGGTTGCCGCTCTGCCGCCTCCGGCCAAGCCGAAGCTCGCCGCCAGGCCGCAACCGCAGAAATCCTACGCGCTGCTGTCGGATGCGCAGATCGCAGGGATCAAGGAGCGGCTCAAGCTGACGTCCGACCAGGAATATTACTGGCCCGGCATCGAGAACGCGCTGCGCGGCATCGCGCGCAAGATCCACGCCGCGCGCCAGCATGATCCCGCCGCGACCGCGGCGCAGCTCGATCCGGACTCGCCGGAAGTGTCGCAGCTCAAATCGGCGGCAATGCCGCTGCTGTTCCAGCTGCGCGAGGACCAGAAGGACGAAGTGCGCAAGCTCGCCCGCATCATCGGGCTGGAGAAGGTCGCCTCCGCGATCTGAGTTTCTCTCTCACACACGATCACGAAGACTGCATCGCAGTTCCCTCCGCGCGCGCGGAACGCGCGCTGCGTTCCGGCGTTTGCCCTCCGTACGAGAGGGAGCCGAACCATGCGCGCAGCAATGGCCTATTTTGCAGGGGCGGGAACCGTCATTGCCGCGATCGGGATCGGTCTCGGCGGCGGCTTGACCATCGCCAATGTCATGAGCCCGCATCAGGACAAGCTCGAGCAGACCAGGCTCGAGCAGCGCATGTCGGCAAAGCCGATCCCGCCGTCGGCGCAAGCGGATCAGCCCAAGCAGCAGGCCGAGCAGGCGCAGCCAGCCGTGCCTTATGTGGCGGCGACGAACGCCGCGATCGACGCCAACCCGCCGCCCGCGCCCGTCCAGCCGCAACCGCAGACACATGTCGCGGCCCCAGCGCCGCAATCGTCGCCGCAGCCGGCCGACGCCAAGGTCGGGTCGGTAAAACCTGTCGAGCCGCAAACCGCAAAGCCGCAGGCCGCGCCGCGCGAGCAGGCGTCCTCGTCACCCGAGGACGCCAACGCCACGGCGCGCGATTCCGACCTGAGGCGGCTGGCCGCCGAGAAGCGCAAGGCGCAGCGCCGTCAGCAATGGGCGGATCGCAAGAAGGCGCAACAGCAACGCGACGCGGAGCTGCGCGATGTCGAGGCCAATGTGCGCCGCGACAGCGACGGCCCGCGCGTTCAAGGCGCCGACGGCCCGCGCATCGTCGTGCAACAGGATGACGACGATTTCGGTCGCCGCGGCGATGTCGATCGTGGTCGCGGGCGGCCGTTCGGCTTCCCGGGCTTCTTCAATCTGTTCGGTGGCGATCGCGACGACTAGCTGTCAGCGAATTCGAACTCGTCGTGGCCGGTTGGTGACGATCCTCATGGTGAGGAGCGCCACCTGGCGCGTCTCGAACCATGAGGCCGCGTTCCGGGGCTGATCCTCCAGTCAGCACGCCTCAGCGCGCATCAACCGGTGCTTGGAGTGAAACCGCAAATCGCCGCCGCGTCCGCACTTGAGGGAATCGCAATTGTGCAGGGCTCTGATGGCGGGTCGTCTCAGTGAAAAAGCGCTTGTGTAGAGTGAAAGGTCTGTGCGGCAGAATTCTATTTTGCCGAATGTTTTCATTATGTTGCCTTGGTTCAAGGGGTTCGTGCAAAAATAAATCTCTTCCGTTTTTCATAAATGATGTTACCTTCCTCCCGTCCCGCGCCCTCCAGGAGGGGCGTTTCGCGATCGTCACTTAACGTTGGCGCGGGATGCGATGGACGCGTTGTGTCGCAAGACGTGCGGCGCTATCGCGTACGGTCAAGCCGTGTGGTCCTGGCACCCCGACGCTGGTGTCAAGTTCGCCGAGATGATCGGCGAGCGACGGTGGCAAACAAGCCCGGCACACCGGGGAGATCACGGAGCAGCCGTAAAACCATTGCGCAGGGAGTGCCGGATGTTTCGGCGATACCTGTGGTGACTATGCTCGTGTACTTCCTTCATTCGTACACGAGGCTGCGGGTGCGAGCTGAGCGCCCGGCATTCCCTGCGCCCTCGATTCTCTGAGGGACACCGACGAGGCATCACCCGGGCGAAAATGCGCCGCGGGAATGCGGACCTGCGTCGGCTTGTCGTCATGCCCGCTGGCCGTCGTCGTCCGCTTTGATATACCGGAGCCGCAGACGCGCCCGGTGTGCTGGATACTCAAGAGATGATCGACGTTCTGAAGACTCTCGCGGCCCTCGGCCTGGGCTACCTGCTCGGCAGCCTCAACACGTCCATGATCGTCGGGAAAATCTACGGCACTGACATCACCAGCCATGGCAGCAGGAGCGCCGGGCTGACCAATACGCTCCGAGTCCTCGGGAAAACGGCCGCGGCCTTCGTTCTCATCGGAGATATCCTGAAGGGAATCGCCGCCTGTTTGATCGGACTATCCCTCGGCGTTTACGCGCAGTCGGGCGAAGCAAGCGATTGCGTCAGCCTGCTGGCGGCCGGCGCCGGCGCGGTGATCGGGCACAACTGGCCGGTCTATTTCGCCTTCAAAGGCGGCAAGGGCGCGCTGACCGCGGCGGCCGTGATGTTCATGGTCAACTGGCTGATGGCGCTGATATCGCTCGGCCTGTTCGTGATGGTCATCGCGGCGACCCGTTACGTTTCGCTCGGCACGATCTGCGCGTCGATCTTTTTCGTCGCGCTGTCGTTCGTCCCTGCCTTTGGCAGCACGTTCTATTTCCGGATCTTCGCGTGCCTGATGGCGGCGATCATCATTTTCAAGCACCGGGACAATATCCGGCGGCTGCTTTCGGGGACCGAAAACAAGCTGAGATTTTGATTTCCCGCCGCGGTGTGTCAAAAGAAATGCAGGTGCGGCGATAGACCGCGTATTTTGCATGACGGGGAGAGAAGCGATGGAGCTGAAGGGCGCGGTGGCACTGGTGACGGGCGGCAATGGCGGATTGGGGCAGCGCATCTGCCACGCGCTGGCCGAGGAGGGCGCCCATATCGCCGTCATGTATGCGAAGAGCCGCGAGCAGGCGGAAAGCGTCGCCGGCGAACTCAAGTCGCGGTATCAAATCAACGCTCACGCCTTCGCCTGCGACATCACCGACGACGCGGCGGTGGATCGGCTGGTCGGCGAGGTCACACGGGCGTTCGGCCGTCTCGATATCCTGATCAACGACGCCGCCTACAATATCTCGATTCCGTTCGGCGATCTCGACAGTCTGACGATGGAGGTCTGGAACAGGATCATGGCCACCAATTTGACGGGGCCGATGCGCCTGACCAAGGCGGTCGCACCTCGCATGAAGGCGCAGGGGCGAGGCCGCATCGTCAACATCGCTTCGGTTGCGGGGCTCAGCCCGACCGGCTCTTCGATCGCCTATGCCGTCTCGAAGGCGGGACTCATCCATCTGACGCGTTGCATGGCGGTGGCGCTGGCGCCCGAGACGCTGGTCAACTGCGTGGCGCCGGGTCTGCTGGACGGCACGCGCGCCACCGCCAATCTCCGGCCCGAGCAGGTCGAGCGCTCCGCATCGGCCTCGCTTTTGAAGAAGCCGGCCGACAAGGACGACTGCGCCGACATGGTGGTCACGATGTGCCGCACCGAGACCATGACCGGCCAGACCGTGGTCATCGACTCCGGGCGTATCTTTCATTGAGGCGGGGCTGGTAATGGTCGTCTGGTCTCCTCTGCGATTCAACTGCGGCCGCGAGGTCGCGAACCGGTTTGTCATGGCGCCGCTGACAACCGACTCGTCGCATGAAGACGGCACCGCTCCCGACAACGAACTCGCGTTTGTCCGCCGGCGTGCCGCGAGCGGATTCGGGGTTGCCGTTTCTTCCGCCGCTTACGTCGCAGACGACGGGCGTGCCTGGCAGGGCATCGGCGCGGCACATGATGGACACTTGCCCAGTCTCCGCCGGATCGCCGAAGCGTTGCGTGCGGCTGGAGGTCTTGCGATCCTGCAGATTTACGATGGCGGCCGCATCGCAAAGCCCGAGCTGATCGGCGAGGACCGTTTGCGTGCGGCTTCCGCGGTGGCATCGTTGCGTCCCGGCGCAAGGACGCCAAGGGCGATGACATCGGACGAGGTTGAAAAGCTGATCGAAAGTTTCCGGGAGGCTGCTTCCCGCGCTCGCAAGGCCGGTTTCGACGGCGTCGAGATTCACGGCGCCAACCACTACGCGGTCCATCAGTTTTTCTCGCCCCGCGCCAACCATCGCGACGATCATTGGGGCGGCACGCTTGCAAAGCGGATGAATTTTCCGCTCGCCGTTGCGCAGGCCGTTCGCGACGCGCTCGGTCAAAAGCTGGTCGCAGGGTTTCGCGTGACGCCATTCGAGGCCGAGGCGGACGGTTACACGCTCGAGGACGCCAAGCTGCTTTGCAACGAGCTTGCCGGGCTCAACCTCGACTACATCTCCGTCTCGCTCGATAACTATCGGATGGCCCGGCCTACCGGAGAGACCCGTGTCTATGATCGTCCGGTCGAGCAGACATATACGCCGACGGAGAATCCAATCACGGCATTTGCCCGCGTGATCGCGGGTCGCTGTGCTGTCATGGCCAGCGGCGGGATCAGGACGTGCGGGGATGCCGAGGGGGCGATCAAACTGGGAGCCGATCTCGTTGCGATCGGACGCGCCGTGGTGGTCGATCCGGAGTGGCTTTCCAAGGTCCGAAGCGAGAGCGAAGCATCGATCCTCGCGGGACTGCCGCGGGATGAACGCGAGATCGCCAGCGCTTTAAGCATTCCTCCGCGGATGGTCGCATATTTGTTGAGCCGTCCAGGCTGGATTCCGCGGCTTTGACGTCGGTGTGCGTGGCTGCAAAGCACTCAGCGAGTGAAGTGTATTGTCTCGTCCGGCTTCGCCAAGAGGCTTCGCCGGACACGCTTCGTGCTTCGGTCCCGCGTGGCTGCGCCACGCGTAGCCCGAAGGGCGAAGCGTGGTGCCCCTGGCCGGAATCGAACCAGCACTCCTTGCGGAACTCGATTTTGAGTCGAGCGCGTCTACCAGTTCCGCCACAGGGGCATTCGCGTTCTCCGGCCCTAAAGAAGCGCGGCGGCGGCGAAGCGGGCGGACTATAGCGGGCAACCAAAGAGGGTCAACCCGCGCGGATGTGATTTCGCGCCGCCTCGACAGGCCCAAGGGCGCGGGATATCAGACGTTGCACGACTTTGATGACCGGGATGATCGATGTGAGCACGCAGACCTCGGCCGTTTCCCACAGCGTGGAGCAAAATCCGGCATTGACCGCGGCGATCGCGATCGCGCTGATCGCGGCGGCGACCATCGCCGGCGCCTGGTTCTTCCAGCTCGTGCTCGACATCGTGCCCTGTCCGATGTGCCTGGAGCAGCGCTGGGCCTATTACGCCGTCATTCCGCTCGCCGTGCTGATCGCGGTCGCCGCGAAGGCGGGCGTGCCGCGCAATTTGCTGCTCGCCGGCCTTGCGCTGATCGCGCTCGCAGCACTCTGCAATGCCGCCTTCGGCGCCTATCACGCCGGCGTCGAATGGAAATTCTGGGCGGGCCCGTCGAGCTGCACCGGGCCGGGGCTCAACCTCGGCGGCGGCGGCAGTCTGCTGGATCAGCTCGACAAGGTGAAAGTGGTGCCCTGCGACGTCGTGCAGTGGCGCTTCCTCGGCATTTCACTGGCCGGCTACAACGCGCTGATCTCGCTCTTGATGGCCGCGCTCGCGGCGCGGGGTATCGCGACGGCCGCGAAGCGCGTTTAATCGTCCACGTCGTCCTGCGTGCGTCCGAACAGATGGACGATGCCGGGCGTCGCGATGGTGACGAACACGAAGCGCGACAGATGGTGCGCGCCGACGAAGATCGGATCGATGTGCAGGGTCAACGCCAGCGCCAGCATGGCGTCCATCGCGCCCGGCGCGAAGGCGACCACCACGTCGGACAGCCGCACATGCGTGGTCAGCGCGATGATGCCGACAAAGATTGCGGTGACCACGATCGCGACCGCGAACGAGCCGAGCGCCGCGTTGATGTGCCCGGCCAGCACGCGCAGCTTCATGCGCGCGAAGCGGGCGCCGATCAGCGAGCCGATGCCGACCAGCGCCACGCTGCGCACCCAGGGCGGCACGCCGCCATCGACCAGGCCCGCGCCATGCAGCACGCTGGAGGCGATCATCGCGCCGAACATCCAGCTCGCCGGAAATTTCAGGATGCGCAGGATCAGCGAGACCGCAAGCGAGGCGGACACCAGCGCCGCGAGGTGCCAGGGTTGCGCGACGGCGAGCGTCATGCCGCTCGATGCGACCGAAGCGACCCCGGTCAGCGCCAGCACCATCGGCAGCGCCGCGGTCAGGATGATCACGCGCATGGTCTGCACCACCGCGATCGCCGGCAGGTCGGCGCCGCGTTCGACCGCGAGAATCGTGATCTGCGACAAGGCGCCGGGAGAGCCGGCGAGAAACGCCGAGGTGCGGTCCCAGCCATGGACGCGCTGCAGATAGAGGCTGGAGCCCAGCGTCGAGCAGAAGGTCGCGCCGGCGAGCAGGGCGATGGTGAAGGGATAGGCGCTGACATGCTGGATCAGGTCGCGCGACACCACCGAGCCGATGGAGATGCCGAGCACGACCAGCACGGCTTGGGTGACGATCGGAGGCACCGCGAGCGGCCGCCCCGCGATGGCCGCAATGCCGGTTGCGATCATCGCGCCGGTGATCAGTCCCCCGGGCAGATGCGCCCACAGAAACAGCAGCCCGCCGACCGTGCCGATGCCGAGCGTCTCGAGCGCGGCGAGGATCTTGGAGCGGGTGGGGAGAGTGAGGCCCAAGGATGCGGTGATTTGCTTCACGTCACCTTATCGCAAATCCGCCACCGCGATACCAATGCTCTAATGCGGTGCAGCAATGCGGCGGGCTTGGCGCGCTCGCACTCCCTCCCCCTGAAAGGGGGAGGGTTGGGGAGGGGGTCCGATGCATTGATCGCCGAGAAAGGATTGACCCCTCCCGGCTCACTCCTTCGCGCAAGCGCGCTTTGGAGTTCGCCGACCTCCCCCTTGCAGGGCGAGGTGACAAGACCGAAGGCCGCTACTTCTTCGCGTCGTTCGCGCCGCCCTTGGCGCCCTTGGCTTCCTTCATGCAATCGGAGCGGAATTTCTTGCGGTCCTTGCCATGCAGTCCCTTGGCGTCGGCCTGCTTCGAGCATTCGAGCGATTCCGCGCTGCGCGGCTTCTCGGCCTTCTTGGCTGTCGTGGCGGCCGGAGCGGCGGCGGGAGCCGTGCCTTGCGCGAGTGCGGAGCCGGCAAAGAACAGCGAGGCGATGGCGATGGTGGCCACGCGGGAGGAGATCTTCATCATGGAAGCACCTTTAAAGGAGGAAAGGACGACAACGTCGCGTTGCGATGCTGAACCGCGGATGAATGGGACTGCACCGCGATGCAGTATATTTTCGGGGCGCGGTGACCCGCAGCCTTGTCGGAGATGGCCGCTTGGCTAGGATGTTGCCCCCGTTACAATCCCTGAAGGGAGATCAAGGATGAGCTTTCAAACTAGGTTGTTGTGCGCCGTCGCGGTATCGGGCCTGGCCGCGTTTGCGGTGCCCGCACAGGCGCTGACCCCGCAGGAATGCAGCGCGAAGTATCAGGCTGCCAAAACAGCCGGCACGCTGAACGGCATGAAGTGGAATGACTTCCGCAAGTCCCAATGCAGTGCGGAGGCGACCCCCGCGGCCGCGCCCGCCGCGCCAGCTCCTGCGCCGACCACGGCGGCGAAAAAGGAGACCGCGCCTGCGCCCGCGCCGGTCGCGACCGGTAACGCAGTCTTCCCTTCCGCGGTCGATGCGAAATACGCCAAGGAGACCGCCGGCAAGGCACGCATGCACACCTGCGTCGACCAGTACAACGCCAACAAGGCCACAGGCGGCAATGGCGGCCTGAAATGGATTCAGAAGGGCGGCGGCTATTATTCGGAATGCAACAAGCGGCTGAAAGGCCCGGCTTGATCGAGATAATGCAGGCACGGGCCGGATCGGTCCGGGCCTGCGAGACCGCGGAGAAGATGGAGCAGGCATGAGGACATTCGGGATCGCCGCCCTGGCGGCGCTGATGCTGCTGTCAGGGTTGCCTGCGCTGGCCGGCCCCGCATCGCCTGTCGTGATCGCGCAGGCCGACAAGCCGGCCGGCTCCACGGCGACGCCGGCACCTTCGCCGAGCGCCGTACCAGGTCCCTCGCCTGCGGCCGCCGGTGCGACGCAGGAAGGAACGGCGATGAAGTCGGCGATTTCGACGCCGGCCTGCTCGGTGAAATTCCTGGAAGCAAAGGTTGCCGGCAAATTGAACGGCAAGAAGTGGACAGATTTTCGCCGCGAGGTGTGCGGCGAACACGAGACCACGGCAGTGTTTCCGACCGCCATCGCGCCGAAATACGCCAGCGAAAAGGATCTCGACAAGGCGCGCACCAAGACCTGCGCCGATCAGTTCACCGCCAACAAGGCGACCAACGCCAATGGCGGGCTGAAATGGGTCGAGAAGGATGGCGGTTACTATGCCGAGTGCATCAACCGCCTGAAGGAGGGTTGAGCGTCGCCGACGGCTATCTAGTCGGCGAGCAGCGTCTCGGCCGATTTGGCGATCAGTGCGCTGCGCTTGCGCATGCCGCGTTCGAGGAACAGCAGGCTCTGTCCGAACACGAAGCAATAGAACAGGAAGGCGCGGGCGTCGGCGGCCTCTGCCTCGAGCCCGGTGGCGCGATAGAGCTGGGCGACATTTTTCAGCCGCGCTGCGTCGACACTGGCGACCGCCTCCGCCGCCGCCTCGTCGGTGCGGGCCCACTGCCGGATCGCAAGCTCGATGGCGATGGCTTCGGTGTTCATCCGCTCCGAATAGAGCCGGATCAGCGCGGCTAGGCGGTCGCGCGCGGTCTCGCCATCGAGGCTCACCTGCTGCTCGATGGCGGCAATACGCCCGGCGCTCCATTCGGCGAGGATGCCGGCGAGAAGCGCGGCGCGATCCCTGAAGCGCCGGTAGAAGCCGCCCTTGGTGACCCCGAGGTTTTTCGCCAGCACCTCGACCCGCACGCCCTCGACCCCGGTTTTTGCCAGTTCGGCAAATCCGGCCTTGATCCAGGCGGCGGCCCTGTCGTCGGTCATGTCCTCACCGAGTCTTGATACGGTACCGTATTGCTAGCCCGTCGCATACCTGATACGCTACCGTATCAAGATCAAAAAGGGGCAGGAAGGACCATGGCGGAAGCAACCTATCGGGGCACCGTCTATCCGTGGCAGTGCGACCATGTCGGCCACATGAACGTCATGTGGTACGTCGGCAAATTCGACGAGGCCAACTGGAATTTCATCGCCCGGCTCGGGTTGACGCCGAGCTATCTGCGCGAAGCCAATCGCGGCATGGCGGCCGTGCAGCAGAACATCTCCTACAAACGCGAGCTGTTCGCCGGCGACATTGTCGAGGTCAGAAGCTCGCTGTTGGAAATCCGCGACAAGTCGATCCGATTCCTGCACGAGATGCGCAACGCCGAGACCGGCGCGCTCGCCGCGACCTGCGAGATCACTGGCGTGCATATGGACCGGCAGGCGCGCAAGTCCGCGCTGTTCGCGCCCGCGATCCGCGAGGCCGCGATGAAGCATCTGGTCACGTTCCAGCCCGCGCTGGCTTGAAGCGCCAGTATTGCTGCGGTTATCCCTGTTGCAGTGCGGCCTTGTGCTATCAGCATGGCCATTGAGAGAAATTTCTTCTATAGGCTCACTGTGAAAGTGAGTCCTTCGAATTGATCATCTCCGCAACGCAGAGCCTGCTCGGACTGGCATCGGGAATGCTGGTCGGATTTTCGCTCGGCCTGGTCGGCGGCGGCGGCTCGATCCTCGCTGTGCCGCTGATGGTCTATGTGGTCGGCGTACCCGAGCCGCATGTCGCGATCGGCACCAGCGCGATCGCGGTTGCCGCCAACGCCGCGATCAATCTGTCGAACCATGCCCGCGGCGGCACGGTGGTATGGTCCTGTGCGCTGATGTTCGCGGCTGCCGGCATCATCGGCGCCTTCTGCGGATCGATCCTCGGCAAGATGCTGGACGGGCAGAAGCTGCTGGCATTGTTCGCGGTGGTGATGCTGGTGATCGCCATGCTGATGCTGAAGACCCGCGCGCGCGTCGGCGCATCCGACGTCAAGATGAATATGTCGAACCTGCCGGCGATCGTCGGCCTCGGGCTCGCGACCGGCTCGCTGTCCGGCTTCTTCGGGATCGGCGGCGGCTTCCTG
>Ga0070741_10014698_pt1 | contig 13484 bp, 16 predicted proteins | sample Coa_R1_4_FD_66440 | JGI IMG/M metagenome (GOLD analysis project Ga0070741, IMG submission 66440) | Surface soil microbial communities from Centralia Pennsylvania, which are recovering from an underground coalmine fire - Coalmine... | ecosystem: Environmental > Terrestrial > Soil > Unclassified ... | reverse complement strand
TGCCAGCGAAATCGGGGCAGCCTGACAGCCAGGCATACCGGCCTCATCTGCCCACCCCGCCGGCCGACCCTGCCACACCCGGAATCACCGTCACCGCTCCGGGTCGACACGCCGAGATGACCAACCCGGGGGACCACGACAGTATCGGCCCCCGGCTCGACCGATTGTTTGAGGCGCAATGCGACCGGTTGGCCGCGCGCGGGCAGCCACACCAGCTGGCGAGTCATGGCCGTGACAGGCTCTCCTACCATCAGCTCGACCACCGCGCCAACCAACTGGCCCACTACCTCCTGGCCCACGGCGTCAGGCCCGGTGACCGACTCGCCGCACTATTCGAACACCATGAATACCGCTACGTGGCGATGCTCGCCATCCTGAAGATCCGCGCGACCTACCTCCCGCTCGACCCCGGCCTTCCCCCCAGCAAGATCAGCTACATCGCCGCGACCGCCCGGGTCCACATGATCCTCACCGAGACAGCTTTGGCCCGGCCGCCACACCCTCACGCACAGACACCGGTCACGCTCCTCGACGTGACCACGCCGGACGTCGCCACCTATGACGACACCCGACCCACACACCCGGATGCCGCCGGCGTGGTGGCGGACCTGGCGTCGCTCGCCTTCCCCTCCGGCCCGGCCGGAACCCCTGACATGGTCCAGACCACCCACAGCGCCATGTCCAACTTCGCCCTCGCCGCCGCGAGGGCAGTGGGGATCACAACCGAGGACCGTGTCTATGAGACCCTAAGCGCCGCACCCGACTTCTCAGCCGAAGCAATTTGGGTCACCTGGATGGCCGGGGCCGCCCTGGTGCCCCATCCCACCGGACCCGGCCTGTGGGGCCAGCAACTACGTCAGTTCCTCATCGCCAACCACGTCACGGCGCTCTACTGCGCGCCCGCGGTACTGGCCTCCCTCGGCGAGGAGATGCCTCAACTTCGAGCAGTGGCCCTGTCCGGGCGGCCCTGCCCCAGCGACCTGTTCGCCCGCTGGCATCGACCAGCCCGACGGCTGAGCAGTATCTACGGCACCACGCCGTCGACCCACCCCGGGACCAGCATGGCCGTGGTGGCCACCGCCGAGAGCGTTCAACTCAGCGACGGAGCGGTCACAGTGCACATGACGCCAAGCACCTACCAGGAAATGTCACAAGACCAGCTACGCCGGCTGCTCATCGACTAACCACCAGCGAGCGCCCAACCCATAACCGCGCCTGACCGCGAACCACGTAGATCCGGCCCCCGACCTGAGATTCCTCAGGAAGCGCGTGGCCACATGTCCCGCAGGATTCACCCGCCGAAGCTAGCGCCGGCCGGCCACGCGACGGACTATCGAGACCTTCACTCGTAGGTACCACTGGGACAGGGAGCGGTGAAGTGGAGCTACCGCCGATCGTGGCCACCATTGTCGCGTGGCTACGCAAGGGCTACCCCGAGGGGCTGCCCGTAGGCGATTACGTTCCGCTGTTTGCGCTTCTGTCGCGGCGGCTATCCGAACAGGAGGTCACCGCCGTGGCCGACCAACTGGCTCACGAGGCCGGCCCCACCACACGAGTAGCCATCAGCCAAGCGATCATGGGTGTGACCTATGAACTCCCTAGTGAAGCAGACATCGCTCGCGTGACCACGCGACTCATCGCCGGCGGCTGGCCGGTCGAGGTTCCCCCGAAGCGATGATCGTCAACATCGCGCGGGTCACGCCGCCACCCGCCCGCCCAGCCACCGGAGCCACCACCGCCGCTCAACCGACCGCGTCCATCACCCCGGTCGCCGCCCGCGGCCGCGACCACGCGACTCCACTCACCAGGGCCGCCTCAGGTGTTGAGCGGCGGCACTCATGGCCGGTTCGGACGAGGCGGAGTCCGCAACAGCGACTCCCAGCCACTATCAGCCAGCCGAGCGGCCTCGACAGCTTTGCCTCCACCACGTAACCCGAAAAGGCGCTTAGCGAACAGCAGATAGACCACGACCGCGAGGTTGATCACCAAAGTGATCACCTTCCCCGGCGTGACATGCCCGCCCAGATCACGCCCCTCGGGGATCAACAGCAACGAGGTAGTCACAAAGGTCAGATATTCCGCCCAACGCCGACCGAGCCACAATCCGACGGCCTCCACACCCTCGAGTAACCCATACCCGGCCAGGACAGAACCCACAACCCACAACGTCGAGCTCTTCGCTCTGAAAGCCCGCTCCAGCTCACGGACCAGCCCCGTTCCCGACTGGCCATTAGGCCCACCGACACTGCCCTGAACAGCATCGAGGACCTGATAAAACGTCGGTGACATCCGAGTGCGATCCACCACGAAAAGAAATATGCCCGTCGCCAGCAAGCCCAGCACAACGAAATGGACAAGCTTATCTAAAGCGATCAACCGCAACACATAGCGATCCCGCAATGCCTGACCCCGCAATGGAAGCACGATCTCCCCACGTGCCGGGACATGCTCCCTGCTCGGATTGCTCGGCGGACTCATCGGAACCCAGGCATCACATCGCAAGCATCGATGCCACCGATAACCGTCTCCCGGCTCATGAACCAGTTCCCGGTCATCCTCACGAACCGTTCGCACGTCCGTCCCGACAAACTCATGGCCGTGAAGCCCGCAGCCGATCAGCTCAAAATGTGGGCGGCGACCAGGAGCCGAACCCGGCGGCATGCGGAGCGCCGTGGCGTCATCCACGCCGTGTTGATCATCATCCGTCGACGACGTGCCCACCTCCCTCCACCGAAGCATTCCCCCGCCCCCGCCACGACGATCACCCGGACAGGCCAAGGCCGAAATCTCCGGACCTATTCTGAACGCGCGTTCCCTCGAGCTCACAGGCAGCCCACGCAACCGTGAACCACCTCGGCTCCGCGCTCGGCGAACGAGGCCACGATTGTCGAGATCAACTGTGGTCCGGTCAACCCGATCCTCAGCAGGCAGGCCGCCGACCCGCTCTCAGAGATACGCCGGTGCCGGCGGGGACACCAACCCGCGGTCGCGCACCGTGAGCGCACAGCGTCGAGACTCACACCGAGTCAGACCACCCACCGCCGATAAGGAGGGGAATGCCGACATCAGACATGATCAAACCCTGGCAGACCGGCGCGAGCCAGCAGGGACGACCTCACTCGCGCGGACCAACGGACCAGCCCCCCAAACCCAGGCCTACGCGGTCGGTATCAAACGCCGAAGCGCGACTCCGTTGGACCCGGACGGGGCGATAGCCGCCGACCCATACCGGTGGCCGCGACTGCTTAGTGCGGCCACCCCGCGGAGGCCAACACCAGCCATGTACCCAAGACGCGTGGACGCGGCACACACCTGAACTCGTCGTTCACGAATGAGCGCATCCCCGGGCGCGGCCACGCGCGGTCTGTCCAATTCCCACCAAAACCTGACCGTAGTCGGCATATAAGCCGGGTGGCAGCGTCCACAGCCAGTCAGCGATCGCGGGATCCACCGAACCCCACAACGCCCGCATCCGTTCGACCGCGTAATCAATGATCTGCCACTTGAGCGCGGGGTAGCGGACACCGGCGAGAACCAGATCGAGCCGAGCGATGTCCTCGCGGCGGATGCCGGCCGCCGGCCACCGCAACCGGGTCCTACCGACTGATACGCGTCCAGACAGCATTCCCCCTGACCTCCCTCGCGAGCGGCGGAGGCGTCGGTCTCCACCGCGTAGCTCCTGGAACAGACACCATCCCGCATCGAACCCGCGGCCGGAGCATCCGCGACTGTTAAACCTTGGTGACGAGGCTCACCACTAGCCCCTCCAGTCACTCTTGCCTCAGCGCACAGCGCGGAAAGAGCCGCCGTGGGCATCGATCACGCGGAGTAATCGAAGAGTCAATCAGCGGTGCGAGGCTTGCCGACCAGCTGACTCTCGCCGTTGGGGCCACGCGGGATCATCACGCCACCGAGCCGACCACGCCACCCCGAATAACCCGCACCATGATCAGGCACACCCGGCGCCGGCGGCCCCGCGAGCGTGCAACCCGTTCGGTCCAGGGGCCAGCCTGATCAGACGACGCCACATGCACACCGACAAACCACAGCGAGTACGACGCCAACAACCACAGTCACCTCGACGACGCCCACACCATCGACATCCACCACAGCTGAGCGACTCACGATGAAGGCTCGCCCAGACCACCCCATATGCCTTCAGCATTGGAACGGCCGCTAAGGCCCCATCGGCCCGCCGCTTCTCATGAGTATCCCTGCAGCGGCCGTTGCCAGGCGGACCAGGCAGCCCCTCGACCGCTCTCACGCAAACCCCTGGATAGCCGGCGCCGTCCCGCGAGCCCCCCACAGACCCCGCGCCAGAATCGACTCCGCTGACCGATCCCTCCCGAGCCCGCCCGGAAACGGTCATGAGACCAGCGGCGCGTTAACACCAGAGCGACCATCCGGTCGCCGTCGGAGACGCGCCGACCTCGCCCAGACCCAGCAGGCTACGCGCGTGACACGACTGCGCGGGCGACTCCACCCCAGCGGCCCCGCCCAAGTCTCAACCGAGCATCTCGGTGGTTCATCTATCAGCATGTGAAAACGCACATAACCGGTGTTCAGCGGCCATGACCGATCCTCGGAGAGCGACCGGTTCTCAACGATGCCCGGGATGATCCCTACGGCATTCGATCACCCGGATGCTACCTTCCCGTGATCACCAGCGTGGGTGATCGTCTAACCGACCCAAGGCGCCAGCCGTCCACAGACCAGGATCGGGAGCCTCGCATGACGGACGACTACCACGACCAGGAATGGCCGCGCACCCGCAAGATCCAGGTCCTCGGTGGTGGTACCGCGGTGATAGCGGTGCTGGGCGTGCTGTTGTACTGCGCGCAACCCGCCACCGGAACCACTCCCGCCGCTACCACGGTCGCTTCCACTCCCGCGAACCCTTCCGCGCCCGCGCCGACCTCAACGCCGGCGCAGTTGGCCCTCGCCGCCCCTCCCGCCATCTCCAACCCCCCGGCGCTCACCAACCAGCCCCAGCGGACTCCGGTACCTCCACCCCCGCCACCTCGCCTCGTACCCTTCCACGCGGCGCGTGGCACCGCGGCGGCACTCCACACACCGACTCGGCGGGCGACTGGCATCTCCACGGTTTACGACCCCGACCACGACGGAGACATCGACTGCCGGCCACATCACCATCAACGCCACTGCGAAAAATGACCCGAGCACGTACCCGGCGGCGAGATCGCGTTACTCCAACCACCATCTAGCCCACCAGTTGGCGCTCAGTGCTCTGCCCGCCACCAGAGTGACCGAACCACCATCAACCGACCCGACCCCGGATGACCATCGACGGCAACGCTCAACCGCCAGGCTCGCGCGGGAGCGCACGTCGAGTCTCACGCGAACCGCCCCCACATGATCGGGGCAAGGCGCAACAACACAGCCCACAAAGCCGCACCGGCCCTGCCCCGACCGAACCCACATCCCCACCTCTCGCATGCCCACACAACACCCGACAGGCACCCCACCGGCGTGGCCGTAACCCCACGACGGCCGCCACCCTCCGCGCCCTCGATCAACGCCCGGTCAGCACGTCGGGGGCGCTCAACCTCTCAGGCGCCCCGGATGCGCCGCCACACCGGGCGGCGGGTCGCCACAACCTGCGTAGCGGCCGAGGCCAGCGGGGCCCGCGCCCGCGGGGGAGGCCCGGACCGCGCCTGATAAGCCGCGTCGGAGATGCGCAACAGCAACCCCACAAGCACATAGTTGGCCAACAATGACGAGCCACCATAAGACAGGAACGGCGTGGTCAAGCCGGTCAGAGGAATGAGATTCGTGACTCCACCGACCACGATGAACATCTGCAAGCCAACAGTGAACGACAACCCAGACGCCAGCAACGTACCAAAGGGATCTCGACACAGCAGCGCCGTCTTGAGCCCCCGCATGACCAGCAACAGATACAGCACAAGGATCGCCGACACCCCAAACAACCCCAGTTCCTCCCCGATGCTGGAGAAGATGAAATCAGCATTGGCCAGCGGCACCAGTTCCGGATGCCCAGCCCCTAAACCCGTCCCACCCATCCCGCCGGTGCCCAGCCCAAACAGCGCCTGCGACACCTGATAGCCCCCGCCGTTGTAGTCCGCGGAAGGGTCCAACCACGTGTGCACCCGGTCGCGGACGTGGCCAAAAGCCTGAAAAGCTACCACACAGCCCACACCAAAGAACACTAAGCCGATCAACAACCACGATATCCTCGACGTAGCGACATACAGCATCATCAGCACCACACCGAAGATCAGCAAAGAGGCGCCGAGCTCCCGCTCCAAGGCGAGAACACCGATCGAGAGCACCCAGGCAACCACCAGCGGCCCCAAATCACGCCCTCGCGGGAGATCCATCCTCAGCACCCGTCGCCCCGCACCCTGAAACAGCTCACGCTTGGCCACCAGGAACGAGGCCGTGAACACAATAATCAGAATTTTCGCGAACTCCCCAGGCTGAATCGACAACTGCCCCAACCGCAGCCACAGCTTCGCTCCATTCACCTCCGACACACTCGCCGGCAACACCCCTGGGATCAACAACAGCGCCAAACCGCCCACACCGCACAGATAGGAGTACCGCGACAACACCCGGTGATTACCGACCTTCACCAACACCACCGCAAGCAGCGCGGCGGCGAGGGCGGTCCACGCGAGCTGACGCAACGCGTTGACCGACTGGCCGGGATTCCCTGACTGGGCGGCTCGAAGATCCCAGGCCAAATCCAACCGATGAATCATGATCAGCCCCAGCCCGTTCAACAGTGCCACGGTCGGCAGCATCAGGGGGTCGGCATGCGGTGCGCTGGCCCGCACCACAAAATGGACCCCCACGAACAAGCCGAGGTATCCCAGGCCGAGGTAGAGCAACTGCGGCGACAAATGCTGGTTCTGCTCAGCCTCGACCAACACCAGCGCGCAGGTAACCAACACCGACGCGAAAACTAGCAAGATGAGCTCGACCCCACGAAACGATCGAGCAAACTCAGAGATCCCTCCGCCGGTCAAGGCCTCTCGAGAGTCACGTGGCACAAGATGAACCGTAGAAGAGCCAACACCGATCACGAGCAGGCACCCGACGCGCGACTCTCAGCGGCTCTCATCAACAGCGGCGGAAGCTCGGCCCAGCACTCACGGCTCCCACGATCGCGAAGCCCCCGTCGACCGACGCCCCCGGTGCGCGCGGCGAGTTACCTCAACGACTCAACTACAAAGTCCCCGAGGCATCGGCAGCACCAACTCGGTGTTGCGATCCAGCAGCGATCCCCGGTACCCGTCGGGACCCGCCACCCCGTCACCGCGGAACTGCCAGTCATTTCCGGCGAGCTCGCGCGACCACGCGGCCAACGCCGCCGGGACCTCCAGCGTAGGTGGAGGCGTCGGATCCGCCACCGTATCGATCATAGTGGTGAACACCGAGACCGTGCCGTCGACATTACCGACTATCTCGACCAACCGAGCCTGCTGAGGCCAGTCGATGTGCGAGGCGGTAGTGATCTCCCAGAACCCACCCGCGCCCGCCCGCCGGGCGTGCGGGGTGATCCGGTTGATATGGGTGTGACCGTTGACCCAGGCCACCACCGCGGGAGGATCGAGTAAGAGCTCACGCACATGATGACCCAGCACTCGAGGCCTCAGCACCGAGCCCAGCGGATTGTCCATGGTCTGCGCCGTGTGGTGGCTAAACACCACCACAAGGCGGTCGCGGTGCGCGTCGAGTTCGGCGCTCAACCATCGGAACTGCTCGCGGTCAAGCGAGCCGTTGGCTCCGCCGTGTTCGGTGACGCTATCCAACACGACCGCCCGTACCCCACCCAGTTCGACCGCGTAGTACGCGCTACCCCCTCGAGGTTGTCCGAACTGAAGCCGTGGCCCAACGGCCGGCCCGTAGTGTTGAAGTGCTCAGCAACCATCTCCGCACCGCCGACCAACCTCCGCCGGGGGTCGGGGGTGACATCGCGCACCAGCCCCCGGCGCACCCGCCTACGCGCCCACCGCCTACCCCGGGACAATCCAGCCACCAGCAGCTCGGCGTCCATCCCGGTCGGCAGCTCCACGACCTTGCGGCCACCGGTGGCCCAACGCGACTCGGGAACACGTAAACGCGTGCGCGGCAGGTCCGCCGGTAGCCCACGCGGTGCCGCGTCCGGATGCCAATAGTGCACGTCGTACACCAGCCCATCGGCAACACCCTGATACCGGCCCGGATCACCCGAATCCGGACGGATCACCCCGCCGTCCAACACGTCGAGATACCAACGCGGCTCGTGGTACTGGGCGTCATCGCAGCTGTCCCCGGTGACCACAGCACCGGCCAACGCAAGCCCGGACACCGGTCCCGAACCAATCGCGTTGATCCGCGCGACCATCGCGTCCGCGACATGCGTACTCAACATCTCCTGTGGGCGATAGCAACCCAGAATGTGCACCCGCGCGGCCAACGGCTCACCCGGATCGACATACCGGTCCAAAAACTCCATACGCGCCGGGGACTGGCAAATCCACCAGATGCACATCGGTGAGATGCGCAAAGCACGCGTGAGCCCGGGTCGCGCGATCGAGCTCACCCCTGGCCAGCGCCCGAGATCGCCATGGCCTCGCGCAACTTGATAAGCCCGCCTCGGACCCGTGACTTCGCGGTACCCACCGGGACCGACTCCAGCCGCGCGATCTCGCTGCCCGAATAGCCATGCACCGCGGCCAACACCACCGCGCGGGCCTGTTGCGGAGGTAAGGCCGCGAGTGCGCGCCGCAGAACGGCGGACGCCTCGCAATCGAGGGCGTGACCCTCCGGAGTACGGATCATCGCGGTCAGCAACGGCTCGAGCTCGGTCGACTGCAGCGGGCACGGTCGATGCGCCCGCCCTGCGTCCACCGCAAGGTTTCGCACGATCGTGTTGATCCAGGCACGGACCGAACCACGGCAGGGATCATAAGAATCAGCGTGACGCCACGCTCTCTCGAAGGCCTGCTGACCCACGTCCTCGGCAAGCCCGCGATCACGCACGATCGCTACCGCAATCCCCAGCACCCCGCGCTCAAAGCGCAACACGAACAACCTCGACGCCCGAGGGTCGCCCGCTCCGAACCCCGCCAGCAGCATCTCATCCGATGGCTCCTCCTCGCCGCGCACGACCGAACACCCTGAGGGGCCGCCACGACTCCGCCAGGCACCCAGGCACTCGGTCACCTGGTTCACCGCCGCAACTCCTCAGGCCCCGTCCGCCCCCGTCCATTCACAGCCACCGCCCGCCTCACCGCGCCCGGTCGGTGACTGTCGTCGCCCACCCCCGTCGACGGCGCCCGCCACAGGCTCGAACCAAGCAGACATGATCGTCGGCCTCCCTCTGATGACCCCGCGCCGGATGATCGTGCGACGCTCGATCTCGGACGCGGTCGTCCCCAACGAAATAGATCACTGACGGTAGTAACTGAACCCGAGCGCACCAGCCACATGAAGAAGTTCCTCAAACTCACGGGCGACATCCCCGGGAAACGATTTGCGGCTTCACATAATTCGAGGTCGGTGCCGTCGGCCACCTCCTCACCCTGAGCCCGCTCACGGCCCAGTACGCGGACATGTTCCCGACTCCCTCCGCCCCCTTGTCGCTCCAGCCCGACCTTTTGCCGCGAAACGACCCCTGGCCCGCGCGGCTAGCCGTTCAGATATTCAATCGCGCAGCCCCGCGATGCTAGTTACAGGCGGAGACAGAATCCACTCGAACAGACCATCAATTCATCGAACTCGAAAGACGCTTTCATCCAGATTTCAGATTCAACTCATCACCGTCATAGGGCAGCCGCGCGGACGCCGCGGACGCCGCGAATGTCGCACCATCAGGACTTCGGTGACGCGCGAAGGAACGTGTGCCCGCCGAGGCGAACTGGGTCTGGCAACCCAATCGCCGAGCGAGAATCCGTGTTACCCCGAGCCGGCTCACACTGTGCTGCCCACAAGGGGCCGCAGCCACGGACGAACCCTCGCCTGCAGGGGGCTCAGCCCAGGCACGCAGCCCGGTTCACACCAGCACCGACCCAGCCACCCCAGGCTCACCCCGTAGCGCTCAGCGCCTCCAGTGCCTCGTGGGCACGCTCTCGAACCAGCCGGAGCCGAACACCCTCGCGCACCTTAAAAACAGCCATCGCCTGACAATTGCACCAGGATCCTCGTGAAGTCGTTATTGTCGAGCAAGCGGAGGTCGCGGTTACCGCCGCCAAAATTATCCGCGTAGTGTGTGACCACGAAAAGCCCCGGGCACCTGCCACTACGCCCGGTCGGCCGGTCGGATCCACATTGAAAGGAGCGCGCGAACAAACAGCGACGCCTCCGCTACCGTGCGGACCGGACCTGCCATCCAATCACCGCGAGTTCACCGGACCATCACCCCGCCATCCAGCCCCGACCCGTCGTGACGGGCCGCTGGTTCGCCACCCACTGGTATGGCCGGCGACTCGTCGACAACAGTCGTGACACGCCGGTTCACCCACACCACCTCGCCTGATCGACCCCACCCCGGCAGGAGTGCTCCCACCGACGAGTAGCCAGATCGTCGAACCCCTCACCGGGCCCGCCCGAAACTCCGGCCATGTTGGCCCTCGCAATTCCACCCAGCCAACGAAGCGACCAGAGAAGGCGACTGTGGCGTTGGCTACATTTAGCATGAGAATTCCTTAAGCTGAGAATTAAGAAATCACATGAACCTCGCAAGTGCTAGCCCAACTGGGTGATATGCGAGTCCCGGATAGCTTACTGAGCCGGTTGCGATGCCAGAGGGGATCCCAACCGGGAGGCCCGTAGTCCCGCAGTGATAGATGACGACTGACTGATGACACAATTCAGCGCGGGATCACCTCGACTGACTCCCAACCATCGGGAAAGCGCCCCGTCGAATCAACGATCCGGTCGACTCGGCCCCCACCTCGCCGACGGACCCACATCGCAGGTCTTCGTGGACGGCTCCGGCCGACGTACCCGCGCGATCCGCGGCGGCGGAGTCGTCGTGGCGGCCTCGATCCTCTATGTGGCGACGATCCCCACCGGCTTCGCACAGCCCACCGAGGCGCGCTGCCCGCCATCCCTGATGCAGACAACGGTCTGATCGCCGGCTTCCCGGTCGGCGCCGGAGGACTCCCAGGCCTGCTCGCCCTCGGCGCCCGCCCGCCGACCCGCTCCACGCCGTTCCTCAAGCCAGCAGTGGCCGCGGCGGCCAACTTGATCGAAATCCATCGCAGGCCCATCACCACCAGCGCGGTCGCCTTCGAGCGTTCCGGACACTCGAACGCTTCCCATTCCAGCACCGCCCGCGCCGCCAAGAACGCCGTCTCACCGCCGAGCAGCGCGACGCGGAGGTCCTAACATGACCCGCGAACACCCCGCGCCGGCACGACGCCGGCCGGAACCCCGCACCCCCAGTGGGTGCTGATCCTCGCCGTGTTCGCCGTGTTCGCCGTGTTCGCCGTGTTCGCCGTGTTCTGCTGACCAACGGCCTCAGCAGCCCACACCATCACGACGCCTGGCATACGTCGGCCCACGGGTGGCCGCATCACGCAGCGACGGCGGCTGAGCTCCCGCCACCACCGCTTGCCACCCCCACGAACACCCCCAACCGGCGCGCACCAACCCGAACGTTAAGTCACCGCACGACACGGACGCTCCTCGTTCGGGTGACCAACCACCCTGTGGCGGTCACCGTCAGAGAGCGTATCTGTGACCAATGACCGCCATTGGTGCTGATGTGCTGGAGGGCATGTCATGGCGGAACGTCGGGTCGGCGAGCTCTCGCGCCGTCGCCTACTCATGACAATCGGGGCGGGTCTGGTGACCGCGTGCACCCAAGGTTGCCACAACAGGGCCCACATTCGGCTGACGTCCGCGGCCACCTCGACCGAGCCCGCTCCGCCAGCGGCAACCGCGCCCGCGCCACCGTCTGAAGCCACACCCCCAACGATGGCATCTCCGGACATCCTGCCGTGCGAGGCCTGGGGGGCCCGAAACCCGTCCGAAGCGGTCACCGTGCTCGACGCACGCCCGACCAAGATCGTGGTCCACCACACAGCGACCCCAAATCTCAACGAAGTCAGCCACGACGACCTGATCACACTGGCCACATCCATCCAAACCTGGCACATGGATCACAACGGCTGGATCGACACCGGCCAGCACTTCACCATCAACCGCGGTGGCCTCGCAGCCGAAGGCCGCCACCGCAGCCTGGAGACCGTGACCGCCGGGGTCAGCTTCGTGGAAGGCACCCATTGCATCGATCAAAACGATGTCTCAATCGGAATCGAAAACCAGGGAACCTACACCGAGGTCGATCCACCCGACGCGCTGCTGGGAACCCTCGCCGCACTGTTGGCCTACTGCGCCGGGCAGTACCAAATGAGCCCGGCACAGATCTACGGTCATCGAGACTTCAACGACACCGCCTGCCCGGGCGACAAGCTCTACGCATTGTTGCCCACATTGCGCCGACGCGTCGGGCAACTGATGGGCACACCAGTTGACCAGGCGGCCGCCTCGCCACCCGTGTGGCCGCTACTCCGACCGGGCAAGACCGGCCCAGCGGTCGCGGCCGCCCAACATCTACTGCGCGCCGCGGGCCAGCCCCAAGTCGATGTCACCGGGACATTCGACTCCGACACCGTCTCCGCGGTGACGGCGTTCCAGCACGCCCGAGGCCTAGTTCCATCCGGCGTCGTCGCGGGCGGGTCGTGGCCGCTCCTGGTGAGATCGATAGCCAACGACCCCACTGGCGAAGCAACCGCCGCGGTGCGGGTGCTCCGCGCCCACACCGGCTCCCCGACGAACGCAGAGGGGGAGCAAGCCCTCAACAGCACAGCGACCACCACGACGGCTTGGCAACGCCTCCTTGATGCCGCCGACTCCTGACTCGCGCACGCCCTACAACCCCCGCACCACCTCAGCTCAGCCGGCACCAGCACGGTGCCCGGCGTCACCGACTACGCCACCGGCACAACAGCGACGACGCCACCATCGCCACCACACCCACCGCCGCGGTCTCCACAATGGTCCAGGCGGCGCGCCGCACTTACTGCCTCCAAACCGGCACCGTCCGAAGCACTCACTCCGAAACGCACGGACCGGCAACGATCTCCCAATGAATTGATCACCATCAAGGCGAAGACCCGGAAAGCTCACCAAGACAAGACACGGCCCCTGGTGCCGGCACCGGGGAAGGAGACTCGACCACCTGACATGGTCAGCCCAGTCCTCTGAATCGGACACCGCAAGAACCCACACCACCGCGGCAACACCTGCCCCCGTGCGACACAACACAACCCGGACATGGCGATAACCGCACAGGCAGGGTTGAGCCGATCCACCAGTCGCATCAGCGGCACCGATGGGCAGTCACGGTTGGTCACCGCCGCCACCACACATCGACGCCGCGCCGCGGCCGTTGCCCGCCTACCCCCATCGTGCCGTCGCTCTGACGCGCAGCCAGCTGTGAACCC
>Ga0070741_10014697_pt1 | contig 13484 bp, 15 predicted proteins | sample Coa_R1_4_FD_66440 | JGI IMG/M metagenome (GOLD analysis project Ga0070741, IMG submission 66440) | Surface soil microbial communities from Centralia Pennsylvania, which are recovering from an underground coalmine fire - Coalmine... | ecosystem: Environmental > Terrestrial > Soil > Unclassified ... | reverse complement strand
CATTTCACTTCGGGAGTCTGGATGAGATTGCGGCTGCGTCCGACGAGACTTTGCAAGCAGCCAATGAGATTGGCCCGAAGGTAGCTCAGGCAATTCGGCAATTCTTTGACGAGCCCCGAAATCGCGACCTTATTGAGCGGCTCCGCGCAGCAGGTCTGCGCTTCACCGCGCCCCGCGAAAAGAAGAAGTCCGGCGCTTTGGACGGCCTTACGTTCGTTCTTACAGGCACACTCCCGACGCTTAAGCGCGAGGAGGCAAAGGAACGCATTGAAACAGCAGGTGGGAAGGTGGCCGGCTCGGTCAGCAGCAAGACGAACTACGTTGTAGCTGGCGAAGAGGCGGGCTCAAAGCTCGATAAGGCGCGCGAACTCAACATTCCCGTAATAGATGAAGATGAATTATTGGCTATTCTAGGGTCACAACAGTCGGCGGAGTAGATCCTGAAAGCTTTAGTCAATAGCATTTCAGGCTGGTGGAAGGAGATCGGCGGCATTCTCATTGGGTGGGGACCGCATGGTCTCTTTGTCCTGGCCATACTGGATTCGGCCGGTCTTCCGGTAGTCGGCGGTGTTGATCTTCTTCTGATCACCATTGCGGCCACTAAACCTCGATACGCATTTCCAGCGGCTCTTTATGCAATTCTTGGCTCTCTCGCTGGAAGCCTTATTCTCTTTGGAGTCGCGCGTAAAGGCGGCGAAGCGTTTCTCGCGAAGCAGCTCGCTACGCACCGAGGGAAAAAACTCCATGCCTGGTTTGAGCAATATGGGCTGGCCACCGTATTTGTTCCGGCTGTTTCTCCCCTGCCATTGCCGATGAAAGTTCCTGTGTTTTGCGCTGGAGCACTGGAAGTTCATTGGTCTTATTTCACGGGCGTCATTCTCGCCGCCAGAGCAATTCGCTACTTCGCTCTCGCATATCTTGGCGTGCGCTACGGCACTGAAGCATTCCTTTTCCTGCGCAAGCACATGCTAGAGGTTGCCATTATTGCGTTGCTGCTTTCCGCAACGTCCGTTCTTGTGCTCAAGCTGCTTCGCCGATCTCGCTCGAAAAGATCTAAAACGGAAGTAGTTGGTGGTTAGAGGATGCTGCCGGTCTGCCTATTTTTGCTGTTTGCCGCGATTCAAACTGCGACAGCGCCGGCTTCGCCCCAACCGCCGAACGACTACTCGCTCCTGCAAAAGATCAAACTCAATGTTCAGGCAGAACTGGCGAAGTCCGCAAACTATACCTGTGTGCAGACGATTGAAAGAATCTACTACGGCGAAAAGCACGCATGTGTGGCAAATGCTCCCCACGGCAAGCCGAAAGAGTTCATGCGAGACCGGCTTCGTCTGGACGTAGCCGTATCAGAAGGTAAAGAAATATTCTCCTTACATGGAGAAAACCGTTTTGCATCCGGAGGAATTTCGTCAGTCATTTCCAACGGCCCTAGAACGTCCGGCCAATTTGTCGGCTTCCTTCGCAACATTTTTTTCATGCCTGGGGTGCAATTTACGTTCAAAGGATCCTCTCAAGCAAACGGCAAACTGGTCTACAGTTTTGATTACGTTGTTCAGCTTCTGCGCAGCAACTACTATCTGGAAGGCCGCCGCGGCAAATCCATCATTCCGTTCCACGGTGGTTTCAGTGCAGATGCCGCCAACTTCAAACTCGTTCATCTGAATGTCGTTGCGGACCAAGTACCCCAGAATTCCGGCATTTGTTCCGCTGAAACCGACGTGGACTATCAGTTAGTGGATATATCCGGCCAGCAATCGCTGCTCCCGTCCACGTTCGTCCTCAAGATGGAAAGCGAAGGCGATCTCTATACCGTGAACCGCAACCAATATGCACAATGCCGTGAGTTCCGAGGCGAATCTACATTGCACTTCACTTCCGTGGAGCCGGCCGAATCCGCGGTAGTCAGCCATGTCGTCGATGACCCATTGCCCGCGGGTCTCACGCTGAAAGCGTCGCTCGATTCGCAGATCGACGACAAGAATTCTTACGTCGGTGATGCTATTCAGGCCACCCTTATCGAGCCGCTCCCTGTACCTGGCTCCAAAACGATAATTCCCAAGGGCGCTACTCTACACGGAGTCATCTCTAAGATGGAGCAGCACTCGGGTAGCGGTCTTACTTATTGGCTCGTATCAGTCAAATTCGAACGCCTGAACTCGGGCGATGATTCGTACCTGCTGAGCGCCTGGCCACTCCCGCCCGATTACGGCAACACCATGTCGCATTTTGGCGCTGATCGGGTGCTTGCCGCCGAAACGATGGACGCGGCTAAACGCGGATTGTGGTTCGAAGATGGCGCGCATTTTCGACTTCCCAAGCGATTCACGCGATACTGGCGCACGGAACAGCCCAATCGAACAACTCCGGAATCCGCAAGTGGCGCCAGATAGTATGTTATGCATGTCCCAGTCATCCCGCCGCAATTTCCTGGTTCGAACCGCGTCTTTAGCGACAGTCGCGCGCACAGCGTTCGCACGCGACCCGCTCACGGCTAACAATCTAGGCTTCCAAATCTACACAGTCAGAAACGTTGTTGAGCAAAATCCCCTGACTATTTTGAAAGCCATCGAAGAGATTGGCTATCGCGAGATCGAGTGCACCGCCGGAAACGTGGACAAAATCTGGCCTGCGCTAAAGCAAACGAACTTGAAGCCCGTCAGCATTCATACCGACAAGTCCATGTTTACGGCGGACGAAAGTCAATTCAATGTCGCAAGCCTAGAGCAAGCCAAACAGCGTGGATTTCAATATGTGGTAGTTCCATTTCTGCAGATTGCAGAAAATGGCGCTGACAGTGTGAAGCGCACCGCCGATCGCATGAATCGGCAAGGCGAACAGGCTAAGTCAAATGGCCTCACACTCTGCTATCACAACCATGCCCACGATCTTGCGCTTGTGAACGGAGTTCCGGCGCTACAGATGCTGCTCAACGAAACCGATCCCAAGCTAGTCTTCTTAGAAATGGATATTTTCTGGATGAGCGTGTCCGGGCACGACCCGGTTCACGCGCTGGGGGTCCACAAAGGCCGCGTGCCGCTGCTGCATTTGAAAGATAAGGCCGCGGGCGTGCCCGTTCAATTCAACGAGAACGTACCCAAAACTGCATTTAAGGAAGTCGGCAGCGGCTCTATCAACGTTCCGGCCGTTTTAGCGGCTGCTGACGCGGCTGGCGTCCGTCATTATTTCGTAGAGCAAGATCAAACCCCGGGCGACCCGATTGCCAGCCTGCGGAAGAGCTACGACTATCTGAAAGGTCAATTCAAAAATTAACCGTAGCAGTTAGGCCCGTTCCTGGTACGTGCCTTCGGAGGTGCTGACCCGAATGCGTTCACCCTGATTAATGAACGGGGGCACTTGCACGACTAAGCCGGTCTCCATCTTTGCCGGCTTCGTCACATTAGATACCGTCGCGCCCTTCAATCCAGGCTCGGTTTCCATCACTGTCATCTCTACACTCGGCGGCAGTTCCACGCTAATCGCCTTGCCTTCGTAGAATTCGACGTTCACTTTCAACTGCGGAATCAGATAGAGCACACCATCGCCCAGCATGTCCTTCGTCAGGTGCATCTGCTCGTAATTCTCGGTATTCATGAAGTAATAGTATTCGCCGTCGTCGTACAAATACTCCATCTCATGCTCATCCAACGCAACCCGCTCAACCTTGTCTTCCGACGAAAACCGATGCTCGATCATCGAGCCGGATCGCAGGTTCCGCATCTTCGCTTGCACGAAGCCGCGCAAATTACCTGGCGTGCGGTGCACCATGCTGAACACCGAATGCAACTCGTTGTTGAACTTAATAACCATGCCGGGGCGTAGTTGTGTCGCGGCGATCATGAATAAAATTCCTGCTCCTTATTTGCGCGCGGGTTTGTGCGCTTGCGGAACCTTCAGTGTATCAAGGCTAGTACAAATTTTATTGTCCGCGTTTGCAGGCACCTTCCACATCCCGCCGGAGTCGGCGTGCGCACTGGCTCCGGCTGCATCCAGTGTGTAATAGACCGCCTGATTTGGTTGCAATTTCCAGATGATGGCCGTTTCGTCCATTTTCCGTTTCGAAAGCTGTACGCAAGAGCCATCGAGCGGCGCCAGCGTCAACCGCCCGAAGGCCATCGTTTTTTGCTGCCAACCGCTCGGACAGTTTTCCTGATCCACAGCAGATTTCGACACATGAATCCAGCATGCGTTGCCATTCCAGTCCGTTCGCGCGAATAAAGTTCCATCGCCATCGTAGGACCACGGATCAAGGTTCTCGTAACCAACGCCCGGCAAGTAAGGATCGCCCCACAGCAACTCGTATGCGACGCCTTCACCTTCCGTAATCATCTGCCGGTCTTCAATCGCCCACCCTTGCAGGTACTGTGAACTCTCCAGATTTGGATCTATCCCGACCAGTACAAGTGCAGCGGCGTGCATGCGCCAATCCGGATGATCTACCTCCTCCGGCTTCAAAGCAAGCAACAATGCAGCGGGCAACGATGAAAAGAAGCGAGGATAATCCTGCCTCAAGTCGGTGTGCTGAGTAAACCGCACGACATACAGATATTCGAACGCCGCATACAATTGGGTGCCATCATGCCAGTTTCCGGATTGTAGTTGCGAGATTAAAGGCTTGGCGGTCTTCTCAATCAGCGCATCGGCATCTTCTCCACTGGCAATTTGCATGAAAAGTGCATCGCGGTCCGCTATTGTTCCCGGCGTAGACTTACAGTTCGTGCTCTGGAGTTGCTTTCGCTCTGAATCCGAGACCTGATCCCCAGCCCAATCAAGCACCAACGCAACCTGTCTTAACTCACAGGGATGCTTCAAAACCCACCGGACCGCTTGCTTGCCGCTGGCGGCGTCTTTAGTAATCGCGTAATAGAGGGCCAATTCGAAACCGCGCTCCGGAGAATTTGGCTCCGATTGCACCCGTGCATCGAAATTCGTCCAGCGTATGGTTTGCCGCTCGCGATCGCGTTGCAGCCGCCGCAGTCGCTGGACAGTTAAAAGCAGCTTATGGGAACTCAGCGCGCTGCTCTGGGCTAACAGTGGCACGCACCACAACAGGGTGAAGAAAAAGAGGAGACTCGCCCGCAACCAACAATTGTTTCATAGAGCGTGAGGTCACGCGTGCGGGTGGGATAAAACGCAGATGACGGTACGAAGCCCAAGGCGAAGCGACGAAAGGCTCAAAATCGCGATCACAATTGAAGAGTTCATAAACGCTCTAGATATATCGTATGGCGACCATTAAACCAATGGTTTTACGGACTGTCACGCCCTGCCTGTGTAATACCGAAAGTGTGCAATCTTTAGAGAGCGATATCCGGGCCGCCGACCTGGATCACAACATCTGCAAAAATCTTTTTTAAATTTACCGGAAAAAGGCGCCCGTCGTTTGTTTCATAGACACCTAGCATGCGAGACGGCAGGCCACAGGAGGGTTTTTCCCCAACCCCAAGTGCAACTCCCCACAAAGCTCTCTTGTGGCCCTCGCTGAAAGCTGGCCGACACACCAACTTGCTGTGGCTGCTTCACAATAGGGCATAGAGCTTTTATGGAGTCAGCCGAAACTCTCGCATTGCTGACGGCAACCAGCAAGCCGCAATATTTGGAAGATACCTCAGTTCGCCGGTTAGTTTTGGATCTTTACGATCAGGAGCACATCCCGATCCGGCGTTATTTGGTCTTTTTGGGTCTCACGCATGATTCGGCGCAAGAGATCGTTCAGGACGCGTTCTTAAAATTGCACGAGCATCTGCTCGCACAAGGCGACCGCCGAAATTTAAGAGCTTGGCTATATCGCGTTTCTCATAATTTGGCGCGCAATGCCCAAACCACTTTGCGCACGACCAAAACAGACGCGCTAAGTGTTGATGAAAGAGAAAGAGATTTCAAGGCAGATCTTCCATCCGTGGAGGACGAGTTACTGCTACACGAACGGCACCGCCGCCTGCGGGAGGCAATGGACAGTTTGAGTTCTGCCCAGAAAGAATGTTTGGTACTCCGTGCTCAGGGATTGAAATATCGAGAGATTGCGGAAGCTTTGAACCTATCTGTTTCCACCGTTGGTGAAAACGTGCAACGCGGGCTTGAAAGATTGAGAGCTTTGTTGTGAAAGAAGAGCTGCTATGAGGAAACCACAACACATTTCGAATGACGTTTTGGTGCGCTTCCTAGATGACGAATCGCCTGCAGCGGAAGCCGCTGCGGTTGAGCAGCACCTGAGTGTATGCGCGGAATGCAAGCAGAAGTATCACGATTTCGGAGGTGTTTCGAGATCGATAGAGAGTTTTGTCAACGGCAGTTCGCCTCGTTTCTCGGCTACAGAGCGTGATGAGCTTGTGCTGCTGCTCAAGACGGATTTGCGCCCCCAGGCGCGCTCACAAAAGGAATTGCGGCACTTCGCGTGGGGAATGGCATTGGCAGCGTCGCTGGCAATCGGTCTGATTTTGGCGCCTCGTTTTAAGAATTCCGGCGTCGACCACAGCCTAGGCGTTCAAGACGTGGCTCAGTCTGCATCGTTGCTTGAAGTAGACGGCGAAACGTTCGTGCCTCTTCCCTACTCGAATCCGGATCTGCCGGTTGCGGCGCACCATATTGTGCAAATGCAGGTGCCGGTTTCTTCGTTGGCTGATGCCGGAGTCCATTTTGAAGCGATATCGAATGAGATTTCCAGCAGCAATGACTCGGTTATTGCTGATGTTTTGTTGGGAATCGATGGCCAACCGCTTGGCGTCCACGTCCTTAGCGTGGAGTAGATTGGCGGGCAAGTTTTGTGGGATTGCAGATAAGGAGAAAAAGATAGATGAAAAGGGTACTCTACTCGGTTGTGGCGGCTGCCCTGTTCGTGAGTTTGGCGACCGCGCAGTTTGGCGGTCCTCCCGGTCCCCCGCCGCCCCGCGGTCCTCATGGGCGCGGGTTCGGCCCCGGCGGTTTTGGGCCAGGAATGCATCCCGGCAGACCGGTTACCGGTGCTCCCTATAGCGCAACGGCGACTGACACATTTACGCAAACGCTCGCTAATGGAAATACAATTCAGCGAACTATAACTGCTACCGTCGCGCGCGATAGCTCTGGCCGGACCTATGAGCAGCGGACGGTTAGTGGTGGTCCATTCGCATCGAACAACGGACCCACCACGATTACCTTTATTGACGATCCGGTGGGGGGCTACTCTTATGTGCTGAACGCAACGACGAAAGTAGCAACTCGGCGCGCGATCCATGCACCGCAAGGAGGTAATGGTCCTTTGGCTGAGGGCACTCCGCGCGTTCCAAGGCCAGCAAACCCAAATGTCACCGAAACCGACCTTGGAACGAACCTTGTCAATGGGGTTAACGCTCAAGGAAAGCGGTCGGTGCACACCATTCCTGCAGGCACTATCGGCAATGCTCAAGCCATTACGTCAACCAATGAGACATGGTTCTCACCGGATCTTCACGTAGTGGTGTCGGCGACACGCAACGATCCGCGCACGGGCACCACGGTGTATGCACTCACCAATATTCAACGCACTGAACCTGCCGCGACATTGTTCCAGGTGCCATCCGACTACACAATCCAGGACGCCCGAGGCTTCAACCGCCAGGGCCGAGGTCCACGTCCTCATCAGTAATCTCGCACCTACATCTCTTGCGGTAAAAAGATCCTCCCGGCGTCGAGTCAGGTGGATCTTTTTGCTTCATAAGTCCTATTCGTCCAACTACCGCATCCGGCGCACCCAGCGCAAATATTGCCACAGTGATTTTCGTTCGGTCCAAAGATAGCGGAAGAAAAAACCCGCGGTAATCGTGTCCGCTGGTATGCCCGAGTAAGTCTCGAGGCGCCACCGCAGGTACGGAGATTGCCATGGCCGCAGGCGATATCCCCGCGACGCAATCCATAGGAAACGAAACACTAGCGGCTGGCCGTTGTAGTGGCGCTATTCGCGGCTGTTGCTTTTTGTGACGCAATGTCCGGCGTCGCGTAATAACCCGAACGAGTGCGAACAACCGGCTTGCCCGGAGCATCCACCACTACTTTGATTTGCCTATAACTGCCATCGAGTTGCTGAATGCTTGGCGTATAGGCAATCGTGTACTGGCTGCGAATGTCGTGCGCAATCTCAACTGCTAATTGCTGCACCTCATTCACGTCTTTCGGATAAAAGGCGAGTCCTCCGGTGGCATTTGTCAACTCATTGAGCGCTCGCCGCGCTTTGGTCGCCTCATGCTTCTCTTCCTCGGTGAATAGGCCAATGGCGTAAATTAACGTGTCCCGCTGATTCGCGCGTCTCACCAAATTTTCTAGTGACGTGTTGCTGGCGTTGTCATTGCCGTCGGTAATGACCATCAACGCCTTCTTGTCCTTTTTCGCCTCGCTCTTCTCATAGTCGAGCGACATGTTGATGGCGTCTCGCATCGCCGTCCCGCCCCGGGAATCGATCCGCGCCAGCCCTTGCTCCATCTTGTGAATGTCGTTCGTGAAGGGCACGTCGAGGTACGCATCGTCGTTAAAATTGACGACGAACACCTCGTCCTGGGGATTGGACTCCCTCACCATCGCAAGCGACGCTGCTTCCACCCGGCTTCGCTTTGTCTGCATACTGCCGCTGTCGTCAATGATGATGCCCAACGAAACCGGAACATCCTCACGCCGGAACACCTTGATCTGCTGTGGTTGCTGGTTCTCAAAAACTTTGAATGCGTCCTGATTCAGGTTCGTTACGAGTTTGCCTTTTTTATCGACCACGCTGGCATGCAGAACAACCAACCTGGTATCGGCACGAAATTGGGCGAAAACACACGGCCCCATGCCGCCAACCAGCAATGCCGCTGCCCAAAACATTCGCGCGTGAGGAAATGTTTGCAAGCCGTTATTGCGTCGGCGCATAGTATCCTAGCCGGAAATAAGCCTTCAGTGGGGGTAGCCCACGCGGCTGGTTCAGCTTCACCTGCACTTTCCGATACTTCCCATCACGCTCGCGGTTTTTTGGCGTGTAACCCAGAATGTATTCATTTCGAAGTTCAATTCCGATTTTCGCAGCAATATCCGGAAGTTCAGCCACGTTTTCAACCGCGTACTCGCGTCCGCCGGTCTGCTCGGCCAGCTCGTTTAACAGGCTAGGCCCGGCAGCTTCCTCTGGAGTGCGCCCGCGATTGGCTGCGGATTCGAAAATCCCGATTGCAAAAATTTGTACATCCGCTTCACGGACCGCGCTCTTGATCTCTGTTTCTGTATAGCGGCTGCTGTTATCGCCACCATCGGAGATGATCAGGAGCGCTTTACGCGGATTGCGCGCTTTCTTCATTTCATGCATCGCCAGATAAACGCTGTCCAGCAGCGCCGTCCGGCCGCGCGATTGCGTAAATGTAAGCGTGCTCTGAATTTTGTCCGTATCTGTTGTGAACGGCACTGCCAAATCAGGCCGGTCGTTGAACTGAACTAGGAAAAATTCATCGGCAGGATTGGCCGTCTTAAAGAACTCTGCTGCTGCTTGGCGCGATTTTTGCAGTTTCGGACCCATGCTTCCGCTGGTATCGAAAACCAAACCTATGGAAATAGGCGCATCTTCGCTCGAAAACTGTGTAATTTCCTGCTCTACTTTGTCTTCGTAGAGACGAAAATGTTCTTTTTCAAGCCCTGTGACGAACCGGTTCAGTGGGTCAGTCACCGTCACGTTAATTAGGACTAATGTCTTGTTAACGCGAAGGTCTACCGGTCTAGACTCTACCGTGCCTGTTGGAGTACTACCCTTGCGAGACTCCAGCGCCACCGGTTCATTCGGATTCGGTGAAGGCGATTCTGCCTTCTGCGCCGCTACGGGCAGGCAACACAGCATAGCGGCAACTACTATGCCCCCGATAACTGATCCCCGGCCCGATCGGACGCTGAGAGAAATGATGCGAGACAGTGCGCGCGTCCGCATGGATAAACTACTTTCTGCCTAGATCATAGCACCGCAAAAAGTAACCGGCTCCGGATAGGAACTAGTTCCCCTCGCATATGCGAACCGGTTCAATGACCGCACTAACTAGACCCACCAGGCGGAGCCCGGCTGTTCCCGAATGACGATCTGGTTCAAGAACTCAGCGGCTTTGCTCAGCCCCTCGTCGGGCGACATCAGCGAATCTTCGTGTTCGATCGAGAGCACGTAATCGTAGCCGTACATGCGCAGCGTCGAAATAAATTCCTTCCACCAGCCGTATGGATGTCCGTAACCGCAGGATCGGAAGATCCACGCGCGATTTCGTTCGTCGGTATATTTCTTCGTATCCAGGACGCCCGTTTTCGGCAGGTTGTAATCATAGATTTGCGTGTCCTTCGCATGCACGTGGAAGATCGCATCGCCCAACACGCGAACCGCTTTGATCGGATCGATTCCCTGCCAGAACATGTGGCTCGGGTCGTAATTGCATCCTACGCTGTCGCCGGCAATCGAGCGCAATTTCAGCATCGTTTCCGGACTGTACACCACAAAACCGGGATGCATCTCGATAGCGACTTTCACCCCGTGATCTTTGGCAAACTTACCGTGCTTGGTCCAGTAAGGGGTGACTTTTTCCTCCCATTGCCAAGCGAGCAAGTCCAAATACTCTGGTGGCCAGGGACACGTCACCCAATTCGGGAACTTCGCCTTGTCGCTATCGCCCGGACATCCGGAAAAATCGATCACGACCGGAACGTCCAGCTTTGCGGCCAGTTCTACTGTTCGTTTGCTCGTATCGGCAAAGCCTTTTGCCACCGAGGCGTCCGGATGCAAGGGGTTGCCGTGGGAACTCAGTGCGCTGATCGAAAATCCATGATCGTCTAATTTTTTCTTGAATTCCTTGAGCTCTTTCTCTTTCTTGAGCATCGAGAGCTTACAATGCGGATCGCCGGGATAATTTCCGGTTCCGAGCTCAACGGTATTGATATTCAGCTTCTTGAGTTTGGTGAAAACGTCCTCAAGCGAAAACTGCGACAGCAGTGGAGTGAAGCATCCGATTCTCATCAGCGAAAGCGTATCACGCTCGCATAGCCGCATTTCCACGTCAGCCATACAACGGCAACGATAAATCCCACCAGAGCTTTGTATTCCTCATTGCGGCGATACAGCGCCCATGAAAACCTGCCTCGTATACCAGACCAATGACGTAGCGGGATCAGGCGCGCGACGCGGCTTGCATAATCCTGATATTGCGGAAATTTTTCCCTCAGATGCTGCTCTTCCAGTTCAATAGTGGGCAAATAGACAACCAGAAAAACTATTGCAAAGATGATTGCCAGCCAAACATCCCGCGCGGCAATGACGATTCCGGCAGCTACGATCAGTGTCCCTACGTACAAGGGATTACGCACGTATGCATATGGGCCGGACGTAGCTAGTTGCTGATCTTTCGCGAGATGGCCCGTTGCCCAACCACGCAGAAAAAGACCGATAACTGACACCGGTAATCCGAGCGCCATCGAACCAGGAGATGGACGCGACAACAGCGCAAACGTAATCAACAAGAGAAACCCGCACGGCACTCGCAGGCGCTGTACGAAATCGGCGTATGGCTTAGGAAACGAATAATGCGGCGCGCTCACAAACGCGACACCACGTGTGATTCGGCGTTTGCTGACCCGCGACTTACCGAGCTACGAATGGAGTGAAGCAACACCTCGCTTACCTGCTCAGGCGTGATCTCCCGCATGCTCGCATGTATTTCGCCGTGACGTTTATAAGTTGTCTCCACACTAGCGGCGCGAAGAACGGTCATACTTCCGCCGAATGGTCCCGTAAGCGCCGGATCAGTAGGACCATATAGTCCTACTCCTGGTTTTCCCAGCGCCGCGGCTAGATGCAAAGGGCCGCTATCGAGACCGACCACCGCGGTCGCACGCCGTGTGGCATCGATCAGGCCGCTGAGGCTCGAGCTATGCAACCGAACGTGCTTAAGCAGTTTTAGCCTCTCAGTCCGCGACTGACCTACATTTACAACCAGTTCGATGCCCTCTTTGTTAAGCAGTCTGCCAAGTGCCTCGTAAGACGGGAGCGGCCATTCCTTGCCAGCCCAACCCGCGAACGGATTTGTCAGAACAAAAGGACCATCCGGCAGATTGCCCTCGGCAACTCCGGGTGGTATCCACGCTTCAAAACTCGGTTGGCGAGCGCCTGCGGCTTCGGCAAGCTGCACGGCGCGTTCTACGCGATGAGGTCCTTTCACGGTAATGCGCTGTGTATACAAGAGTGAGGCAAAAGGCTCGCGCGCTACTGACTTAGAGAAGCCGAACAACGCCTTCGGACGAGCCAGCCGCCCAACCAACGCGGACTGAAACAACCCCTGGAAGTCGAAGGCAATATCCGCTTTCAGGGCACGAACCCGACGGAGCGTCTTGCGAGCATGTCCAATATTGCGCCGGTCCAGCGGAATCAACTCATCTATAAACGGATTGCCCACAAGTAGCGGCATCCATCGCGGCGCTACCAGCCAGGCGATCCTTTGGTCCGAGAAGCTCCTTTTCAGCGTCGTGATCGCCGGCAGCGTGTGAATGATGTCGCCCATTGCGCTGAGCCGGATAACAAGAAGGGAGCCGTTGCTCATGCGCTCTTCTGCCGTTCAATTACGAAGCGCACAAAGTCAGCCGAGCGCGCTTTTTCGCCTTGTTGGTCTTCGATCACCCGAATGTGTTCTGAAGTTTTCAGAGCCGTCCGCCACTCTTCGCTCTGCGCGATAACGACCAAGTCTACAGCGCGTAGACCGGCAACCAACGTCGCCCGCGCATAAGCAGGCAACAATGTCTGGCCGTCGTCAAGAACGAGTGCCGCCAGTTTCCTTCCGTTCTCACGCAGCGCGCTGACTCTTTTTGCTTGCGTAGCCGTAAGCGGATCGAATAGTCCTGGCACTAGTGTCCACTCGCCTGTAGACAACTGTCTCGCAGCTTCGTTTAGCTCTACTATTTTTTCTCGGGTATCCAATTCGGGCTTACGATCTCTTCTCAATTTCTATCAGGCTGAACGCCGTCTCCGCGACACGCTCGGCGCTCACCCGAGTCATACATCGATGATCAATAGGGCACTCCCGTAGCAGACAAGGGCTGCAATCGACCGGTTCGCGTACCACCCGGCTCACTGGTCCCGTAGGACCGGTTGCTACGTCGTCCGTTGCCCCAAAAATTGCGACGGTGGGCACGCCCATGGCCGACGCAATGTGCATGGGGCCGGAGTCGTTTGTCAGAAACAGTTCGCAGGCGGCAGCCATTTCAATAAAATCCGCAAGACTTGTCGCTCCCGCGAAATTAATGCATCGCTGTCCTAACGCCTCCGCATTCTGTTGGACGGTTTCGCAGATCGGCAATTCTTCTTTAGAGCCAAAGACCACTACTGTTGCACTCCGTTCACGAGCGACGTTCGTCGCTGCCTGCGCAAAACGTTCCGGCAGCCAACGCTTCGCGCCGCCATACGCCGCCCCTGGACTGACGCCAATCACAGCGCTTTCAACAGACGCCAGGCGAAACCGCTCACGCCCTTTTTCTGCCGCAGCGCCTGCGCCTGA
>Ga0070741_10014696_pt1 | contig 13485 bp, 11 predicted proteins | sample Coa_R1_4_FD_66440 | JGI IMG/M metagenome (GOLD analysis project Ga0070741, IMG submission 66440) | Surface soil microbial communities from Centralia Pennsylvania, which are recovering from an underground coalmine fire - Coalmine... | ecosystem: Environmental > Terrestrial > Soil > Unclassified ... | reverse complement strand
CGGCCTCGCGCTGTATCAGCCGGATTGGCATCAAGGCGTCATCGGCATCCTCGCCGCACGTTTGCGCGAGCGCTTTCATCGCCCGGTCATCGCGTTCGCCGACGGCACGCAGGGGGAGCTCAAAGGGTCGGGGCGCTCGATCGCCGGACTGCATCTGCGCGACGCCCTCGATCTGCTCGACAAACGGCACCCCGGCTTGCTGTTGCGCTTCGGTGGTCACGCCGGCGCAGCGGGCCTGTCGATTCGCTCCGAGCATTTCGAACGGTTCCAGTCCGCCTTCGACACGCTGCTGCGCGAGCTGCTCACGCCCGCCGACTTGGCCCAGCGCATCGAAACCGACGGTGCGCTCTCGCCCCAGTCCGCGACGCTGGAGCTCGCCGAAGCGATCGCCCGCATTGCTTGGGGCCAAGGCTTCCCCTCGCCTCGTTTCCATGGTCGATTCCGCGTGGCGGAGCAACGCGTGGTTGGCAATGCGCACCTTCGGCTCGAAGTCCATGCGGAGGAAGCGACGACGTCGAGCCGAAAGCTGCCCGCCATCGTGTTTCGTCATGCCGAGCCGCTGCCGGAGCGCATTCGCGCGGTGTACGGATTGGACGTCAACGAATGGAAAGACAGTCGAGCGCTGCAGCTCGTCGTCGAGTATTGGGAGCCCTGCCCTTGATCACGGGGATCCTGCGCTAGAATTCAGCTTTGCTCTTTCTCGCGGCCGCGGTTTTCGACTGCGTACGCAGCATCATTCGAGGATACCCACGTTATGGAAGCGGAACGCGTCAACGCGCTGGTCAACACGCTGAACGATCTTGAGCAGCGCTCTGCCGCCTTGCGGAGGTATCTTTGACTTCGATGCCAAGCAGAATCGGCTGATCGAAGTCGTCAAGCTGTCCGAGGACCCTTCCTTGTGGTCCGACAACAAGCGCGCGCAAGAGATCGGCCGCGAGCGTAAGTCGCTCGAATCGGTGGTGCTCACGCTCGATAGCGTCGCTCAGGACCTGCGTGACAATCGCGAGCTGCTCGAGCTGGCCCGCGCGGAGAACGATGTCGAGACCTTGTCCGCAGTCGAGCAGGACGTCGCCGGGTTGGAGAAGGCGGTGGCGGATCTCGAGTTTCGCCGCATGTTCTCCAATCCGATGGATCCGAACAATTGCTTTCTGGACATCCAGTCCGGCTCCGGCGGCACCGAGGCGCAGGATTGGGCGGCGATGCTCGAGCGGATGTATTTGCGCTTTTGCGAGCGCCGTGGCTTCAATGTCGAGGTCTTGGAAGAATCGCCGGGCGAAGTCGCGGGCATCAAGAGCGCCAGCCTCAAAGTCAGCGGCGAGTACGCCTACGGCATTTTACGCACTGAAACCGGCGTGCATCGATTGGTGCGCAAATCGCCGTTCGATGCCAACGCACGGCGCCATACCTCGTTCGCGAGCGTATTCGTCTATCCGGAAGTCGACGAAACGATCGAGGTCGAGATCAATCCGGCCGATCTGCGCGTCGACACCTTCCGAGCGAGCGGCGCGGGCGGCCAGCACATCAACAAGACCGACTCCGCGATCCGGATCACTCACCTGCCGACGGGCATCGTCGTCCAATGCCAAAACGACCGCTCGCAGCATCGCAACCGGGCCGAGGCAATGGCGATGTTGAAGTCGCGATTGTATGAGCTAGAGCTGCGCAAGCGCGAGGCCGAGAAGCAGAAGATGGAAGACAGCAAGACCGACATCGCGTGGGGTCATCAGATCCGCAACTACATCCTCGACCAATCGATCATCAAGGACCTGCGCACCAGTTACGAAGTCGGCAACACGCGTGCGGTGCTCGACGGCGATCTGGATGATTTCATCGCAGCCAGTCTGAAGCAGGGTGTCTAGCAGCCTGCCGGCGCGCATCGGTTGATGGCGCAATTGATCACCGCGAAGCCGCGAAGAAGAGCGAATCTCTCAGCGCGCAAGAACACCGAGCGCCGTACCTCATTCGGAGACAAGCCGCAAACGACAAGTTTGCTTGCGCGAGAGACGTAGCGCGAGACCGGACCAGCCGAGATCGACCATGAACGAAGAACAACTGCAGGACACCAACCAGATCATCGAGGAGCGTCGCGCCAAGCTGCGTGCATTGCGCGCGCAGGGCCAGGCCTTTCCGAACGACTTCCAGCGCACCGACTTGGCGGGCGACTTGCATCGCGACTGCGAAGGTCAAGACAACGCCGCGCTCGCGGCCGCACCGCGCAAGGTATCCGTGGCCGGGCGCATGCTGCTCAAGCGTGTGATGGGCAAGGCAAGCTTCGCCACCATTCAGGACATGTCGGGACGCATTCAGCTCTATGTCACGCGCGATGCGATCGGCGAGGCGCAGTACGAAGCCTTCAAGCACTGGGATCTGGGCGATATCGTCGGCGCACAAGGCACGCTGTTTCGCACCAAGACCGGCGAGCTGTCCGTGAAAGTGGATCTGATCCGCCTGCTCGCGAAGTCGCTTCGCCCGCTGCCCGAAAAATTCCACGGCCTGACCGACCAGGAACAGCGCTATCGGCAGCGCTATCTGGATCTCATCGCCAATCCCCAGTCGCAGCGCGTATTCAAGGCGCGCTCACAAACGATCCAAACGATCCGCGAGTTCTTCGTCGCGCGCGGCTATCTCGAGGTCGAGACGCCGATGATGCAACCCATTCCGGGCGGTGCGGCCGCGCGGCCGTTCGTCACGCACCACAATGCGCTCGACATGGAGTTGTATCTGCGCATCGCGCCCGAGCTGTATTTGAAGCGTCTGGTGGTCGGCGGCATCGAGAAGGTATTCGAGATCAACCGCAACTTCCGTAACGAAGGCATTTCGACCCGGCACAACCCGGAGTTCACCATGCTCGAGTTCTACGAGGCCTACCGGGACTATGTCTACCTCATGGACTTGACCGAGGCGCTTCTGCGCGAGGTCGCGCAGAAGGTGACCGGCGCTACCACCGTCACCTATCAGGGCGAATCGATCAACTTAGGCAAACCTTTCGACCGACTCACCATGGCGCAGGCCATCGCCCGCTACAACCCGCGTTATCCCCTCCACGAGTTGAGCAAGCCGGAGTATCTGCGCGTCGCGCTCGCGCCTTTCGATGTCGAAGTGTTTCCGAGCGACGGCATCGGTCTGCTGCAGCTCAAGCTGTTCGAGCAGACCACCGAATCGAAGCTCATCCAGCCGACCTTCATCGTCGCCCATCCGACCGACGTCTCGCCCCTCGCGCGGCGAAACGACGCCGATCCATCGGTGACGGATCGCTTCGAGCTGTTCATCACCGGCCGAGAAATCGCGAACGGGTTCTCCGAGCTGAACGACCCGGAAGATCAGGCGGAGCGCTTCCGCGCGCAGGCCGACGCCAAGGCGGCCGGCGACGAGGAAGCGATGTTCTACGACGCGGACTATATCCGGGCGCTCGAGTACGGCTTGCCGCCCACAGCGGGTGAAGGCATCGGTATCGATCGCCTCGTCATGCTGCTCACGGACAGTGCCAGCATTCGCGACGTGATCCTGTTTCCACAGATGCGGCCGGAATAGCTTCGGTCTTTGGCGGCTCGCGTGCTGCGCGGGTCGGCAACGCGGGGCACCCCTCCTCGTCTTCGAGGAAGGGAAGACGGTAGCCGTGTGAGCCCTGGCAGAGCAGCGCAGCGAGCTTGCATCCCGCTCGAATGGCCCCATTCTTAATCGATCATTCGGACGGGCAGAAGCCCCAAAAAAGAACGCCGGCGAAGCGTTAGCTCCGCCGGCGACTCACCGTCATCCCATCCGAGGCATGTTGCACCCGCTGCACGGACGTTGTCCATATCGTCGCGAATTGCGAGGGGCTTAAGGGTTATCCTGAGGTATCCGCTCCATCATGATCCAAGCAGGAACGGCAACGCGAAGACTCGATCTGCCGGTTGCGGGCATGACCTGCGCCGCCTGTGCGAGCCGCATCGAGCGCGCCCTCAACAGATTGCCCGGCGTGCGCGCCGGCGTCAATTTCGCGGCCGAACAGGCGCGGGTCGACTACGATCCCGCCCTCACCGACGTCGAGGAGCTGCGTCGGGCAGTGGCCCAAGCGGGCTACGAAGTGCCTGACCAAACGCTGGAACTGTCCATCGGGGGCATGACCTGCGCCGCCTGTGCGGCGCGCATCGAACGCGTGGTCGGTCGCCTACCCGGTGTCCTGAGCGTGGCGGTCAATCTGGCAACGGAGCGGGGCCGAGTGCGCTATCAGCCGGGCACGGCGACGCCGGACCAGATCATCGCCGCTATCGGTCGCGCAGGCTACTCCGCGCAAACAGTCGAGGCGGCCAATTTCGCCGCGGAGCAGGCTCGCCACCGCGTGCAGTATCGGCAGGAGCTCCGCCGCTTCTGGATTTCCGCCGCGCTCACCCTTCCCTTGCTGGCGCAGATGCTCTGGATGTTCGGCGGCACGCATGAAGTATTGCCGCGCTGGCTGCAGATGACGCTCGCGACACCGGTTCAGTTCTGGGTCGGCTGGCGGTTCTATCGGGGCGCGTGGAACGCGTTGCGCGGCGGCGGTGCCAACATGGATGTACTGGTAGCGCTGGGCACTAGTGCGGCCTACCTCTTCAGCGCGGCCGTCACGCTGTCGGGTGTCACGGAGCAGCACGTGTATTTCGAAGCGAGTGCCGCGATCATCACCCTCGTGCTGATGGGCAAGCTCCTCGAAGCGCGCGCCCGCGCACGTACCTCAGCCGCAATCGAACAGCTGCTGCAGCTCCAACCCCCCCGCGCGCGCGTGGAGCGCGAGGGCGAGGGGGTGGAGGTCGATGTCGGACAAGTGCGCATCGGAGACATCTTTCTGGTACGAGCGGGCGAGCGCATACCGGTAGACGGTGAAGTGCTGGAGGGCGCGACCAGCGTCGACGAGAGCATGCTCACCGGGGAAAGCATGCCGGTGAGCAAGGCCGCCGGAGCGAGAGTCTATTCGGGGACCCAGAACCTGCAGGGCGCCCTGCGCTGTCGTGCGCTTCGCGTCGGCAGCGCCACCCAGCTCGCCGAGATCGTGCGCCTGGTTGGTGAAGCACAAGGCAGCAAGGCACCAATCCAGCGCTTGGCCGACCGCATCGCTGCCGTATTCGTGCCGGTGGTAGTGGGGATCGCGCTCGTCACCTTCGCCGCCTGGTGGCTGTACAGCGGCGACATCGCAAGCGCGTTGATTCCCGCCGTGTCGGTGCTGGTGATCGCCTGTCCGTGCGCGCTGGGCCTCGCCACGCCCACGGCGATCATGGTCGGCAGCGGACGAGGCGCGCAGTCCGGAATTCTCGTGCGCGACGCGGCGGCGTTGGAGCGCGCCGGCCAGATCGAAGCGCTCGTCGTGGACAAGACCGGCACACTCACCGAGGGCAAGCCTGCGCTCGTCGCATCGCTGGCGGTCGCTCCGGCCGACGAGCGCTTGCTGCTGTCGATTGCCGCGTCGCTGGAACAGCATTCCGAGCACCCCCTCGCACATGCGCTCGTACAGCATGCCAAGGAGCAGGGTGCGGCGTTGCGGACAGTGCGTGCGTTCGAGGCCGTACCCGGCCGCGGCGTGCGTGGCGAAATCGACGGTGAACCCTTCGTGGCGGGATCGCCCGAGTGGCTCACGACGTTGGGACATCGGATCGATGATGCAGCGATCACGTCATTGCGCCAGGGCGGCCGCTCGGTGATCGCCGTTGCCTCCAGTGGCGCCGTTCTCGGCTATCTGGCGATCGCGGACCGCTTGCGCGCCACTTCTCGTGATGCGATCGCTCGCTTGCGTGAGCAAGGCATCGAAGTCGTCATGCTGACCGGCGACAATCGCGCCACCGCCGAAGCCATCGCCCGCGAAGCGGGGATCGAACGCTTGCAAGCCGGTGTGCTGCCGGCAGACAAGGCGAGCGAGGTGAAGGCGTTGGCCGCACAAGGCAAACGCGTGGGCATGGCCGGCGACGGCGTGAACGACGCGCCAGCATTGGCCGCAGCAGAGGTTAGCTTCGCACTCGCCTCGGGTTCTGACATCGCCGTCGAAGCAGCCGATGTGACGTTGATGCGCAACGACCTCGCGGGTGTCGCGGACGCGGTTTCGTTGTCGCGCGCCACCTTGCGCAAGATCCGCCAGAACCTCTTCTTCGCGTTCGTCTACAACGTGTTGGGTATTCCGCTCGCGGCGGGCGGTCTACTCAATCCGGTCATCGCGGGAGCAGCGATGGCGCTAAGCTCGGTGTCGGTGGTGAGCAATTCACTGTTGCTGCTCGGCTGGCGGCCGGGGCGCCGCTGAATCGAGCCAAATCTCAGGAGAACCAATGGAACAATTGACATTGAAGGTCAGCGGTATGACTTGCGGGGGCTGTGTACGCAGCGTAAAGAACGTGCTCGAAGCGCAACGCGGCGTGCAATCGGCCGAAGTGTCGCTCGACAATGGCGAGGCCCGGGTTCGGTACGATCCGAGCCTAGCGAGCGTGCAGCAGCTGCAGTGCGCAGTAGAAGACGCCGGCTACCAGGCGCGGCCGGCGTAAGGGATCGCGCGAACGGGGCTCACCAGAACTGCCACCACTTCTTGTCGAAGTAGCTGGCGGTCGAGTATGCGGTGTTGGGATAATTGAGCTTCAGGACGCGGTTGGCATCGTCACGCAAGTCGGCCAAGCCCATCGCGTCGTACGCCTTCACCAATATGACGAGGGCTTGTTCGACCGCTGGCGTCTTCGGATAGTTGGTGAGCACGTACTGCGCGCGATTGACGGCGGCGACGTAGGCCTTGCGACGCAGATAGTAAGCCCCCACGCGCACTTCGTGATTCGCGAGCGCATTGACCAGGTAACGTACCCGCTGCTGTGCGTCGGGCGCGTATTTGCTGTCCGGGAAGCGCGTTAACAGCTCGCGGAACGCTTCGAACGATTCGACCGCGGCCTTCGGATCGCGCTCGCTCATGTCCTGATTCGCGATGCCGCCGAACAGACCGAGGTCCTCGTTGAAGTTGATGAGGCCTTTGAGGTAGTAGGCGTAGTCGAGATTGGGATGATCGGGGTAGAGCTTGATGAAGCGATCGACCTCTGCCAACGCGAGCACCGGCTCCTGATCTTTGTAGTAGGCATAAGCCGCCTCGAGCTGCGACTGCTGCGCGTAGCGCCCGTAGGGATAGCGCGCTTCGAGCTTCTGATACAACTCGGCCGCCTTCTTGTAGTTGCCCGCCAGCAGCTCGCCTTTCGCTTCGTTGTAGAGCCGATCGGCCGACCAATTGCGGGTCTCGTCGTACTTCTCATTGCTGCCGCTGCTGCAGTTCGATACGGCCAATGCGAGCAGCGCAAGCAACGAGATGCGCATGAGCATGCGCAGGAATCTAGCTAAACTACCCACCTTTCTATGAGCCCTGAAAAAAACGCGGTGGATTATAGCGTATCGACTGCCGCGCCCCCGCATACATCCGAGCTTACGATCCTTCGAGGGACGGTGCCGGCAGCGCTTGCCGGTCAACGACTCGACGTCGTGCTGGCACGCATGTTCAGCGACTACTCGCGCACCCGCTTACAAGGCTGGCTGCGCGAGGCGCGCGTACGCGTCGATGGCGTGGCTGCGCAGCCGCGCGCCAAAGTCTGGGGCGGTGAAGATATCGAGATTCATGCGGAACGCGACATCGAGACCGAAGCGCTGCCGCAAGCCATCCCCCTGAACATCGTGTTCGAGGACGATGCCTTGCTCGTCATCGACAAGCCGGCCGGCTGGGTGGTACATCCGGGCAGCGGCAACCGCGATGGCACCCTGATGAACGCCCTGCTCCATGCCGTTCCAGCACTCGCAGACGTACCGCGCGCCGGTATCGTGCATCGACTCGACAAGGACACCAGCGGACTGCTCGTCGTGGCCAAGACGATCGAAGCGCAGGCGAACCTCGTACGGCAACTGCAGGCACGCAGCGTGAAGCGCGACTATCTCGCGATCGTCTGCAACGCGACTCGCGCGGCCGGATCAGTGGAGGCCGCGATCGGACGCCATCCGACGCAACGTACGCGTATGGCGGTGGTTCAGGCAGGCAAACCGGCACTCACCCACTTCCACCGGCTCGAACACGCCGCGCACTGGAGTCTCGTGCAATGCAGCTTGGAGACCGGCCGCACGCATCAAATCCGAGTCCACATGGCCCACGTCGGCCACCCTCTGATCGGCGACCCGGTCTACCTTCCGCGTCATGCGCTGCGCAACCTTCCCCCCTGCGCTCGCACGTTCACGCGTCAGGCCTTGCACGCGACCCGGCTCGCGTTGCGCCATCCGAGCAGCGGCGAAGAATGTGCTTGGCATTCCCCTACGCCGGCAGACATGAGTGCGTTACTCACCTGTTTGCGACACCATGAGCGCCCCGCTCACTGACTGCTACAGCTGCGACTGGCCCGCGCCGAGGCGAGTCCGAACGCTGATCACGACGCGTCGGGGCGGGGTGAGCGTCGGCCCGTTTGAGTCGTTCAACCTGGCTGCCCACGTCGGCGATGATCCGCACGCGGTAGCCGAGAACCGCAATCGGCTGGCGCGCGGGCTGCCGGCACCACCACGATGGCTGCAGCAGGTGCATGGCATTAACGTGGCCGACGCCGACGACGCGCAAGCCTGGCGCGCCGGGGCCGTAACAGCCGACGCCGCTGTGGCACGGAGCCGGGCGGCGGTGTGCGCGGTGCTCGTCGCGGACTGCTTGCCCGTACTGCTGTGTGATCGCAACGGTTCTCGCGTTGCCGTCGCGCACGCAGGATGGCGCGGGCTGAGCGCCGGAATCTTGGAAGCGACCGTTGCGCAAATGAGCGCCCCAGCCGATCAGTTGCTCGCCTACCTGGGGCCGGCCATCGGGCCGAGCGCTTTCGAGGTCGGCGCCGACGTTCACGGTGCCTTTACCGCCGGTGACGCGCACGCCGAATCGTGTTTCGTGCCTGCTGCACGATCCTCGACCGGAGAGCCCAAATGGTTCGCCGACCTGTTCGGGCTTGCCCGCCGCCGGCTGCGTGTACTCGGCATTTCGGCTGTCTTCGGCGAGACACAATGCACCTACACCGATGCGGCGCGCTACTTTTCGTATCGACGCGATGGGCGCAGCGGTCGCCAAGCTGCGCTGATTTGGCTGGATTGAAGATCACGCCGTGACCACGCTGCTTTGGATCCTCGGCGCCAGTTTGTTAGGCGGCGTAGTGAGTATGGTGGCTGCCGCCTGGGTCGCTTTCCGCGCTCGCCCTGCCGCCATTCCGATTTTGGTCAGCTATTCGGTGGGCGCGCTGCTCGCCGCGGCCTTCCTCGGCGTGCTGCCGCATGCGATGGAGAGCGCGCCGGCGCCCAGCGTGCTCGGCGCAAGTGTGCTCGCTGGCCTGCTCGTGTTCTTTCTGCTCGAGAAGCTGGTGTTGTGGCATCACCACCATGGCCCGCAATGGGGTGAGGAGAAGCATCACGCCGAGATCGCGCAGGGCCATCACGGGCATTCGATCGACGCGCACGGCAAGAGCGGAATTCTGATCGTCGTCGGCGGCATGATCCATAACTTCGTCGACGGTACGCTGATCGCGGCCGCGTTCCTCGCCGACTTCCGCCTCGGTATCCTGACCGCGCTTGCGATCATGGCCCACGAGGTGCCCTCGGAAGTCGGCAACTTCCTCGTCTTGCTCCATTCGGGCTACACACGACGCGCTGCCCTGTTGCTCAATCTCATGACCCGAGTGGCGATGGTGCTCGGCGGGCTCATCGGTTATCTTGCCCTGCAGTCGCTCCAAGGCTGGATTCCCTCACTGCTGGGCTTTGTTGCCGCCAGCATGATTTACGTTGCGGTCGCCGACCTGATCCCCGGACTGCATCGGCGCGTCGACCTTGCCGCCACCATCCAACAAGTGCTGTTGATTGGGCTCGGCATTGCCACGATCGCGCTCGTGCAGGCGTTCATCGGGCATTAACGACTGCGCGCGCACTTGACGGTTGCGCCCGCGATGACGGGATCCGCGCGCGGCGATCCACAACAGGAAGAGCAATGGACCGAGGCCGAGCCCAACGAACAGCCCAATGCAGCGCCATACGCCACCGGCGAGCAGCGCCACCATCGCCACCACGTACAACCATGCAATCGCTACGATGATCACCGGTCCTACGATCTCTGTTCGTGTCCGTCGCGGGCTCCAGCGGTAGGCCTCAGCGCATGGACGGCCCCTCGCCCCTCGCCGCCGACAACGCCATCCGGGCGCTCCACGCCGGAATCCTCGAGGGCGTGCCCGGTTTCGCCGAGCGGCTGCCGGACGCCGAGCGGCTCGGCGTGAAGGCGTTGTTCGAGCGGCTCGCCGGTCGCCCCGAGCGCTTGCAAGCGCTGCAGCATGCCTTTTATCGAGACTGGCTCGAGTTGTGGTCGACGATCCTGCGCGACGGCGACTTGGATCTCGGCGTACGCGCCGACCCCGAGACCGATTCGCGCTTCGCCGCACCCGAATGGCGCACCTTGCCATTCTTCCGATTCCTGCGCGCATCGTACGAGTTGAATGCGCGCTGGCTGCGCAACCTGGTCGCGCTGGCCGATCTGCCTGCGCCCACCGAGCAGCGGCTGAGCTTCGCAATCCAGCAACTGATCGATGCGCTGGCGCCGACGAACTTCCCGATCGGCAATCCCGAGGTCATTCGATTGGCATTCGAGAGCGCAGGCGCGTCGTTGCGCACGGGTCTCGCCAATCTGCAATCCGATATCGCCCGCGGCGCCATCACGATGAGCGAACCCGGCGCGTACGAGGTCGGGCGCAACCTCGCTGTAACCCCCGGGGCCGTCGTGCATGAGAACGACATCGCCCAGCTGATCCAATACGCACCGCGCACCGAGAAGGTTCGCGCACAGCCGCTTCTCATCGTCCCGCCTTTCATTAACAAGTTCTACATCCTCGATCTCCAACCGCATAACTCCTTCGTGCGCCATGCACTCGCGCAAGGCTTTCAGGTCTTCATGGTGTCGTGGCGCAACCCGACCGAGCCGCAAACGCGGAGCACGTGGGCCGATTACGTCGTGAAAGGCGTGCACGAGGTGATCCGCGTGGTACTGGATATCTCTGCCGCGCGCCGGATCCACGTGCTGGGCTTTTGCGTGGGGGGAACCTTGCTCGCGAGCGCGCTTGCCGTGCTGCCGAAGCGCGAGCCGATCGCCAGCCTCACCTTGCTCGCCACGCTGCTCGATTTCCAGGACGTCGGACCGATCGGCCACTACATCGATGAGACCTACGTGAGGCAATGCGAACAGGAGTATGCCCAAGGCGGGTTGGTTTCGAGTGCGCAGATCGCCGCGAGCTTCGCGAGCTTGCGTGCCAACGAACTAGTTTGGTTTTTCGTGGTGAACAACTATCTCAAAGGCCGCCACCCCAAGCCGTTCGACTTGCTGCAGTGGAACTCCGATTCCACCAATGCCCCGGGGCCGTTGTTCGCCTGGTATCTGCGCAACATGTATCTGGAAAATCGGCTGATCCAACGCAACGCGCTCGAGTTGCTGGGTCAACGGATCGATCTGACACGCCTCGACATGCCCGCGTACATCCTCGCCACTGAGCAGGACCACATCGTGCCGTGGAAGTCGGCCTACGCGAGCGCACGATGTCTGTCGGGTCCGATTGAGTTCGTACTGGGCGCCAGCGGTCATGTCGCTGGCATCGTCAACCCGCCGTGCGCAAACCGCCGCCACTACTGGCTGAACCCGGCGGTGGATTTTGGCACCTGTGCTCCTGATGCGTGGCTCACCACGGCGACTCGGGTGCCGGGCAGTTGGTGGACGCACTGGGCGGCATGGATGTCGAGCAGGTCCGGACCTTGGAAGCGCTCTGCGAAACGACTGGGCAGCAAGAACCACCCGATCATCGAGCCAGCGCCCGGCCGCTACGTGCGTGCAGTCGCCTCTGATTGGCTCGCACGAGCGGTCGAATCGGAGAGGCCAAAAAAAACCCCGGCGATGGAGCCGGGGTTAAACCTTTGATATAAGGCGAACCTTATATAAAGGGGGAGGAGACGTTACATCCGAGATACTGCGATCGATCTCACGATACGCACTATCGGCAATTCCTGAGCCTACCTTGACGCTTTAATGCTACGGCGCGCCATTCACCTAACTTCGGAGCGTTGTATCATAACCTGACACTTCATTTGAGCATTCATTGCAGCGAGAGTTCCATCGATCGACTCTTTCTGCTGCAACGCACAAGCCAAATACTAGCCTTCGCTTTCGGGCAAGTCAAGGTCCATGTTCGCAGCGCACATAAAACCTTTGCGTCGCCATTTGCATGCACTAAACTGCTGCATGCGATAGATTTATCGCACCACGCTGGTCAACTCTCTAGAGTCGGAAACGTATGAGCGAAGAATGTCGTCTGATCAAAAAATATCCTAACCGGCGGCTCTACGATACGGCCACCAGCAGCTACATCACCCTGGCCGACGTCAAGAACCTGGTGCTGCAGCAAATCCCTTTCAAGGTTGTGGACGCCAAGAGCAACGAGGATCTGACCCGCAGCATCCTGCTGCAGATCATCATCGAAGAAGAAAGTGCCGGCGCGCCGATGTTTTCCTCCGACATGCTCTCGCAAATCATTCGTTTCTACGGCAACGCGATGCAGGGCATGATGGGTAACTATCTGGAGAAGAACATCCAGACCTTCATGGAGATCCAGCGCCGCCTGCAGGAACAGTCGTTGGGCAAACTCGGCGACAACCCGATGCTCAACACCGACGCATGGGGCCAGTTCGTCCGCATGCAAGGACCGGCGATCCAAGGCTTGATGACCAGCTACCTCGAGCAGAGCGCGCAAGCCTTCCTCGAGATGCAGCAGCAACTGCAGAAGCAGGCGCGTAGCCTGTTCGGCAACTTCCCTTTCCCCAACTTCAGCCAACCCTATTCGCAAGACGAAACGGCGCCCGGGCCCAGTGGAACGAGTGGCACAGAGCGTAAGACGTAAGTCGCAGCAGGCGCCGGCCCCTGTCCCCAAGGTCGGATTCGTATCTCTCGGTTGTCCCAAGGCGCTGGTCGATTCGGAGCGAATCCTCACCCAGCTGCGCGCCGAAGGCTACGCGGTATCCCCCAGCTATCGGGACGCCGATCTCGTCGTAGTGAACACGTGCGGCTTCATCGATGCCGCGGTCGAGGAATCGCTCGATGCGATCGGCGAAGCGCTCGACGAGAACGGCCGCGTCATCGTCACCGGTTGCTTGGGTGCCCGAGCCGATGCCGTGCGCAAAGCACACCCGAGCGTGCTCGCGGTCACCGGCCCGCACGCCACGGAGGCAGTGATGGCAGCGATTCATGCCCATCTTCCGCAGCCGCATGACCCGCTCACCAGTTTGATTCCCCCGCAGGGCATCAAGCTCACGCCTCGACATTACGCCTACCTCAAGATCTCCGAGGGCTGCAACCACCGCTGCACCTTCTGCATTATTCCGTCGATGCGGGGCGATCTCGTCAGCCGGCCCGTCGGCGACGTCATGCAGGAGGCGGAGAACCTGGTGAAAGCAGGCGTGAAGGAGCTGCTGGTCATCTCGCAGGACACC
>Ga0070741_10014695_pt1 | contig 13485 bp, 9 predicted proteins | sample Coa_R1_4_FD_66440 | JGI IMG/M metagenome (GOLD analysis project Ga0070741, IMG submission 66440) | Surface soil microbial communities from Centralia Pennsylvania, which are recovering from an underground coalmine fire - Coalmine... | ecosystem: Environmental > Terrestrial > Soil > Unclassified ... | reverse complement strand
GTTCCTCAAGCGCGAGGGTTATGACACGGCAACAGCCAGAAACCGTGAAGAGTTCGAGCAGGTTCTCATGAAGCCGCAGGCGATTGGCGCTTCCCTGCTTGATATCGCTGGTTTTGATTCGTCGATCTGGGAACAGTGTGGACTATTAAGTAGTAGAGAGATCCCATTTGTTGTGATCGCACCTCACAAGAACATTGCCATTGAGCAAGCTGGTCTGGCTCATGGGGCCACAGATGTTGTCGTCAAACCGCTGGCGCTCAATGACTTGCGCGGTATCCTGGACCGCCTGCTTGAAGAATCGGAGCGCAAGAAGCGCGAAGAGCAGCAGCGTCAGGCACAGAAGATGGAAATGCTCGGCAGCCTGACTAGTGGCATCGTGCACGATTTCAACAATATCCTGACAGCCATTCGTGTCTCTACCGATCAATGTTTATCGCAGGTCACCGACCAGGATACCCTCTACCCCTATCTGTCTCGCATTCGTGACAATACCGAGCGTGCATCCCGTTTGAGCCGCCAGCTGCTCTCCTTCGCGCGCAAACAGCCGCTGAAATTGAAGCCCGAGAACATCAACGAGGTCATCGATTCGCTACTCGATCTGCTGAAAACCGTTGTCGGCTCACGTATCACCATCGAGTTCGATCCCGCTCCAGCCATCCAATCAGTCATGGCCGACCGCACACAGTTGGAGCAGGTCGTGCTGAACCTTTGTGTGAACGCCCGCGATGCCATGCCCGAAGGTGGCACCTTATGCATCGAAACCCGGCATACCTCTCTAGAGCAGGTAGATATGAACTTGCATCCCGGAACGCAACCCGGCCCTTATGTACTGCTCACTATCAAAGATAACGGTGCCGGCATGGACGAACAGGTTCAGGCGCACCTCTTTGAGCCATTCTTTACGACGAAAGAGATCGGCAAAGGCACGGGCCTCGGTCTCTCCGTTGTCTATGGCATTGTTGCTCAACATCATGGCTTTATCGAGGTAGACAGCGCTCTAGGATTGGGTACCACCTTCTCCATCTACCTGCCTGCGCAAGAGGCCATTCCGAAAAGCTCTCCTCAGAGAAACAGCGAAATCTTGCCAGGACAACTTGACGGACACAATGGGTACCACGCTCCACAGAGTAGCGCCACATCAAAACTATCTGATGGACATGACAGGCATGACGGATATTACCTTTCACGATCACCAGCTACTTTGCTGGTGGTAGAAGACGACGTCGACCTTCGGTTGATCATGCGCGAAATTTTAGAGGACGAAGGCTACACGGTACTGCTGGCCGAGGACGCCGAGGAAGGTCTTCAGATCTTCAAAGAGCACACTTCCTCGATTGATCTGGTCATCAGCGATTACCATTTGCCGGGCATGCATGGGAAGGATTTCTACGAGCAGGCACGTCAGATTGCCCCAGACGCCAGATTCCTTTTTGTCAGCGGCGAGCACGAAGATAAACTCAAGCGCACTCTGCCATCTGATCCAGCTATTGCCATCCTCCCCAAGCCATTCGACGTGCGGGAATTTGCCGAGACAACTCATACGCTCATCCCTCACTAAGAAAGCACCTCCTCACCAGACCACGCTGAACGTGATCCGGTGAGGGAACCTACTTTCTTACCTCTTATCTTTTAGACCTATCATAGGCCTCGCCGTTGGCATTCACCCTGACGAACGGCTCCTGCACGTCAAGCGAGGTAAGCAAACCATAACGATGCGGTCGCCTGAAAGCGTTGCCCCATGTCTCGCGTACCCGGTACTCACGGATCGCATCCATATCAAAGGGAGCCAGGTAGATACCCTCGTTCTCCCCTGCCTCGACCACCAGAATATCCCGTGAATGGCCATCTTTAAAGGCAATCGGATCACAGGCGGTTGAATGACCTGACATTGAGCCTGCATAATTGGTCATCGCCAGAGCCACCTGATTTTCGTACGCACGTGTACGAAACTGCTCCAGACGATGCTGCTCCAGATCACAGGCATTCGGCACCAGAATCAACTCGGCCCCCTTGAGCATCAGGATGCGCGCGCTCTCAGGAAACTCGCGATCATAGCAAATCATCGCCCCGACCTTAATCTCACCCTGCGCCGTATCCAGAGAGCACACAAAGAAATCATCTCCCGGCGTCAATGCAGCTTCATCGGGGCTAAAATCGCATGTATGAACTTTAGCATACGTCATCACCATCTCGCCATGCCGATCAATGAGCGACATCGTATTGCGCGGCGCACCCGGCCACTGCTCAAGGTACGTCAAAGCAATCGCCATATTCAGTTCCCTGGCAAGCACCTGGAAATGCTCAACAAAGGGATCATCCCGGCTGATCGCCAGCCCTCGCCACACCTCGCTAAGATCTGGTATCTCCTCAGAAGATGCCTGCTCATCCTCCCAGAACCGGGGCGCTCTCCACAGATCAGTTTCGGACGTGGACTCTAGACCCTTACAATTCCAAGCCCAGGCCGGAGTATACCCGGCGCTCCACATTTCTGGGAAAAGCGCGATATCGGCCCCCATCGCACCCGCGCGCCTGCAAAACTCCTCACCCTTCACCAGATTCGCCTCTTTATCGTTACCACAGGCCACCATTTGCAACAAAGCCACCGTAATCTGCATCATCAATATCCTTTCTTGTCTATCAACTCAGTAATTAGTTACCAATACACAAACCTTCAATGGCAGACAAAAACAGACGGTGGCGCACGTGCAAGAGGAACAATGCCAGCTAACCAGAGGAGGACCCATACCCAACCGAGGAATTTCAGCGCACAGAAACACGACCCATTTGCGAGGACACAAACGAGAGGATGCTTACCAAAATAATCACATAAAACAGCAATCTAACGTCAATACTTATGCACTAAAACACCTCGCAAGTGAACATTAAGACACTATCTACCATAGTATTGCTAATAGCATAAAGGTCTGTCAAGGGCATATAGACGAGGATCAGGGCTGGTGCCTTCTCGGGAAAATATTCCATCTGCGGTCCCAAAGGAGCCGTAGGAGCCGATTTATCGTGCTCACCGCCGACCGTGCCCCCTTTGGGGGTTTATCGGCCACGCCTCCCCTCAAAACCTCTCTAGACTGTGCGTACCCGCATCAATCAACCTCCTCGGTCGTCCCAACCCACCACGCCTGTCAAAGCGGGAGATTATCGCTCGCAGACAGGAAAACCGTTGACGCATCATGTCATCTCTTCCGTTTTCTCCGTGTTGACAACCGCTTTCTCACCTAGTACAATTGTTCGTGTCCATAGAACACACCGCAGCTTGGGTCATACGGCATGTACTAATAGGATGTCAAGCAAAGAAGCAAAAAGGAGCACACGTTATGGCTGAACAACCGATGGAGACGACGTTGGGCACTGTTGTGTGGCAGCAGTTCGGTGCGACCATCGATATGCTGGAAAACGCCCTTCTGACCTGCCCTGATACGCTCTTGCATGGCCGCCTCTGGGGCGATCCCTCAGATCCCTCTCTGCCACCAGGCTTCGCATCATTCTGGTATGTCACCTATCACACCCTCTTCTGGCTTGACCTGTATCTCACGGGCTCATATGAAGGATTTGCCCCTCCTGCGCCCTTCACTCTGGATGAGCTTGACCCGGCAGGCGTCGTTCCCGAACGGCCCTATACCAGGGATGAGCTCCACACCTATCTCGTATATCTGCGCAAGAAGTCCCAGACAACCATCACCGAGTTGTCAGACGAGAAAGCGCATCAACCGGTCGATTTCCCCTTTAGAAAGCCGATGAGCTATCTAGAACTGCTCTTGTACACCATGCGCCATATGCAGGAACATACAGCCCAACTAAACCTCTATCTCGGTCTGCACGGCATCCCGGACGAAGCAATCGGCTGGGTCGGGCGAGCGAAGGAGCATGCGGGCTTCTGAGGCGCGAGTGGGCGTGTTTGCAGTACCAGTACTACAAACACGCTTCCCTCATCTTTAGGACGGAGCAGCGGTAGAAAGCGGAGAGGCGCAATTGCTACAATATTTGCCTGCGCTCACAATCGCACCGCAACTGGGACATCTCACCGTGGCACGCAATCTCTCCTTTGATTGGTAGCCAACTCTTAACACTGCCCGCTTGAAATTACGTTTACACGCAAATCTACACGTTTTGTATAACCTCATACAGAATAACAGCAAAAGATGAGATTGTCTACCTGCTTCCGTCGAAATTTTGCAAAAGTTAGATCTTCCTCTGGAGTGACATTTATTTTTATGCGTCGAGCACGCGCAGCGACCATCTCTTTCGGTCAATATCATTCAAATCGCGATAATCGCATAGGAGCCAGATTTATCGCGCCCGCCAATTTATTGCTAAAAACAACGCGCTTCATGCTATAATACATGTAAAATATTACTGATTATGTGAACACACATCTCTTCCTCCAAATGGTATTGAGCCATTGAGGTTGTTGCGTGCTCGACGTATAAAAATTAATATCACTTTCCCACTCTTTTCGGTTGACAATTACATCTTCCATGTTTATAATTGCTATATAACATAGCAAAAATCACTATCAACGATGTCTCTTATAGCTATCAGATCAGAAATTTTTTGCAAGGAGATGTACACGATGAGCGAAGAACGTTTAAAGGTTCTGGAGATGCTGGCCTCTGGGACACTGACCGTAGAACAAGCCTCCAGACTACTCAAAGCGCTGGGCGAACCACAACTATCCGCGACCGACCTGCCGAACGAGCCGCCAGAAGTCCAGCAGCCAGAACAACCTGCTACTGCTTTGGATCGTAATCTACTTACATCGCTGCTTGCAGTTAGCCACAATAATGTTGCTTACGTGAAAGAACTGCGCGACTCCGGCTTAATACAGGATATTCCAAAGGATTTGCTCATAGGATTAACCGCTGTCGGCAACCGCGATGTCTCCTACATCAAATTGCTACGCGAATTTGGGCTGATACGAGATGTCCCTCACGATTTACTTATATCGCTAACAGCAGTCGGCGGTCGTGATGCTATCTATATCCGCGAACTGCGCGATTCTGGTCTCATCGAAGACGTACCTCACGATTTACTTATATCGCTAACACAGGTTAGCGGTCGCGATGCAGCTTACATCCGAGAGTTACGCGACTCTGGCCTGATCAACGACATCCCTCACGATTTGCTTATAACATTGACAGCAAATGGTGTACGCAATGCAGACACGATTCGCGAATTGCGCGACTCTGACCTGATGAACCTGATGGAGCAATAGGAAAAATAGATGCAGACAGGCGCTTGCCCCACAAGCGCCTGTCTGCATCTATTTTTCCTATTTTTTTATGTACTGTTCAGCATGGCTCACCTATGTTATATATATTCTTAAATAGGGTGCATTTATATTAAGATAGGGGCCAGAATATGACGATCCACACCATTGAGCCAGAGCGAGCAACCTTGCATGGCAGCTTTTCTCGTGACTTCTCGCCGGCCCTCACTATTGAGCCGGGAGACACGGTGCATTTTCGCACGCTTGATGCTGGTTGGCATCTTGGGCCTTTCACCAATGAGGAGGAGAGGCTCACCAATGTTTTCACACCTCGTAGCAAAGAACGCGATTCCGGCCATGCGCTCTGCGGCCCGATAGCTATTCGTGGAGCGCTGCCCGGCATGGCACTCGAAGTGCGTATCAACGATATACGGCCCGGCTCGTGGGGATGGACGATTGGTGGTTGCAGAAAGGATAAGATCAACGCGTATCTGGGCCTGCTGGAGGAGTGCGACGAACTTCTCTGGACGCTGGACGCCGACGCGATGACTGGACGCGATCAGTACGGGCATACGATCCAGTTACGCCCTTTTATGGGCGTAATGGGCCTGCCGCCTGACGAGCTAGGCATTCATCCTACGCCACCGCCGCGCTTCTGTGGTGGCAACATGGATTGCAAGGAACTGGTAGCGGGCAGCATCCTCTACCTGCCAGTTACAGTACCGGGTGCACTCTTCTCCGTAGGCGACGGCCACGGCGTACAGGGCGACGGCGAAGTCAGCGGCGTAGCCATCGAGTGCCCAATGGAGCGCGTCGATTTAACCTTCTACCTGCGCGACGACATGCCCCTGAAAACGCCGCGCGTCCGCACCACCAACGCCTGGATGACGCTTGGCTTCCACACAGACCTGCACGAAGCCACACTCATTGCCCTTGACGCCATGCTCGACCTCATGAATGAGCAATACAGCCTACCACGCGCCCGTGCGCTCGCCCTCGCCAGCCTGATCGTAGACCTGCGCATCACCCAGATCGCCAACGGAGTGCTCGGCGTGCACGCTGTACTCCCCGATGGAGCCATTCAATAACACAACAGGAGGCTTCCCAACAAAAATTTTGCCCTCCGGGCAAAATTTTTGTTGGGAAGCCTCCTGTTGTGCCCCGCCGCAGGCAGGGATTCAGCACAATTGAACAGACAATCGAAAAAAATCATTAGGTAGCAGAAAGAACAACCTGCTTCCAGGTCTTCCCACCATCGCTCGTCTGATACAGTAGCGTCGAGTTAGAAGCGGTCGTGCCCAGCAGCCAACCCTTCGTAGCCGATACGAAGTCGAGTCGAGAAACCCCCTCAACACCAGCACCTACATTAGAGGTAAGCGCATTCCAGTGCTGTCCCCCATCGCTACTACCATAAACGGCAAGCACGTTCTTGTTGCCGCCGACCGCCCAACCATGATTGACATCCACAAATGCTACAGCGCTGCTGGGCACAAGTGCAGGTGTGCTCCCCTTCCAGGAGGTGCCCCCATCGTCAGTTGTATAAATGCTCAACTTATTGCCGCCATCAAAGAGATTAACGGGCATCACGCCATCTTTGCTGCTGAAAAAGATCGGCGGCATCGTTGCGACCTGAACATTACTATTGGCGGGCAACGGCAGATTTTGTGGCTGCCAGGTGCTCCCTCCATCATGTGTCACATACAGCCATGCGCGATTATCCACCGGCAAGGTCCCGGTCACCCAACCCGTCGTGGTACTGATAAAGCTTATTCCCGATTTATCTCCGGCAAATGGCAAAGTCCCCGACTGATTTCCCGTATTCTGATCGGTGCTCGAAACCTTGAGCCAGGTCGTCCCGCCATCTGTCGTGCGAAAGATATCAATCGCTTCATGGCTCGTCGCAGAGCCCTTGTCCAGAAGCAGCCAGCCATTTTGCTGATCGATAAACGTGATCTGAGCCACGCCAACCCCCTGATCGAGCAGCGGCGTCTCCAGCCACAACTGTCCTCCATTATAAGTGTGGAAGATAGAGAATTTATCTACACCAGCTTGCACAGTAACCCATGCATACGTGGCATCGAGAAATTCTGCCGCTCCCAGCGTATATTGTGGCCAACCCGTGCGAGGGGTGACATTGCTCCATTGGCTGCCTCCAGAAGTTGTATAGAGCACATGCTGTTTATCGTGAGTAATGGCCCACCCCTTCGACGCATCGACCATATGTATATCCTGCAACATCACAGGCTGCCCCGAAACGACCGGTGTGGACCCTGGGGTCGCCGTTGGCTGAGCAATAGTTGGCGTGACTTGCCCAACCGTCACAGTTGGTGTCGCCGTATTCCCTGGTATAGATGCACATCCCGATGAGATAACTAGATAACTCATAAGCACTACAACAACGCTCGCCAACCCGATGATCCCACCACGTCGTCGCTTGCCAGATTGTGAAGTATTCATCACATTATCCCTTTTTCTCAATTGATTTCATCAACGTAATTTTCCCCACGACAAAAAATCTGAACAATTGAAAAATAAAGTCTCAACACTTAGAGTATACTACTCCCACTAAGAAAGCACTAGATTTATCCCTAACACAGACACCCTTCAGGTCCAATCACCCACAAGTGGCAATATCATTCAAATCGCGATAAAACATAAGGACCAGATTATGTTCCTCTTACAATTATAGCTTAATCCCACACCGTTAGCGAGCCAACACGACTCCCTAATTCTAGGTAGCTGCTACTTTATGGGAGAGCGGAGAATGGCACATGCGAAAATACCCAGTTATAGGGACGCATTTCACCATCAATGCATCTATACTTTGCTGTAAATACTGGTGCCTGGCATTGAAAAAAGCACAGCCAGACGAGCAAAGCAAGGAGAACACATAAATGATTCTGAAAAACCGCAGTCGTGCACTACTCTGGTGGCTGCTTTTGTATTTGCCACTGATCGCGATACTGCTGGGAGCAGTAATTGGCTTCATCGTAGACAGAGCGGTGCTTGGGGCACTATTATACGGTTTTATCGGGCTGGGCTTCTATGTTTTTGCAGCTGTGTTCATTGTTGTGATTATCGCCATATTCCAGAGCTTTATGAATAATCCCCTCCAATTCCTGGTTGATCTTGGTTTCTCGTGCTGCCAGCAGAGCACGCTACTGGCGCTGGGCGTTGTGGGCATGGTAAGCGGCTGGCTAATCTGGCATACATTCCTGATGGGCATACTAACGGCAGGAGTGGTGGCGCTGGTGGGAATGGCAGGCTTTGCAACGCTGGCACTGGCCCAGAGCAGGATGCCCAAAGCCGCTTCTATTTGAGAAGCGGAGCACAAAATAAGAGAGAACAATGATCCTTCAACTGGTTAAACGAACAGACGGCTCAACATAGAGCCGTCTGTTTCATCTCTGTCCTGTACCCTACTCTTGCACCCTCTGCGTCAGAGTTTGACCAGCCTGAGGAGTTACAGGAGCCGTCGGTGTTTTCAGTACAATAAAGCCTCGTATCAGCATGGCGATTGCGATTCCCACCTCAACCATCGTCACAAGCGCATTGATCGTGAGGGTAGTCAGAAACGCACCGCTCCCGGTCCACCACGCAGTGATCATGTGGGGATATAACTGGATATCATACAGGCTCGATGGCAAGGTCACCAGTTGAGTCGCCATATAGAGCAGCATCGCCAGAGCCAGAGCAGAGGCACAGATGAGCGCCAGACGCCCTTTGCTTCGGCTCACTTCGCTGGTGAGCAACACTAGCACCATCGTTGCAGGCCAGGCAAAGTAGGGGAGAATATCTAATCCATAGTATACGATCCAACCAATCAACCCACGAGAAACAGGACCAACCAACAAGAACACCACAACGAGACAGAAACCCGAGACGATCAGACACAGCAGGCCAATCAGCCAGAGCGCAGAGAAGCGCGGCTTGCTCATCATCTTTCTTATGATGAGAGTCATAAAAAGGCCCACCAGCAAGCACAAGCACGCATAGAAAGGTCTCAGATACACGATGGCCTGCAGTCCCAGTACTGGCTCCAGAATGGAACCCAGGAAGAGGTAGAACCCCAGAGAGAAGACCACCACCTCCACTCCTGTTATCCAGAGCACAGGCAGGCGCGGCTTCATGCTCGTCTTCCTGGCTGTTACCAGAACAATGAAGAGACTACTCAGCAGCACACTCAAGAACGGGGCCAGGTGCAGGAGATTCCCCAGGTAGACCGAGGGCTGGTCTTGCAGGGGTGCAATGGTCACCGGAATCATCTTGTAAAAGGGAAGAACGGCAATGTAGATTTGAGAAGCTCGGGTGAGAAGGGCGGCACTGAGTTGAGGAGAGGGGTTTCTCAAGAGAGGGTGAGGGGTGGGCCTGGGTCCAATAAAGAGCAGAGGAGCTGCAAAGAACAGAACCAGACAGCACACAGCAGGCCATAGGAGTTGTTTGCGACGCGACCCTTGCACCTCTTTTACCAGCATCCCCACTACCAGCAGATTACTGAATAGCGCAGCCAGGAACATGACCACGGAGCCAAGGTCACTGAGACGCGTATAGAGGAAACCTGCTACGTCTCCTACGACAGCCGGGTGTAGACCAGTCCAGGTAGTCATGTTAAAAAAAGCAAGTGTAAAGGCGCAGACAAACGTGATCGCTATGCTGCGCAGATCCGTGAAACCGAAGAAGGGCCTTACTGTCCGATAGTTTGGGTCGAGATGGGCTTCCAGGGCTCCCAGCAACAGGTCCAGGAGGGTGGCAAGGGTAACCGTATGCTGCTCTAAGAGGGCCAGCATCTCTTGCTCATAACGTGCCCTCCATGCACGCGGATAGCAGCGCAACAGCCAGGTAGCCCATAGCATAGGTTTCATAGTCTCTCCTTTCTCACGAGTGTCTGACATTTCATCCAGCTTCGTTTGCAGGCAGTCGTTGCAAGCCGGTAGTGATGACGCGGTTCCACGTGGCTAATTGCTCACGCAACGCCGTGGCTCCAGCAGCCGTTATCTGGTAGGGACGCCGCCGATCTTCGCTCTCAAGAGCTTCTATCCAGCCGCGTTGTTCCAGGCGCGTAATAGCTCCGTAGAGCGTACCTGGCTCCAGGCGTGTCCCGCTAAACTGAAAGATATCCTCCATCATGGCATAGCCATGTTTGGGTCCGGCAGCCAGACTGGCAAGGATCAGCAGCGAGGGATCGGAAAATCGCCCCAGATCTAATACCTTCTTACGCATAGATGGCCTCCTCAAGGCTCAGTACCACTGTATATATGTCTCATTTACTAAATGATACTGAATAGTACCACAGAATAGATGCTCAGTCAAGAGGGGATAGCTTCCTTACCAGGGATGTTTAAAGCGAAGAATCCGATGTCCTGCACGATCTGACAGCATAATCCAGAGGGGGGCATCTACCTGGATCACGCTGTGTAAGGAGATTTTCACGGCGCGGCTTTATCGAACTTTTTAAATTGGTTACTCGAAGGATCAGAAAAATTTACTTTTAGAGGTGGGCACATAAAAAAACACTTCACCGCGTGGCGGTGAAGTGTTTTTTTATGCAACAACTTCTTCCTCTGTATTTTGCGAGAACTGTTCATTATAAAGGCGCGCATACAGACCACCAAGCTCCAGCAATTCCTGATGCGTCCCACGCTCGACGATTTCGCCCTTGTCCACAACCAGGATTACATCTGCCGCCAGGATGGTCGAGAGACGATGGGCAATTGCCAGCGTCGTGCGATCCTTCATCAGCGGCTCCAGCGCAGCCTGTATCAGGCGCTCAGAGTGCGTATCGAGCGAACTTGTGGCTTCGTCCAGGATCAGGATGCGCGGATTCTTGAGGATGACGCGTGCAATAGCAATCCTCTGCTTTTCACCACCCGAGAGCTTGTAGCCTCGTTCGCCAACAGTGGTGTCGTAGCCATCTTCCAGTTCCATGATGCGCTCATGAATGGCAGCTGCCTTCGCCGCCGCAATCATCTCCTCCTCGGTAGCATCGGCGCGTGCGTACAAGAGATTTTCGCGGATCGATGCATGGAACAGGTACGTTTCCTGCGTGACCATACCGATCAAATCGCTCAGCGATTCCAGCTTAATATCTTTCACGTTGTGTCCATCGATCTCGACGGCGCCTTCATCCACATCATAGAGGCGCGGTGTCAGATACGTAATCGTGGTCTTACCTGCACCACTCGGCCCTACGAGTGCCACGAGTTGCCCCGGTTGTATCTCAAACGAGACGTTGTTGAGCGTTGGACGTGACGCAGTTTCATTGCTAGTTTCAGTCGTTGCAACCGGCTCCGGCGAGACCGGACGTTTCCTCCTACCATTATTCTCTTGCCCGATCGAGCCACTCAGCACGGGAGGCGCATCGACTTTATAACTGAACGTGACGTTCTTGAAGGCCACTTGACCTTGCGCTTGATCAGGAGCAAGTGTAATTGCATTCGGTGAGTTCTGAATATCGATTGGCATATCCAGATACTCGAATATCCTGTCGAAAAGTGCCAGCGCGCCCTGTATATCTACCTGCACATTAAGCAACTGCCCGATAGGGAAGAAAATCCTGCTCTGCAGTGTGGTAAACGCCACGATTTTACCAATCGTCATCAAGGGATCCGCATGCTCGATGATCTGCAATCCTGCAATCAGATAGACGATGGCAGGCATTATCGAGAAAAAGATATTGATGAACATAAAGAACCAGCGCCCGATCATCTGCTGTCGTATCTCCAGATCGGTGAGCTTCTGATTTTCCTTCTCGAATGCTTGCTGAGCATACTTCTGGCGTCCAAAGGTCTTCAGTAAGAGGATGCCACTGACCGAGAGCGTTTCCTGCATCATTGCCGTCAAAGAGGCCATGCTCTGCTGCGTCTCTTTGCTTGTGATACGACGGACATTCCCCACCTTGTATGTGATCCACAAGAAGACCGGCAAGCAACCCAGCGAGATCAGCGTCAGCAATGGACTGATAACCAGCATAGCAATAATCGTGGATATGACAGTGGAAAAGTTCGACACTATGCTGGTGGCTGTATTCGTCACCACTCCCTGTACACCATTTACATCGTTGGAGAGGCGCGATTGAATCTCACCTGTGCGTGTTCCAGTGAAGAAACGCAAGGACATGCTCTGCAAATGCTGGTAGAGTCTGTTGCGGAAATCGCGCATCACGTTCTGCCCGATCACGTTATTGAGATAGGTCTGTCCAACTCCGATCATGCCCGTGACGATAGGAGTTACGATCATAATTGACACATAAATGATCAGTCGTGTGACATCTCCTTTATCAATAGCATCATCGAAGATGCGTGCGATCAAGAGCGGGTTCACCAGACCAAGCACAGTCGTAAGAAGAATAGCAATGAAGACCAGCACAACTTGAAATCTGTACGGTTTGAAGGCATCTAAGACCCGTCCGAGCGTACGGGCATCGGTCTTACGCCCGCGCTTTTTCTGCTCCTCCAGGTAGGTGGACATACCTCCCCCTCCCCCGTGATGCATTCTCATTCCCATGTAAAACTCCTGAAATTTTCATAATATGAAATTAGCGTAGCTTATAATAGAAAACAATTATCTACCTCTATCGCATCCCCTTGTCTGCATCGTCTATCAACAATGCAGAACATTCAATGGGACTCGTGCGAGCCTGAATCCCTCCAGGCTCGGCTCGACCTATCTCCTTTTAAGAAGATGGGCGATCTGACGAACTATCAGTATTGCCAGGAGTCTCATCTTCCGCGAGAATGCGGTACAACTGCCTCCGTGTATTCGCCATCAGTTCGCGAGCTGCGGCAATCTGGGCCACCGTCCCTTCGTGCAACACCTGATGCAGAGCCTTGCCGACCTGACCCAGGAGAACGTGTACCTCCATTCCTCTGTTATCCACCGTTTCAGTCACTGCCTTCCAGGCCGCGTTGAGTTCTTCGCGATGTGCCTCTACGTAGGCCCGCCCGGCATCGGTGAGGTGGAACACGCGTCTCCCTTCATTCTGCTCAGCACGGACGAGATCCTCATCCTCAAGCAATTGCAGAGCCGGATAAACCGATCCGGGGCTTGGTTGCCATATTCCCCCCGTGCGCTCGCTCACCTGCTGAATAATCTGGTACCCATGCGACGGCTGCTCCGACAACAGAAGCAATATCGCCGTGCGCACATCCCCACGCCCCACACGCGGCCCACCACCATCTCCTGGACCACGCTGCCTCCTCCGAGGATCAAATCTAGGATCGAACTCGCCACGTCCCTCTCCACGGCGACCATGCCCAAACTCG
>Ga0070741_10014694_pt1 | contig 13485 bp, 11 predicted proteins | sample Coa_R1_4_FD_66440 | JGI IMG/M metagenome (GOLD analysis project Ga0070741, IMG submission 66440) | Surface soil microbial communities from Centralia Pennsylvania, which are recovering from an underground coalmine fire - Coalmine... | ecosystem: Environmental > Terrestrial > Soil > Unclassified ... | reverse complement strand
CATGCGATCGGACGATCTCACCTCGCTGCTGGAGATCGCTCGATTCCTATAATCGCCGGGTGATCAAGATCCACCCCGACCTCGCCCCGCTTCCTTTCCGTCCCGAAGCGATCGCCTGGCTGCGCGACTGGGGCGTGCAAATCCAGGTCCGCGACCCGCGCTCGAAGAGCGGCGGCGGCTACTGGTGGCCCGAGAGGAAGCTGGTCGACCTGTTCACCGCCCAGGAGGAGGCGGCGATCCACGAGGTGGCACACGCCTGGTGGCACCCGCGGCGGCTCGAGGCGCGCAACGCCGCCGAGATGATCGTCGCGACGGTCAAGCTCTCCGAGGAGCCCGACCCGCGGTACGAGCGGGCCCGCACCATCGCCAATTACTACGTGTACGGCATCCCGAGCCAGAAGGACACCGGCTCGCCGACCGGCTGGTGGATGGGCCAGCTCGTCAACCAGGGCAACGACTGGGAGTGCTACGCCGGCCTGGCGAGCGCCGTGATGGGCGATCTCGCGCTCCTGCCGCCGTACGTGGCACGATTCTACGAGGAGCTCTTCGATGCGCCTGTACGGTGAGCTCCAGATCGCGGCGGCCGAGCTCGAAGCGGTCCCGAACCCAGCGCCGGAGCACGACTACCTGATCACGTGCGAGACGCCGGAGTTCACCTGCCTCTGCCCGCGGTCCGGCTTCCCGGACTTCGCGACGCTGCGGCTGCGCTACGTGCCAGACCAATCGATCGTCGAGCTCAAGTCGCTCAAGCTGTACGTCAACCGCTACCGTGACGAGCACGCCTACCACGAGGCGGTGATCAACCGGATCGCCGACGACCTCGTCGCCTGCGTCGACCCCCACTGGCTGGAGCTCGTCGGCGACTTCAACGTGCGCGGCAACGTCAAGACGGTGATCACGGTCGTCCGTCAGCAGCCGGACTACTGCCTGCCCGACTACCTTCGCGACCAGCTCTTTGCGACCGCGACCCGTCCGTCGTCGCCGACGCGGTAGGTCAGGTCGAGCCGCTCGCCGCGCCAGGCGAGGTTCCGGAGCTCGTAGCACGCGCCTGGCGTCAACAGCGCTGGCGGTAGGCGCGGCTCGATCCGCAGCTCGTCGGACTCGGGGTCGTCGACGACCCCGGCGACGTACCGCAGGAAGAGCAGCACGGTCGTCGCGCCCCAGCCGTAGCCCTCGGTGTGCCACTCGCCCGCGGGCGGCCAGTGCTCGTGGGAGACACCCGGTAGGGGGCGCCCAGGCTCGTGGCGGGGCGCATCCGTCGCCGACCAGACGCGTTCGAGCAGGCCGGCCGCCGCCTTGGCTGCCCAATCGACCTCGCCGGCCTCGCGCGCGCTCTCGAGGACGGTCAGCGCGACGGGTGGCCACTCGAGCGGCGAGTACTCGCCGTGGGGCGGGAGACTGCGAAAGTGCCCCTTGAGCGCGTGCACCTGTTCGGGGGTGGCGACGCGGCACAGCAGCGGCGCGAGCTGCATCGGGTCGCGCACCGAGGTCGGGCCGTCGGCGGTCCGGTCGTGGAACCAGCCGCGGTGCCAGAGCGCCCGGGTTCGGGCCGCGTAGGCGTCGGCGACGTTGCGCCAGCGGTTGTCGCCGGTCCAGCCAGCCAGGAGGCGCGCCGCCTGGGCGATGGAGGCGTCGAGGTCGACCGCTTCGATGCCCTCGATGCCCCCACCCCCACGTTCGGCGGCGCCGAACCGCGGGGAGGCATCCTGTCCGCTTTCCCACCCGCAGAGGTAGAAGGGCGTGCCCACGCCGTGCGTCCGGTTCGCCAGCCACCACGCGAGGTAGGCGGCCAGGTGTGGCGTCATCGCGTCGAGCCACGCGCGATCGCCGGTGCGCCGGTAGATGAGGCCGACGCACCAGAACGGCCAGCACCACGGCGGCGCTGTGCCGCAGGCCTGGCCGTCGACGGCGACCATGTTCACCGAGCCGTCCTCGCGCGTGCAGGGCACGTTCGGCGCGAGCGCGTCGCGAAGCGTGCCGAGGAGGACTTCCTTCGCCGTCGCCGCGTCGGCGTAGGAGAGCAGCAGCATGTCGAGGGCCGTCTCGGCGAGCACCACGCGCGGCACCTGGATCTGCATCCCGTCCCAGCGCGAGCCGTACACGCCGGCCGGGGGTCGGACGATCGTCCGGAGCGTCTCGAGGTCGTAGACGAAGCCGCGCCGCCAGTGCGCTGGCCAGTCGCCGGCCAGCCGCGGCGCGCCCTCCCAGAACCGCTCGTCGTCGGCGAGCCGCGCCGCCCGCAAGTCGTCGGCGCTGTGGAGCGCTCGCCTGGCGCGCTCGACCGCCGCGGCGCTCGACTCCCCGCGGGCGAGGACGACGGTCAGCCTGCCATCCGCGCCGACGACGTGTTCGTGGCGCACCCACTTCTCGAGCGGCTGCGAGCGGTCCGGCCAGGCTTCGTCGGACGGCGCCGTGTGGGCAGCGGCCGGCCGCTGCGAGGCGAGCAGCGCGAACGCCGTGCCTTCGGCGTAGACGGCAAGGTGCCCGGCACCCTCGGCGTCCTGTCGGGCGAGCAGGCCGAAGTCCCAGTCGCCCGAGACGCCGACCTGGCGCCGGTACCGCGCCACGGCCGCAACGCGAGTGCCGGGTGCCGCCTCGACGCGCGCGACCAGCGCGTCGTCGCCGAGAAAGAACTCGACCGTGGCCGCGCCCGCGCGGAAGCGGAAGAGGTTCTTGCTGTGGTGCTCGGCGTAGACCTCGTCGCCCGCGTCGACCTCGATCGCGAGCGACCCCTGGTAGATCCACCGGCGGCCGTAGACGCCCGGGTACGACGGGTAGTGCCAGGCGAACCCGAGCCCGTCGTCGAGCGTGCGGACGACGCCCGAGCAGCTCAGCCGCCAGGCATGGCGGGGGTTGTCCAGGTACCCGTGCGGGGTGTAGCGATCAGCCTCCAGAGCGCGCCCTCACGCTAGCGTCCGCCACGGGAAGGCGGACGAGCAGCTCCTTCCCCTGGGAGGGGGTGGCCGCGGACCGAGCCGGGGAGCCCCGCGGACCTCCCTACCCACCGGACCTCTTCGCGCCCACCAACACGACGTTGTGGCTGGGGGCGTAGTGGCTCTTGACCTCCAGTCTCTCGAGCAGCTGCCCACCCCGCGTGACGGTCCTCGTCACCACGGCGTCGAATCCGTCCCGCGCTTCCTCGACCTGGATCGCGCGCCCTGCCTCGAGCGTCGGGTCCTCCTGGCGCTGGTAGGTCGGGTCGGTCTTGACGAATGCCGACAGCACCGGCTGGCCGACGGTCACCTGCCAGTCTGGCCTGGTGCCCAGAAGCTGGAACGTCACCTTACTCCCGTCGGTCGTCGCGTGGACGAGCAGCGGGCCGCCGGTCGTGTTCTTGAACTGGAAGTCGAGCCCGCTGTCCTCGTCGACCGTCGTGTCGAGGCCCGTCAGGCCCCGCGGCGGCACGCCGTAGCGCGGGATCCAGTACGGGTGCTCGTGCCGCTCGACGATCGGCAGACCGGCCCAGAACGCCGCCTGGAAGAGCGTCGTCGCCACCTGGCAGATGCCGCCGGCGACCGATGGCACCGTCTGCACGCCGTCGTCGCCGGCGGCGATGCCGTAGGCCATCTGGTAGCCGTCCATGACGCGGGTGCGCCCGACGGCGCTATTGAACGAAAACGTCGCCCCGGCCGGCACCACGGCGCCGTCGACGCGCGAGGCGGCGAGCTCGACGTTGTGGCTCCGCTCCGGGATGCCGCCGCCGTAGACCGTCGACGCCTCGGCGACAAGGTCCGGGAAGGCCATCTGCGCCACGCTCGTGGCCATGACGGTCGGCGCGAGCGCCCTGGTGACCAACTCGACCCTCCGGCCAGGGGCGCTGCCAGCCGCCTTCAGGACCGCCAGGCTGGCTGCCTGGTCGAGCTCGATCCCGGCCTGCTCGGGCTGCGCGACCTGCGGCTTGCCGTTGACGAGCTTCACGCGCGCGTCGCGCGCGGGCCGGCCGACCTCGCGGGCGCGGTCGACCAGCCAGTTGCGCGGTCGCTCGGGGTGCAGCTCGAACGTCGGCTTGCCAGCCGAGTCCTTGCCGAAGACGACCCAGCTCGCCAGGTCGCCACGGCTGAGCGTCCACGATCGGTCGCCCGCGCGCACCTCGATTGGCCCGGCGACGAGCTGCTCGGCCGCGGCCTTCGCCGGGCGCGCGTCGTCGTCCGTGACGGCGGGGGTGACGGTCTCGACGGGTACCGCGAGCGCCGTGCCCATCGCGCGGAACACGGCCTGGACGCGGCGACGAAGCTCGGCCTGGTCGAGCCGCTGGCCCGACCTCGCCGGGATCAGGTCGATCGACGTGTCGGGGTTCACGCGGAGCTGCGCGTCCACCGCCGGGCGGTCGATCGAGGCGGCGAGCTGAGCCGCGACCGCGCCGAGCTTCGCCTCGTCGATCGAGAAGCTCGGCGCCACCGACATCGGCTGGGCCGGGCCGCTCCACTCGGCGAGGAACGCCTCGCGTTGGAGCGGCACGCCGACCGCCTCGATCTGCGCGAGCGTCGCGGCGAGCTCGGGCCGGTAGCCCAGGTCACCGGCCCGCAGCCTCACGCTCCCTCCGGGCGTGGCTAGCTGGATCGTCGCGTCGGCGTAGCTCCGCAGCCGGGACTCGACGACCTGGCTCACTTCGTCGCGCGGGAGGCCACCAACCGGCACGTCGGCGACCATGAGGTTTGGCCGGACCACGTCGGCCGGCCTGGCGGCGACGTGCCAGAACGTCACCGCGGCCAGCGCGCCGATCGCGGTCACGCACCCCGCGGCGAGGGCGGCGAAGGCGAGCGGCGCGGCCGGTCGCGGGACGATCGACATCGGGCCTCCCACTCTAGCACCATCCCGGCGATCCCTTCCTCGGGGAACGCCCTCATAATGGGCTTCGGCCATCCGGTCCCAGAACGGCGCGAAGCGCGCAAGGAGCAGGCATGGAGAGCGCGGCCGAGATCAAGCGACGCGTTCGGGAGCAGTTTGGGGCGGCGGGCGACGCCTACGTCCGGAGCGCCGGGCACGCGTCCGGGGACGACCTGGAGGCGTTAGTCGCGGTCGCGCGGCGTGAACCCATCGATCGGGCGCTGGACGTCGCGACGGGCGGCGGACACACCGCGCTGGCGGTCGCCGCGCACGCCCGCTCGGTCGTCGCCTCCGACCTCACCGAGAAGATGCTCGTCGAGGCTGCCCGCCACGTGACGCAGCGCGGCGTGGCGAACGTGGCACCGTTGCTGACCGACGCCGAGGCGATCGCGGCGCGGGACGGCGCGTTCGACCTCGTCACGTGCCGGATCGCCCCGCACCATTTCGCCGACTGCGCGCTCTTCGTCCGCGAGGTTGCGCGCGTGCTCCGTCCAGGCGGCCGGGCGATCGTGATCGACTCGGTCTCGCCCGACGAGCCCCACGTCGACCAACTGCTGGACAGCGTCGAGCGCTGGCGCGACCCGACCCACGTCCGCTCCTACACCCGCGGCGAGTGGGTACGCTTCTTCGAGGAGGCGGGGCTGCGAGTGGAGCAGACGTCGGTCTACCTCAAGACGCACGAGCTCGTGGATTGGATCGCCCGGAGCCGCGCCACGCCCGAGAACGCGGAGAAGGTCTACTCCGCGCTGCGAAGCGCGCCCGCCGACGCGCGCGAGCGGCTCGCGGTCGAGTACGACGAGAAGGGCGAGCCGATCTCGTTCGCCGACGAGAAGCTTCTGATCGTGGGAAGGAAGCCGTCGGGCGCTACCAGTTGATCTTCCCCTCGAGCGTTCGCTCGGCTTCTTCCAGCTCCTTCGTCCAGACGCCGGTCGATAGGTACTTCCACCCACCGTCCGGGAGCAGGCCGACCACGTCGCCGCTTTCGAGCTGAGCCGCGACGCGCTGGCACCCGTAGAGCACCGCGCCGGACGAGATGCCGGCGAAGATGCCTTCCTCGCGGCTCAGCGCCTGTAGGCCCCGGATCGAGTCGACCGACGAGACGAGCAGCTTGCCGTCGAGCACCGACTGGTCGAGCACCGGCGGGATGAAGCCATCCGCCAGCGAGCGCAGGCCCTGCACGAGGTCGCCTTGCTCGGGCTCGACCGCGACCACGCGCACCTTGGGGTTGTGTTCTTTGAGGCGGCGGCCGGTGCCGGTTAGCGTACCGCCCGTGCCGAGGCCGGCGACGAAGGCGCTCACCTCGGGTAGGTCGCGCACGATCTCGGCGCCCGTCCCGTGGTAGTGCGCCGCCGGGTTTGCCGGGTTCCCGTACTGGTAGGGCATGTAGTACTGGGGGTCCTGGGCCATCTGCTCGGCGACGCGGATCGCGCCGTTGGAGCCCTGCTCGCCGGGTGAGTCGACGATCTCGGCGCCGAACACCTCCAGGAGCTGGCGCCGCTCGGGGCTGACGTTCGTCGGCATCACGACCTTGACGCGGTAGCCCTTGTAGCGGCCGATCATTGCCAGGCCGATGCCCGTGTTCCCGCTCGTCGGCTCGAGGATCGTCTTGGCCTTGGTTAGCTTGCCGCTGCGTTCGCCGTCCTCGATCAAATAGAGCGCCACGCGGTCCTTCACCGAGCCAGTCGGGTTCTGGCCTTCGAGCTTGGCCCAGATGCGGACCCGCGGGTTGGGCGACAGCCGCTTCAGCTCGACCAGCGGCGTGTTGCCGATCAGGTCGAGGATCGAGCCGTGGCGCACCGGGCGCGCTGGCCGCTAGCCGCCGGCGACGGCTGGCAGGATCGCGACGACGTCGCCGTCCGACACCTTGGTGTCGAGCTGCTGGAGGAAGCGGACGTCCTCGCCGTTTCGGTACAGGTTGATGAACCGGTGTAGCTGGCCCGACGGGTCGGTGATCTCGCTCTTGAAGCCGGGGTGGACCTTGTCGACGGCGTCCAGGACCTGGCCGACGGTGCCACCCTCGACTTTGACCGAGTTGCTGCCGCCCGTGTGCTTGCGGAGGACCGGTGGGATGCGGACTTCGATAGTCATGGAAACGCCGGGGATTATACACGCGCCCCTAACGCCGGCGGCTCTTGTTCGCTTACGGCCCGCTCCGTAGAGTGCCGGCCGCCGTGGTGTGCCGATTTCCACTCCGGCGGCTGGGTGTCGTCGTGGCCGGCCTGTTGTTCTTCACCGCGATGGGGATAGAGCCAGCCGGCGACGCCACGGCCGCGTCGACGCCGATCGTGACACCGGGGACGCCGGTCCGCGCCGCGCAGGTGGGCGTCCCGACGCCTACTCCAACGGTCGGCGTCCCGACGCGCGCGCCGGCCGCGACGGCGACGCCGACCCGGACGCCAGGTCCAGTTCGCTCACCGGCCGTCGTCGGCGCCGCCTCGGCGATGCCGGCTTCCACGTCGCCGACTTTGACGCCGCCACCCACGCGCACGCCTACCTCCACGCCGACGCCCACGGCGTCGCCGACGTCCACCGCCGTGCCGCCCACGTCGACCCCCACCGTCGTCGTGCTGCCGACGCTCGGGCGCGCGACCGGCGCGGTGCGCGGTTGGATGGAGGGTTCGCTCATCTCGCTCGACGTCCCGATCCGGAGCCAGTTCGACGGCAGCGAGTACCAGGCCGCCAACTGCGGCCCAACCGCGCTGGCGATGGTACTGGAGGGGTTCGGCGTGGCCGTCCCCACGCCGCAGCTCCGCAACCTCGCCAACCGTCTCCAGGGCACGTACGACCGCGACGCCGGCATCGCGCTCCAGTACCTCGGCGACATCGCGGCCCTCGCCGGCTTGCGGCCGATCGGGCTGCGCGACGGCGGCCAGTTTCACCGCTGGACCGTCGACGAGGTGCGGGACGAGGTGCGCCACGGCCACCCCGTCATCACGCTCGTGCGCATGCGCGAGCTGCCCGACTACGCCGGCAGCCGCTCCGACACCGACCATTACGTCGTGGTCGTCGGCCTCGACGGCCAGGCGCTGCTCGTCAACGACCCCGCCCGGCCTGGCGACGCCGGCTTCCACCGGCCGCTGACGCCCGACCAGCTCGAGCGCGCCTGGGCGGCCAGCTCGATTCCGCGTCAGGCGCTCGCCCTCGCGGCGCCCGCCGGCGTCGCCGAGGTGAGCTTTCCGGTGCCCGGTGCCGGCGCCGGGCCGGGCGCGGCGGTTCAGACGCCCGGCGATGGTCCCACTGCGCAAGAGCCTCCCAGTCCGTCGATGACGCTGCCGCGCGAATCCGCCGCGCCGGCCCAGGTCGGGCAGCCGCAGATCGTCGTCGTGGTCACGCCGGTCATCTACGTGAACGTCAACCTTCCCCCCAACGCGTTCCCGCAGCAGCCTGCCAGTGCCTCGCCCTCCCCGGTGCCGACGCGCGACCGGTGGGCGCGGCCGGACGCACCCGCGCAGTCGGCGGCGGCCGGAGTAGAATCGCCGCCGCCGATGCCGATCGCCCAACCGCTCGCCGGCGAGCCGACACCAGCGCGCTGGACGCGCCCGCCGGCCGCGCCTGGTGGGCCGCCGACGATCGTGCTGGGGGCCAGCGGCAGGGGCCCGTCCGAGGGCGAGCTGCGCTGGGTCGCGCGCGTCGCGCTGCTCGGGTTGGGCGCGCTCGCGTTGCGGTGGGCGCTTCGTTGACCAACGCGCGGCGGCTCGTCGCGGTCTGGGGGGCGCTTGCGCTCTGGCTGATCGTGGGTGGCCGCGTCGCGGCGGACGGACCGGAGGTGCGCTTCGGCGCCGTCGACGCCTACATGGACGGCGCGCGGGCCGACGAGCTCGGCGTCCGATGGTCGCGCCTCATGTTCCCCTGGCAGCGCGTTCAGCGCGTCGGGCCGAACGAGTGGTGGCCGGCGATCGCCGACGACATCATCAACGACGAGATAAAGCGAGGCCGCAAGCTGGTCGGCGTGCTGGTGAACACGCCCGACTGGGCGTCGAGCGGCGTCGGACGGACGTACACCAGCCCGCCGAAGAACCTGAACCTGCCTATCGACAGCAACGAGAACTACTGGGCGGCGTACGTGCGGCGGTCCGCCGCTGCCTACCGCGGCCGGGTCGACACCTGGGTTGTCTGGAACGAGCCGGACGTCTGGGACCCGGCACACCCCGGGTACACATGGGCTGGGTCGGTCGAGGACTTCTACCAGCTCCAGAAGGTCGCGTACCTGGCCGCCCACAAAGGCAACCCGGACGCGAAGGTGCTGCTGCCCGGTCTCACCTACTTCTGGGATAAGCGTGGCGACAAGCCGCAGTACCTCCAACGGCTGCTCGACGTCGCCGCGAAGGACCCCGAGGCGCCAGCCAACGGTTGGTTCTTCGACGCCGCCGTACTCCAGCTCTACAACGACCCACAGCTCCTGTACGACGTGCCGCTCGAGTACCGGAAGATCATGCACGACCACGGGGTGGACAAGCCGATCTGGATCAACGAGACGAACGTCGCGCCCTGGGACGACTTCGAGCGACCGCTGACGCGCGCGCACTTCCGGGCGAACGCCGACGAACAAGCCAGCTACTTGATCCAGGCGTACGCGCTGGCCCTCGCCGCCGGCGCCGAGCGGATCGAGGTCTACAAGCTGCGCGACGACGCCGAGTGGCAGTTCGGCTGGGAGAGCTACGGCGTCGTGAGGGCCGATCGAACCGTCCGTCCGGGCGGACGGGCGCTGCAAATGATCCACGGTCTGTTCAACGCCGTCCACGGCGGCGCCGCGCACGTGGTGAACGGCGTCGCCGTCGTCACGCTCGCGCGCCCCGATGGTCGGGCGACCGTGCTCTGGGCGAAATCGCCGCGACCGGCGACGGCGAAGCTGACCGCGATCGCACCGAGCGCGACCGTGTACTACCGCGATGGCACCAGTCGCCAGGTCGACGCCGTGGGGGGGCAGTACCAGCTCGACCTACCGGGCGCGACGCACAACACGGTCGAGGGGAAGCCGAACGAGTACCAGATCGGCGGTGCACCCGTCGTCGTCGTCGAGAAGGGCGGGGCGGTCGATGCGCAAGTCGACGTGGCGCTCGGCGACGCGCCAACGCCCGTCGACGGTCTCGGCGTGCTCGCGCGGCTCTTCGACGCGCTGCACTTCAGCGCCCCGGCGTTCGCGCCGAACGGGCGCTGAATACGCTGCGTAGTACCATCCCCTTGTAGCGCCCGCCCAGGGCGCCAAGGGGGCCCTTGGGGGGCTTGTCGCTGGAGACCGGCTTCCAGCTCCTCTTCGTCGTCGGTCTCATCCTGCTCAACGGCTTCTTCGTGGCCGCGGAGTACTCGATCGTCACGGTCCGGCGGACGCGCATCGAGCAGCTCGTGGCCGAGGGCGACGCGCGGGCCGAGGCCGTGGCGAACGCCACTCGCAACCTCGACCGCATCGTCGCGACCGTCCAGCTCGGCGTCACCGGCTGCTCGCTCGGCGTTGGCTGGGTCGGCGAGCCCGCGCTCGCGCACCTCGTCGAGCCGGTCTTCGCGTTCCTCCCGGCCGACGCCGCCTACGTGAGCAGCAACGCGGCGGCGACGATCGTCGGCTTCATCGCGATCACGTTCGTCCACATGATCGTCGGCGAGCAGGTGCCCAAGATCGCGACGCTCCAGAACGCCGAGCCCGTCGCGCTGAACATCGCGCGGCCGATCCTGCTGGTCGCGGCCGTGCTCCGGCCGGTCATCCGGCTCGTGAACGCGATCACCGGTGCTGTCCTGCGGGTCGTCGGCGTCGAGCCGACCGCCCGGCACACGCTCGTGCACACGGTCGAGGAGCTGCGGATGTTGGTCGAGCAGAGCGGCCAGGCCGGGTTCCTCGAGGACGAGGAGAACGAGATCGCCCAGCGGGCGTTCGGTCTGGCCGACCTGTCGACGCGCGACGTGATGGTCCCGCGGACCGAGGTCTCGCTCATACCGGCGAACGTCGGGCTGGACGAGCTGCTGGAGCGGGCGACGCAGGACGGGCACAGCCGCTTCCCGGTCTACCAGGGCACGCCGGACAACGTGATCGGCGTCGTCCACGTGAAGGACCTGCTGAAGTTCCTGCGCCAGGAACCGCGCCCGCCCTTCAGCGTGCGCGCCGTCATGCGGGAGCCGCTCTTCGTCCCGGAGACGCTGCCGGCGCACCGGCTCCTCGCGATGATGCGCGCCCGGCACAGGCACATCGCCGTGGTCGTCGACGAGTACGGCGGAACGGCCGGTATCGTGACGTTCGAGGACGTGGTCGAGCGGCTCGTCGGCGCGGTCCAGGACGAATTCGAGCAGGTCGAGGTGCGCATCCAGCCGCAGGGCGACGGCAGCTACCTCGTGAACGGGCTGGTCAACCTCTCGGAGCTGGCCGAAGCGACCGGAATCGAGGTCGAGTCGGAGGACTACTCGACGATCGGTGGGTACGTATTCGGCCTGCTTGGACGGCGGCCAGAGGTCGGCGACGAGGTGCGAGAGAAGGGCCGCTTCGAGGCGCGTGTCGAGGCGCTGGACGGGCTGCGGATCGCGCTGGTGAAGATAAGGCCGCTGGTGGACGAGCAGCGCGCCGAGGAGACAGCCGCCGGCTAGCGCGTGGCCACCAGCTCCGCGCCCTCGTCGGCTGGCGACTCCGTGCGGACGGTCGAGCGGTCGTGGTAAAGGCGGATGAGCGTCTCGGCCAGCTTCTGTGGATCGTGGAAGTGCGGGTGGCCGACGTCGACGACGTCGGCTGGCCATAGCTGGTACCTCGTATCGGCGAGCGCACCGTTGACGCGCACGAGCGTGGAGTCGGGCCCGACGTCGCCCTCGACCTCGGCGTTGTTGTTGACGACGACGTACTGGAACAGGTTTGGGCCGGCGTGGCGCTCGATCGTCTGCACGTGGTCCTGGACGACGTAGTTGTCGGTCTCACCGCGCTGGGTCGCGACGTTGCAGACGTACACCTTGATCGCGTTGGCGGCTCGCACGGCTCGGGCGATGTCCTCGACCAGGAGGTTGGGCAGGATCGAGGTATAGAGCGAGCCCGGGCCGATAACGATCATGTCGGCCTCGAGGATCGCCTTGATCGCCTCGGGGTAGGCCGGCGGGTCCTTGGGGTTGAGGAAGATCCGGCGGATCGGCTTGCCGCGCTCGGGCAAGCGCGACTCGCCGAAGACCGTTTCGCCGTCGGCGTACTCGGCGCCGAGCTGGATGTCGGCGAGCGTGGACGGCAAGATCTGGCCGCGGACGGCGAGGACCCGGCTCGATTCGCGCAAGGCGTGCTCGACGTCGCCAGTGATCGCCTGCATGGCGACGAGGAACAGGTTGCCGAACGAGTGGCCTTCCAGCCCCTCGCCCTTGTCGAAGCGGTACTGGAAGAGCTCGGTCATCAGCGGCTCGGCCTCGGCCAGCGCGACCAGGCACATCCTGATGTCGCCGGGCGGCAGCACCCCCATCTCGCGGCGCAGGCGGCCCGACGAGCCGCCGTCGTCCGCGACGGTGACGATGGCGGTGAGGTTGCCGGTGTGCTGCTTGAGCCCGCGCAGCAGTGTCGAGAGGCCGTGCCCGCCCCCGATCGCGACGATGCGCGGACCGCGCGCGAGGTACCTGTGCTGGTAGATCACGTCGACCAGGTCCCCGCGGCCGTGGTCCATGAACGGGGCGAGGAGTGAGCGGCTGAGCTGGAGGAGCGCGAACACGGCCGAGCCGACGCCGATCAGCACGAAGAGCGCGCCGCGGACGACTCGCGGCACGAACTGCAGCGTCAGGTAGTAGACCTGCTCCGGGAACGGCTGCTGGCGGTAGATGTTCGTCAGGACGTAGGCGATGCCGAGGCTGATGAAGGTGACCGAAAACACGAGCAGCACGAGCCATCGCTTGACGTGCATGCCTGGATAAAGCCACTTGACGAGCGAGCTCACGGGCGAGCCCACCGCGCCCACGCGGCTGTAGCGTCACGCATTCAGGTAGAAGCCCTCGCCGGCGACGCCCGCCGAAACGCGCGCGGCCGCCCCCATTATACGGCCTGGGCTTCCGGACAGGCGTTCGAGGCCCGTTAGCTCCTGACCACGACGTTGAGGGCCCAGCCCACGATCGACACGAGGATCGCCGCCACGATCGCGCCCAGGAAGCCCCCGACGACGACGCCCGCGCCGAACAGCGCGGCCGTGTTCGCGGCGAGCAGGAAGATGAGCGCGTTGATGACCAGGGTGAAGAGCCCGAGCGTCAGGATCTGGATCGGGCACGTCAGGAGCAGCACGATCGGCCGGACCACCGCGTTGAGCAGCGCCAGGACCGCCGCGAACACGACTCCGGCGCCGATGCCTTCGATCCGGAACAGGCCCGAGGGGGCCAGGATCGCCGAGGCGACGAAGACGGCGATGAAGGTGATCAGCCAGCGGAGGAGGAAACCCATCAGCCGACCGAGACCGTCGGCACCTCGTGGGCCTGCACCCCCAGGTCTTCGACCTCGCGCTTGAGGCGGCTGGTCCAGCGCACGCGCAGCTCGGCGTGATCGAGCTCGACCCACCCGGCTGGCGTCTTCACTCGAATGGAGACGACATCGTTCCCGCCCTGGTTGCGGTCGACCAGGTCGAGGACGCCGAACAGCCGTGCCATGTCGGCCTGGTCGTCGCCAGTCTGTTGCAGCTTGATGCAGACCCGCTTCGGCGGCCCGACCGGTGGGTCAGGCGCCGGCGGCTC
>Ga0070741_10014693_pt1 | contig 13486 bp, 15 predicted proteins | sample Coa_R1_4_FD_66440 | JGI IMG/M metagenome (GOLD analysis project Ga0070741, IMG submission 66440) | Surface soil microbial communities from Centralia Pennsylvania, which are recovering from an underground coalmine fire - Coalmine... | ecosystem: Environmental > Terrestrial > Soil > Unclassified ... | reverse complement strand
ATATACCTGAAGATTACATCCCTCTTTCGGCTGCTCTTCAGAAGAGGACCGTCTGCGTACAATCGCCCGCGGTGGACGAGAGCACGATCGTCGTTCTGGAGGGAGACGAGACCGGGCAGGAGCTCCTGGAGGAGGCGCTGCGCGTGCTCGCTGCCGACGTCACGGGCTTGCCGCTCGAGTTTCCGCGCTTCGACCTCTCGCTGGAGAACCGGCGCGCGACCGGGAACCAGGTCGTCTACGAGGCCGGTGCTGCTGTCCGCGAGCACGGGCTCGGCCTGAAGGCGGCGACCGTCACGCCCGAGCAGCCGGGCGACGTCGGCAGCCCGAACCGGATCCTCCGGGAGGAGATCGGCGGACGCGTCATCGTCCGGACAGGCAGGCGCATCCCCGGAATCGCACCGCTCGGCGGCGTCCACGCGCCCATCTCCGTGATTCGAATGGCAGTGGGCGACGCGTACGGGGCGAAGGAATGGCGCGAGGGCGAAGGCGAGGACGAGGCGGCGTTCCGGACCGAGCGGATCGAGCGGCGGATCTGCCGCTCGGTCGCCGAGTTCGCCTTCCGGCTCGCCGAGCGGACCGGCGGCAGCGTCTTCGGCGGCCCGAAGTACACGGTCAGCCCGGTCTACGAGGGGATGCTGAAGGAGGAGATGGACGCAGCATCGGCACGCCACCCGGACGTCAAGTACCAGCCGCAACTGATCGACGCGACTTTCGCGCTCCTGCTCTCGTCGAGCGGCGACCCGCTCGTGATCCCCGCGCTCAACCGCGACGGCGACATCCTCTCCGATCTCGTGCTGCCCCTGTTCGGGTCGATCGCCGGCTCGGAGTCGCTGATCGTCGCGTTCGGCGAGGACTACGTCCCGACGGTCGTGCTCGCCGAAGCCGCCCACGGAACCGCCCCGGCGCTCCAGGGCAAGAACGTGGCAAACCCGATGGCGATGATCCTCGCCGGGTCCGCCCTCCTCGGTTATCTCCCGAGCGGCGAGCAGGCGTCGCGCGCGATCCGGGAGTCGTGCCTCGAAGCCGTCGCCGAAGGCACACGGACGGCAGACCTCGGCGGGCACGCCGGCACCACGGACTTCACGGACGAGGTCATCCGCCGCACGCGTCAGAAGCTCGAGATCTGGTCCGCGCTCTAGGAGGCGGCGCGTTCGAGCTCGACGTTCCGGTCGATCAGCAATCCGTCTCGCCACGCTTCGACGAAGACGGCGACCATCTCCGGGTCGAACTGATGGCCCGCGCAGCGCTCGAGCTCGATGATCGCGGCTGATTCGGGTAACGCCCGCCGATAGGCGCGATCCGTGGTCATCGCGTCGAACGCGTCGACGATCGCGAGCACCCGCGCTTCGGCGGGGATCGCCTCGCCCTCGACGCCGACGGGGTAGCCGCTGCCGTCCCACCGCTCGTGGTGGTAGAGGACGGCCGGGACGACGAGCTGCATGGACCGGTGACGGGAGACCATGCGCGCGCCCTCCTCGGGATGGCGCCGCATCTCCCCGAGCTCGTCGTCGTCGAGCGGCCCCGGTTTGCGCAGGATCCGCTCGGGGATCGCCAGCTTGCCGATGTCGTGCAGCGCAGCGCCCATCCGCAGAGTCTCGACGTCCTCCTCGTCCCAGCCGAGCCGGGCCGCGATCACCTCGGCCATGACGGCGACGCGATGAGCATGCCCCGACGAGTGCGGGTCGCGCGACTCGATCGCGCGTGACAGAGCGAGCAAGGTCGACACCGACCGGTACTTCGCCGCAGCCGGGTTGCGCTCCTTCCCCTACCGGCCGTCCGCCGCGCTTGCATAGAGTCTCCCGCGGCATGCGGATCGGCGTTCCGAAAGAGACCGCGCCCGGGGAACGACGGGTCGCGCTCGTGCCAGACGTGGTGTCGCGCCTGACCGGCTCCGGCTTCGACGTGCTGGTCGAGAAGGGCGCGGGCGCCGAGGCCGCGTACCCCGACGCCGCGTATGCGGAGGCCGGAGCGAGCCTGGTCGACAGCGTCTTCGGCCAGGCGGAAGGAATCGTGAAGGTGCAGAAGCCGACGGCCGACGAGGTCGCGAAGCTGCGCCAGGGCGACCTGCTGATCTCGTACCTGGACCCCCTCACGGACAAGGAGGGCATCGACCGCCTTGCCGCCGCAGGCGTCGTCGCGTTCGCGATGGAATCGATCCCGCGCATCACGCGCGCGCAGCCGATGGACGCGCTGTCCTCGCAGGCCACGGTCTCCGGGTACAAGGGCGCGCTGCTGGGCGCCGAGCGGCTGCCGAAGTTCTTCCCGATGCTGACGACGGCGGCCGGCACCGTCCCGCCCGCGAAGGTGCTCGTGCTCGGGGCCGGCGTCGCCGGCCTGCAGGCGATCGCGACCGCACGGCGCCTCGGCGCAGTCGTCTCGGGCTTCGACGTGCGGCCGGTCGTGAAGGAGCAGGTCGAGTCGCTCGGCGCGACCTTCCTCGACCTCGGCATCCGCGGCGAGGAGACCGCGGGCGGCTATGCGACCGAGCTGACGCCCGAGCAACAGGCGCAGCAACAGGCCGAGCTCGAGAAGCGGCTCCCCGACTACGACGTGGTGATCACGACCGCAGCGATTCCCGGCCGTCCTGCGCCGAAGCTGATCCCGGCCACGGCGGTGCGCGCCATGCGGCCCGGCTCCGTGATCGTCGACCTCGCCGCCGAGACCGGCGGGAACTGCGAGCTGACGAGACCAGGCGAGGAGGTCGACGAAGGCGGCGTGTCCGTCGTCGGCTTCACGAACCTGCCGAGCACGATGCCGACGCACGCGAGCCAGCTCTACGCGCGCAACGTCGCCGCGCTGCTGACCCACCTGGCCCCCGAGGGCGAGCTCAAGCTCGACTTCGACGACGAGATCACCGCAGGCGCCTGCGTGACGAGAAAGGAGACCGCTTGAACACCAGCTTCCTGATCGAGCTGACCGTCCTGATCCTGGCGGCCTTCCTGGGCGTCGAGGTGATCTCGAAAGTACCGACGCTCCTGCACACGCCGCTGATGTCGGGGACGAACGCGATCCACGGCATCGTCCTCGTCGGCGCGATCGTGGTGGCCGGGATTCCGGGCCAGCCGCTCTGGCTGCACATCGTCACGCTCGCGGCCGTCGCGCTCGGCACCGGCAACGTCGTCGGCGGCTTCGTCGTCACCGACCGGATGCTGGAGATGTTCAAGCGGCGGAAGCCGACCCCTGCGGAAGAGGCAGAGCAGCAGAAGTGATCGTCGCGAGCGTCAGCCGCAGCGACTGGATCGAGCTCGCGTACATCGTCGCGATCGTCTGCTTCATCCTCGCGTTGCGCTTCCTCTCCAACCCGGCGCACGCGCGGAAGGGCAACTGGATCGGCGCGTTCGGCATGGCCGTCGCGATCGTCGCCACGTTCTTCATCGCCGGCCTGAAGAACATCCCCGCGATCATCATCGTGATGGCGATCGCGGCCCCCGTGGGGGCCTATGCGGCGCGCGCCGTGAAGATGACCGCGATGCCGCAGATGGTGGCGCTGTTCAACGGCGTCGGCGGCGGCGCGGCCGCCCTGATCTCGCTCGCGGACTTCCACGAGCGCGCGCCGGCGCCCGACCGGCTCGCGCTTTCGACGTCGGTCGCCGTGGTGCTCTCCGCGCTGATCGGCTCGATCTCGTTCATGGGCAGCATGGTCGCGTTCGCGAAGCTGCAGGAGCTGATCGGCGGGCGGCCGATCCAGTATCCGGGCCAGCAGTACGCGAACCTGACGCTGATGGGCGCGATCGTCGGCCTCTCGATCGCCATCATCGCGGGCTACGAGCACCAGTGGGTGCTCGGCGTGATCATCATCGGCTCGCTCGCGTTCGGCGCGCTGTTCGTGCTGCCGATCGGCGGCGCGGACATGCCGGTCGTGATCGCGCTCCTGAACGCGTTCACGGGCGTCGCGACGGCGCTCACCGGCTTCGTGCTCCACCAGAACGTGCTGATCGTGAGCGGGATGCTCGTCGGCGCGTCGGGGACGCTGCTGACGCTGATGATGGCCCGGGCGATGGGCCGCTCCGTCGCGAACGTCCTCTTCGGAGCGTTCGGCACGCTGCAGGTGACCGCGGCGCAGGTCGAGGCGGCGGGCGGCGCAGTGCGGCCGACGACGCCCGAGGACGTGGCGGTCATGCTCGCCTACGGCCAGCGTGTGGTGATCGTGCCGGGCTACGGCCTCGCGGTGGCGCAGGCGCAGCACGCGGTGCGGGAGTTGGCGACCGAGCTCGAGAAGAAGGGCGTCGACGTCAAGTACGCGATCCACCCCGTCGCCGGCCGCATGCCCGGTCACATGAACGTGCTGCTCGCGGAGGCGAACGTGCCGTACGACCAGCTCAAGGAAATGGAGGAGATCAACCCGGCGTTCGACCAGACCGACGTCGCGCTCGTGATCGGCGCCAACGACGTCACCAACCCGGCCGCGCGGAACGACCCGGGCAGCCCGATCTACGGCATGCCGATCCTGAACGTCGACCACGCGCAGAACGTCGTCGTGCTGAAGCGGTCGATGAACCCCGGATTCGCGGGGATCGACAACCCGCTGTTCGTCGACCCGAAGACGGTGATGCTGTTCGGCGACGCGAAGTCGTCGGTCGAGAAGCTCGTCTCTGCCGTGAAGCAAGTTTGAGCGTCCCTCTCTTTCGGGCCTCCGACGTCTACGAGGCGGTGTCGCCCGAGCGGGCGCTCGAGGCCGTGCGCGACGCGTTCATCGCGTACGCGCGCGACGAGTGGTCGATGCCGCCGAAGGTCTACGTGCCCGCCTATCCGGCCGGGGACTTTCGCGCCATGCCGGCGCACGGCGGCGGATTCGCGCTCCTGAAGTGGATCAGCTCGTTTCCGGGCAATCCGTCCCGCGGGATGCCGACCGTTCTCGGAACCGTGCTGCTCTCGGACGCCTCCTGCGGCAAACTGCTCGCGATCCTCGACGCAGCTTCGCTGACGGCGCTGCGGACGGGCGCGGCGGCAGTGCTAGCCGCGGAGACGCTCGGGCGGCCGGACGCGTCCTCGGTTGCGGTCGTGGGCGCCGGCGTCAACGGCAAGGCCGTCGCCCGGACATTCGTCGCGCGCGGCCGGCGGGTTGCAATCGCCGACCTCGACCGGGCGCGGGCCGAGGCGGCCGCCGAGGAGCTTGGCGCGGACGTCGCCGAGTCGCAGGACGAGGCGCTGGCGGCGGACATCGTCGCCACGGTCACTCCGGGCAAGAACGTGCTCTTCCGCGAGGGCTCGCTACACGAGGGCCAGCACGTGAGCCTGATGGGGGCCGACGGGCCCGACAAGTGCGAGATCGCGGCGTCCGAGCTGGCGAGGGTCAGCGCGTTTTGCGACGACTGGGGCCAGGCGAGCCACGCCGGCGACCTCGCGCACGCGGTCGAGGCGGGCTTGCTCGCGCGCGAGGACGTGACCGAGATCGGCGCCGTACTCACCGGGGACTCGCCAGGGCGACGCTCGCCGTCCGAGGCGACGGCCTTCGACTCGACCGGGCTCGCGATTCAGGACCTGGCGATCGCGCTCGCCGCGTACGAGGTTGCGCATGAGCTCGAGCTCCCGCAGATAGACCTGTAAATCGCCGCATTCGGATGTTTCACCTGCCCGGCGGGGTGGAAAATTCCCGCGCGAGGTGGCGACGGAGGGTCGGTACCCATCCAAGTCCAGGCTGTCTCAACAGCGCGAGCCGGCCCTCCGGACGCCCCTGGCTACTGGCCCCAGGGCAGGCCGGTGAAGTCCGGCTTCCGGGGCTCCCACTTCGGGAGCGCCGCGTAGGCCTCTGCCGGGGTCACCGTCTCGGTCTCGACGCCGGCTCCGCGCTCGAGCGCGAGCTCCGAGCGCGGATAGACGACCTCCAGCTCGCGGCTCCTCGAGCCGGTCATGAAGATCACGCACCGCCCGTCCCCGGAACCGACGAACGCGTGCTCCGTCCACGGCGGGCAGTGCACGAAATCCCACGCGCGGAGCGGCCGCTCCTCGCCCTCGATCAGGAGCAGGCACTCGCCGGCGAGGACGAGGAAGTCCTCCTGACGCGACTCGCCGTGGTAGCGCGCGGCCGCCTGGCCCGGCTCGAGCACGCCGATCGTGTACCCGAGCTCCGGGAACGAGACCGCGCCGCCCTCGAAGATGCAGCAGGCGCCGAGCGCCTCGTTCGTGACCCACGACGAGTCCCGGACGTTGACGACGAACCAGCCCCCGGTGGCCGGCGCGAGCCCTCCGCCGGTGTCCTCGAGCCGCGCCTCCGGGCTCATCCGAGCAGCCGTGCGGGATCGAACAGGTCCAGATCCGGCGCGTCGCGGCCGAGAATCGCGTTCCCCACGAGCTCTCCGCACATGAATCCGAGCACCATGCCGTGCCCGGAGTACCCGCCGGAGACCCACAGCCGCTCCTCTCCCGGAACACGCCCGACGACCGGCATGAAGTCGGGCACGAAGCCGAACAGTCCCGCCCACCGGTGCGTCGTCACGACCGGCCAGCCGACGAGATCGCACACGAGTTGCTCGAGCGACGCCTGGATCGCAGCCGTCGTCTCCTCGCTGGTCGTGAACTCGTCGTCCAGCGCCGTGTCCCGGAAGCCCCCGGCCAGGATGCGCCCATCCTCACGCTGCTGCCAGTAGTCGAAGCCGTGGCGGCTGTAGTGCGGGCAGTCGAAGAGGCGCTCCGGCAGCGGCTCGGTCGCGATCATCTGGCCTCGGGTCGGGATGATCAGGCCCTCGAGCGCGCCGAGCAGGCCGCTCGGGTAGCCGTCGGTTGCGACGACGACCTGCTCCGCCTGGAGCTCGTCCAGCGAATCGACGCGCGTCTCCTCGCGGAGGTCGGCGCCCGCCTCCGCCGCGTGGGCTGCGAGGCGCCTCACCCAGCGCGCCGGCTGCACTGCCCCGTCGGGCGGGTGGAACATCGCGGCCGCGAACAGCGGCTTGACCGGATCGTCGAGCTCGGGCCGCCATTCGACCGCAAACCCGTCCTCGCGCAGCAGCTCGTACTCGCGCCGGAGCGCCTCTGCCTCCTCGTCGTCCGCCGCGAGGCGGAGGCTGCCGGTCCGCGCGAATGCGTCGCCGGCCAGTGCCTCGATCCGGTCGACCGCCTCCTCCGTCCGGCGCCAGTACGCGACGGCGCGCTCGCGGCCGATCGACTCGACCGAGACGTCGTACGGCGCCGCGCCTCCACGCAGCGCGAAGCCACCGTTCCGGCCGCTGGCGCCGCCCGCGATCTGCCGCGCCTCGTACAGGCGCACCTTCAGGCCCGCCTCCGCGAGCACGCGCGCGCAGGCGCAACCGGTCACCCCGCCACCCACGACGGCCACGTCCACCGGGCCCTCGAAGCGCCGGTCAGCCCGCGCCGGAGGCGCGTCCTCGAGCCAGTACGGCGCCGTCACGCCGTGCGGTCCAGCAGCTTGACGAGCTCGATCTTCGGCTCGAAGTCGATGTACCCGCCGTGCGACATGCAGAGCAGGTCGAAGTCGAGCTCGAGCAGCTTGGCGAGGCTGCGGCGGCCGATCTCCTGGTCGAGGTCGGGGTCGACCGGCGAGAGCTCGAGCGGGCTGTTCGAGTCGAAGCGCCGCACGAGCTCGCCGATGAAGAGCACCGAGTATTCGTCGCCCGGCCGGTAGAACACGTAGTGATCCCACTCGGGGCCGGGGGCGTGGATCGCGCGGAAGTCCTCGGGCATCCGCGTTCCCTCGATATAGGAGACGTCGGGCTCGGTCCGGAGGCCTGGCGAGTAGCGCGGCGCGGTGACGCGGGCTCCGTGCTCGAACCGGTAGCGCCAAGCGGCGCGCTGGTGGCACGCCCGCGTGAGCAGCGCGTAGGTGACCGCCGGGTAGTCCTCGGCCGCCGCATGGCTCATCGGAAGCGGGTCGACGAAGATCACCCCGGCCCGCGAGTAGAGCGAGTACGAGTCGCTCTGCCGGCCGCCGATCCGCTCGTCCGGGAACCACCAGTGGTCGAGCACCGGAGCGATCCGCTGCGTCCTCTCCGCCCGCTGCTCGCTCACCTCACGCACAGCCCGTCATCCTAGGCGCCGCACGGCGCGGAAGAAACCGTCTCTTTCGGACACCGTCCCCAGGAGCTCGAGCTCGGTGAGGATCGCGGCCGCCTCCCCGGCGTCGAGCCCGAGGGCCCGCGCAAGCGTGTCGGCTCCGGCCGGCTCGAGCTCGAGCTGCGCCAGAACACGCGCAGCCGTCTCGCCCACCTCGGGAGGCGCCGTCGCCGGTTCCGGCTCGATCCCGAAGGCTTCGAGCACGTCTTCGGCGCACGTCAGCGGCGTCGCGCCGTTCCGGAGCAGCCGGTTCGAGCCCGCCGCCAGCGCCGACGTGATCTCGCCCGGGACCGCGAAGACCTCGCGGCCTTCTTCGAGCGCCAGGTCGGCGGTGATCAGCGCGCCGCTCCGTTCGCGCGCCTCGACGACGATCGTCGCCTGCGTGAGGCCGGCAATGACGCGGTTCCGGGCGGGGAACCGCCACGGAGCAGGCTCGACGCCGGGCGCGTACTCTGAGACCACCAGGCCCTGCTCCCCGATCCGTGCGGCCAGTTCGGCGTGGGCGGCGGGGTAGTCGCGATCGACTCCGCAGCCGAGCACGGCCACGGTGATCCCGCCGGCCTCGAGCGCGCCGCGGTGAGCCTGGCCGTCGACTCCCCGCGCGAGACCGCTGACGACGACGAGCCCGGCGGCCGCGAGCTCTCGTCCGAGCATGCGGGCGACATCCGATCCGTAGGTCGAGCAGGAGCGGGCGCCGACGATCGCGACCGCAGGGCGTTCCAGCAGCTCGAGCTCTCCAAGGCCGCGGAGGAACAGGCCGGCGGGCGCGTCGAAGATCGCGCCGAGCGCGCGAGGGAAGTGCGGCGATGACCGCGCGACCCAGCGGAGCCCGCGGCGTTCGAGGTCGGCCAGGTAGGCGTTCGAGTCGAAGCTCCGGGCGAAGCGGGCGAAACGTTCGCCGCGCGGCGCGTGGACGAGATGCGAATCGGTGTGGGCGGCGAATGCGGCCAGCGCGAGCTCGTTCATCGCTGCTGGAGCTCCGCGGGCGTGCGGTACGAAAGCGCCTCCGAGATGTGCGCCGGGACGACCTCGTCCGCCTCCGCGAGCGCCGCTATCGTCCGGGCGACGCGGGCGACCCGCGCGCGGCCCCGGCCCGAGAGCGGGAGGCGCTCGACGGCGCGCGTGAGCAGCTCGTCGGCCTCGGCGGTTCGGCGCGGAACCGCCACTCGGAGCCGCTCTCTCGCCGCGCAGACGCGGTCGCGGACCGGCTCCGACGCCTCCGACGGGCCGGCGGCGAGCTCGACGCCGCGGGCGCGCGGCACGGTCACGACGAGGTCGAACCTGTCGAGCAGCGCGCGCGAGAGCTTGTCCCGGAACGACGCGAGCCGCTGCGGCGAGCACGAGCACTCGGCGCCGGAATCGCCGCGCGCCCCGCATGGGCAGAGGTTCATCGTGGCGACGCGTTGGAGCCACCCCCGGCATTTGCAGGGCTTTCCGCCCTGAGGCCGAGCGGCACCGGCACCACGCCGATCTTGCCCTCGGAGAGCACGACCGCATCGGGCCGGGGGACCGGCACGAGCAGGTAGGCGGTCTCGCCGGTGAGGGTGGGGACGTCCTCCGCGATGAACTCGTCCCAGACCTCGACCGGGACGCCGTGCAGCCCTTGGACCGCCCGCAGCTCGAACGCCGCGAACAGTCGGCGGAGCGCCGCGTGCGTCGCAGCGAAGTCATCGGGGTTGGCCGTGACGTCGCCGGCGATGGCGGCCCGGAGCTCGGTGAGCCGGGTGAGGAGCTCGACGTCTTCCATGACGCCCGGATCGGCAACCTCGCGCTCCCGCGCGGTCAGGCGCTCCAGGGCATCGCCCGACGCGCGCAGCGCCTCGTCCAGGTTGGCGCGCAGGCGCGTGTAGTCGGCCGCCGGCAGGTCGCCGAGCGTGTAGTCGCGCTCCACCTTCTCCAACCCGGCCTGCACCTTGGCCAGCTCCCGTTCGGCCTGGCCCCGCAGGGACCGGAGCTCGGCCCGCTCGCGGTCGGAGCGTTCCGCGAGCTCGCGCCGCGTGGCCTCCACGTCCAACCCCACGCGCTCGAAGTAGGCGAGCACGGCGCCGTCCACGGCCGCGCGGTGGACCGCGCTCTGCGTGCAGTCGGGGTGGGCGCCCGAGCTCCGGCCGTAACAGATGTAGACCTCGTAGAACCCGTAGCCCTTGCGCTCGCGCCTGACCTGCATGGACGAGCCGCACCGGCCGCAACGGAGCATCCCGTTCCCGAGCAGGAACCGTTGCGACTGGCGGCCGGCGCGCGGACCGTCAGGCCCGCGGAGCGTCCGCTGGGCCGCCTCCCATAGCTCGACCGGCAGGTAGGGCTCGGCGATCCGGTGCTCGCCCTCCTTGTTCTTGAGGACGCCGATCCAGATCGGGTCGGCCACGAGCTGACTGATCTGCGGCTGGTTCCACCGCTTGCCGCGGGCGGTGAGGTGCCCGTCCGCGTTGAGGCCGGCGGCGATCTCGGCCTGCGAGCGACCCGCCACGGCCTCGCGCAGGATGCGCTCCACCACGGCGATCTCGCCGCGGCGGGGGATCAACTGCCCGTCGCGCTGGTCGAAGCCGAACCGGCGCGGCCCGCCGTTGGGCCGGCCGGCGCGTGCCGCGGCCGCCTTGCCGCTGCGCGTGCGCTCCCCGATGACGTTGGACTCGAACTCTGCGAGCGATGCCATGACGCCCGTCATCAGCCGCCCCGTGGCGGTGGACGTGTCCACCTCGCCGCGGAGGCTGCGGATCGCAACGTTGGCACGCTCCAACCGGGCGAAGATGTCGTGCGCGTCCCGCGCGTTGCGCGCCAGCCGATCCAGCGCGGGAATCACGAGCACGTCGAACTCGCCGGCCTCGGCCGCGGCCAACATCGCGTTCAACTGCGGGCGCCGCTCCTTGCTGCGCCCGCTCAGTCCGGCGTCGACATAGGCGCGTGTCCACGTCTCGCCGCGGTGCTCGGCGTCCTCGCGGAGCGTGCGCTCCTGCTCGCCCAGGGAGAAGCCCTGTTCGGCCTGTTCCTCGGTGGAGACGCGGCAGTAGCCGGCCGCGCGTTGTTCGCTCACTTCGCCTCCTTCCGCTGACGGGCGCGGGCCAAGGCCCGGCCGATGGTCTGCGTGTCCAGCCAGAGCGCTTCGGCCAGAACGGTCATGTTCCCGCCGGCCTCGGCAAGCTCCAACAGGCGGGCGTCGATGCGGTCGCGTAGCTCGCGTTGGGCGGCGCTCTTGCGGCCTTGGCAGTAGACGGCGTCGAGGTCGGCCTGGGTGACGCCGAGGCGCTGACGCACTTCCCGGCCTAGGGCCACGAGGTTCACGTACTCGGCCGGGTGCGTGATGCCGCGGTGGGCAACGGTGCCGCCCTGGCCGCGCCCCACGACGTGCCAGCCGTCGGCGGCCTGCATGAAGTCCCGGGCCGTGGCCGGCGTGCGGGCCCGGCGCCGCTCGTCGTGGAGTGAGGTTGCCGTGGCGTACATCAGGCGCTCGCCTTCTGGCCCACCACGTACTCAAGGACCTTCCGGGCCTTGGCGGTGTCGGTCAGGGCAACGCCGGCCCATCGGCCGTTGCGCTCCACCTTGAACGTGCCGAGCCGCCTGGGCGCCTTGGCGACGAGCGATGCCGGAACGGTCACGGTCCCGGGCTTGATGTACGCGATGGTCTCGCCGTCCACGACCACGCGCGCGTACCCGGGCCCCTTCACCACCTTGCCGATGCCCTCGGCCACGGCGGCCGGGTCCAGGCTGGGGCGACTACGCTTGCTCTGCATCAGGGTTCCCTCCTGCTGCCGGGCCCGGGACGGTTACCGCCGTCGCCGGGCCGTTGTCTGTACAGGGAACACTACAGGACCGCGTACCGGTCCGAAAGGGCTGCGGCGTGTCTGGGCTCGTCCGTCTCGTGATGTACGATTGGATGACATCGCGCCATCACGTAGACACGTAGACAAGGAGACAAATGTCCGCACTACCCGAAGACCCGACGAACGGCGAGCCGAAGGGCGAGACCTACAGCCTCACCTTGAAGGGCGGCGGGCTCAACTTCGACCGCAAGGTGGACGAGGCCACTGCCCTCCAGATCATCGCGGCTGTGATGGGGGGCGGAGCGCTTCCCCGGGTTCTTTCTGGCGGCCAGGGCGGAGCTCGTGCTGCCGATGTCTCCCACTCCGCACCGCAGCGCGGCTCCGTCGGCGGACTCTCCGCGCGAGGCTACATCGAGGAGCACGGGGCGAAGCGCAACGTGGACAAGATCCTGGCGCTCGCCGCCTACGTCGTGGACAGCCGCGGGCACGACACGATCACCCCCGACGACGTGAAGCGCGAGTTCCGCAACGCTGCCGAGCCCGTGCCCGGGAACTACGCCCGCGACTTCAGGTGGGCGGTGCAGAACGACTGGCTCGCTCCCGAAGACGACCTACCTGGGGAGTTCTACGTGACGGCGAAAGGGCGAGCCGCGCTCGAGGCGAAGTTCTCGGGCGACGTCAAGAAGACCACCGGCGTCAGCAAGACGACGCGGCGCAAGCGCACGACCAGGAAGAAGACTGACGAGGCATGAGCACGAACGGCTCCGTCACGGCGCTGTTCGCGAACGCGCACGTCGAGGAACTGCCCGATCCGCATGAACTGGACGACCGGCTCCGGACGTTCTGGGTCCTGCGCGTCGGGCAGGGCGTCGGTATGGACGTGATGACGCCGACCGAAATCGCCACCGTCCTGCGCGACGTCTTCGGGATCGACCTGCCGCGCCAGCGCGCGGAAGCGATCTTGTCGCACGAGACGGGGACCGTGGCGAAGCGGAAGAAGGATCGGAAGCGGGCCTACCAGCTCATGGGCGCGGGTAACAAGGAGCTGGCCGGGATCGCCACGGCGGTGACGTTCATCGAGCCGACCACCGCGTACACGAAGCTCCGCGAGGTCCACTCCCTCCTCGGTTCGGTGGCCGGCGCGCTGCGGGTCTGCGACCCCTACGTCGCGCTGCGGACGCTCGACATGCTGGCCGAGTGCCAGAAGGCGACGTCGATCCAACTCCTGACCGTGAACGTGGACAAGGTCGCCGGCTTCAAGCAGGCGATGAAGGCGTTCGCCACCGAGCACGGCATCGCGCTGGACGTGCGGACGCTGCCGAAGGGCGTCCTGCACGACCGGTTCCTGATCCACGACGACGGGATGCTCATGTTCGGGACGAGCCTCAACGGGCTCGGGCTCAAGCAGAGCTTCGTCGTCGCGCTCGGGGAAGACATCCGCGCGTCGGTGGCGGCGACGTTCGACACTGACTGGCAGCGCGCCACGCCTCTCTAGACGCGGCCACGATGGCCATCTAGCCGTGCCGGGGGACTCCCGGTACAGTCGCGCCGGGGCCGGGTCGCGGGATTCAGCGCCCGGGCGTTCGCGAAGCCGCCCGGCCCCGCTTTCCCGGTGGTTACGGCCTCGTATCCACCTGCCAGGGCTGCCCCGGCTGCCGCCGAAGGGGTGTGTCGCATTCGGGGCAGCGACGCGCCTGCGTGTCAGGCGGGCGCATCGGCTC
>Ga0070741_10014692_pt1 | contig 13486 bp, 10 predicted proteins | sample Coa_R1_4_FD_66440 | JGI IMG/M metagenome (GOLD analysis project Ga0070741, IMG submission 66440) | Surface soil microbial communities from Centralia Pennsylvania, which are recovering from an underground coalmine fire - Coalmine... | ecosystem: Environmental > Terrestrial > Soil > Unclassified ... | reverse complement strand
GTAGTGCACGCCCTGGAGCAGCTCGCCGTCGGTGATGCCGGTGGCGGCGAAGAAGCAGTTGTCGCCCTTCACCAGGTCGTCGGTGGTGAGCACGGCCGACAGGTCGTACCCGGCGTCGATGGCGGCCTGGCGCTCGTCGTCGTTGCGGGGCCACAGCCGGCCCTGGAGCACGCCGCCCATGCACTTCATGGCCGCCGCCGTGATCACACCCTCGGGCGTGCCCCCGATGCCGAACAGGACGTCGGCCCCCGAGTCGGCCCAGGCCGTGGAGATGGCACCGGCCACGTCGCCGTCGGGAATGAGGCGGATGCGCGCCCCGGTGGCCCGCACCTCGGCGATGAGCTCGTCGTGCCGGGGCCGGTCGAGGATGACGGCGGTGACGTCGCGCACCGACTTGCCCAGGGCCTTGGCCACCGCGTGGAGGTTGTCGGTGATGGACGCGGTGATGTCGATGACCTCGGCCGCTTCGGGGCCGGTGGCGATCTTCTCCATGTAGACGCAGGGCCCGGGGTCGAACATGGTGCCCCGCTCGCTGACGGCGATGACCGACAGCGCGTTGCCCCGGCCCAGGGCGGTGAGGGTGGTGCCATCGATGGGATCGACGGCGATGTCGGTGAGCGGGGGGGAGCCGTCGCCGATGCTCTCGCCGTTGTACAGCATGGGCGCTTCGTCCTTCTCGCCCTCGCCGATGACGACGATGCCGTCCATGGCCACGCTGGCGAGCACGATGCGCATGGCGTCGACGGCGGCGCCGTCGGCACCCTCCTTGTCGCCCCGGCCCATGAAGCGGGATGCGGCCAGCGCCGCTGCCTCCGTCACCCGCACCAGGTCCATGGCCAAGTTGCGATCGGGGGCTTGTCTCTCCGCGGCAGACATGGCCGGGACAATAGCAACCGCCCCGGAGCGCTCCTCCGGGGCGGTTGACAAAGTTGACAGCGCCGATGATTCGGCTTCGTTGTTGCGAACGCGAGGGGCATTGCACGAGAAGTCGCCGTACGCATCGCCTGGCGGCGCGTTCCGTTGTGCAGCAACTCGCGAATAGTGCGCATGACTGCACGCAAAACGATGGCCCTTGGTTCAGCCGCCCGCCGCGTTCGTGTGCATCGCCGACGCTAGGCGGGTGCCCCGCTGGGCCGCCGGCGCCGCACCAGGGCGCTGCGCAGGGTGACCAGGCCCAACCAGGCCAGGCCCAGGGCCAGACCGGCGGTGATGGGAGCGAGCGTCCCCGCGTAGCGGTGGGAGAACGCGGCATTGGCGGCATTGAGGTCGCCGGCCTTCGTACCCGAGCCCTTGCCCGAACCCGAGCCCGGCGAGCCGCCGGACCCCGAGCCCGGCGAGCCGCCGGACCCCGAGTTGGCGGCACCGGCCGAGGCCGCGCTCTGGCCGCCGGACACGCCGTCGTCACCTGCGCTCACCGTGGTCCCGGCCGGGGCGTCGGTCACGGTGACCGTGCCCTTCATGTCCGGGTGGATGTTGCAGTGGTAGGCGAAGGTGCCGGGCGTGGTGAAGGTGTGCTTGAACTCGGCGCCCTGCATCTGGATGTTCGAGTCGAACGAGCCGTTGTCGGCCGTCACCGTGTGGGGCGCCTTGCCCGTCCAGCTCCAGTGCACCTGGGTGCCAGCCGGGACGGTGATGCCGCCGGGGGCGAAGTCGTAGTCCTCCACGCTGACGTTGGAGTTGACGTGCCCGGGCCCGCTGGCCGCACCGGCCGACGAACCGGAGGCGTGCGACAGGCTGCCTCCGACGGCACCGACGGCCGGAGCAGGGGGCGGCGGCGGCGAGCCGGCGGCGCCGACCGTGACGGTGCCGACCATGTCGGGGTGGAACTGGCACGAGTAGACGAACGAACCGGGCGAGGCGAACGTGTGGCTGAACCGGGAGCCCGAGGCGACCTTGCCCGAGTCGAAGGAGCCGTCATTGGCGCTCACCGTGTGGGCGGCCTGTCCCGAGTTCGTCCACTGCACGGTGTCACCGGCGGTGATGCTGATGGCCTGGGGGCTGAAGGCGTAGTCGACGATGGTCACGCCGCTGGTGCTGGGCGAGGCCACGCCCCCGGTCGAGCCCGACCCACCGGTGCCGCCGGCCGGGGGCGGGGTCGTGCCACCGCCGGACGGCGGAGGCGGAGGCGGAGTGGAGCCGTCGGCCGCGGGCACGGTGATGGTGCCCTTCATGTCGGGATGGAGGTCGCAGTGGTACGGGTACGTGCCCGGGCCGGCGAAGGTGAAGCTCCACGACTGGCCGCTCTTGAACACGCCGCTGTCGAAGGCGCCGGTGTCGGACGTGACCGTGTGGCTGGTGTCCTGGTTGTTCCACGTGACCACGCCACCGGCCTGCACCGAGAACGCGCTGGGCGAGTAGGCGTGGTTGGCGATGGTGACCGTGCCCGAGGCCGGAGGGGGCGGCGCCGGGGCCGGCGAACCGCCGGTGGAGCCCGAGCCGCTGCTGCCGGTGGCGGTCGTCTCGACGACCACCTTGCCCACGTACGCGGCGTTCGACTGGTTGCGGTCGTCGTGGTAGTCCCACGTGCCCACCGACGAGAACGTGTAGGAACCGGACTGCCCGGCGTTCAGGTCGATGTCGAAGCCGGACGGGCCCGCGGTCGAGCGCATCCGGTGACGGGTGCTGTCGTTGTTGGTCCACGTCACCGTCGTGCCGGGAGCGACGTGCAGCTCGGAGGGATGGAGCGTGGAGTCGATGGTCACGTTGGCCGTCGCCGCCCCGGCAATGCTGCCGAAGATCGGGAGGAAGCCGAGCGTGGTCAGGACGGACACCCCAAGTGCGGTGAGGATTCGTCGAAACGCCATGGTTGCTGCTTCGGCATGGCCCGCCGACGGCTGGCCCCAAGGAACGGTTAAGAACCGCCAAGTCTCGTCAGAGGCGGCGCAGCAGGCGGCCCAACGGGCGGCGGCGGCGATCCTCCTCGACGCCGATATCGTCCGTCGTGGGCGGTTCGTCGTGGGTGAGGAGCCGGCCCATGGCCCGATCGTCGGCGTGGAGCGGGGCTACTGCTTCCGGACCGGGTTCGGGCTCGATGGCGGCCGGGCGCTCGACCTCGACCTCCGCCCGCCCGTCCGCCGCCAGGTCCGCTGCCGCGTCCGCTTCGGGGTCGGCCTCGACCTCGGCGTCGACGACCGGTAGCTCGTCCCGGTCGCCCAGTCCCTCAGCCAATCCTTCGCCCAGTCCCTCGCCCAGGGCCCGCGCCCCCTGGCCCACTTCGTGCCGGGGCGAGGGCGAGGCCCCCGAGGCCAGCGCCGCACCCCGGGCCAGGTTGCGGGACGCCTCGTCCAGCGCCGGGAGCAGCTGCATGGCGTGCTCCACCAACCCGGCCAGCTGCTGCTGGAGCATGCCCACGTCGGCTTGCAGGGAAGCCACGGTGGCCGCGGCCCGGTGCTCCATGGCGTCGGCCTCGGCCTGGGCCTGGCGCAGCCGCCAGTCCGCCTCCTGGGTGGCGTGCTGCACGTGGCGCTCGGCCGTGACCCGGCTCTCGGACAGGAGGATGGCGGCTTCGTCGGCCGCCGACTGCCGCCGTCGCGACGCCTGCTGCTCGGCTTCCGTGAGCGTGGCGGCGATGCGGGCGCTGGCCTCGGCCTGGATGCGGGCGGCGTCGGCCTCGGCATCCCGCAGGAGCTGGGCCCGGTCCCGGGTGGCCTCGGACGCGGCCCGCTCGGCGGCCTGGCGCAGCCGAGCGGCCTGCTCGTGGGCCTGGTCCCGCAGGCGGGCGGCCTCGGCTCGGGCCCGAGCGAGGATGGCGGCGCCCTCCGCCTCGGCCTCGTCCAGCCAGGCCATGATCTCCTGCTCGGCCGCGCCGTAGCGGTGGCTCAACTCGGCCGAAGGCGCCGGAACCGCGGGCGCCGGCGCCGACGCCGGCCGCACCCGCTCCCGCAGCACCCCGAAGAACGCCGCCTCCCACTCCACCTGCTCGTTCGAGCCCGCGGCCGACTGGCGTACCACCGTCACCTCGTCGCCGTCTCGGGGTCCTTCGACTGCCATCCCCCCTAGCCTCCCACTTCGTGACCGATCTGCCGAGCATCTCGCCCGACATGTGCGCGGCCGGCCGTTCCCTGGCGTCGCCCCGGCTGTCCCCGGACGGCGAGTGGGTTGCCTTCGCCGTGCGGGACGGGGCCGGAGCCCGCCTTGCCATGGTGGCAGGTGCGGGCGGTCCCGAGCTCGTGGTCGCCGTCGACCCGCCCCCCGCGGCCGGCCCCGGCTGCTTCGACTGGACCCCCGACAGCGCCGGACTCGTCTACGTCACCGGCGACGCCCGTCTGTGCCTGGTGGGCGCCACCGGCGGCCCGGCCCGGACGATCACGGACCACGGCACCCACCACCGCGACCACGGCGAGCCCGGCGAACACCGAACGCACCGTTTGGCGGCACCGGCCGTCTCGCCCGACGGCACGAAGGTCGCCTACGTCCTCGACGACCGCACGGTGCTCGTCGCCCCCCTCGGCGGCGGACCGCCCGTCGCTCTCACCACCACGGCCGACTTCGCCTTCGACCCGGCGTGGTCGCCGGACGCCCGGCTGGTGGCCTGGCACGAATGGGACGTGCCCGCCATGCCCTGGGACGAGGGTCGCATCGTCGTGCGCCCGGCCGACGCCAGCGAGCCGCCCCGCATCGCGGCCGGGGGACCGGGCGTGGCCGTGCAGCAACCTCGCTTCTCGCCCGACGGCCGCCTGGGCTACCTCTCGGACGCCACCGGATGGTTGAACCTCTGGGTCGGCGACCGGCCCGTCCTCTCCGAGGAGTACGAGCACGGCGACCCGGCGTGGGGACAGGGCCAGCGTTCGTGGTGTTGGTCGCCCGACGGCCAAGCCGTGATGTTGGCCCGCAACGAGGCCGGCTTCGGCCGCCTCGTCCATGTCGACGTGGCCAGCGGCACGCCCACCGACCTGGCCAAGGCCGTGCACGAGTCCCTGTCGTGGGCGGGCGACCGGGTGGCCGCCATCCGGACCGGTGGGCGCACCCCGACGGGCGTCGTGGCCGTCGACCCCGCCACCGGTGGCCGCACCCTCCTGGCCCGGGGACCGGTCGGCGGCTTCGAGCCCGCCCTGGCCGAGCCCCAGCTCATCGACGCCCCCGTCCCCGCCCGCCTCACCCGGCCGCCCGCCGGCCGGCCCGAGCACGGCCTCATCGTGTGGGTGCACGGCGGGCCCACCGGCCAGCGCCGGGTGGCCTTCGACCCCCGGGCTGCCTTCTTCCTCGACCGCGGGTGGTCCATCCTCCACGTCGACTACCGGGGCTCCACCGGCTGGGGCCGCGCCCACCAGCAGGCCCTCCGGGGCGGTTGGGGCGAGCTGGATGTCCACGACGTCGCCGCCGCCACCGTGGCCGCCGGCGCCAACCCCAGCCGGACCGTGGTCATGGGCGGCTCCTCGGGCGGCATGGCCGTGCTGCTCCTGCTGGCCCGCCACCCCGAGCTGTTCGCGGCCGGCATCGCCCTGTACCCGGTGGCCGACCTCCTCGACCTGGCCGCATCCACCCACCGCTTCGAAGCCCACTACACGTGGTCGCTCGTGGGTCCGCTGCCCGGGGCCGAGGCCGTGCACCGGGAGCGTTCGCCCCTCACCCATGCCGGCCGGATCACGGCGCCGCTGCTGCTCCTGCACGGCTCGGCCGACGAGGTCGTGCCCGTGGCCCAGACCGAGGCGCTGGCCGCCGCCCTGCGGGCCGAGGGCCGTTCCGTCGAGCTCCACGTGTATGAAGGAGAAGGCCACGGGTGGCGCAGGTCGTCGACGATTGCTGACGAATTACAACGAGCCGAGGCATTCCTTGGCCGTCGCGTGCTTGGATTCTGAGAATGACCCGCTCCTGCCCCCGTTGTGGTGCCGAGTACATCGACACGGCCACCCAGTGTGCCGACTGCCTGGTGCCCCTTTCCGACGGGGGAACCGCGGATGTCGGGACGGCGGTCGCCGAGAGTGACCACGAGATCCTCGTGTACGAACTGGACCAATGGGAGCCGGAGCGGCGCACCCAATTGGAGGCCGTGCTGGCCGGCGCCAACATCCCTTTCCAGTGGGAGGGGACCGACCTGCTGGTGCCGGCGGCCGACGAGACCAGGGTCGACGATCTCCTCGACCAGATCGAGTTCCCCGACGCCCTCCCCGAGGACGGCGACGAGGGCGACGAGGTGGATGACGAGGCTGTGTACCAGGTGATGTCGGACCTGTTCGTGATCGCCGACCGCATGGCCGACGCCGGCAGGGTCGACCTGGCCGTGGCCGGCGACTTCATCGTCGCTGCCGCGGCCGCGGCGGCCACCCCGGCGCCTTTCGGGTTCGACGAGCGCACGTGGCAGGAGGTCCAGCGCCAGTCCGCCCGCATCGCCGAGCAGCTCGAGAACGAAGAGGACGACGGCATGGTGGTGGCCGGCGCCCGCACCCTCAGGGACGCGCTGCGCGGGTTCGTGTAGGGCCGCGTTAGCTTCCCCGCTGTGCTGCTGGCCGAGTTCGAGGTGCGTCACTCGCGGGCCATCGCGCCGACCCGCCGCGTCGCCCTGGGGGAGCTGTGGCTGCCCACCGAACCGGCTCCCGGCTTCGGCGGCCTCCTCCTCGCCGGCATCGTGGCCGCGGGCGTGAGCTGCCTGGAGGACGAGCTGCGCGACGGGGTCGACAAGCTGCTGTGGGACCTCGAGCACGGCCGCCACGTCTCCCAGCCCCGCCTGCGCCACCGGTTCCAGACGGACGTGCACGGGCTCGATCGCAGCCGCCACCGGTTGGTGGGGGAGGGCGAGCCGCCGGCTTCGCCGAACGGCGGTGGCGCTGCGGCCGTCCGCCTGGAACTGGACGGCCACGGTGCCGTGCTGCCCCAAGTCCTCGCCGCCCTGTACGCCGCCCAGCGCCTGGCTGCCGCCACCCGGCCGGCCGTGTACCGCCTGTTGCGGCGAGCGACGCGCTGGGAGGGCGACGCCGGCGAGCGCCTCATCCGTTACCTGTCGAGCGACGAGGCCGTCTTCCGTCCCTGGGCCGCGCCCGGCGACGAGCGCTGGGCCTTGGACGTGCTGCGCTTCTCCTCCGGCAGCGAGCCGTCCCGCAGCGAGATCCTGGCCCGCTTCCGCCTGCTGGTGCGGGAGGTGCACCCGGACCACGGCGCCCTGTCCGAGGGCGCGGGCAAGCGCATGCACGAACTCACCGAAGCCCGGCGGATCCTCCTTGCGGGCTAGGCGCTCACCCGGCGCCGTCCTGCTGGCGCCCGGTGCCGGGGCCGACCGGGACCAGGCCACCCTCGTCGCCGTGGACGGCGCCCTGTCCGCGCTGGGGTGGACGGTCGAGCGCATGGACTTCCCCTACCGGAAGGCAGGCCGCCGGGCCCCCGACCGGGCCCCCGTGCTGGTGGCGTCGGTGGTTGCGGCGGCCACCGCCCTGGCCCGGTCGTCACCGGGCGGCCTGGTCCTGGGCGGGCGGTCGATGGGTGGGCGCATCTGCTCGATGGCGGTGGCCGAGGGGTTGGTGCCCCGGGCCCGGGGCCTGGTCTTGATCAGCTACCCCCTCCACCCGCCCGGCCGGCCCGACCGCCTACGCACCGAACACTTCCCCGCCATCGACGTCCCGTGCCTTTTCGTCTCTGGAACGAAAGATGCGTTCGGGACTGCCGATGCATTGGAAACGGCGACCGCAAGCATCCCGGGGCCCGTCGAGCACGTGTGGTTGGATGGCGGCGACCACGGTCTTCGACGGCGAGATGCAGACGTGGTGGCAGCAGTTTCGGCATGGGCAGGGCGGTTGCCTCGGTAACCACTTCACCACGGTGCGTGAAATTTGCGAAGTGATGGTGGTTTGGGCAGGAGGTCCCTTTGGCGAAAATCCAGCTCGGAGGGGAATTCAGCCTGTGACGATTGGCCCTCGCTTTTGCACGCTGAGTGGCGGTACCATCAACTTCGCAGCGGAAACTCGGGGGCAAGCGTCACGCACAGCGCCGAAACCCGTCTGAATGGCGGACATACATTGGCGTCGAGGGAAGGCAAACAGGCGATGAAGGCATACAAATTGGCAGCGGCCTCCGCGGCCGTGGCCGCAGTTCTTGGTTTGGGCATGACGGCTGCAACTGCGGACGACTACACCGGCACCACCACTCCCACCGTGCTGGGCGAGCAGATCTCGCGGACCACCACCGGTGCGGTGGCGGCCACCAACACCGCTCGGGGCCTCCCGGTCACGGGTGGCGACATCGCCGGCCTCACCGTCGCCGGCCTGGGCGCCATAGGCGTCGGCACCGTCCTGGTGCGGCGCGGCCGGCGCCGCCCCACCACCGCCTGAGCCGCGGTCCGCACCCGGTGCACCCGATCACCGACCACCCCGTCGGCTGGACACAGCCGCCCATGCACGCGACCGGAAACTGATGGAAGCAATCGACGCACGCACCACAACCGAGCTGCTGCCGCCCCTCGTCACCGTCGAGGGGCTCCCGGCTTCGACCCGGACCCGGCGGCGGTCGTGGGCCACGTCCCGGCAGGTCGCCCGGCTCGCGGTCATGGTCGCCGACGTCGTCTCCGTGGCGCTGGCCATGGTCCTCGCCCACCAAGGGGCCCGCGCCCTCCACGCCGTGTCCGACGTCCGCCCCTACCTGATCGTGGGGGCCGCGTCCCTGCTCGGGTGGGTGATCGTGTTCGACCGCTACCACCTGTACAACGCCCGTCACGTCGCCCACCGGCGGGACGAGGTGGTGGCCCTCGTCCATGCCATCGGCGTGTCGATCCTCCTCACCGCGGTGGTGGCCTACGCCCTGGGCAGCGCCGTGGCCCGCTCGTGGCTGGTGCTCACGTTCGTCATTGCGTCCCTCGGTCTGATCGTCGAGCGGGAGCTGGTGCGAGCGTCGTTCAACGCCGCCCGGCGCCGGGGCCACCTGCTCCGGCCCGTGGCTCTGGCTGGCACGGGCGACGAGGCCGCCGCCCTGGCGGCCATGCTCACCGACCAGCCCGAGCTGGGCTACCGGGTCGTGGCCCTCATCGGCGACGCCGACAACCTCCATCCGTCCCTCGTGGGCCTGGCCCCCATGCTCGACCCCCGGACCAAGGTGGCCGAGCAGGTGCGCATGGCCGGTGCCGCCGGCGTGCTGGTGGCCACCACCGACGTCGATCTCGACACCACCAACCGGCTGAGCCGGACCCTGCCCGACGCCGGCATCCACGTGGAGCTGTCGTCGTCGCTCAAGGACATCGACGCCGCCCGGCTGTCCATCCGCCCCCTCGGCCGCTTCCCGGTCGTGTACGTCGAGCCCGTGCACCGCACCGGCTGGCGCCCCAAGGCCAAGCGGGCCTTCGACGTGAGCCTGGCCGTCGCCCTGCTCGTCGTCACCGCGCCGCTCTGGCTGGTCGTCGCCGTGGCCCTCAAGCTCACGTCCCGCGGGCCCGTGCTGTTCAAGCAGGAGCGGGTGGGGCGGCGGGGCCGGCGCTTCCAGGTCTACAAGTTCCGCACCATGGTCGTGGACGCCGAGCAGCGGCTGGTCGAGCTGGCCCGGGTCAACGAGGCCGACGGCCCGCTGTTCAAGCTGAAGCAGGACCCGCGGGTCACCCAGGTCGGGCGGGTGCTGCGCAAGCTGTCGCTCGACGAGCTCCCCCAGCTGCTGAACGTGGTGAAGGGGGAGATGAGCCTGGTCGGTCCCCGGCCGGCGTTGCCCCGCGAGGTCACCCAGTGGGGGCCGGAGCTGTTCGACCGCCTGCGGGTGCAGCCGGGCATCACCGGGATGTGGCAGGTCAACGGCCGGTCCAACTCGAGCTTCGCCGAGTACCAGCGCTGGGACCTGTACTACGTGGACAACTGGTCGATCTGGCGGGACCTGGCGATCCTGGCCAAGACCGTCCCCGTCGTCCTGTCCTCCAAGGGCGCCTACTGAGTTTGTGACCGCATTCTCGTAACGCGGGCGAGCACTATGTCCTCCTGAGCGTTACGAGAACGGTTAGGCGTCTTCGGGGTTGAGCTCTTCCAGCTCCTTGCCGGCCGTCTCCGGGTAGGCGACGAGGATCAGCACGGCCAGGGCGAACGGGCCCAGGGCGAGGATGGCGAACGCGGGCGTGAGGCTGCCCAACCGCCGGGCCAGCATGCCGGCGAGCACCAGGCCGATGACACTGCCCAGCCGGCCCAGCCCCGAGATGAGCCCGTTGGCCTTGCCCCGCAACGACGTGGGGAACAGCTCGGGCCCGTACACGCCCAGGGCGGGCACGCTGGCGCCGCCCACCACCGACGCCGTCACCGACCAGGCCCACAGCGGCCACCCGTGGGCCACGAACATGAGCACGGTGAAGCCCACGCCCCCGGCTACGGCCACGGCGCCCACCACCCGCCGGCCCCGCACGTCGGCCAGGCGCCCGCCCACGATCACGCCGATGCCCGCCGGGGTGGCCGTCAGCAGCGTGAACAGGCTGATGCGGGCGGCCGAGAAGCCCCGCTCGTCGCGCAGGAACTCGTTCTGGAACTGGCCGGCGGGCACGGTGAAGAGGGCCAGCAGGAAGGCGGACACGGCCAGCAGCCACAGACGGCGCTGGTGGGTGGACATGGCCACTTCGACATGGGGTCTGCCGAACCGCCGGGTCTCGGGCAGGTGGCGGGCGACCACGACCAGGATGGGCAGGCCCAGCAGGCCAGCGGCCCACAGGATGCGCCAGGCCCGCACGCCCAGGTCGGCCACGGGCAGGGCCATCACGCAGAAGCCGGCGCCGAACGCCCCGGCCATGGTCAGGAGGCTGATGGCGTGGGCTCGCGAGCCGGCGGGCATCTCCTCCACGGCCACGATGCCGATGAGCACGACCGCGGCGGTGACGAAACCCCGGGTGACCACCTGGTCGGCGGCCAGCCATCCCACGGACGGGACCAGCGCGGTGGTGGCGGTCAGCACGGCGCCCACTCCGCAGCACATGAGGAGCAGAGCCCGCCGCCCCCGGCGGTCGGCCAGGGCGACGAGCACGAGGGACAGCACCACGTCGGCCCGCACCACGGCCAGGGTGATGCCCTGGGCCCGGGTGTCGGCGTGGAACTCGCCGGCCGCGAACGTGAACGTCTGCGTGAGCAGGGTGCTGAGGTAGCCGACCACGAAGCTGGCCCCGGCCAGGGCGTCGAGGGTGACGGCCGAGCGGCGGTCCAGGCGCTGGGGCGGCGCCCACCAGGGCATGCGCCCGTGGGTGGCCGGCCGCAGTCGGCCCAGCTCCCACCGGGCCAGGAGGATGAAGCACCACCAGAACAGGGGGGCGGCCAGGCGGAAGGTGACCTCCTGCTCCACCAGCTCGGGCCCGACCACGGCCACCCGGCGCACGTACTCCCGCACCGGGCCCTCCACGGCCTCGAAGTGGCCGGGTGCGACCTCCCGCTCCCGCACGAAGCCGTCGCGGGGCGTGAGGGCCACGTCCGGGTCGACCTTCCCCCGGGTGACGATCCTCACCCGGAGGCGCCGAACCTGGCGAACAGCTCGGCGAAGGCGGCGGCCCCGTCGACCAGCCGGTCGATGGCCACGAACTCGTCGTGCACGTGGGCCTGGGCCACGTCCCCCGGGCCGCACACCACCGCCGGGATGCCCAGCTGGTTGCGCAGGAAGCGGGCGTCGGTGGTGAAGGCCATGCCGATGGTGCTGGGGGCCTCGCCCGTGACCGACGCCACCGCGGCGCGCACCTGGTCGGCGAACGGGTGGCGGGGGTCGAGCTCGGAGGCCTCGCCGAAGACCACGACCTCGATGTCGTAGGCCAGCTCGGGGTCGTGGGCGGCGAGGGCGTCGATGCGCGCCCGGATCTCGGCCACGGCCCCGTCCTGGGTCACGCCCGGGAGCAGGCGGCGGTCGGCGGTGATGACGCACTCCTCGGCGACCGTGTTGTGGCCGCTGCCGCCCCTTATGACGCCGATGTTGCAGGTGGGCCGGCCCAAGAACGGGTGCAGGCGCCCGCCGAAGTCGGCCGCGTGCAGGGCGAGCACGACCTCGGCCGCCTTCTCGATGGCGGACACGCCCACCCGGGGCTCGCTGCCGTGGGCGGGCTGGCCGTGGACGTGGACGTCGGCCACGAGCAGGCCCCGCTCGGCCACGCAGATGTCGAGGCCGGTGGGTTCGGGCACCAGGCAGGCGTCGCCCCGGACCTTGCCCGCCGCCACCAGCGCGCCCGTGCCCAGGGCACCGCCGCGCTCCTCGTCGGCCACCAGGTGGAAGGCCAGGTCGCAGGCGGGTTCCTGCCCCGCTCGCCGGAGGGTGGCGAGGGCCTCGATGGCGGCGGCGATGCCACCTTTCATGTCGGCCGTGCCCCGGCCGTACAGGCGGCCGTCGACCTCGTCGCCGCCGAAGGGGTCGTGGGTCCAGCCGGTGGGGTCGACGGGCACCACGTCGAGGTGGCCGTTGACGATCAGGGTGGGCCGGCCCCCGTCACCATCGCCAAGGGTGGCCAGCAGCGAGGTGCGCCCGCCCGCCACCTCGAACGTCTCGAAGCGGGCGCCGAAGGGCTCGAGGGCCTGGCGGGACAGGTCGATGGCGGCCGCTTCGTTGCCCGGGGGGTTCTGGGTGTCGACGGCGACCAGGGCCCGGGTGAGGTCGCGCACCGCGGCGGGATCGACGTGGCGGCGCATCGGCGGCGAGCATACTGAGAGGCCATGGGCCACTTCGTGGTGCGGCCGGGGCCGCCACTGGACGGCACCGTGCGCATCGGGGGGGCCAAGAACTCGGTGCTCAAGCTCATGGCCGCCACGCTGCTGGCCGAGGGCACCTACGTCCTGCGCAACGTGCCCCACATCGCCGACGTGGAGACCATGGCCGACCTGCTCGTCTCCATGGGGTGCGAGGTGGTGCGGGAACCAGATGCCGTCCGGATCGTGCGCCCCGCCGTGGTCGACCCCGAGGCGCCCTACGAGCTGGTCGAGCGCATGCGGGCGTCGATCGTGGTGTTGGGACCGCTCCTGGCGTCCATGGGGACGGCCCGGGTGTCGATGCCGGGGGGCGACGACCTGGGCTCCCGGCCCATCGACCTGCACTTGCAGGGCCTGGAGGCGCTGGGCGCCGAGTTCTCCTTCGCCCACGGGACGATCTCGGCCCGGGCGCCCGTGCTGGTGGGGGCACGGGTGCTGCTCGAGTTCCCCAGCGTGGGCGCCACCGAGAACCTGCTCATGGCCGCGGTGCGGGCCAAGGGCACGACCGTGATCGACAACGCCGCCCGGGAGCCCGAGATCGCCGACCTGGCCGCCTTCCTCAACCGCATGGGGGCGCGCGTCGTGGGCGCGGGCACGTCCACCATCGAGGTGGAGGGCGTGGACGAGCTCAGCCCGGTGGAGCATGAGGTCATCCCCGACCGGATCGAGGCCGCCACCTTCCTGGCCGCCGTGGGCATCGCCGGGGGCGAGATCGTGCTGGAGGGGGCCCGGCCCGACCACATGGACATGCTCATCCAGAAGCTCGGCGAGATGGGCGTGCGCACGTCGCCAACGGGATCGGGCATGTGGGCCGCCGCCCCCCGGCGGTTGCAGTCGGTGGACGTGTCCACCCTGCCGTACCCGGGCGTGGCCACCGACTACAAGCCCCTGCT
>Ga0070741_10014691_pt1 | contig 13486 bp, 13 predicted proteins | sample Coa_R1_4_FD_66440 | JGI IMG/M metagenome (GOLD analysis project Ga0070741, IMG submission 66440) | Surface soil microbial communities from Centralia Pennsylvania, which are recovering from an underground coalmine fire - Coalmine... | ecosystem: Environmental > Terrestrial > Soil > Unclassified ... | reverse complement strand
CCAAACCCGCGCCTTCGGCATCGGAGCGGCCGGCGCCCGCGAGTCTCGGCCTCGACAACATCGATCGCGAGGAAAGCAAGCTTCCCGCTCCTCCGAAACCGGCACCGAACACGGCGACTGCTGGCGTGCAGCCGAGCGCACCGCCACCGCGCGAAGGCACGACGCTGGCGCTCGTCTGGAAGCCGACGATGGACCGCTTGCCTGCCTCGGCTCCCGAACAGAGGGACTACGACGTCATCGACTTCACCGGACTCAAGAACGTCACCGGTCGGCACGTCCGTCTCGTGACCGACGGCGGCAAGAAGGTCGACGGCATCGTGGTCTCCGCCGACGAGAACGCGGTGCAACTCCGCGTGGGCGGAGGCGCCGAATTCTCGCTGCCGCGCGCCCGCGTGCTCGAAGTGGAGTTGTTCCGTCCGGAAGCGCCCGCAGGTTGATTGCGACGGCCACGTACGCAACCACGTCTAGGTTCCCATGAATGCAGCACACGATCCGGGCGCAGGCTTCGCGCAGGATGTAGACGCAATGACGCTTGCACGCGCACAGCGCGGGGACATGCAGGCGTTCGCGGCGATATACGAACGCTTCGGCCGCGCCTGCTTCATGCTGGCGCTGCGCATGCTCGGCCAACGCCAGCACGCGGAAGATTTGGTGCAGGAGGTTTTTCTCAAAATGATGGACACGCTACGCAGCTATCGCGGCGACGCGCCTTTCGGGGCGTGGCTCAAGCGTATGGCGGTCAACGCCTGCATCGATCACCTGCGCCGCCAGCGCGGCAACCTCGAGGACGATGCCGAAGCGGCATTCGCGCATCTGCCCGGCGACCACGCCGAAGCCGCCAGCGCCGTCGACGCGGCCGCACTGCTGGCGCGTCTGCCGCCGCGCGCGCGAGCCGTGCTCGTTTTGCACGAACTCGAGGGCTACACGCATGCCGAACTCGCCGCGCTGTTCGGTCAAAGCGAGAGCTATTCCAAGTCGATCGTCGCGCGCGCTCTAGGCCGCTTGCGCACGCTGGTCTCGACCGCATCTCCGTTGCAGCAGGTACCGCCATGTCCGCAGAAGAACTGAGCACGACCTTGCTCGCCGACGCGTTCGTCAGCGACGAGCCGCCCGCGGATCTCTGGTCGCGCATCGCCGCGGCGCGCGCGCGCCGCTTGCGCGCGCGCCGCCGCTGGCGCGTGGCGGCCGCCGGTGCGGCGCTGTCGATCGTGGCGGCGGCCGTGGTGCTGTTCCCCACCGCGAACGGGAGCGGGGAAACCGATTGGCAAGCGCGAGCGCAGGCGCTCGAAATCGAGCTTCATTCCGCACCGCGCACCGCCGCCGAATTCTATGACCCGGCCGCGGCCGAGACCGCTTCCGAGCTCGCGCTGCTGGATGGCGCCTTGCAGGCGGCCTACGACCGCGGCGCCCCGGAAAGCGAAATTGTACCTTTGTGGAAAAAACGCAGCGAACTGCTCACGGTATTGCTCGACGTACGGCGACGCGATGCCGCGGTTACGCGCATTTGAGGAGGTTGTCATGTTGGCGAAGTTCTTTTTTGGGGGTTTGATTGCGTTCGCGGCGCTCGCGCAGGCCGAAGACGCGCCGGGTGGCGCGGACCGGACCGGCGCGGCGCCGGAGGCGGTCGCGGCCGTCGCGGCGCGCGAAGCCGCCGCGCAGAATGCGGGCGATGCGGAAGCGCAGCAGCGCCTGCGCGAAGATCTGCAACAGATGCTCGCGCGACTGGCCGCGTCGGGCGCGCTCGGGCCGCATCCGGAGCAGATCAACCTGCATTTGGATCAGCCCGCGCAGCGCGTGGCGACGCTCGGCGTGCTCGTCGATTCGGCGAGCGCGGAACGCGCCCGCAACGGGCTGCGGGTTCTCGGCACGACGCCCGGCACGACCGCCGAACGGCTCGGCCTGCGCCCCGGCGACGTGATCGTCGCGGTGAACGGCGTGTCGCTGCGCGGCTTGGGCGCCGATGCGCACGGTCACGCGCTCGCCGCAGCCGCGTTGCGCGCCGTCGTCGAAACCCTGCCCGATTCGGCCGCGCTCAAGCTCGATGTGGACCGTGCGGGCAATGCGCTCGCGCTCGAAGCGCCGCTGCAGAGCGTCTACCTGCCGGCGCTGCACATGGAACTCGGCGCCGCCGCGATGGCTGGCGCGGATGTCCCGGGCGGCGGCTGCGGCCGCATCAGCACGTTCGACGTGGCGCCGCGCGGCGAGCACGATTATCACGCACGCATCCTGCTGCTCGACGGCGTCACTCCGGGGCCGGGCAACGTCGAGAACTACCGCGTGGCCGCTGGCGTGCATCGCCTGCTCGTCGCCGAGAACATCCCGACCGAGCAGATCGGCGTCGGCGAGTTCGCGACGCTACGGCGCAAGACGAGCAAGGAGCTGTCCGTCACGGTCAAACCCGGCATTACGTCGATGGTGGCCGCGCAGCTGCATGTCGACAAGGCCAGCCAGCTTTCCAACGGCGGCTATTGGGACCCGGTCGTCTGGCGCGAAATTCCCGAGGCTTGTCCCTGAGGGAACCTATCGCGCGGAAGCCGGTCCAAGTCGTCACACTCCCGCACAGGATGTACGTGCCACACGGACGTGGCTGCTTTCTTCGATGGGCCGGCACGGTTGCGTTATGCTTCGCCGATGAGCGAAGCAGCGCGCCGGTGACGTGAAAATTTCGCTTTTTGCACTTTGTTTGCTCGCGAGCGTCGCTCGGGCGACGGCCGCGTTGCCGGACGCCTACCGCGAGGCGGCCGAACGCGCCGTGCGCGACGGTGCGTATCGCGACCTCGCCATAGGCTGGATCGACGGCGGCGAGCGCAGCACTGCGTTCTACGGCGAAGCGAAGGCGGGCTCCGCCTACGAGCTGGGCGCCGTCACCGAAGTGTTTACGGGACTGCTGCTCGCCGAGGCCGCGGTCGAGGGCAAAATCCGTTTCCAGATGCCGCTCCGCGAGGCCCTGCCGGGATTCGCGTTCGCCGACCCCGCACTCGGTGCGCTCACGTTCGAGCGGCTCATCACGCACCATTCCGGGCTGCCGCCCGTACCGCCGAACCTCTTTCCCGTTTCGCTCGACGACCCCTACGCCGGTTACGGCGAGACTCAGCTCGGCGCACTGTTAGCCAACGGCCACGTCGATGCCGCCGGCGGCTATTCGACGCTCGATGCCGGCGTGCTCGCGCGCGCCGTCAGCGCCGCTTATGCGGCAAAGTATACGAATGTACTCGGCGATCGCGTGCTGACGCCGCTCGGGCTCAAGCACACGGGGTTCGACGACGACGGCGTGCTCGCCGGCCATGCGCGCGGCGGCGCGGCGCCGCACTGGCACTTCGGCGCGCTCGCGGCGAGCGCGGGGCTGCGTTCGACGACCGCCGATCTGCTCGATTTTCTGCAGGCCAATCTGCGGCCCGAAGCGTCTCCGCTGCGTGCGGCGCTGCTCTTGGCGCGGCAACCCCGCGAAATGGCGCAGGGCAACGGCGTCGGGCTCGGCTGGAACGTCCACGACTCGAGCTCCGGCGGACAGACCTGGCCGGTGCTCTGGCGCGCGAGCAGCACCGCGGGATTCTCGGCCTTCATTGGCTTTCGCACCGACCGCCAGCAGGCGCTCGTGCTGCTCGACGACACGGATGTCGACGTGAGCGCGCTCGGCATGGCATGGCTCGAGGGCGATGCGGCGCCGGTCGTGGCGGCGCCCTCGATCGCCCCCTCGGCGATATCGCTCGGCGACTACACCGGTCTTTATCAGGTCCACGGCGGCGGTGAGGTGATCGTGCGCGCGACCGACGGCTTGCTGTCGGCGCAGTTGCGCGGCCAGCCGGCGTGGCCGCTGCGCGCGCTCGCCGACGATGTCTTCGAAACGATGGGCGGCGGCTTCGGCATTTCCTTCCAGCGCGAGGCCGGCCGCGTGGTGAGCGCGATCGTGAGCCGCGAGGGCGCCAACGTGCTCGTGCAGCGCTTGAGCGCACGCGCGCCGCACATCGCGCGCGCGGCGATCGCCATGGGCGCCGACGCGCTCGGCGCATTCGTCGGCGACTATCGGTTGGCGCCGGATACGCTGGCGCGCTTCAGCGTGGCGGGCGGCGGCCTCGTGCTGCAGACGACCGGGCACACGGCCACTTCGCTCGTCGCCTATGCGCCGAATCGTTTCGTCTGCGCGGACGATGCTTGCCTCGTCGCGTTCCGCCGCGACGATGCGGGCAAAATCGTCGCGGCGACGATCGACTTCGCCGGCCAGGAGCGCGACGCGGCGCGGGTGGCGTGGGTCGCGCCGTGACGCGCGCGCCCGGTATACTCGGTCGATGCGCACGCTGAACTTCATCGCGAGTTTGCTGGCTGGCTTCTGCGCCGCCTCGCTCGCTCTTGCCTGGCCCGCCTCGGCCGCGGAGAACGCGGAAACGATCTTCGCGTCGGCCAAGGATCGCATCCTGCAGGTGCGGCTCATCGACCAGGCCGGCAACGCCAAGAATGCGCTCGGCTCCGGTTTCGTGATCGCCGAAGGCGGGCGCGTGATCAGCAACTATCACGTCGTGTCGGGGCTCGTGAACCATCCGGGCCGGTTCCGCGCTGAGTACTTGACGCAAGGCGGCGACACGGGCCGGCTCGAACTCCTCGACATCGACGTGGTGCACGATCTCGCGCTGCTGCGCGCGGCAGAACTGCCCGAAGCCCACTTCACGGTGCGCGCGCAAGCGCCCGTGATGGGAGAACGGCTTTACTCGCTCGGCAATCCGCTCGATCTCGGCCTCACGATCGTCGAGGGCACCTACAACGGCTTGCTCAAGAAGTCGCTGTACGAGCGCATACATTTCACGGGCTCCATCAACCCGGGCATGAGCGGCGGACCGACGCTCGACGGCAACGGCCAGGTCATCGGCGTCAACGTCGCAACGGCGGGCAACCAGGTCAGCTTTCTGGTGCCGGCGAAGTACGTGAGCGAGCTGCTCGCGCGGGGTGCCGACAAGCCGATGGACGCTGCGGCCTTCGACGCCACCGTCGCAGGACAATTGCTCGCCAACCAGCAGCGCTATGTCGGAACGCTGCTCGGCACCGCATTCGCGGAAACCGCGCTCGGCGGCTACAGCGTGCCCGGGCAGATCGCCGACTACGTCAACTGCTGGGGTCACACCGACCGCGAGCCACGCCGGCTCTACCACAGCGTTTCCTATAGCTGCTCGACGGACGAAAATATCTTTCTTTCCGACGAGCTCAGCTCGGGGGCGATTCATTTCAGCCATCGGCTGTGGTCGACCGACGATCTGGGTGTTCTCCACTTTTTCCATTTGTTGCAAAACGCCGCGAATGGCGACAGCGCTTCGTTCGGCGGCAACGAGGAGTCCGCCGGCAATTTCCGCTGCCGATCGGGTTTCGTCGAGCATGCCGGGCTCGTCTCGAAAACGGTGTATTGCATGCGCCGCTACAAGCAGTTCGAGGGGCTCTACGACGTCTACGAACAGGCGATCACGTTGCACGACGATCACGAGGCGCTCGAATCCACGTTGACGCTGAGCGGCGTCAGCGCCGCGAACGCGGCGGCGTTCGCGAGCAAATTCGTCGAGGACATCGCGTGGAAACCCTGAGCGTTCGCCGCGGTGTGCTCGAGCTCGTCGACCGCAACGGCCGCGTGGAGCAGCGCGTCGTGCTGAACGGGAACGCGGTGACCATCGGCCGCGCGTACGACAACGAGTTCATTCTCGACGATCTGCACGTGAGTCCGCACCATGCGCGCATCAGTCTCGAGGGCGATGGTGTTTGGCGCCTGCGCGATCTCGGCAGCGTGAACGGGATCCGCCTCGACAACGGCCGGCGCGTCGACGAGCTGCCGATCGACGGCGAGCAGTCGTTCATGCTCGGTCTCTGCCAGCTCCGGTACCGGCCGGCCGATGCCCCCGTGCCCGAGGCGGAGCCGTTGCGAGAGCGGCGGCAGTTGCGCCGCGCCGTCGTGATCCTGGCCCCCCTGCTGTGTCTCGCGGCATTCGCGCTCGATGCCGACCTCGACAGCTACGAGACGTTCGGCGCATTGAAAGCGCTGAGCGTCGTGCTCGCTACGCTCGTCGCCATCGTGATCTGGTCGGCGATCTGGGCGCTGATCGGCAGATTGTTCGCGCAGCGGCTCAATTTTCCCGGCCACCTCGCGGTGATCTCTGGAGGCCTGCTGTTTGCGAGTGTCTTCGAGTCGTTATCCCACCTCGGCGCGTTCGCGTTCGCGTTCGACCAAGCCTTGCCTTGGTTCGATGCGATCGGCGTTTGCGCGACATTCGTGTTGATTCTCTACGGACATCTGCGGCTCGCGAGTCGGCTGCATCGCCGCGGGGCGCTGATCGGCGCGGTGGCATTCGGCATCCTGCTTGCGGGAGCCGTGCAGATCAAACAGATCGTGTACGCCGAGCAGTTCTCGACGCGTCCGCGGATCGGCTTCACGCTCGCGGCTCCGGCGCTGCGCGTCGCTTCGCCGCGCCCGGTGTCGGCGTTCTACGCGCAAGCGACGGATGGCTTGACGCGCGAACTCGCCGACGATGCGCCGCACGCAAACGCGCCGGCGCGCTCGCCATGACCAAGCTCAGTGTCAACGTGAACAAGATCGCCGTATTGCGCAATTCGCGCGGCGGCGGCGAGCCCGACGTGTACAAGGCAGCGCTCACGTGCATCGCCGCCGGTGCGCACGGCATCACCGTGCACCCGCGGCCGGACCAGCGCCACATCCGGCCCGGAGACGTCCGCACCCTGGCTGCGCTTTGCGCCGAACGCGGCGTCGAGTTCAACATCGAGGGCAATGTCTTCGCTCCGGCGCGCGGCGACTATCCGGGCTTGCTCGCGCTCGTCGCGGAAACGCGTCCGACGCAATGCACGCTCGTGCCGGACGGCGACGCGCAGATCACGTCCGATCACGGCTTCGATCTCGCTGCCGATGCGGAGCGGCTCGCACCCATGATCGCTCGATTGAAGGCGCATGGTTGCCGCGTCAGCTTGTTCGTCGATGCGGGTGCGCCCGGGCTTGCGCGTGCGGCGGCGATCGGTGCCGACCGCGTGGAAATTTACACAGGTCCGTATGCGCACGCCTTCGCGCGCGGCGATCACCGGTCGGAACTCGATGCCTGCGTTGCCACGGCGGCGCAGGCCCGCGACGCCGGCCTCGGCGTCAACGCCGGGCACGATCTGAACCAGGCGAACCTCGGCGCGTTCCGCGCGGCGATCGAGGAACTGGCCGAAGTGTCGATCGGCCATGCGCTGATCAGCGAGGCGCTTTACGCGGGCCTGGCACCCACCGTGGCGGCCTACGTGAAGATTCTCGACGCCTGAAATGCGAAACGCCGCTCGGAGCGGCGTTTCGTGTCGGCATGATCGCGGTATTACTGACCGCCAGAAACAAAGCCGATCTTGATGATGCCCGCGTTCTTGGCGTCCGCCATCACCGTGGCGACGAGCTGGTATTTCGTCGTCTTCTCGGCGCTGATGTCGATTTCCGGCTGCTGATCCTGCGGTTTGACGCCGATGACGCTCAGCTGCGCGCGCAGTGCCTCTTCGGTCAACGGCTCGTCGTTCCAGAACAGCTGGCCCGTAGCGCGCACCGAAAGATGGATCGGCTCCGGCGGCGGCGGGGGCGGAACAGGCGGCGGCGGCACCGGTTGCGGGAGGTCGATCTTGATTTTGTGCGACAGCATCGGCGCCGTGATCATGAAGATGATCAGGAGCACGAGCATCACGTCGACGAGCGGCGTGACGTTGATATCCGCCATGGGCCCGCTGCCACCGCCTGAACTGAATGCCATCTTGCTAATCCTCTTGCAACCTCACACCGGCGCGCCGGCGCGAGGTTTCTTGCTACTGTTGGTTGTTGCCCTGCGCCTGCGTAATGAAGCCGAGCTTCACCATGCCGGCGTTCTTCGCATCGGCCATGACCGCGGCGACGAGCTGGTACTCGGTGTCCTTGTCCGCGCGGATCTGCAGCTCTGGCTGCGGCGTGCGCTGCGCAGCGACGCGCAATTGCGCCTGCAGCGTCGCTTCGGTGACGGGCTCGTCGTTCCAATACAGCTCGCCCGTATCCTTGACCGAGAGCGTGATCGGCTGGTTCGACGCCTCGTCGGGCGGCTTGGCCAGACTCGCGATCGGCAGCTCGATCTTGATCTTGTGCGCGGCCAGCGGGGCCGTGATCATGAAGATGATCAAGAGCACCAGCATCACGTCGACGAGCGGCGTGACGTTGATCTCCGCCATCACCCCGCCGCCGCCGCCAGAACTGAACGCCATGACTTACTTCCTCGCTCCCGGAGCGGGTTTCGGCGTCGCCACCGTCACCGCAGCGCCCGTGTCCACGCGCGAACCCGTCGCGAAGAAATCGTGGAGGTCGTGCGCGAATTCGTCGAACTGGGCGTTCGTGACGCGGTTGGCGCGAACGAACACGTTATAGGCCAGCACGGCGGGAATCGCGACGCCGAGACCGAAGGCGGTCATGATCAGCGCTTCGCCGACCGGACCGGCAACGGCGTCGATCGAGGCTTGGCCCGACGCACCGATACGGATCAGGGCGTGGTAGATGCCCCACACGGTACCGAGCAGGCCGACGAACGGAGCCGTCGAACCGGTCGTCGCGAGCCAGCTCAAGCCGCCTTCGAGGCGGCCGCTTTCGCGGGCGACGCCCTGGCGCAGCGCGCGGTCGATGAACTCGGAGCGGTTGAGCGCCTCGACGAGGCGGCTGCCTTCATGGCGCTGATGGTGAGCAGCGGCCGAAGCGCAGTCGAGCGCGATCTTCGAGAACGGCTCCCACTTCGGCTGGTCCTCCATCATGCGCACGGCTTCCTGCGCCGAGGTGGTTTCCCAGAACACGTGACGCACCTTGTCCGCACGCGAGCGGATGGCGAGCACGCGCCACGCGTTCAAGATGATGAAGTACCAGGAACCGATCGTCATCACCACGAGCACGCCGAACACGACCCAGCCGAGCGCGTCGAAATGTTGGATCAGATGGTCGAAGCCCATTTGCTGAAGGGCAGCGGCATCGCCATGTCCTGCGGGCGCCATCCCAGCCGATGCTGCGGCCGCCGCATCTGCCGGCGGGGGCGCAGGTTGAGTCGAAGCTGCATCTTGTTGCATAACACTACCCTTTGTTAATAGTCCCAATGATCTCATCAGTCGGGGCGGGTCGCTACCCGCCCCGACGCTCAAAGTTCCGTCAAGGTGAAATCGACGGGCACGAGCGCATAGCCTTCGTATTTCTGGCCGTTGCGCACGCCCGGGTTGAAACTCCACGTCTTCGCGGCGGCGATGGCGGCCTGGTCGAGCTCGCGGTAGCCGCTGGATTTTTCCACCGTGATGTCCTTCGGCGAGCCGTCGATCGCGATCAGCACCTTCAAGATGACCTTGCCGGTGTGGTGTTCGCGAATGGCCTGCGGCGGATATTTCGGCGGGCGCATCCGGCGATAGCTGATGTTTTCGCTCGGCGCGATGTCCGCGGGCGGCGCCGGAGGCGCAGGCGGCGCGGGAGGCGGCGCGGGCGTCGACATCGGTGTCGGCGTCTCCGTGACGACCGGCGGCGGCGGGGCCGGCGGTGGTGTCGGCGGCGGCTTGAGCTTTTCGACGATTTTCGGCGGCGGCTTCTTCGGCGGTTCCGGCGGCGGAGGCGGCGGGGGAGGCGGAGGCGGTGGCGGTTCGATGAACTCGACCGTCACTACTTTGTCGTTGTTCTTTTCCTTCGGCTTCGGCGGCGTGACCGGCGCAAGAAGCATCATGAACGCGAAGGCGTGTATCGCGAAGGCGCCGGCAAGCGCGATGGTGCGCCGCCAGCTAAATGGCTCGGTCGTGGTTTGAAATGCTTCTGACGCCATCAGCGTGAACCAGTGTGTCTCAGAATGTTTTGTTTTGCGTACGCCATCGGACCGGCCCCTTGGCCGATCACGAAAGACTGAACGGAGCCGGGCAAGTTACACCAGCGTCGGGCGTTTGTATAGATGCCCGACTCTGCCGTGCCGATGATCGTCTTCACTTGCCGCCGCCGAGCTTTTTGAGCTCGTCGGACGCGTCGCTCTTGGCATCCGGGTCCTGCAGGGCCTGCTGGAAAGCCGCCTTCGCTCCGGCCTTGTCCTTGAGGCCGAGATCGATCTTGCCGAGCAGCACGTACGCCTTGCCTTTGTGCGTCACGCCGCGCGAGATGGCCTTCTGTATCGCCGTCTTCGCCTCGGCGTAGTTCTGCGCCGCACCGAGGATCTGCGCCCGACGGTAATCGAGGTCGCCGTTGCTCGCGAGCGGCGCGGCCTTGTTGTACGCGTCGAGCGCTTTGTCGTTGTTGCCTGCGATCATGTACACGTCGCCGAGCAGCTTGTAGTTCTCCGCCGTCGGCTTCACGGCACCCTTGGTCAGCCCTTCCTGAAGCAAGGACGCAGCTTTGAGCCCGTTCGTTTCACCCGAATCGGTGCTCTGCGCGATGTTCGCGTAGATCTTCGCGGCCGTGACGTAGTCGCTCTCGTCCGTGATGAGGCCTTGTGAGCGCTCCTTGTCGAGCAGCGCGAGCGCCTTGTCGTCCTGGTTGTTCTGCGTGTAGATGACGAGCGCGTTCTGGATGAGCTTCTTGTTGGTGGGCTCCTTGGCGAGCTGCTGCTCGATCAGACCCGCGGCCTGCGAACTCTGTCCGCTCTGCGCGTAGCTCGCCATCAGGATGCTGTTCCAGGACTCCTTCGGCTCGTTCGTCATCGACTGCGCCTTCTTGATCGCCTCGATGGCCTCCGGATATTTCTCGAGTCGGTAGTCGATGTTGCCTTCGAGCGCGTACGAATCGGCGGTTTCGCGCTTGCCCTGTTCGCGCCAGATCTTGAGCTCGTCGAGCGCGGCTTGATACTGCTCGTCGCCGACGTAGGCGTTGACGAGGTTGAACATCGAATCGAAGTACGCGTCGTTCGGAACCGAATTGAGCTCGAGCACCTTCTTGTAATCGGCGATCGCGCTCTTGTAGTCGGCATCGTTCAGTTCGAGGTTCGCGAGCCCGAGGTCCGCGTAGCCTTGGGCGTACTTGCTCTTGCTCGTTTCGATGACTTTGTGCAGGAGCTCCTTGGCCTTGGCGTCGTCGCCCGAATTGAGCGCATCGAGGCCCTGGTTCAAGTTCTTCTGGTCGGTCGAGCTCGTCATGTCGTTCTTCGGCTCGCTGCGCGTGGCGTTCGGATAGTGGGTTTTTTCGTCCTTCTTCGACGCCGCCGCCGCACCGTGTGCGGCGAGCAAGAGCGCCGTGCCGGTGCACAGGACAAAATGGACAGCTCCACTCTTCTTCATGTCGGCCCCTCCTGGATTCGTTGAACTCGTTCTGTTTGACGCAGCACCGGGACCGGCGAGGTTACCGCCGGTCCCGGCGAAGCTCAAGCTGCCACCGCAGCAATTGGGTTTAGACGTCCAGATTCGCGACTTGCAGCGCGTTCTGCTCGATGAAATCCCGGCGCGGTTCGACGACGTCGCCCATCAGCGTCGAGAAGATCTGGTCGGCGGCCACGGCATCCTCGATGCTCACCTGCAGCAGCCGCCGCGTTTCGGGATTCACGGTGGTTTCCCATAGCTGGTCCGGGTTCATTTCGCCGAGACCCTTGAAGCGCTGGATCGTCCGACCTTTCTTGGCCTGCTCGAGCAGCCACGTTTCCGCGGCGGCGAACGATGCGACCGGGTTCGCGGCATTGTCGCGCCGCACTTCGGCTCCGGCCTGGATCAGACCCTCGAGCTGCTGCGCGACGTCGCGGATCGGCTTGAATTCGGTGCTCGCGAAGAACGCCGCGGGCAGCACCTGCGTGGTGCCGACGCCGTGATGCTCGCGCAAGATCGACAGCGCCGCCGGATGTTCCGCCGTGGCGGCGCGCAGGTGCAGCGTGTAGCTCGGCTTGCCGAGGCCGCGCGCGTTGACCTTGTTCGACAGTTGCACGATCCAGCGCCCGACGGCATCCGCGTCCTGCCAAAGCTCCGGCGCCGGCGGCGGCGCTTCGAGCATCGCTTCGAGCACCGCGGCATCGCACCGCTGCCCGAGCCGGTCGATCTGCGCGCGCGCGGCGTGGTAGTCGAGCAGCAAGCGCTCCAGCGCTGGACCGTGCAGCGGCGGCGCATCGGGCGCGTAGCGCAGCTCTGCGCCTTCGACGGCGTTCGAGATCAGGTAGGCATTGAGCGACGCGTCGTCCTTGAGATAGAGCTCCTGCTTGCCTTGTTTGAGCTTGTAGAGCGGCGGCAGGCCGATATAGATGTAGCCGCGCTCGATGAGGTCCGGCAGATGCCGGTAGAAGAACGTGAGCAGCAGCGTACGGATGTGCGAGCCGTCGACGTCCGCGTCGGTCATGATGATGATGCGGTGGTAGCGCAGTTTGTCGATATTGAATTCGTCCTTGCCGATCCCGCAGCCGAGCGCCGTGATCAGCGTGCCGACTTCGGCAGAAGACAACATTTTATCAAAACGCGCTTTTTCCACATTTAAAATTTTACCCTTGAGCGGCAGCACCGCCTGGTAGCGCCGGTTGCGCCCCTGTTTGGCCGAGCCCCCGGCGGAGTCGCCCTCGACGATGAACAGCTCCGAGAGAGCCGGGTCCTTCTCCTGGCAGTCGGCGAGCTTGCCCGGCAAGCCGGCGATGTCGAGCGCGCCCTTTCGCCGCGTCATTTCGCGCGCTTTGCGCGCTGCTTCGCGGGCGCGCGCCGCTTCCACGACCTTCGCCGCGATCGCGCGCGCATCGGCGGGATTCTCGAGCAGGAATTCCTCTAGCTTCGCGTTGACGATCGACTCGACCGTTCCCTTGATCTCGGACGAGACGAGCTTGTCCTTGGTCTGCGACGAAAACTTGGGGTCGGGCATCTTGACCGACAGCACGGCGATCAGCCCTTCGCGCATGTCGTCGCCCGTCAACGCCACCTTGGCCGATTTGAGCAGGTTGCTCGATTCGATGTAGTTGCCGAGCGTGCGCGTAAGCGCTGCGCGAAACCCGGCCAGATGCGTGCCGCCATCCTTCTGCGGAATATTGTTCGTGAAGCAGAAGACCGTTTCCTGGTAGGCGTCGGTCCATTGCATCGCGACGTCGACGCTCGTTCCGTCCAGGGTCGCGCTCAACGTGATGACATTCGGGTGCAACGGCTCCTTGAGTTGGGCCAGGTGTTCGACGAACGAGCGGATGCCGCCTTCGTACTGGAACACGTCGGTCTTGCCGGCGCTCTCGTCGACAAGCTCGATCTTGACGCCGGAGTTCAGGAACGACAGCTCGCGAAGCCGCTTGGCGAGGATGTCGTAATGGAATTCCGTGTTCGAGAAGATCTCCGGACTCGGTTTGAAGCGCACGGTCGTGCCGCGCTTGGTCGAAGGCCGCACGCGTTTCAACGGGTACAAGGGCTCGCCGAGCCGGTACTCCTGGAGGTGCTCGAACCCTTCACGGTAAATCGTGAGCCAGAGGTGATCCGATAGTGCGTTGACCACCGACACGCCGACCCCATGCAGGCCGCCCGAAACCTTGTAGGAGTTATCGTCGAATTTGCCGCCGGCGTGCAGCACGGTCATGACGAC
>Ga0070741_10014690_pt1 | contig 13486 bp, 17 predicted proteins | sample Coa_R1_4_FD_66440 | JGI IMG/M metagenome (GOLD analysis project Ga0070741, IMG submission 66440) | Surface soil microbial communities from Centralia Pennsylvania, which are recovering from an underground coalmine fire - Coalmine... | ecosystem: Environmental > Terrestrial > Soil > Unclassified ... | reverse complement strand
ATCCCCAACCCCAACACCCTCGGCCTCCTCATCACCCAGTCCGGCGAAACCGCCGACACCATCGCCGCCCAGCAGCAGCTCATCGGCAACGGCTCCAAGACCCTCGCCATCTGCAATGTCGTCGGCTCCGCCGTCACCCGCCTCGCCGCCGGCACCATCACCACCAACGCCGGACCGGAGATCGGCGTCGCTTCCACCAAAGCCTTCACTGCGCAGCTCACCGCGCTCTTCACCCTTGCCTTGCACTTGGCACAAGTCCGCGGCACCATCTCCGACGAACAATCCCGCCATCTCGCAACCGAACTCTCCCTCATCCCGAACAAGCTCGAGACCGTCCTCCGCTCCACCGACGACCTCACCGCCACGCTCGCCAAGGAGTTCTACAACGCGCGCGATTTCCTCTTCCTCGGCCGCGGCATCCACTACCCCATCGCCCTCGAAGGCGCCCTCAAGCTCAAGGAGATCTCCTACATCCACGCCGAGGGCTACCCCGCCGGCGAGATGAAGCACGGCCCCAACGCCCTCATCGACGAAACCCTCCCCGTCGTCGTCATCGCCACGCAGGACCCCGCCGACCCCGCCTCCGTCCTCAAGTACGAAAAAACCCTCAGCAACATCCAGGAGGTCACCGCCCGCAGCGGCCGCGTCATCGCCATCGCCACCGAAGGCGACAAGCACATCCACCAGCTCGTCGAGCACGTTCTAGAAATCCCCGCCGCCCCCGACCTGCTCCTGCCCATCCTCGAAGTCGTCCCCCTCCAACTCCTCGCCTACCACATCGCCGTCCGGAGAGGCTGCGACGTCGACCAACCGAGAAATCTGGCGAAGAGTGTGACTGTGGAGTAATTCGCTCCTTCCTGTATATTGCTGCTGATCGGAGCATTCAAATGCAAATGGGGCTGGCTTCTTCGTGAGCTACTGGGACGACCGCGTTCGAAATCATCGCTTATGGGCCGAGATGACCAGTCTCGGCTCAGCAATTGACGAAGCTTTGAAAAGAGCTAATGGCGCTGAACAGGCCACTGTGTCAATCGAAAGAATCAGGGCGGTCCTGGCCTATATCGGAAAGCGCGCGGCGGCCGCAGACCCGTTGCTGACCAGCGTCCCGACGCTTGAGGGCATCGCTAATGGTTTCGTCGGTGTTCGCAATGAACTTCAAAACTACGCCGCGAACGGGAACGTTGCCCATCTCACAAATGCCAGTGTGCCGACGGACAATGCCCTGAGTTCTGCAGCAACGCTTCCGGTGACTGAAAGTCCCGAGGAGCTAGGGCAGCTGATTAGTGCAAGCATCTCCTATCGAGAGCAGATTGAACAGGCATCCACAAGCGCCCGGACGGCGTACCAGGAGGCCGTCGCTGATGCGAGTGCGTTTCAAAAACAGATCGATGCGGTAAAGAGTAGCCTAGACGCCGAGGTCCAAAAGGTAAATAGGCTTGGATCGGATTATCAATCGCAGTTCTCCACGTCACAGGAGAGCCGAAATAACGAGTTCGCATCGGTTATGCGAACCGCGCAACAGGACATACTAAGGCTTCAGAATGAATATCAGGTGCAGTTCACAGCCGGACAAGAGAAGCGAACTCAAGAATCTTCAGACCTACTCGAAGATCAGCGTACAAAGTTCGCTGCGCAAGCCGAGAACCTGAAACAGCTCACAGCCGACATCACCTCGAACACGCGGGCAGACTTAGCTGCTTTAGAGCGCTCATTTAAGGAGAGTGCCGAAGACGCAATTAGGGAGATTGCCGAGAAGCAAAGGCACGTAGAAAAGTTAGTCGGCGTAATAGGAAATCTAGGAGTAACGTCCGGCTATCTGCGGGCGGCAAATAGCGCGAAGTGGGCGATGTGGCTGTGGCAGTTTTTGACGGTTAGCTCATTAGTCACATTGACGGTGCTGGCATACAAAACCCTGCACGTGATTGAAGACAACAAAGGTGCTATGAACTGGATCGGCTTTGCTGGTCGCGTGCTATTGCTTGTCTCCGTCGGCGCCATCGCAGGGTACAGCGCCTTCCAAGCCGATAAGTTATTCGCCGACGAGAAGCGCAACAGAAAATTGGCTCTCGAACTCGAAGCAATCGGACCGTATCTCGCTCCGCTACCACTGGAAGACCAGAACAAGTTCCGTTTACAAATCGGCTCACGTTCGTTTGGGCGGGATATAGAAAGCGTCATTCATAAGCACAAGAGGAGTCCCGTTTCGGTGGTTGAACTCCTGAAGAGCAAGGAAGGTAAGGAAATCCTCGAAGTAGTGGTGGACGCGGTAAAGAAAGCAAAATAGCGGGTGCCCCATTCGTACGCGATTTCATCGCGGATGAGTGGGATGTCGCGAGAAAGACGTCTCTGGCGATAACAACACGAGCCGCCCGAAGGCGGCTCGTCTCCTGCGCAGTCTCTTCTTCTGACTACTTGCGGCCAAAACGGCGGCGCGTAATCCCTGCCATACCCAACAGACCGCTGCCCAGCAGCATGAGGCTACTCGGCTCCGGTGCGGCAGACGTTGTCGAACCAGCCGGGCAGGCGTTGATGGTATTCGTGTCCAGAGTTACCGCAGCATTCAGAGCGATGGCGCTGCCGCACTCAATCGTTGCACCCGTCGTCATGGTGATGCTTTGGTCGGCAATAAGATAACCGATAAACGAAGTATCTGTGCCCAGAGTGGCGGAGCTGCCCAACGCCCAGTACACACTGTCATTCGATCCCAGATTTTCAAGGACCACGGAAGAATTGCTCGCAGTCGTCAGAGTACTTCCAATTTGAAAGACGAAGCTCTGATTACTCAGCCCTTCGAAATTCAAAGTCAGCGTTGAATCTGTTCCGGAAAGAAGCGCCGCCGGAGAAGCAGAGCCATAGGTGTAGACACCCGGCGTCAGAGTAAGTCCGCCTAAGTTCTGCCCCGACAGATCGTGTGTGGAGGGCAGCCCTTTCAAAACGTTATATCCACTCAAAGCATCGGCTTGAGCAGTCATCGCTACACCATCTGTATCGTGGACGGTGCCGTTGACTATGCCAGGACCCGGCGGCACGGAACTGCTGAAACCGGTGATCGATGTACCGGGATAAAGGCCCAGGTCACCGTTGAGAACGGTAGGTCCGGTATTTGTGACGGTGGATGCGCCCAGCACGGAAAAGCCATTCGCCGTTCCGAGTACGTTCATTTGATCCGCGTGCAGAAGACACGGGGCCATAGACAAGGCACACAGAAGAATAATATTTCTCATCATGATTATTTTTCCTCTTTCGGGGGTACAGTGATATGGGTGCAATCGCTGGGCCAACCACGATTCCCTAAATAGTGCGGCAATTCGCACTCTCTAAAACCAGCTCACCATTAAATGTGAAATCTATTGCAGGCACTTAGTTGGGGAAAGTCCTATCCCGCAAAGTGCCTCTGGAATACTGTGAGCAAAAGTGAACTGCATCGCTTGGAGAACATCGTTACGCTACAGCTAGTACGCCTAGTTTAAGTAGCTGTAAGAGGACAATATTTTTCTCGCAAGGTGGGTGGCTTTCTCATGCTCTCCACATTCTGACTGCCGCATTCATCGCAGCTTCATCGCGATGAGTGGGGTATGCTCCCGCCCATGCCGGAAAATCATCCACGCTACAATCGCCGCGAGGTGAACCATGATCAAAGTGGCATGGGACCGCGTAACCCGTGATCACGTGTTGCGCGCGTGTTCGGCATCGGTCTTCATCGGAGCAGCCTGCATCGCCTTCGCGGCGGATGCCGGCACCAACATCACGATCTCCGGTTGGGTCATTGATTCGGCATGCGCCTACACCAAGGGTCTCGACAAACCCATCGGCGTAGCCTGTGCCAAAGCATGCGCAAAGAACGGTTCTACACTCGTCATCCTGCGCGACGACGGCACCATCTTCCTCCCCATCGACAGTAAAACGCCCTCCTCTTCGCAAAACCCCAAACTGCTGCCGTTCGCCGGTGAGCATGTAACCGTCACCGGCAAAGAGTATGTCCGCAAGGCCTCCCACGCCTTGGTCATCGACAAGATCTCCAGGTAATTGGGAAGGGGGTTGGTCCCACCCGGCTGGGAGACAGTGCGTGGTGAAGACCGACAGTCGCAACGCGACTTAACTGCCTTCCTTCCGGCCGCCATCCGCCCCGGCTAAACCTCTGAACCAAATCCGCCTTGCCGGCACCCGATTTAAGAGTGCAGCCCCTGTACCAGCCCTCTTCCTTTGTTTTCAAGACTTTGCGCATTGAGGTCCAAGCCTAAGTGTCCTGGAATGAAGATTTTGCGCAAAAACAGGGGGGAGGGGGTGGCACCCCCCGCAATGCAGACTTGAGGGCAAGGTGTACGATTGCCGCAACTACTCTCACCGGGGAGCCCGTGAAAACGACCCGCACCTACCTCTTCCTGCTCGCTGTCTTCCTCTGCCTCCCTGTGCTCGCGCCGGCGCAGTCGAACGCCCGTCCGGACTACAAGCACCAGCACAAAGCCGCGCAGAAATATCAGAAGTCCATCTTAAAGCAGCAACGCAAGCAGCAGAAGGCAGACGCCCGTCGAGCCAGGGACTACCGCAAGCAGCACCAGTAACCTGTCCGTGCGCGGCATCATCGCGACCACACCATCGCCTCACGAAAGGTTGCGAAGATCACCGCTACCGGATCCAACGGCCAGCCGCTGAAGGTCTTCACGTTGCGTGAGACCGCAGCCCAGGCGGAGGGTCAAACGCGTCGTATTGAGGTGCAATTCATGCGCTCACGCCTCTTTTGTATCGTTCTCCTCCCGCTCCTCGTCCTTGCGCTCGCCCTCCCTGCTCACGCCGACATGGACGACTTCTCCATCACCGGCGGCGGCGCGACCATCGACTTCTCTCTCCCCGCCACCACCACACAGCCCTGCTTCAGTTGCCTTGGAAGTTCCAATGACCAGTTCAACTTTGGGGCGGTCACTGGCACCGTCAACGGCGTCAGCCAGTCAATCCATCTCAACTTCGTCGTGGGCTCCGGTTGCGCCGAATGCCAGACGATCCTGCTCAATTACTCTTCGTCGTCTTGGACCATCGATCTTCCGGTCCTCTATAACCTCGCGTACTCCGGCTCGTCCCCAAACCAGGATGTGACCCTCACGTTCGTCGCCGGTGACCACACGACGGCAGGGTACAGCGACAGCCAGCCATCCGACCTTTTGCCATTCGAAATCAAGGTCACACCGCAAGCCGCCGCCACTCCTGAACCAGCCACGATCTTCTCCCTGATCACCGCCGCTCTCGCTCTTCCACTATTAAAGCGACGGCGAGCGGTCACCTCCTGAGACCACACTCCAGTCACTTCTGCCGCAAGCAGCACGAGTAGCTCTCCACACGCCGAACCCCCGGAACAACCGCTCCCGGGGGTTCATTGTCTCTGCTGAACTTACTTCTTCAACTCAACCAGCACCGCATCCATCGCATGGTCGCTGACGTTCTCCGGCAGATGAACCGTATGCGGCGTGTACATCGCGTCGCCTGCCTTCATCTCCCTCACTTCCGTCTTTCCATCCGGATACGTGAACTTCGTCTTTCCCGCAGTCAGGAAAACTACCACTCCATCCGGATGGCTGTGCATCACCGATTTCTCATGAGGTCCGTAATGCACATGCAGAATCCGAACCTCGGCGTTCTCACTCATCACCTTGTAATGCGCCGAATCAACCTTGGCAGCGTCCTGAGCCGCCGCAACACCGACGCAGCCGACAACCAACGCAAAGCCCGATAACACTGTACGTACACGCATCGTCTTCGATCTCCTTTGGGATTTTGTTCGGGCCGTTGGATAAACACGCGCAGGGCCGATGCCACTTCTCGCATCGGCCCGCGCGGCACTCTTACATCTTGTGGAACTTCACCGACATCGTGGACGCCTGCGGTGCCGGCGTCACGTCCGTTTCTGTCAACGTCTTGCCGTCCGCGCTCAGCTCGAACGTATTGTGGCGCCGATTCTTTCCATCCGCGCCGGCGTAGTCAACGATCAGCTTGTGCGGCCCATCCGCCTTCACCGCCATCGTTCCGCCCATGAACTTCACCGGTGTCCCGTCCAGCTTGAGATTCACCGGCTTGTCGTTGTCCGTCTCCTTGAACGCCACGTCGTTTCCGTTCACGTGAATCGACAGAATTCCCTTGTCCTGCGACTCCTTGAACGAGACCTGCTTCCACGTGCCCGCGGCCCCCGGCCCGCCGGACACCCTCTTCGCCACCATCGTCATGGTGAACGGTGCGCTTCCATCGTCCGGAAAAACCTCGTTTCGCCTCGTCGTCGTCTTGCCATCGGCCGATACCGTAATCGTCGCCTTGTTCGTCTGCTTGCCGTTGTTGCTTACCTCCACCACGTATCCAGAGCCTGACTTCGTGCAGGTGACCATCGCGGCGGTCGAATCCTTGTGCGGCTTTCCATCGCAAATGGTCTTCGGCTGCGCCTTCCCATCGCGCGTCACCGTATATCCTTCCGCATCGGTCGCCACCGAATAGGTTGGGCCGTCGTACTTCATCGTCCCCGGATCGACCTTCCACGATCCGTTAAACGGGTTGGCCTGCGCCAGGCAGGGGAGTGCAAAAGCAATCGAACACGCGAGCGCACAAACGCTCCTATGGCTACGTTTCATCGTTACGCCTCATTTGTAAGGAATTAGGTCCCGGGTAGCGGTGCCCATGCTCCGCCCAGTTCTCCCGGAAGTCAAGCCTTTTTCGCAACACAAACATCCGGCGCCGCGCAACCCGCAGCGCCTCTGTTCCAATCTCATCTTCCTGTCTTGTAAGCCCTTAAGAGGGAGACCAAAGTGGAACACCACGTTCATCACGTAGACGTCAGCCGCTACATCCAGTCCACCGAAGGCACGCACTCGCTGCTCGTCTGGATCATCATCGGCCTCATCGCCGGTTATCTCACCGGAAAAATCATGCGCGGTGCCGGCTTCGGCCCCATCGTCGACATCATCGTCGGCGTCATCGGAGCCATCGTCGGCGGCCTCATCATGATCACGCTGGGCTACGCCGGTACCGGCGGCTTCCTCTACACCGTCTTCGTTGCGGTCATCGGCGCCGTCATCCTCACCCTGATCCTGCGCCTCCTCACTGCCGGCCGCTTCCGCAACTTCTGACTCCAGCCCGGGCCACGGATAAAAGCGCAGGTACCTATGTGCGGATTACCCCTTTGTTTTCAGTACTTTTAAATAAAGTATTGAAAACAAATTACTTACTCGGTACCAAGTTAACTCCTGCGAAATGAAGATTTTGCGCAAAAACCGGGGGAGGGGTACCCCGGCTCCGCACCATCAAAACCAACATCTCGCTCCTCTCCGCCCGGTGCATCCGACACCCGTAAGGAGACCCCATGAAGCTCTATCAACTCCCGGCCATCGTCACGCTCTGCGCCTTCGCCGGCTTGGCCGCCGCGCAGAACACCCAGCAGCAATACCCCACAACCCCAACCACCCCCAGCACCACCACAAAGCCCATCGCCCCCACCACGCCAACCTCTCCCGTCACCCCCACAACCCCTGTCTCCCCTGTCACGCCGACCACGCCCGGCACCACCCTCTCCACCCCCGGCACCTACCCTGAAACAACAAGCCCCTCCACCACCGGCACGACTGGGAATACGAAGGGAAATTCGAACACGCAGCGGCCGCCGAATGGAGCACCCGGCACCACGCCTACATCGCCGTCTCCGTCTTCAACCGCGCAGCCCCCTCAAACCACGCAGCCCCCTCAATAAGCCCGAAAGGTGGCCGTTTTGTACAGATGCCTCCACCTGGCGCCAGCCGGTTTGGGCCTCTTCGCCTCAGCCCCACGGTAGCTTAGTCCTGTTGCGACTCATCTATCATTTGGATACTTTTGTAGTCCATCGGTAAGCTGAGACGACAACATGCTCAAGGTCCTGATCACCATCGATACAGAGACACACCCGATCAGCCGGAATTGGAGAGAGGACCGCCTCGCCGCGGACATGAGGCGCGATTTGTACGGTGAGGTGGACGGCCATGAAGTCGGGCTGGAGTACCAGCTCCAAACCCTGAAGCAGCACGGGCTAAAAGCGAGCTTCATGGTCGAGAGCCTGTTTGCCGCGGTTCCCGAGATCGGCGGGCAGCCGCTCCAAAAGGTCGTGCAGGCAATCGTGTCTGGCGGGCACGATGTCCAGATACATCCTCATGCGGAATGGGTGAAGTACATCCCTGATCTCGGGATTCCTTATCGCAGCCACCTGTTCAGCGCGTACCCCGCTGCCGAGCAGGAAGCAATTATCCGGTTTGCGGGTCTGCGATTGGAGCAGGCAGGAGCTCCTCGCCCTATGGCTTTCCGGGCCGGGGGATTTGACGCCAATGCGGACACCCTCATTGCACTGGCACGCTGTGGGATTCGGTACGACTCCAGCTTCAATCGCACCTATGGGCAGAAAAGGTGTGGATTTCCAGCACCAAGCTCCACAGGTCATCCCACAGACTACAACGGCGTCCATGAGTTGCCGGTGGCGGTGTTCGAGGACTTCGTCGGGCACTTCAGGCCCGCCCAGTTATGCGCGTGCAGCACAGCCGAGATGATTCATGCGCTCCACACGGCGGAGGGCGCAGGGTGGGAGTATTTCGTCATCGTTTCGCATTCGTTCGAAATGCTCACCAGACGCCGCCATCGCACGAAGCCGCCGGTGATCCGGTGGGACGTTGTGGAACGGTTCGAGCGGCTCTGCCAGTTTCTCGCAGAAAACCGGCAGCGCTTTCAGGTGGTCCGATTTACGGATCTGGATAATTTCGCGGCCGTTCCAAGTTCGAACGGAGTTCATCGCGATATCAAGGGCAGGTTCAAGAACACGGTTTCCCGGGTGTGGGAGCAGGCAGCCAGCAGGATTCAGACCTATTGAGCCAGTGGAATCGGGCTCGCTGTGATTCCTCTCAGTCGGCGATGATCAACTCGCCCGCGACGATGGGGCGTGTGCGCGGCAGAAGTCCGCGCAGACCGGCGACTCCCATGAGGGCGAGCGTGCCGGTGAAGACTGCAAGCTTGAGGAATGCGGTTTTGCGGCTCAGCGGGAGCGCCTGCCAGAGGACGAGCAGGACCGTTTGCGCGGACGTGACGCTCCAGACGGCGGTGTAGAAGTAGCGGCGTTCCGTGCCTTCGCCCTTCGTGGAGACCCCCGCGCGCGGAAGCATGCCGAGGATGCCCGCGAGTATGACGAGGGCACATGCCGGCGCGTACGCCCAGTGGTAGAGCTGTTTCGTACGCCACGCGCCGGTGGCTGCGGCAATGAGGAGCGCGAGCATGTTGATGGCGGCGAAGCTGAGGAGCGCGTTCCAAGCGAAGGTGTAGCAGATGCGGCGATACAGCGGGTTGGGACGATCTTCGTCGAAGCGGAGGATATACGGCTGTGGCTCGACACCAGGCAGTTGCCCGCGTACACCGGCAGTGCCCGTACCGGTGAGCACAACAAGAAGCCACGCCAGATTGGGCCAGCCGATCCCGCCGGCAAAGAGCCTAAACGTGAGCGGCCCGGGAACCAGAAAGAACACCCAGATCCAGATGGGCCAGTGCGCGAGCCGGTATTGCGGCTTGTTGAACCTGCGAATTCTGCGCTCGTCTGCGTACTCGATGCGTCCGCCGTATCGCATATTGGGGAGTGTCACAAAGGTGGCCAGCAAGGTCAATGTGGCTGCTGCTAACCGCGAGCGATCCGGGGTGACAATTTGGCAGCTTTGCGGGTCTATAATCGCGACCGTTAGTTAATCCGCAGGAGGCTTGAAGTGAAACGAATCGCTCTGCTCGCCACACTTGCTCTCACCTTTACCGCCGGTTCTGCATTTGCCGAGTCATTTACCGGATGGGTTTCTGACGCCATGTGTGCGAAGAATCCTGCCAAAGTGTCCAGCGCTGATCACGCGGCGTGCGCCAAGAAGTGCATTGAAGGCGGATCGCCGGCTGTGCTTGTCGTCGACGGCAAGGTGTATCCGGTTTCCAATCCTGACATGCTGAAGGACCATGCTGGTGAGAAGGTCACAGTTGACGCCACGCTCGACAACGGCACATTGACGATCAAGTCGATCAAATAGCCGTCCTTCGACAAGCGTCTTTACCGGCGTGAAATAAGGCTCACTAGAGATCCTGCCGGCCGCCGTCGCGTTGATGGCTGCGAGGGCGCCGGGATTGTGTGTGAAGTAGCCGCGCCTGGTGGAGTCAGTGGCATGGAGCCGGGCGTTCATTCCGGGAACGGCTCACGGCATTGCGGCGTGGAACTTTATGCACGGGCGCCGGATAGATATGCATAAACACCTTTAAAATCAGGCATTTACCTGAAATTGACTTTGAGTAGGGAGGGGCTCGGGAGCAGACTGGAAGCAGAAGAAAAGGTGCTTTATGCTTCACAATCGACTTGCTCGCCATGAATCGGGCTCTGCCCAAGCTCCCACAAATCCGACCCGCTCCATTCATCTCGCAGAAAGCGGCTCGCGTTCGGTGCCGCGTGCGGCCATGAACCTCGATCTGATTGCGATTGTGTCGCGGCGCTGCTCCGCGTTCTTCGCAGAGGCTGCCGTGCTGGTGCTCGTCTTTGGGATTCTTGACTACCTGATGCTCAAGGGCCGGATTGAATTGCCGTGGATTGTGGGAGCGCTGGCGATCTCGGTGTTCCTGCTCGCAGTATCGATCCTGATGGACCTGACCGCCCATCGCTGGATCAAGGCGCATCCCTAGCAGCCCCAACGATGATTCGCTGGAGAGCGAGGATGACTAGGTGAGGAACCGATGCGATGGCGCAGATGGCTAGCGCCACTTCTTGCCGAGTTCGTCGAGTCCGCTTGCGGCGAGATCCTGCGGCGTCATTACCGGATGAACCTCGACGTCTGCGTTGAAGGTGAGGAACCACGGCTCGGCAAGCGATGGAATCTTGGAGGCATCCGGAAGATCGATGATCAGGACGGCGCTGCGCCGGCCATTGTGGTCCATAAAGTAGGCCGCTTCAGGTTTCTGCTCATCAAGAATTTTCTTCATCTTCTGAGCGGCGGTGCCGTCGCGCACCGCGGAGTTAAAGGGCTCGTGTGGAACAGTTAACCGCACCATCATGCGCATAGAAGTTCCTTTCGCCGAAAAGTTCGGCTGATAAAGAAAGGACCCGTGGGACTGATGCGCAGAAAACTACGCTGCTCAGCAACGTAGCGTCAAGGTGTGCGAAAGAAAGGGGGAGCGCTGCTCCCCCGGTTTCATTTACTGGAAGCTGAGGAGCCTGTCGAAGAAGGAGCGATAACGACGGAGCGCCTGGCGAAGATCTTCGGTGGAGACGTTGTCACCGCGATCCCACTGCTGCTCGAGTTTGGCGCGCTCGTCGGCGAAGAGCTCCGCGATGCGCTTTACTGCCGTTGCGACCAGTGCATCGGCCTCTTCGACGGCCTTGCGTGGCTCGTCGACGAACATACCCTGGGCTTTGTCCCAGCGCGTGCGCAGATCCTGAGTCTCATTCTCCGGGAAGAGCGGAGCGTGTGCTTCGGTGTTTGCAGCGATATTCGTCGCAGTGTTTGAAGCTGCCTTTGAATCAGCCGGAAGGGCGATTGTGTCCTTCCGGAGGTCAGGGAATTCCGGATCGCGCCCTGCGTCGTTTGCATTGGAAATCTGCGCCGGCCGCGGAGAGTTCGCGATGTCGGCGGTAGTGAGTCTTTCATCCGTAAGGGTCTGGCTCATGGAACACTCCATTGGGGGAAATTCATGCGAAGGGCGGGGAAGCTCAGCGCGACGCCGTCCGATCGACACATGGAGATGAGATGCCGGTTTGGCGATCGTCATCATCGCTGAGAGGGTTCTTCTGTGCAGATTTCATGGCAGTCTGATAGGCTTCGGCGGGACCTAAAAATCTAAGCCTGGAGGTTTTCACTATGGGGCACGGGATTATTGCGTGGATCATTATTGGTCTGATTGCCGGCTGGATCACCGGAAAGCTAATGAAGGGCTCTGGTTACGGAGCGCTGATGGACATCATCGTGGGCATCGTGGGCGCGCTGATCGGCGGATTCATTGCGACGCACCTGGGATTTGGCGGAGATCACGGACTGGTGATGTCGATCATCATTGCCGTGATCGGCGCTGTGATTCTCACGTTGATTGTTCGTCTTATTACAGGAAACAGGTCGGCCAACCTATAGCTGCCGTGCGGCCGGCTGCTGTTCCGGGGCCGGCCGCACGGAGTCCAAGTTGTTCTTCCGCAGCTCATTAGCTGGAGCGGTGCGCAATTCTGCGTGCGTGCGTGCCACGCGTTGTGCCTGAACCTGCATCGAAGAATGACTGGAGGGATAAAGGTCGATGGATCCCAAGGTTCTTATAGCCATCATCGTCGTGCTGGCCATCATCGTGATAGCGGCTGTTGTGATTTCCCGTCGCCGGCACAGATCCACGCATCTCAAACAGCACTTCGGGCCAGAGTATGAGCGCGCAGTCGAGCAGCATGGCAACGCGGCAAAGGCTGAAGCTGCGCTCGCCGAACGTGAGGAACGTGTTCATAAGCTGACGATTCGTGAACTGCCCGCCTCAGAACGCGCGGCGTATGCGGATGAATGGGCGGCGGTGCAGCGGCGTTTCGTCGATGATCCGTCCATGGCGGTGAATGAAGCCGATCGCCTGGTGAACCGCGTCATGACTGCGCGGGGATATCCGATGGGCGACTTCGATCAGCGCGCCGAGGATATCTCGGTCAACTATCCGACGGTGGTGCAGAACTATCGCTCGGCACGCGAAATTGCGGTGCGCCACAGCAGCGGCCGTGCGTCGACGGAAGATCTGCGCCAGGCGATGGTGTACTACCGGTCGCTGTTCGATGAACTTCTCGGGACAACGGCAGCGGCGTCGAATGACCCGACGGTGCTTCGTCGCGCGTCGTAAAGCAAGCATTCAAGTCTCAATCGGAGCTGGTCCTGCAAAGGGCCGGCTCTTTTCGTTTTCGTGCCGGGAGAGGATAGCGCGAGAGTTCGCGCGTTGCTGCGTTCGTGCAGAATGGAGTGGGGATTTGTAGAGGATGAGTTTGCCGGAACATGCAATGTTTGCGCCGTCGCACCGGATTCACTTTATCGGGATCGGTGGGATTGGCATGAGCGGGATCGCGGAGATTCTGCTGACGATGGGGTACCAGGTTTCGGGGTCGGACTTGAAGGCCAGCGCGGTGACGGAGCGGCTGACGGCGCTCGGCGCGAAGATCTATGTGGGGCATGCCGCGGAGAATGCGCGCGCGTGCGATGTGGTGGTGACGAGCTCGGCCGTGGCAAAGGATAACCCCGAGGTGATGGAGGCTCGGGCGCGGAAGACGCCGGTGATTCCAAGGGCGGAGCTGCTGGCGGAGCTGATGCGGCTGAAGTACGGGATCGCCATAGCGGGGATGCATGGCAAGACGACGACCACGAGCATGATCGCGGCGGTGCTGGCGGGCGGAGGGCTGGACCCGACCGTGGTGGTGGGCGGACGCGTGGACGCGATGGGATCGAATGCGCGGCTGGGGCGTTCGCAATATTTGGTGGCA
>Ga0070741_10014689_pt1 | contig 13486 bp, 9 predicted proteins | sample Coa_R1_4_FD_66440 | JGI IMG/M metagenome (GOLD analysis project Ga0070741, IMG submission 66440) | Surface soil microbial communities from Centralia Pennsylvania, which are recovering from an underground coalmine fire - Coalmine... | ecosystem: Environmental > Terrestrial > Soil > Unclassified ... | reverse complement strand
TCTTCCGCCCGCGCACCGCGGTCACGAGCGTGCCCTACCACCTGCGCGCGTAGCTGATCTATGCAATACCCACTGGGTCGTTGCTTCTGTCGATAGCACGCGACGTGGCTGGCAGCGCGAGCTTGACTGCAGGGGCCGCTGAGTCGCTGCTGCTGTCGTTGCTTCTCTACGACACCACGCTGGACGCACAACGTCTGCAGCGATTGCTGCAGAGAGCTACAGCTCGCAGTCGGCGATGAAGCGGCGGGTGAGAATGCCGCTGCGGCCGGCACTGCCAGAGGGGTTGTAGCTCAGCTCGATAAAGAAGCGCCAGGCGGTGCCGTCGGCATTCTTGAACTCTGGCACCGGGCCAAGATTGATAGCGCCGTACTCGATAGGTGCCTGATCCTTCGGCTTGATGTCGATGATCTCGCCTACCTCGCCTTCCTGCAGGTCGTCGTAGCGCATGCCGAAGGCCTTGATTAGCGAGGCCTGGCGCATCAGGTCGCCGGGCAGGAGGTTGTACAGGCGCACAGTGCCGGTCGTGTGCAGATACTCCACTGCCGGTGTCTTGCCGGCCTTGGCTTCGCCGATTGAGAGCTCGCGGTAGTGCTTCGGCTGCACATGCTCCGCGTCCGAGAAGTCGCGCATCAGATCGTTCAGATAGGCCTGGCGACGGGCCTGAATCTGCTCTCGCTCCATTCGCTCTCGCTCGGCCGCTGCTGCTGCCTGCTGCTTCTGCCACTCGCTCAGACCCTTGAGCGGCGCCGTCAGCTTATCTAGAAGTCCCACGCTCGTCTCTCCCGCTAGGTGCGATATGCCGGAGTGCTTTTCTCGATCTTACGACCCGCACCTGGACGCGGTCAACGACGAGGTGCGGTCGAGGGCGCATCAGCCCTTGGCGTTTCGGGTGCCCCTTACTTCCTTCCCTTCTCCCACACTGGGGAGAGGGGAGGGAGGGGCATCGTCCATCTCGCGCTCCGGCATCGCTCCAGATAAAGCATACGCTGCGTGAGCGAGGACGGGCGAGGCCACCAGGCGAAAGGACTGCTTGCGCGGTCTACCGGCATGTGTGCTCACGCTGCCGAGAGCAAGCGAAGACCGGCGAGGCCACGGAGCGGAGGGGGCTTATCGCGCGCCGCGGCCGTCGCCGGTCACCACAATATACGTGCCCGCCGGAGTGGCTGGATGGCCCACAAGACGTGACCTGCCCGTATGGAGGCAGATTTTGCAGAACGTTAACAATGCGCCAACGGCACGTTAGCGGTTGGCGTGCAGGCTAGGGATTGTTGGATGATCGTTGGTGAGGGAGCATCCCTCACAGCGCTGTGTTCTCCCTACCATGCCAAGCACCATCCTGGTCGCTGACGACGAAAAGCATATCGTCCAGCTGGTGAAGCTCTACCTCTCGAACGAGGGCTATCACGTGGAGACTGCCTTCGACGGCCAGGAGGCCTTCGAGAAGGCGCGGCGCCTGCGTCCCGATCTGATTGTGCTCGATCTAATGATGCCCCGCATCGATGGCTGGGAGGTCTGCCGGCGCCTGCGCAAGGAGAGCAACGTGCCGGTGATCATGCTAACGGCGCGTACCGACGATGTGGATAAGATCGTCGGGCTCGAGCTTGGTGCCGACGATTACGTGACCAAGCCATTCAATCCGCGCGAGCTCGTGGCACGGGTCAAGGCCGTGCTGCGCCGTGCCCAGGCGCCCCAGCAGCACGACGTGGTGATCGATGTGGGCAATATCCACATCGACCCGGCGCGCCGCGAGGTGCGGGTGGGTGGCCGGCCGGTGCAGCTACGGGCCAAGGAGTTCGACCTGCTGCTGGCGCTGGCTCAGGAGGAGGGGCGGGTGCTCACGCGGGAGGCGCTGCTCAGCCGGGTGTGGGGCTATGAGTATCTGGGCGACAGCCGTACCGTCGACGTGCACGTGACCTGGCTACGCGATAAGCTCTCCGGCAGTACGGCCCAGATCCAGACCGTGCGGGGCCTCGGCTACAAGCTGGTCGCCCCGGAGCCAGCGTCGGCGCTGGGCGCCGGAGCGGAGAGTAAGAGCACCGAGAGTGCATAGAGAGTCTTAGCACAGGGGAGGCCACTGGCCAGATGTACCGCTTTCGCCCCCTGGTCAGGCTGCTCCGGCTGCCGCGCTTGCGCCTCCCCAGTCTCTATGCGCGCCTGGTGGCCGCGTTCACGCTGGTCATCTTCCTCACGCTGCTCCTGGCCGGCGGGGCGACCGTCTGGCTGATTCAGGACTACCGGACCCGCATCGAAGTCAATCACCTGGCCGAGCTGGCCACCGTCGCTTCCGGCATGGGGCGCCAGCTCGAGCGGCAGGATGCGCGCCCCGAGGAGATCGCCGCCTTCGTTGCCAGCGAGCTCCGCCAGACCAATGTGCACGTGCTGGTGCTCGACCCCGGCGGGATGGTGCTGGCCGAGCGGCCGCAGCCGCCGGAGGGGGCGGTCTTCGTTGGGCGCAGCCTGGCCGGCCTGCCGGCCGCGGCGGCGATCGTCCCAGCACCGAGCCTGGGCACGGGGCGCAGCCTCGCCCCGGCCAAAGCGGCTATCTGGCGCGGCACGCTCGGCTCCGACCGCAGCTACGTCCTAGTCACGGCCATCCTGCCAACCGTCGTCACTGGCTCCGGCGATGGGCGCCCGGAAGGACTGGAGCGCTTCTTCGCGCGGCCGGCGTCGTATCGGGTCGTGCTGGCCGTTCCCTCCCAGAACCTGGCCTCGGCCTGGCGCGAGCTGGCGCCACGTCTGGCGCTGGCCGGATTGGCGGCGGTGCCTTGCTCGATCGCCGTCGCGCTCTGGCTAGCCCGCTCGATCGCTCGCCCCCTGCGGCGCATCACCCAGGCGGCCGAGCGCATCGCGCGCGGCGAATGGCTGCAGACGGTCCCCGTGCGCGGCACCGACGAGATCGCTCGGCTGGGGCAAGCCTTCAACCTGATGTCCCGCGAGGTGGAGCGCTCGCATCGCACACTCCGCCAGTTTGTGGCCAATGCCTCGCATGAGCTGCGCACGCCGCTGACCTCGATTCAGGGATTCTCCCAGGCGCTGGCCGAGGGCGCCATCGCCGACCCTGGCGAGGCGATCGAGGCCGGCGCGATCATTAATGACGAGGCGCAGCGCATGCGCCGGCTGGTGGAAGACCTGCTCTACCTCTCGCGCGTGGAGAGCGCTGTTCGGCAGCCGGCGCACGAGCCGGTGGATCTGGGCGCGCTCTTGCTCGATGAAGAGCGGCGGATGAGGCCGGCGATAGCGGCGCGCCGGGTGCGCCTGCTCCTCGAGCTCCCCGAGCTGCCACCGGTGCTGGGGGATGAGGACGAGCTCGACCACCTCTTTACGAACCTGCTCGATAATGCCGCCAAGTACACGCCGGAAGGCGGCACGATCACGGTGCGGGCGCAGGTGGATGAAGCGTGCGTGCAGGTCACCGTCCACAACACCGGCTCGTACATTCCCGAGGAGGATCGCCTGCACCTCTTCGAGCGGTTCTATCGAGTAGATAAGTCGCGCGCCCGCGAGGTGGACGGCAGCGGGCTGGGGCTGGCGATTGCGCATGAGGTGGCGCAGCGCCACGGCGGGACGATCACCGTGGAGAGCGATCCCCAGCAGGGCACCGCCTTTGTGGTGACGCTCCCACTCGGCTCGGTGGGTGCGGAGGAGGGAAGGAGGGTCGAGCCGGCCCGCCCGCCGGGGCGGTGGACAATGCTCTTCCGGCGCGCTGCTGGTGCCGCTGCGGCCCGCCTGCCCGGCCGGGTGTTCGCCGGCTTCACCACATCCTGATGGCTTGGGGCCGGCCCGAGGGGTTGAGAGCGCTGAGCGGCGCCAGCAGGTGCGCCGCAGCCGGTGGGGGATAACTGGAGCTTGCACGGAGGGAAGAACGTGGGCCTGACGCGACTCGCACTCACACGACCGGTGACCATCCTCATGCTCATCGGGGCGCTCATTGTCCTGGGATTGCAGGCGTATAGTCGGCTTCCGGTCGATCGCCTGCCGCCGACCAACTTCCCTTCAGTGACCGTGGCCATCAGCTACCCGGGCGCGTCGCCGCGCGACGTCGAGCAGCTGATTGCCATTCCGGTAGAGAAGGCGGTGGCCGGCCTGCGCGGCGTCGACATCATCAGCTCGACCTCATCACTGGGCAGCGCGCGTATCAACATCAGCTTCACCGAATCGACCAATCTCGACCAGGCAGCGATCGATGTCGAGAAGCGGGTCGATGCCATCCGGAGCCAGCTACCCAGCGATGCCAGCGCGCCGTCGGTCATCAAGGCCGATGAGAATGCCTTCCCGATCATGAACGTTGCCATGTCGGGTGGCGGGCGCCTGACTACCGGACAGCTCTACCAGCTGGCGACCGATGTGGTGCAGCCTGCGCTCTTGCAGGTCGATGGCGTGGCCGACGTGAGTGTTGGCGGCGGCCGCCAGCGTGAGATCCAGGTGCAGGTCGACCCGCTGCGGCTCAACGCGTACGGCATCTCGCTGCAGCAGATCGTCACCGCGCTCAGCTCCGAAAACATCAATGCGCCGGCTGGCACGCTGCGCATTGGTGACCAGGAGCCCAATGTGCGCTTCACAGCCCTGGCGCAGAGCGTGGAAGACCTCAAGAACATCGTCGTCAATCGAGGCGCTGGTGGCACGGGCGCTGCTTCCACGGCGCCGCCGGTCTACCTCAAAGACGTGGCCGACGTGGTCGATACCTACGCCGACGTGACGCGCATTCAGCGCTTCAACGGCGAGGAGGCGATCGGGTTTACCGTCACCAAGCAGCCGGATGCGAACAGCATCCAGGTGGCCGATAACGTGCGCGCCACGCTGGCGCGCGTGCAGCGCTCGCTCCCCCAGGGAGTCACCTTCAAGATCGCGAACGATACCACGCGCTACACGCGCCAGGCGCTCGACGACGTGCAGTTTGACCTGACCCTGGCCGTCTTCATCACCGGAACCGTGCTGCTGCTCTTCCTCCATTCGTGGCGCAACACGCTGATCGTCCTGCTGGCGATCCCCACGTCGCTGATCTCGACCTTCCTCGTCATGTTCTTCCTGGGCTTCAGCCTGAACCTCATGTCGCTGATGGCACTGGCCCTGCTGATCGGCATCCTGGTCGACGATAGCATCGTGGTGCTGGAGAACATCCACCGGCATCTCCAGCTTGGCGAGCCGCCCTGGACAGCCGCGCTCAACGGGCGCAACGAGATCGGCCTGGCGGCGATGGCCATTACCTTCCTCGATGTCGTCGTCTATGTGCCCATTGCCTTCATGTCCGGCAACATCGGCTCGCTCTTCCGCCAGTTCGGCTTGACGATCGCAGCGGCGACGCTCTTCTCGCTCTTCACGTCGTTCACGTTGACGCCGATGCTGGCGTCGCGGTGGCTCAAGGCGCATGATGCGGAGGGGCAGGGGCGTGGGGCTATGCCCAACGTGGTTGGCGCGCTCCTGGCGGCGGCGCTTGGCCTGCTGGTGGGGCAGCCCCTCTTCGCTGCCCTTCTGGGCGACCGCGCGGTGACGCTGCCTCGTTTCTTGGGGCTTCTGGGCAGTCCGGGCGGTGCCCCGGCCGGTGCTCCGGCGGCCGGCGCGCTGGGAGTGGTGGGGCCGTCGCTCCATCTTGCCGGCCTGGGAGCGATCCTGCTGGCGCTGGTGCTTCTCCCGGTCGGATGGTGGGGGCTGGGGCCGATCGTGCGTTTCATCACGCAGCGCTTCCCCGGCTGGTGGGAACGCGGCTACGGCGTGCTGGCCGGGGCCTATCGTCGCCTGCTGCCGGTGGCGCTGCGCCACCGCCTGGTGGTGATCGTGGTGGGGGTTGGGACGCTGGCGGCCGTGCTGCTGATGGTCAGGTACAACGTCATCGGCAGCGAATACGCGCCGCAGGCAGATGAGAACCAGGTTACGCTGAACCTGCGCATGCCCCCGGGGCTCTCGCTCGACGCGACCGATCGCATCGCGCAGCAGGTGGAGGCAGCGCTTGCGGATAAGACACGCTTCCCGGAGATCAAGACGATCTTCACCTCCGTTGGCGGAGGCGGTGGCTTTGGTGGCGCCGGGCGCACGGTCAGTATCGCGATCGAGCTGGTCGATAGAAACCAGCGCACTCGCTCGGTCTGGGAGGTGCAGAATGCGCTGCGCCAGCTGGGCCAATCGCTGCCCGACGTGGCCGTCACTACCAGCGTGCCCAGCGCGCTCTCCGGTGGTGGTGGCAATACCATCAGTATCCGCATCGTGGGGTCCGACCCGGCCGTGCTATCGCAGCTGGCCGATCAGTTCGAGACGCTGCTGCGGCACACGCCCGGGATCGTGGAGGTCAACAACTCGGGCCAGTCTGGCCAGCCAGAGGTGCGCGCCACGGTCAATCGCAGCGCGGTCTCGGACCTTGGCGTCACCAGTACCACGGTCTCGCAGACGATGCGCACGGCCATCCAGGGCACGGTGGCCACGCAGTTCCGTGCTGAGGATCAGAATCAGGTAAATGTGCGTGTGCTGGCCAAGCGTGACCCGAACGGCCAGCCGCTCAATCTGGAGTCGATTCCCATCCTCACTACTCGCGGTCTGCTGGTCCGGCTCGGGCAGGTGGCCACCATCGAAAGCACTGTTGGCCCGGCTCAGATCAACCGCTCTGATCGCAATCGCTCGGTGAGTGTAAGCGGCACGGTGGCGGGACGCACCGTGGGCGATGTGGCGCGAGACGTGCGCGCGGCAATGGCCGGCGTGCCGCTGCCGGCCGGCTATCGGGCCATCGTCGGTGGCGGGGCCCAGCAGCTCGATCGGGCGATCACCGCGCTGATGAGCGCGCTCTCGCTCTCGATCGTGCTGATGTACATGCTGATGGCAGCGCTCTACGAATCGTTCCTCTATCCGCTGATCGTGCTCTGCTCGCTGCCGCTGGCCATGGTCGGTGCGCTTGGGGCGCTCTGGCTCACCGGCCGCACGCTCAACATCTTTAGCCTCATCGGCATCATCATGCTCACTGGCGTGGTCTCCAAGAATGCCATCCTGCTGGTGGACTACACGAACACGCTGCGTCGCGAGCGTGGCCTGGGCGTACGCGAGGCCCTGCTGGCGGCCGGACCGGTGCGCCTGCGCCCCATCCTGATGACCTCGATGACGCTCATCTGCAGCATGCTGCCGCTGGCGCTCGGTGCCGGGCCTGGAGGCGAGTCGCGCTCCCCGATGGCGATGGTGATGATCGGCGGCATGCTCACCTCCACACTGCTCACGCTGCTGTTCGTGCCGGCGCTCTACACCTACTTCGACGATCTGCAGCAGCTACCCCATCGCCTTCACGAGTGGCTGGCCAAGCGCCAGCATGCGGCAGAGGCAGCAGCCCGGCCAGCGGTGCCGGTGCCGCCGGCCATGCCGGTGCCGCCGGCCATGCCGGTGCCGGCCGGTGCGCCGCCGGTGGCAGCAGTGCCCGAGACCGCTGGTGGAGACTGAAGCGAAGCTGAGGAAGAACACCTGCGCGCGTGGAAGTTCGGCTGGAGGAGGATCGAAGACGCATGCCTCGAACGCTTCTTGCTCTTGGTGCAGCCACCGTCCTGCTCGTCTAGACGCTTGCCGCCTGCGGCCCGGCCGCCGGGCCGCAGGCCGGCCAGCCGGTTCAGACTCCGGCACCGCCGGCACTGCCGGTATCGACCACCAAGGTCACCGTGGACACGATTACCACCACCGCCAGCTACGGCGGCTCGATCCAGCCTATCTCCCAGGTGAGTATCGTGCCGCGCACATCTGGGCGGATCGTCAACCTGCCGGTGGACGTTGGCTCCGAGGTCAAAGCTGGCGATCTCCTGGCGGAGCTGGACCACACCACGCTCGATGCGCAGGTGGCGCAGGCGCGCGCCAACGTGGCCAGCGCGCAGGCGAACCTCGCGGCCGCCCAGGCGCGCCTGGCGACCGTGATGGCCGGGCCGAAGCCGGAGGATGTGGCCGTGGCGCAGGCGCAGCTCGACGCCGCCAAGATCAGACTGGCTCAGGTGCAGGCCGGCGGCCGGCCTGAGGACGTGCGCATGGCCGAGGATGCCGTAGCGCAGGCGCAGTCGCGCCTGGATAGCGCCCAATCCGGCGGCCGGCCGGAGGATATTGTCGCCGCCCAGGCGCAGCTGGATTCGGCCAAGAACCGGCTTGAGCAGGTGAAGGCGGCTGGCCGACCGGAGGATGTCAAGGCCGCCGAGTCGGCTCTTGCCTCGGCCAAGGCCAGGCTCGCGGCGCTTCAGAACCCGCGGCCGGAGGATCTGGCGGCGGCGCAGGCGCAGCTCGATCAGGCCAAGACCAAGCTGGCCCAGCTCCAGGACCAGCCCAGGACGGCCAATCCTAACGACATTGCCAATGCCCAGCTGGCCGTCCAGCAGGCCCAGGTGGCCTACGACAAGGCCCTGGCCGACTATGCCAATATCGGCAAGACGGGCGGTCCGGCGACTCGGGCTGCGGCCGACGCTGCGGCGCAGCAGGCGCTGATCCAGCTCCAGGTGGCCCAGAACAACCTGAATAAGCTCCAGAGCCAGGGACCGACCGATTGGGACCTGCGCCAGGCGCAGGAAGCGGCCAATGCGGCTCAGGCGAACCTGGATAAGCTCCTGCATCCTTCACCGGCCGATCTCGCCGCGGCGCAGGCAGCGGTCGATCAGGCCCAGACGAATCTCGATAAGCTCAAGAACGTCACGCCGTTCGACATCGAGAATGCGGAGGAGGCGGTCAAGCAGGCGCAGGCCAACTTGGACAAGATCCGGAATCCCGACCCGGCCACCGTGGCCCAGCTCCAGGCGGCGCTCGACTCGGCGCAGGCGGCGCTGGAGAAGACGAAGAACCCATCGCAATTCGACGTCGATGCGGCGCGGGCAGCAGTAGCCCAGGCGCAGGCAAACCTGGACAAGGTTAAGAATCCCTACACCGACCAGGACCGGCAGGCGGCCCAGTCGGCTGTGGCGCAGGCCCAGGCGGCCCTCGATCAGCAGCAGGCGGCGCTGGCGATCCAGCAGGCCAATCTCAACGACTCCTTCATCACCGCTCCCTTCGACGGCGTGATCTCCGACCGGCAGGTGTCGCAGGGGGCGATCGTCACCACCAACACGCCGATCATGACGCTCATCTCCAAGCAGGTGGAGATCGTTCTCAACGTCGAGGAGGCGAACATCGCCAAGTTCCAGCAGCAGGCGCCCGCACGATTCACCGTCACCGCCTTCCCGGGCGAGCAGTTCACCGGAGTGATCACCAGCATCTTTCCCAGTGGCGATGCGCGCAGCCGGACCTTTACGGTGAAGGTGCGGCCTGACGAGCAGGATGGGCGGCTCCGTCCCGGGATGTTTGCCCAGCTTTCGGTCGTGCTCGATCGACATGAGAATGTGCCGGTGGTGCCCAAGGATGCGATCGTGCAGAAGAACGATAAGCCGGTGGTTTTCACCGTGGCCGATAACACCGCGACCCAGCGCATCGTCGAGCTTGGGCTCTCGGACGATAAGCGCGTGGAGATCAAGAGCGGGCTGCAGCCCGGGGAAGATGTGGTGATCTCCGGCCAGGCGACACTGCGCGACAAGGACCGCGTACGCGTCGTGCCGCCGGGCGGTGCGTCCGGTGGCGCGGGCGGCGGCCAGGGAGCACAGGGTGGCCAGCAGGCTCGCTCAGGAGCGGCCGGCCAACCTGGCCAGACGGGGGCGGCCGGTAGCGCGGGAGCGCAACGGCCGAGCGGCCCGGGACAGCCGGGGCAGGGGGCCCAGGGGAGCCAGCAAGGGCAGCCGGGGCAGGGGGCCCAGGGGAGCCAGCAAGGGCAACGGCCGGCTGGGACTCCGGCTGCCGGCCAGGCAGGCCAGGCGGGCCAGCGCTCGCCGGCAGCACCGGGACAGGCAGGCGGCTGATCCGCTTTGCTCTTGCCCCGTGGCGCCGGCGAGCCCTCCGCCATTTTTGAGGGAACCGCCGGCCAGGCGGTGCTCATCGCGGCATCCGTCGACATTACGAGGCGAGCCCTCTGCCGTTTTTGAGGGAACCGCCGGCCAGGCGCGCGCGCCCGGAGCTGGAGCGTGGCGCCGGCAAGCCCTCCGCCGCCCTTGCAGGTGGGCTGGAAAACGATTCGCCTCGGCCGGTCTCATCGGCTATCCTCAGGCCCGGCGCAGGCAGGCACCGCCCTGCCTGATCTTGAGCAGGGAAGGAGCATAAGGTGGTACGGCTTGGATTTGTCGGCGCCGGTGGGCGCACGGTTCGCGAGCTACTCGATCTGGTACAGATCCCGGAGGCAGAGATCGTCGCCCTCTGCGACATCGACGTGCCGCGCTGCGCCCAGGCGATCGAGCGGGTGCGCGAGCGCACGGCGCAGAGCGCGAACACGGCAGCGATCGAGCGTGCCCGCGCGCTTGCTCCGGCCTTCTATCCAGACGTGCGGCGCATGCTCGATGGTAGCGACCTGGATGCCGTCTACGTGAGCCTGCCGCCCTTTGCGCACGGCGAGATCGAGCACGCCATCATCGATGCCGGCAAGGCTATCTTCGTGGAGAAGCCGGTGGCGATGACGATGAGCGTGGCCCGCGAGATCGATGCGCATATTCGCGAGCAGGGCGTCATCTCGTGCGTCGGCTACCAGTCGCGCTACAGCACTGCGGTGCAGGCGGCGCGCGAGCGCCTGCGCGGCGTGCCGATCGGGCTGGTGATCGCCATTCGGCTCGGCGGCCTTCCCGGCACGCCGTGGTGGAAGGTGCAGAGCAAGTCGGGCGGGATGCTGATCGAGCAGCATACCCACGGGGTCGACCTGATGCGCTACCTGGCCGGCGAGGTGCAGTCGGTCTTTGCCTACGCGAATACCGTGCTGCTCAAGGACGTGCCGGGGCTCGATATCGCCGACGTGAGCTCAGCCACGGTGCATTTCGTGAGCGGTGCCGTTGGGGCGATCGTCAATTCGTGCGCGCTGCAGCCCGGGCAGGGCTCGCCGCCGAACCTTTCGGGTGCTATCCACCTGGTGGGCAAGAACGTGACGGCGATGGTCAGCGCCGGGGGTGCCACCTTCCTCCGGCCGCAGCGCGAGCGCGAGGAGATTGCTGCCGAAGGGGATCCGAATCTGGAGATGAATCGCGTTTTCGTCCACGCGGTGCAGCGCGGTGACCCCGGCGCCATCCGCTCCGACTACACTGATGGCCTCCGCACGTTCGAGGTCACCTATGCCTGCCACCTCTCGGCCGAGCGTGGGCAGGAGATCCGCCTGGGCGAGACGGATTGAGCCAAGGCGGCAGCAGCTTCACCGGTGGCCTGCTCCAGCTGGGCAGGAGATCCGCCTGGGCGAGACGGATTGAGCCCCTGAAGCCGGCACTTGAGCGATTCCTCGGCGACATGAAGAAGGGCCACGTCGGGGGGAGAGAGCAAGGCCCCACCTGGGAAGCGCCCGCTCTCTCCGCGCCGCGGAGAGAGCGGGCATCCCTTAGATCGTGGCGTAGATCGACGAAAAGACGCTACCGATCTGCGGCCCGAGCAGCAGCAGGATGGCGATGACGACAATTGCGACTAAGAAGATGATTAGCGCATATTCCACCAATCCCTGCCCGCTCTCGCTGCCGGCGTCTCGCCGCGGCGGCGCGCTCGGTGGCGTCTGGGGATCGCCTGCCGGCTCACTCATGCTCCAGTTCACCTCCTTTCCAGCCTCGGGCTGCGCGCCGGCACTGCTGCCGCCGCGTGCAGCGTGACTATGGAGTGCCGCCGGCCCTTGAGGCAAGGGTCTACAGCAGAGCCAAGGTAGAACTCGCCTGAGGGCCATTGGCTCCATGGCGTTCCCCAGCCTGGCTTTGGTCTACGTCTCTGCCGGTCTGCTCGTGCCGAGCCGCGCCGCCAAGCCTCGAAGGGCCGGCAGCACGAGCGGGCCAGCAGAGACGTAGACTGGTATTAGAGCCTGATCCAGTTGTTGCGCAGCGCGTAGATCACCGCCTGCGTCCGATCGTTGACGGCCAGCTTGCGCAGGATCGACGTAATGTGGTTCTTGACCGTCTGATCGCTGATGCTGAGCCGTTGCGCAATCTCCCGGTTGCTCTGCCCGTGAGCGATGTAATCCAGGATCTCGATCTCCCGCCCGGAGAGGGGTACAAAGAGCGGCTCGGCAGTCTCCTGCGCCGCGAGCTCGCGGAACTGCTTGAGCACCAGCGCCGTCACCTGCGGCCGCTCGAGCACGCGGTCGCTGATCAGATAGTCCCCCTGGTGCACGCGGCGGATGATCTCCACTAGCGCTTCTGGCGGGAGATCACGGCGCACGTAGGCCGCGGCGCCAACCTTGATGGCGTGGAAGAGCTGCTCTTCGTCCTCGAAAGTGGCCAGAATGATGACACCGGCTGCCGGCCAGCGGTGCTTGATCTGCCGTGCCAGCTCGATGCCGCCACCTTCGGTGAGCACTTCGGTGCCCGATGCGGCGCTGCTGAGCGGGAGATCGACGTCGATCAGCACCACGTCGGGGACCGTGGCCTCGATGAGCGCCAGCGCCTCGCGCATTGTCGGCGCCTCGCCGGCGAGCTCGATCTGGGTCGTCTCGGCGAGTGTAAGCCGGATGCCGTCGCGGAAGAGCGGCTGCTGGTCGGCGATGAACACGCGCACCGCCGGTGCCGCCTCGTCTGGCGGTCGGCGGGCAGCGGCCGGCTGGGGTGGCGGCGCCGCCTCGATCGGCCTGAGCACTCCCTCCGGAATCGTGTCTGGTGTGCTCATGGCTCAGCCTTTGCAGCCGCCCGCTGAGAAGGAGGGTCACCAAGCATGTCACGACGCATCACTGGTGTGCCATGGCTCAGCCTTTGCAGCTGCCTGCCAGCCAGGTGGATGGCCAGGGGTGCCCATCGCTCAGTCCCTGGAGCCCCGGGGAGCCCCAGCCGTGCCGTACGCCTGGATCCGACTCGTCGCCGGCGGCCGCGGCCGCCGGCCATGGGATGACTCTACGCCTAATCTTCCTTCTTGCTAGCCGCCGCGCGGACACTGGCCATCAGCTCGTCGAGATCGAATGGCTTCGCAAACACAGCTTCGGCGTTATTGCGGCCGTTGTGGTCCAGCCGGCCGGTATAGGCCGACACCACGATGACCGGCACCTTCTTGGCATCCCAGTCATCCTTCAGCTCCTTGAGGATGACGGTACCGTCGCGGTCGGGTAGCGCCAGGTCCAGAATCACCACTGCGGGCTTCTGATCCTTCACCGTCTTGAGCGTATTGCTGCCGCGACGAAGGATCAGCGGCTCGAAGCCCTGGCTGCGCAGCTCATCCGACAACAGCTCCACGATGGCCGGATCATCCTCGACTACTACCACCTTGTTGCTCTTGTCGTCATCTGCCATGCTCCCAGCACACCTCCCAGCTCGGGATACTGCTTCTTCCGAGTGGGAGATTATAATGCTTCGAGTTCGCGAGAAAGAGTCGCCCGCGTGCCGCTGCAGCTTCAGCGTATCCTCGTGCCGGTCAACGGCAGTGATCTGGATGAAGAGATGGTGCGCCTGGCCGCCGAGACGGCCAGGCGCCATGGGGCTCAGCTCATCATCGTCTACGTCATCGTCGTCAAGCGCACGCTGCCGCTCGA
>Ga0070741_10014688_pt1 | contig 13487 bp, 11 predicted proteins | sample Coa_R1_4_FD_66440 | JGI IMG/M metagenome (GOLD analysis project Ga0070741, IMG submission 66440) | Surface soil microbial communities from Centralia Pennsylvania, which are recovering from an underground coalmine fire - Coalmine... | ecosystem: Environmental > Terrestrial > Soil > Unclassified ... | reverse complement strand
TTCTTGGAAGATCACACAGCCGGAACTACCGCGGGTGCGGTCAGCGCCGAAATCGTGAGCGATGACGCGCGAGATCCCCGAGAGACACAACCTCCAGCGGAGGATACGGGGGAAAGTCCAAAGCCGCCTGCTGAACCGGGTCCTCCACCGGAGGCGCCCGCACGGCGCGATGCTTTCGTGGATGACGAGATCCTACCGGTATTCGAAGCCGCTCTGGACTTGCCTCGCCTATCGGCGGCGGTGATTTCGACTGCGGCTATGGAAGAAAGCTAATGACACAATCCATGGAACGGTCGGAACGTGTACTGGTCAAATACCCATTGTTCAAAACCGCCGTTGCGCGAGTCCAGGCATGCTTTGATAGCCACGACGCCACGGCCGAACCGGACTGTTGTCCCATCGTTGGCGAAAGCGGCAGCGGGAAGACCACGATCATTTCGTACTTCGCCAGCCTATATCCACGCGTTGACCACAAGTGGGGTTTGGAAGTGCCGGTGCTCGTCGCAAAGGTGCCAGCCCGGCCAACGGTGAAGAGTTTCGCGGAAACGCTCCTGTATCAGCTCGGTGATCCGCTATGGTCGCGCGGCAACACCGTGGCCAAAAGCATTCGCCTCCGGGAGTTGATGAAGCGGTGCCGCGTGCGCCTGCTGGCGCTCGATGAGTTCCAGCATTTCGTGGATGTCCGGCAGGCGAACATCCCAAACGAAGTCGCGGACTGGCTGAAGGAACAGGTCGAGGAAGCTCGGCTGGCAATTGTGGTACTAGGCCTACAACGTTGTTTGGAAGTACTCAAGCAGAATGAACAACTCCGGCGGCGCTTTGGCGCGACCCTGCGCGTAGGAGCCTTTCGCTGGGACGCCAAAGACGATCGGACAACATACAGGGCCTTCCTCCGCGCGGTTCAAGAGCAGCTCCCTGAGTACGGAATGCCCTGTCTGTCGGACGTCGATATGGCTTTCCGCATGCACTACGCCTCATACGGCCTGATCGGGTACACGATGAAGATCATCCGTGGCGCCGCACGGATCGCCCGTTGCCATCCGCGCCGGCAGATCACGTTACGGACCCTCTCGGAGTCTTTCGCGGAGCATGTGTGGTCGGAACGTCTCGATGATCCGAATCCGTTTATCGACAGGTTCGATTGTGATAAGGCGCCACCAATTACGTTGCCGAGCGCACGAACCTGCGTGTCGCGCGCCGCGAGCACCAACCCCAGGCCGTGCCTGGAGCTGCACGCATGAGCATCGTGGTACGCCCGGGAGCGCGGTTGCTCTTCCGCGTGGACCCGCTACGTGGCGAGAGCCCACGCGGGTATCTTTGTCGCGTCGCTCAGGAACACGCCTACAGTAGTCCCAATGCACTCGCCCAAATCGCCGGACTTTGGGTATCCGGCACCGGAAGGGTCACTGGCTTGGATCAGGATCCAGCGATCAAACAGCTTTCGTATACGTTGCGCCTCGAGCCGGAAGAGTGGCGATCAATGTGCTATCACCACGTCAAGGGGCGAAATCGATTTAAGCAGCGATCATTCTATGGTGAGGCGATTAGCGCAGATGATCTTAATTACGGAAAACCGCGTCTCTGTACGGCCTGTCTTCGGGACCACCCGATCTGGTGGGCCGTTTGGGATCTCGGGCTCGTCGTCGCGTGCCCTGTACACCGCTGCTTCTTACTCAATCAGTGTCCGGCCTGTAAACGGAAAATCGCCTGGGAGCGTCCAGCCGTATACAAATGCCGGTGCGGTCTCGACTTTCGACAAGTAAGTTCGGAGACTGCTGATCCAGGCCTGGTAGCGATCAACGCGATGGTCTTCCGCGCCACCAAGTCCACACTGGCAGACTCGGCTGGAGTCGAGGCGGCTGACTTTGGTTTTCCGCCGGAACTGTCTCGGTTGAAGCTCGGCGCCTTGTTGAGGCTGGTCCTCTTTGTCGGCTCTCTAAAAGATGGCAGCACATTACGCCGGAAGCAGCGCCACTTTGGCGCTACGGATCTCGCCGCCGCGACCGAGATCTGCCGTGGTGCAGTCGCTCTGCTCCGAGACTGGCCCCGCCCGTTGCGCGAAGTGCTACGCCGTATGGTCCCGGAGTCAGCAAGTCCTGCGACGCTCAACTTCAGCAAGATCTTTGGAAACTTCTATCGGCACCTGTTTCGTGTCCTTCCCCGGAGGGAATTCGGATTCCTTCACGATGCCTTTGAGCAGTTTGTTATCGATGATTGGAAGGGTTTCATTCGTGGTCAGCACCGCTATTTTTCCGCCGCCGTACGGTGGAACTCCCAATGGTTGACCGCGAGTGAGGCAGAGAAGCTGGCGCACACAGCCGGAGGGCGGATTCTAGACCTTGTTCATCAGGGTCTACTCGAAAGCATCCTATTCAATGTGCACCGTGGAGGTGGCCGCACAGAATATTGGATTCGGCGGGAATCCCTGAATCGATGGGTCGCAACGCGTGATCTGGGATTGGCCGGATACATGCCCCGTGCCGAGGCCCAGCGCACCTTGGGCTTGAAGAACATCACCGTCACAGCGGTGGCCCAAGCCGGCCTAATTCGTTACGCAAGGGGGGCAGAATGCTATTTTCCAGCGGGATATCACTTCCTTCGTGAGGATGTCGTAAGGATCAAGGACGCTTTCGAAAGGTACGACGTGCCAGAGCGCGAGCGCGAATACTCAAAGCCGGGGACGCTCATCGCACTTCGACATGCTCTCAAAAACTATCTTGGCCGCGATGTCGGACTTCCGGCCGTCATCCGCGCCGTTCTAGCCGGCGATCTCGTACCGGTCGGCCACACCAATCGGTTTCCTGGTATCACCGGATACCTCTTTCCATCCGAGTTGCTCCGTAAATATCGGCCGGTGGCTGGCGTCAGAGTGCCCCCAGAAGGCTTTCTCAACTATGGAGAAGCGGCTGCCGTGTTGGGCGTAAAGGTGCGCCAGATTCGTGGCCTGGTGGAACAGAACGTTTTGCGCGCCGCGTCGGAGTATCGATTCGGCCTTTCGAAGCTGCTGCCGGCCGCGGATGTTGAACGATTTGCCGAAGGCTACGTCGCGGTATCGGTTCTCGCAAGGCGATCCCGTCTCAGCAGCCGTTCTCTTGTGCGCTATCTGAGAGAGTCGGGCACGCCGCTGCTGGCAATCCCACTGCTGGATAGAGGAAGGGGATGCGCATTTTTTCTAAGCAAAGATGTTGCAACTCAAATTCAGATCCCCAGCCGCAGGATGCTGAGGGAGGCGGCACAACGCCGTATCGTAGCCGATCGGAAAAAGAAGTGGGCAGAGTGTAGGCAAGCCAAGGAGACCGCTTTGGGTAAACCCATGCGACGACTCCGCACCAATCGGCGCGCTCGCGAGATGCCTGCAAAGGAGTGACACGAATAGCGCCTTACCACCTGCGGCGCTATTCGGCGCGCAACGCGGACGCCGGATCGACGTTAGCCGCTCGTCTGGCCGGGAGCCACGCTGAGAACAGTGTGAGCAGCACAACGAAAACTAGCGCCGCTGTTATGGAAACGGGATCGGCCGGGGAGAGTTGATAAACGACAGCCTTCATCATGCTGGTGAACCAAAACGCGAGCATTACACCGAGAATCAGACCAGGTGCCGTCAGCATAAGGGCTTCGCGCAGCATCATCGACACAAGTTCTCCGGGCACCGCACCGACGGCCGCTCGAACTCCGAACTCTCGCACACGTCCGTTTACCGACTGCATCAGCAAACCGTATATGCCTCCAGCCGTAAGGAATGCCGCCATCGCGCCGAAGACTCCAAGCAGAATCAGAGCAAATCGCCGCCTAGCCAGGGAATCGGAGACGTTCTGCTGTAGGGGCTGAACTCTCGGCACTGGAATCTCGGGGTCAACGCTCTGGATCGAATTGCGTAAGGCCAAGGCAAACTGCTTTGAATCGTCCGACGTCTTTACGAGGAGCGTCATGACCGGTCCTGTTGCGATGCCGTACATCGTAGGCTCCACGTCTTGGTCCAGACCTAGATCCCGCACATCCCCGACTACACCGACGATCTCGTCAAAATCTTGTTTCTGATCCATCACGCCAACAACTAAGCGCTTGCCGACTGCTCCCTGCATGGGGAAAAACCTGCGAACCAGAGTCTCATTCACGAGGATTCGGGGTTTGCCGCGATCATCTTCAGACAGCCACCTGCCGGCTTTCAGCGGTATGCCGAGAACGCGGAAGTATTCTGGAGTACTCCACCGGCTCTGCGCAACGGGGAAGTTGCCCGAATCAAATATACGACCCTCGATGCCGAATCGAGTCGCAAATCGGCTATGTTCTGTTAACCCAAGGCTCATTGGCGCCGAGTTCACCGCAGCTACAGCGGTAACTCCGGGGAGGTTGCGCAGCGGAGGTTCGAGCTGCGCTCCCAGGAAGTCTGCCGCTTTATCCCAGTTGTTCTGAAGCGGGAGATTCGGCACAACCCAGACATTCCTTGCTTCAAAGCCAGGATCTTCGTTCAAGAGCGCGGCGAAATTCCTCGTTAACAGAGCGGTCCCGGACAGGACCAAGAGCGCCATCGCCACTTCGCCGGCCATCAGAACAGCGCTGAGGCGCGATTTTCCGGGCGCGATTGACCTGCCAGTTAACTGCACCCTCCGGCGCAACAGCTGCCAGCAAGCTGGTAACCCGAAGAGCACGCCAGCGATCGCCGAAGCTCCGATCGCGAATAGCCAAACCGGTCCCTCAAATCGACTGGATTCGAACCTTGGAATCTGGTTTGCTGCGAGTTTGCCCACAAGCTGTACCGCAGGTACAGCGAGAAGTACCCCAACGACACCGCCGATGGCGACAATCAAGAGACTCTCCGAAAGCAGTTCGCGTATCAAGTGCCAGGTCTTCGCTCCCAGAGCCTCACGAACGGCCATCTCTTGACGTCGTTCGATCATGCGCGCTAGGAAAAGATGGGCGAGATTAGCGCAAGCGATTAGTAGCACAAGGCCAACGGCTCCCCACGCAAGCAGAAGAGAGGGCCGAACTTTCTGAGTTAACTCGCGGGACAAAGGGATGACGTATGCACCGACGGTTGCATTCGTCTCGGGGTGAGCCTCGGCCAGCCTCCGAGCGAGCGTTTGAATCTCGCTTTGAGCCTGAGCGAGACTCATACCGCGTTTCACCCGGCCGACCACCTCGAGTGGATGGTACTTTCTTCTCGTCTGAAGCTCCGATTCCATCAACGATAGCGGCATCCACAAATCCGCCCATTCTGGAAATGACTGACGCTGTGCGACAACACCAATGACTCGAAAAGACTCTGTTTGGAGCCTGATTTGTTGACCAACTATCGCAGGGTCACCGCCAAATTTGCGCCGCCAGAGGTTCTCGCTTATTAGGGCGACACGCTGATTCGAGCGTTCTTCGGCATCGTCAAACGCGCGCCCAATGGAGGGCCGGATTCCCATCGTTGGAAAGAGGCTGCTGCTCGCCATTGTGGCGTGGATCACCTCCGGTTCTCCTCGGCCCAGCAAGGTCGCCGTGTTCATCGAAGACAGCGTATACGCTGCGAGTTGCTCGAAGCTCCGCGCCTGATCCCGCCAATCCCGGAAGTCCGGCGCTGTCACCTGTAGTTGCGGTAACGCCGGGTGAGTCTCCCAGATCTGAACGAGCATGTTCGGGTCCCGAAACGGGAGCGGCCGAATCAGAACGGAATAGACGACCCCGAAGAGCGCGGTGTTCGCGCCTACGCCTAGAGCGATCGTCAATATTCCTGCGGCGGCGAATGCTGGTCGCCGCCAAAGAGAACGGAGTGCAGATCGCATATATTCCAGGATACGCCTGCGCTTCCTTCGCAAACTCCCCATGTCCGGCCGTCAACCGCGAAGCACTGCGTTTCTCATCACTTAGGCATTCGCCACCTCGGTTCAGGTCGCCTCGTCTCCCGTGTTCATCCTCCTTCGCCGCATAGGATTATTTCAATAACTATGGCAAACGTGTAGGATATTTTCACTAACCGTGGCAAGATTTTTCACGATCTGTGGCGCAGAGCCGCAGCTTGCCCTTTGCAGTCAATGCGGGCATTTTCATCTATCCTGACAACCTACACCCCCCAGTGGCCCAACCGAGTCACGAAAGTAGCGGGGCCTTCTCGCAGGATGCTTGCCGCTCCGGAAATCCCAGGCGCCGACGCAGTGTTGGAGTGGTTTGGCTACTGGCCCACATTTCACGACGCTGAAGTCCTGTTCATCCTGCTCGACCGTTCGGGTTCCTCACGTGTCGCGATCCACGCGTTTGAAAGGAGTCGGGAAGTCGACGCGACGGGTTACTATGTGCTGACGAAACACGCGGTCGTCACATTCACCTTCCGAGGTTTCATACCCGACCGCGAAGGGATCACGAACGTTCGTATTGAGTATTTCAATCACCAGAACGTCCTCAGCAGTGCCAGTATCGAAAAGATTCCCGAGGCCTATCAATTGCGGTTGGATGGGATATACGGCGTGGATGCCACGATCGTCTGCGAACAAATCACCGTAGCCCTCGAGCCGGGAGCCCCGGAACGCGCCCCGTAGACATCGAGCGCGAACTGCCGGTTCAGTTACCTCAGCCCAGCAAGAAAGCAGCCCATAACAAAAGTGGCGTAAGCGCAGTCGTGAGCAGGCAATAGAAACAATATGCGCCCAGCCGAGTCATGTCTATAACGCCCAAACCGTTGGCCAGCGCAGCCAGTAAGGCTACACCACGAATACCGTACCGAATCCACGTGATCTGAGGGCTCAGGAACGCGGACACGATCAAGAGGCAATAGAGTCCGGCGGCAATGAAGCCGTCGGGGATGCCGAAAGGCCGGGCGAACGGCGCATCGGCGACAGCTTCACATCCCTTCTTCAACAGAGGGCAGCTCATGTGTTCTATGGCGCGTACCTGGTAGGCGCCCACATAGAGCATCGCCAAACCGCTGACGGCCGAGATCACCACAAGCGCGTGACGCGCCGTTAACACGACCGGGCCTTCCACGCCGTGATGATGCTATAACCGAGAAGACCGGCGCGCACTGCTTCCGCGGCCGAACGTGCAAGCAGTTTGGCCTGGCCGAGATCCACGCCGGGAAGATCGAGTTGTTTCAGCTTCACCATCAGCTCGGTGGCCAGCAGTTTGCCTTGAACAGCGCGCACCATTTCCGCCAAAACCTCGTCGTGTTTTTCGATTTCCGCGTTGCCCAAGCCTGCCGCCATCAGGTAGCTGATGTATTCGTCTCCCGGCCGGGCATCCGCGATGCAGGCAATCCATGCCAGCAGGCCTTGGAGTTCAGTGGGCAGAGGACCGGAGCGAGTCAGGTCGCTCAGCCCCACTCGGCCGGCGGGCTTCAGAATCCGCGCAAACTCCGCCGCCGCTTTGCTCTTATCGGGGAACGTGCAGAATGCGCACTCACAGATCACGGCATCGAAGCTGGCATCCGGAAAACCGATTTGTTCGGCATCACCGGAGCGAAAGCTGACCAAGTGAGCGACGTCAGCCTCAGCAGCGCGTCGCGTTCCCTCCGCGACATTTTCGGCGCCGAAGTCGATCCCGACAATATCGCACCCGAAATGCCGCGCAAGAAAGATCGCGCTCTCGCCCTTCCCGCTGGCAACGTCGAGCACGCGACACCCGGGCCTGAATTCGAGCAGTGTTCCCAAGCGCTCGGTTAGCCTGGTCGCTCCGGGGTGAAACGAGTCCCCAAGCAGCAAGCGGGCGAAGTCGCTCTGATACACCGCCGCGCAGCAGCTTTTGAGCTGGTGAGCATCCGACGGCTGCACAGGCCCGCTCATTCTTGCTTTCCGTTCGAGGGCAAGGTCACGAGCGGCGCGGGAATCGTGCGATCCCCGAACGTGAACGTGACCGGCCGGATTTGGTACTGCTCCCCAGTGCGCCTCGCTGCCTGGCGATGCGGTTCCTGCGCTACCAACTGCGCGCGAGCCTGTTCCCGGTATCCGACCGTATTATAGGCGCAGAAGGGAACCTGTTTGCCCCCCGGCAGCAAAAACTCTTTACAACACTTCATCAGATTCTTCTGGTTGAATGTCCAGGGATCCATGAAGTCCTGCAGCATGATCATGAAGATGAAGTTCGAGAGGCCCTTGACGTCCAGACTGCCATCCGGCAGGCCGCAGGCCGAGCAAGAAAACGAAAATTCGCGCGCAACCTTCTCCGACCCGGGCACGGCGGAAGAAGACCAGAGCCCTTCGAGAGCGCGCTTCACTTCCGCGCCCAGGTCCGGCATGGCGCGATTGGCGATGTAATCTAAGTAGTCCTCGACATTCAGAATGCGAGGGAGCGGCGTGACTTTTCGATCTTCATCGATATACGCGTAGGTCACCGAATTACAGGTAGGAAAGCAACACGGCACGGGAATGAAGTCGCTTCCACGGAACACGCCTTCCGTTTGCGCCTCGATGAGGCAGATGATATCGGGATTGGTCATGCGCTGCATCGGGTCGTGTTGCCTATGGCGCCCCGAATGAAACGCCGGCTGGAAGTTAATCCCCTTCACGGCCGGATGATCCAAACCGAAGCGCACGATTTTCCCGATTTCGTGCTCATTCACGCCGCGCTCAATGGCGGGGACCAGGATCACGCTACAATCAGCGTCCGCAAGCCGATCGAGCGCGCGCATCTTCTTCGCCAGGATGTCGGCCTCGCCTCGAATAATCCGATACGTCTCGCTCTCAAATCCATCGAACTGGAAATAGATATTCGGGCGGACTTCGGCCAGTTCCACCAGAAACCGGTCGTCGTTCGCGATTCTCTTTCCGTTGGTGTTCAACATGACATTCGCGATGCCGCGCTTTTGGGCAGCGCGTATCATGGGGATAATCTGCGGATGAATCGAAGGTTCGCCTCCGGAGAACTGAACGACCTCTGGATTGCCTTCTGTGGCGACCAGGTGATCGAGAATTTCCTCGACTTCTTCGAGCGTCAAGCTGAACCCTGGAGCCGCGTCCGAGAAGCACAACGGACAGCTCATGTCGCAATTGCTGTTGACCTCGATGATCCCGAGACAGGCGTGCTGCTGGTGGTCCGGGCAAAGTCCGCAATCGTGGGGGCAGCCGAGTTCCACCTGAGTCGAGAACTCCAGCGGGATGGTGCCTGGCTTGTTGAACCGGGCGGATTTCGCATACAGCTCCGCATCGCCGTAAACCAGCCCTTCGAAGACACCGTGCTCGGGACAGCGCTTCCTTAGATAAACCTTGTTGTCGCGGAGAAGGACATGCCCGTCGACGACGCGCCGGCAGGTCGGACAGATGCTTCGGGTGAGCTCATAAAAGACGTAGTCGGCGTCCTTCTTCGAAGCCGAAGTGTTTGCAACTGCGGGAATTGGAATTTGCACGGATACCGAATTGTACATCCTCTGGACGAAGCTGACCTGACTTGCGGTCGAGGCTCGGAAGACATCGCGTTTGCCGAGCTCCGACCTCTGTTCCGGCTAAGAACCGCGTCGTGACAGTCCGGCTTACTTCTTCTTGGCCATTGCCACTTTCGAGACAGTGATGGTGTCGCCGTTGACATCGCCTGTCAATTGGACGGGCTCTCCGGCATCTTTCGCCAATGCGGCGAGATCCTGGTTGGAAATTTGGTAGATCTTCCCATCCGAGACAAAGACGTACTTGCCCCCAGCCTTCACACACGCTAGCGTGCAATCGCGCTCCGTCATCTTCGCGTCCTTGTGCATGGACATCATCTTGGCGTGGCTTGCTCCGCACATGCTGTCGCTGATCATGCCGGTCATGGTCGCGGGCGCCGCGGCCGCGAAAGAAGCGAGGCCCGCGAACAGGCCAAGCGACAGCAGAGCTCTTAGAGATGCCTTCATCGTATTCACTCCTTCGATCCCCGCAAGGGGTTGATCTCGTACTTCCGACTTGGCTCCTCCCGGAGAAGGTACTGCTTTAGCTCCCGGGAGATCCGTCTGTTTATTCGCAGGTGAGTGCTACGAAGTTACGGTGTGAAGGCAGCTTTGTTTGTCGTCACTTATAGGACGAATCAAAATCAGGAAGTACCGGTAAGAGCGGGCTGGTCCACAGGATCTCGTGCTGCCAATCCGGAGACGTTCAGCTTCTTGATCAGGACTTTCGAGTTGCGTCCGCTTCGGTCGTATTTCTCGCGGCGTTCCGGCGGAAGGTCGTCGGGCGTTCCTTCGGCGAAGCCAGCCCTCGATTGGAAGTAACTGAAGGTCTGGGTCGATAAGGCAATCAATTCGGTCAGACCCGTTTCACGCGCTTTGTTTTCGATAAACTGAATCAGCTTGCGGCCGATTCCCTGGTTCTCGTGCGAGGGATCGACATAGAGGCTGGCGAGTTCGCCCCGTTGTTGCGCCGGATAAACGTGGAGCGCTACGCACGCGACCGGGTTCTTGTCGATTTCGAAGATGTAGTAATCCGCCAGGCTCTTCTCAATCTCGGCGCGCGTCCGCCGGACGAGCTCATCCGCTTCCACCGCCTTTTTGGTCAACACCTGGATGGCCCGAATATCTTTCTTCTTCGCCGGCCGGATCTGTTCGTATTCGTTGGCGTAAATCAGCGTGCCGATGCCCTCGTTGGAGAACACTTCGGCGAGAAGCCCTCCGTCTTCGCGGCCGTTCACGATGTGCACGCGCTGCACGCCCGCGAAACAGGCGGCCGCCGCATGGTGCGCCTTGGAAAGCATCTCCGCCGCGAAGCCGCCGCTCGAAGATTGCACCAGTCGCTGCAGGTCCACCACCAGCATCTGGCGAATGAGTTGATCGTTATGCCGCAGCCCGTCCTCCGACGTAACGAAAATCAGCTTGGTTGCCTTTAAAGCCTCCGCCACCGCGACCGCGACGCTGTCGGAGTTGGCCCGGTATGTCTTACCGTCGCCATCGAAGCCGATTGGTGGAACCACGGGAACCACACCTTGGTTCAGCAGCGTTTGAAGAAGTTCCGTGTCGACACGCTCCACCTTCCCGGTCAAGAGATGGTCGACGCCATGGATGATCCCCAAGGGATGCGCAATTACGGCATTGGTACAGGCGGCGCGAAGGTCGTTGGCCGAAAGGCCTTGCAGGATCTCGTGCGTGACACGATTGGAGCCGTCAATGGCCAACTGCAGCGTCTGGGCATCCGTCACGCCGGTGCCATCGAGGTTGGATGCCTGGATGTTCTCCTTCTCGGCGAGAGCCTTAATCTGCTCGGCCGCGCCGTGCACCAGCACCACGCGGATGTTCAACGAACGCAAGACGGCCACGTCGAGCAGGATGTTGGTGAAGTTCTCATCGGCGACGATAACCCCGTCCACCGCGATAACGAACGTCTTTTCCCGGAATTGCGGGACATATTGAAGGATCCCGCGCAGGTCCGTTAGCTTCACGACCGCACCTTGTCAGTGATTTTGCTGGATTCCCGCCAGCTCAAAATCGGAGATGCTTTTACTTTACCCCGAAACGGATATCACGCTGGCTGCACAGGCGCTGCGGCGGGTCAGGAGGCCATCGCCGTGCTACGCCGAAGCGCCGCCACGGTTTCACGCCTCGAAAAGTTAGCCTGATCCGGCTTAAAACGCCAATTAATGCCTGGTTTGCAGTTTCCTTGCTCCTCCTCCTGTTCTCAATAGATGCTCTAGGTCGCATTCGGTTGCGGCGTTCAAAAATCGGCGCCGAAGTTGCGACGCCGCCGGGAACGAAAAAGTGCGAACCCGCATGAGCCGCTCACCGCATCGGCTCTCTGCGGCCTTTTTGGCGCGTGCCCACGCCGATGAGCCCGGCGACGACTAGCGGACTGCCAGAATTCCGGCAGACGCCGAAGCAGTGGGCATCGCATCGGCAGGCGCGAATCACAAGAACGCTGAGAATGCTCGGGTTCTGGTGCACGGCGAAATGGAAGAGCGAGTGCGCTAGGGATGCCGAACGCCCCATGGGGAGTTCAAAACGCAAAGCACGGAGGAGCAAGAAAATGTTTCAGAAGAGATTGTTAATGATGTTGATGGCAGGCGCGGCTTCCCTCGCGCTGCCGGCCTATGCGCAACCTGAAGGCGGACGGCAGGACGTTGCGGTCCAGGCGTTCGGCAGCTTCGTCACGTCCACCACCCAAAATGGAGTCGGCAACACAGCCACTGACAGCGGCGGCGTGCTGGCCAGCTACCGCTACTTCTTCAGCGCCCATCACGGCGTCGAGGCCAATTACGGTTATGCGCTAAACACGCAGAGCTACATCTCGGCCGCAGGCGCTGCCGGCGTGAAGACGAATTCACATGAAGTCTCCGGCGCGTATGTCTTCCGCATGCCGTTCGGCAAGGTTACTCCCTTCGCGCTCGCAGGCGTGGGCGCCCTGGTCTTCAACCCGACAGATTTCGTGGGCGCCAGCACGCAAACCCGGGCGGCCTTCGTTTATGGCGCTGGCGCCGACTTCAACCTTTCGCACCACGTTTTCATGCGCGCGGAGTACCGCGGCTTCGTCTACAACTCGCCGACTTATGATCTGCCGGCATTCGCTGGACTGGATCGCGTCACCCACCGGGCGGAGCCTTCCGTCGGATTCGGCTACAGGTTCTAAGAACCGACTTATGACGCGCGTTGCCCTTCCGGCCGTCGGATTTCTAAAACGGGACGGCCGGAATCGGAGTCGAGCTTCGAAGGTATACGCCGCTTTTTGAGGGTAGCGATATGTTCAGACAATTCGGATCGAGGATCGGGACCATTTGGTGCAATGTAACGCATGAATCGCTGATGTGGCCAGTGCACGGCCACTACAAGTGCCGCACGTGCGGCCGTCGCTATCCCGCGTTCACGGAGGCGCCGATGGTGAATTGGACGAAGCGCACTGCGTTTAAGCCGGCGGTGCCGCTCCTGCTCGCACTGGCTCTCGCGACGTTTGCCCAGCCTGCGCACGCCACGGACGTGGTGAAGGGACATTCGCCCGCAGAAGTTCGAAGCTTCGATAGATGGCGGCGTGGCAGTATTGCGGCGCTGGAGCAATTCACCTCGCTCACCGGAACGGATGCCAGGGAAACCGAAGGGGGGCAGCAATGAAAAGCTATAGGTTGATCGTTGCCGCGACCGCATTTACAGTATGGGCCACGCAGCGCGCCGGAGCGGCAGAGCTCCAGGCCGGCACTCTGATGGCTTGGAATACATATGTGAACGAAGCTGATGTCCACATGCAGGAACGTGCCGCAGGCCGTCAAAGCTTCTTGTGGATGGATGAGTCACCCGACCGCGCGGCTCGCGTACGCCGCGGCGAGGTGGTGGTCGCCCCCATGGTGGGTCGTGGCACGGAGGGTGTGCCCCACGGGCTGATTCACGACTGGATTGGCGCGATCTTCATCCCCGGCGCCACGATCGATAGCCTGTGGGCGGTTGTCCACGACTACGACAACTATCAACGCCTGTACCGGCCGGTCGTGACTTCATCGAGAACGCTCGCATGCCGGGAGACGAGCCAGGAATTCCAGATGGTGTGGCAACGCAAGATCCTCTTTGTGAGCGCCGCGATGCAAGGCCGTTACCAAGCCCACGATGCGATCCTCGATCCACACCGCGGTTATAGCGT
>Ga0070741_10014687_pt1 | contig 13488 bp, 11 predicted proteins | sample Coa_R1_4_FD_66440 | JGI IMG/M metagenome (GOLD analysis project Ga0070741, IMG submission 66440) | Surface soil microbial communities from Centralia Pennsylvania, which are recovering from an underground coalmine fire - Coalmine... | ecosystem: Environmental > Terrestrial > Soil > Unclassified ... | reverse complement strand
GACGGCCGGCGCGCTCGGGTCGCTCGAATCAGCGCGGCTGACCGAGCCGATCCAGCGATACCCGCGCGTCGGCACCGTTTCGATGTACTTCGAGTCCTTGACGTCGTCGCCGAGCGCGCGCCGCAGCTGCGCGACGATTCGTGTGAGCGCGTTGTCGGTGACCGCCGTGTCCTTCCAGAGCGCGTCCTGGATTTCGGCCTTGGTCACGAGCCGGCCGCTCGCCGCGATGAGAAGCACCAGCAGGTCGAATGCCTTCGGCTCGAGCGCGACGGGATGGCCGCCGCGTTCGACGCGGTAGTTCACGGCGTCGACACGCAGGTCGCCGGCAACGAAGACCGCACGCTTGGATTCCATGAACCTGTTCATCATCAAGTGTTTCGACCCAGGTCGCAAGACGCGGGGCAAAACATCACGCGAGCCGCACGAAAACATCACACCGCGGTCATTACGGGCACGTTCTCGGCTGCCTACCGTGAAGGCAGAGGCACAGAATGCTCCGACGACTGCCCGCCGTACTCTCCGTCATCGTCGTGCTATCGGGGACAACCCGATCGACGGCAACACTCGCGGCCGGCGTCAGCCGTCCGGATCCGGCCGCTGTCGCGATCGCGCTCACCCGCGACAAGCTTGCGATCGCCCCGGTTCAGATCGGCGCCAGCGGCGAACATCGATTCCTGATCGACACCGGATCGACGTCGACCATCGTGAGCGAACGGCTTGCCGCGAGCCTCGGGCTCATGCCCTACGCGACGACCACCACGTTGACGGTGACCGGATCGTATCGCGCGACGGTGGTCACGCTCCCGCCGCTGACGATCGCAGGCGAGACGTTCGCGGGGACGACTGCGAGCGTCGCGCCATTGACCGCCTTGCGGGACGTCGATCCTCTCCTGGAAGGAATTCTCGGACAGGACGTCCTTGGGCGCGTCAACTGGTTGCTCGACTACCGCCGTAAGCTATTGACGCTGGATTCGGCCGACCGGTTGAGCGGTGACGTCACCGGCTCCCGGATCGCGGCTCGGTTGATCGAAGCGCGGCCCGTTGTCGAAACGGCCGCGGCAGGCGCGGGCGTGCTCCGCCTGGTGCTCGATTCGGCGGCGACCCACGTCCTCCTCTTCGGCAACAACTCGCCCACCATGGTCACGCAATCGGCGCTGCTCGCGACGAACGCTCGAACGGCCAGCGTCACCACGGCACGTTGGCCGCACCTGCTCCTCGGTCGTCTTCGATTTACCGATGTCCCCGTCGTTCTGATCCCGGCGCCCGCGACCGCCGGCGAGAACGGCCTCCTGCCGACGTCGTTGTTTTCGGCGGTTTACTTCGACAACCATCACGCCGAAGTGGTTCTCAACGCACGGCTGCCGCACGCTCCGTAATCGATCTCGGTCACCCCGCGCCGCGGTGCTACACTTGCGGGCCAATTCGACCACACACCCGGAGTGAACCCCATGGCGCGAAGCGCACATCGTAGGCTGCTGCCGATCCTCGCACTCGCCGCCGCGACGATTTGGGTCGCCGCGAAGGTTTCGGGTCAGTCTGGATCGCCGTACCTCTACACCACGAAGAACGGCGAGTGGCCCAGCTACACGGGCGACGTGAAGGGCACGAAGTACTCGCCGCTCGATCAAATCACCGCCGAGAATTTCGGCAAGCTCGAAATCGCGTGGCGGTTCAAGACCGACAGCCTCGGAACGCGACCCGAATACAAGCTCGAAGGGACGCCGCTGATGGTGAAAGGCGTCCTGTATGCGACCGCCGGCACCCGGCGTTCGGTGGTGGCCATCGACGCCGCGACCGGCGAGCTCCTCTGGGTCCACGGCGAGCATGAAGGTCCGCGCGGCGCCGCCGCGCCGCGGCAATTGTCCGGCCGCGGGCTCGCGTACTGGACCGACGGATCGGAAGAGCGGATTTTGTATTTCACGCCCGGCTACCGTCTGGTCGCGCTCAATGCGAAGACGGGCGTCAGGATTCCATCGTTCGGTCAGGATGGCCTTGTTGATCTCAAGCTCGACGACGATCAGGAGATTCGGCCCGATCTGGTCACGGGCGAAATCGGCATCCATTCCGCGCCCGTCATCGCCAGAGACGTCGTCATCGTCGGCGCCGCGTTCCGCGAAGGCGGCACGCCCAAGGTTCACCGCAACAACAAGGGATATGTCCGCGGCTACGACGTGCGGACGGGAAAGCGTCTCTGGATCTTTCACACCATTCCGACGCCCGGCGAGTTCGGGAACGACACGTGGCTGAACAACTCGTGGGACGAGAACGGCAATACCGGCGTGTGGACGCAGATTACCGTCGACGAAGATCTCGGCCTCGTGTATCTGCCGGTCGAGACGCCGACGAGCGATTACTACGGCGGACACCGCCCGGGCAACAACCTGTTCGCCGAGAGCCTCGTCTGCGTCGACCTCAAAACGGGCCAGCGCAAATGGCATTACCAGCTGGTGCATCATCCGCTGTGGGACATGGATATTTCGTCGGCGCCGATCCTGGCCGACATCACCGTGAACGGCCGCACGATCAAAGCGGTCGCGCAGCCGAGCAAGCAGGGATTTCTGTACGTGTTCGATCGCGTGAGCGGCGCGCCGGTGTGGCCGATCGAGGAGAAGCCGGTCGAAAAGGGAACCGTGCCGGGTGAATGGTACGCGCCGACGCAGCCGTTCCCGACGAAGCCGCCGGCCTACTCGCGCAACGGCGTGTCGACCGACGAGATGATCGATTTCACGCCGGAGCTCCACGACGAGGCGCTGAAGCTCGCGTCGCGCTACAAGCTGGGACCGATTTTCACGCCGCCCGTCGTCAGCAAAATCGAAGGTCCGCGCGCGACGTTGACGCTCGGGACGGCGCAGGGCGGGACCAACTGGCCGGGCGCGTCGTACGATCCTGAGACGCACATCGTGTACGCGTCGGCGTGCAACTCGTGCGTCGATCCGTTAGGGCTCGTCCCGCCGCCGAGCAAGGAATTCTCGGATGTGAACTACGTCATCGGCAGCGCGGGGCGGCCCGTACGCATGACGCGCGGCCCCGGCGAGCTCGCGGGCGCCGAGGCGCCGCCAGTCGCGCCGGCGGCCGCCGCGGCCGACGACAGCGAATACAGCAGCATGTACATCCGCGGCATGCCGCTCATGAAGCCGCCCTACGGGACGATTTCGGCGATCAGTCTCGACAAGGGAGAAATCGTCTGGCAGGTGCCGCACGGCGACACGCCGGACGTCGTCCGAAACAATCCGGCCACGAAAGGCCTGACGATTCCACGCACCGGTCAACCGGAGAGCGTCGGCACGCTGGTGACGAAAACGCTCGTCATCGCCGGCGATCCGCAGGTCACGACGACCTCGTCGCACCCGCGCGGCGCGCTGCTGCGGGCGTACGACAAGGCGACCGGCAAGGAAGTCGGCACGGCCTACATGCCGGCGCCGCAGAGCGGATCGCCGATGACGTATTCGCTCAACGGCCGTCAGTACATCGTGGTCGCCGTCAGCGGCGGTCCTTATTCGGGCGAGTATCTCGCCTTCGCGCTGCCGGCGCCGGCGAGAAAGACGAACAGCGATCGCCAGTAGCCGTACGGCAACGACTCGGGCGCCGGCGTTCCGGATCGATCCGTTCTGGCCGAAGCCGCTGCCGAACGGCTGGATCGTCGGCGCCGTGGTCGGCGCGGCGGTCGACGGCCGCGATCACGTCTGGATCGTCCACCGGCCTTCGACGCTGCAGCCGAACGAGACGCGATCGATCTGGCGCGCGGCGCCGCCGGTGCTCGAATTCGATCCCGATGGAAGTCTCGTGTCGGCGTGGGGAGGCCCCGGCGCCGGCTACGAATGGCCGCAGCTCGAACACGGGATTTACGTCGATCGCGACGATCGGGTGTGGCTCGGCGCCGGCGGTGAGCAGGACGCGCACATCCTGCAGTTCACGCGCGATGGCCGCTTCGTACGCCAGATTGGCCGCCAGGGCCACGGCCGCGGCAGCAACGATCCGGCGAATCTCGGCGGCGCGGCGGACATCACCGTCGACAGCGACACGAACGAGGTCTACGTCGCCGACGGCTACGTCAACCACCGGGTCATCGTGTTCGACGCGAAGACAGGAGCCTACAAGCGCCACTGGGGCGGTACGGCCACCCCCCTGACGACGATTATTTTCGGCGCGCTGGAGAGCGGCTGCCGGGGCCGTTCAGCGGCGCGGTGCAGCACGAAGATAAACCGAGCCGGTTCAATCCCGACGATCCACCACCGCCCCAGTTCCGGATCGTGCATGCGATCAAGATCGCCAAAGACGGTCTGGTATACGTGTGCGACCGGACGAACAACCGGATTCAGGTCTTCCGGAAGGACGGCTCGTTCGTGCGCGAGGCATTCGTCGCGCGCGGGACATTCGGCAGCGGCTCGGTGTGGGACGTCGGCTTCTCCGTCGATCCCGAACAGCGGTTCGTATTCGTCGCCGACGGCACCAATCAACGTGTGTACGTGCTCGAGCGAGCCACGCTGACCCTCGTCAGTACCTTCGGCAGCGCCGGCCACTGGGCCGGCCAGTTCTACGGCGCACACAGTCTCGCCGTCGACTCGATGGGCAACGTGTTCGTGACCGAAACGTACGAGGGAAAGCGCGTTCAGAAGTTCATCGCGCTTGGCGTCGAAACGGTCACGCAGCCTGACTGACTCGAGCGCTCTCTTATCGCTCCACGACGAGCGGATCGCCGGTCTTGTGCTCGGCGATCTGATATCGCAGGAACTCGTGGATTGCTGCCAGCGCGCGAGCATCGGCGGTCGTCATGCGCACGCGGCCGCCTGATGTGTCGTCTTCGTAGCGGAATGCGACTGCGTCGCGCCGCTCGCGCATCGTGGCGACGCCCGGCGGCTCCTCGCCGTGCGTCGCGAGCGGCTTGCCAAAGTCCCCTTTCGCGAACTCCTCGGCGATCTGTTTCAGGTGCCGGCGGACCGCGCCGATGGTCGCCGCGTCAGCCGCATCGTTTGCGGTGACCTCGATTGCGCCGCCGTCCGCTCTCAGCCGGAAGTGGTGCGTCGTCTTTTCCTGGTCGAAGCCCATCGCGGCGGCGCCGCGCTTCTTCAACTCGGCGTCCTTCTGCATCTGAGCCATGTGCTGTTCGTGCGTCATGCCTGGCGGCATCGCCGGATGCTGCGCGCGCGCGACCGATTGAACAGACACGGCGAGGAACACGGCGACGAGCGAACGAATGGTGGTGTGCATGGACACGATGCTAAACCCTGGAGTCGACTCCAGGGTCAAGCGCGGCCTACCATATCGCTCATGAGCGACCTCGTTTCGATCGGAACGATCGCGCGCCGCAGCGGCGTGACGCGCGACACGATCCGCTATTACGAGCGGATCGGGCTGCTGCCGAAAGCGTCGCGGACGGCCGCCGGTTACCGTCAGTACGACGAGCGAACCGTGCGCCGGCTCGCGCTCATTCGGCACGCCCAGCAGTTTGGCTTTTCCCTCCAGACCCTCCGCTCGTTCCTGCGGGTCCGTGACGCGGGTGGTAAACCTTGTCACGACGTTCACCGCGCCGCCGCGCAACTGCTCGAGGCCGTCGATCGGCAAATCGCCGATCTGGTGGCGCATCGAGACGAAATGAGGCGCACTGTCGCGCTCTGGGCGAAGCGATTGGCGGAAACGCCTCCAGGCGCACGCGCCTTCCTTCTCGAATCGTTCGAGGCCCCAGCCAAATCCGGCACCACGAAAGCCCGGCATTTTCGCCGGCGCTGATCAGCCGGCTGCACGAGGTCCCGATCTTGCTGGCTTCAATCCCGTCGTGGGATAGATGAAAGGAGCTCAGCATGCAATTTCTCCGTGATGCGCTCATCACGATCGTCGTAATCGCCGGCGTCTTGGGAATCTTCGTCTACGCGCGCGTTCGCGCGGGCGGGCTTTCGGCCGATGCGACGCCGGGCGCGGTGGAGCGAACGGTCGCGTCGCGGCTCGTCCGCTTGTCGATTCCCGACGAGGCACAGCAGAAACAGAATCCGTTCGCGGCAGACGCGAACGCGTGGAAGACGGCGGCGGATCACTACGCCGATCACTGTGCGGTTTGCCACGGCGCCGACGGTCACGGCCGGACCGAGATGGGCGAGAACATGTACCCGAAGGTGCCGGATCTGGCGGCCTCGTCGGTGCAAGGCCTCAGTGACGGCGCGCTCTTCTCGATCATTCAGAACGGCGTCCGATGGACCGGCATGCCGGCGTGGAAGCACGAGCACTCCGAAGAAGAGACATGGCGCCTGGTCTCGTTCATGCGGAAGGTGCCGTCGCTGTCGTCAGAGGATATCGAGCATCTCGGTGGCGATCACGAGCGTCACCACGATCATCAGGACCACGAGGAACGGCACGAAGGCGGGCATTGATGGTCCAGCAACCCGGTTTCATGACCTTCGGGTCCTGTCGCCGAGCAGCCCCACCTGGTGCTCGCCCCTGCAACATGCGGGAGCTCCGCGCCAGGCGGGGCGCCCCGCTCGGCGCCACCCGCGGGTGTCATGAAACCGGTTGGTTCTACCGACGGAATCGACGTCGCGCGAGGCCGACGAGACCGGTGCCGAGCAGCAGGAGCGACGCTGGTTCCGGAATCGGCGCTCCGATCGCCTGGAACTCACTCACGGAATAAAACAGATCGCCGTTGAACGCATCGATGCGGATCGCGCTGGCGTCGAAGAACAGGTCTCCCTCGCGCGTGCGCAGACCCGGCCCTCCGAAAACGTTCGCAAAACAGCATTCGCGCCAGACGCCGCCCGGATCCCGGTACAGGACATCGTAATTGTCGTTGTTGTCCGCCTGCAGCACCAGGTGGGAGATGCTGTAGGTCCCTTCGAGATCGATCTCGATGACGTTGTCCGCGGACCCGGGGTTGCGCTCGTCCCACCACACCGAGCCGTCCTGCCATTCGTTGCCTTCCGGCAGCTTGATGCCGTCCGTGATCGAGGAGAGCGGCGCGGGCGGATAGGTCGTCGCGTCGGGCCAGCAACAGGTAATGACGCCGACCTCGCCGGTAATCGTCACCGGCTTGCCGAGCGCCACGTTGAACGGCGTTGCGCCGGCGGGAGCAGCTGCGAGAAGAGCGAGCGCCGAGCAGACGAGAACACGTCGGACCATACCACCTCCAACCTCGCGCTCGGCTGAGCAGTATTAGTGCCACCACCGATTAGGTCCGAAAACCTAACCTATTGTGCAATAACGATTTTGTAGAGACTTTCGGAGCGGACTTAAGGCTGCCCTGGAAGCGATTTTGGGGACTGCGCCGTGGTGATGGCGGTGCCGCGGCCCTCATTCCGATCGCAGGATGATGGCTGGATCGAAGCTCGCCGCCACGCGCGCGGGCAGGTACCTATCTTTCCGGAATAGATCGATGAGAAGTGGTCGGGATGGCGGGATTCGAACCCACGGCCCCTTGACCCCCAGTCAAGTGCGCTACCAGGCTGCGCCACATCCCGACGTCGGTGTGAAAACCGCTCTACGATCGCGAGCCGCTGCGCCGTGCCGGCCGTGCACGATCGCCGCGCGCGCTCTTGCCCCGCGCCACCGCGACCGGCCGCGGACGCGCCGGCGGCGCCGTCAATCGCAGCTCTCCGTCGCCGCCCGACAACAGATCGAGCAGGGCACGAAGACCGCGTTTCACCTCCGTGATCCGCTCGCGCGCGTGGCGCCCCATCAGCTCGTCGAGGGGCGTGTCCGCCGCCACCGGCGCCGATTCTTCCTCGAGCCGGCGGCGGGCGCCGGCGAGCGTCAGTCCTTCGACCAGGAGCAGATGCTTGATCTTGAGGACCTGCTCGACGTCCGCGCGTCGATAGATGCGCGGCGCGCCGGGCGCTTTCGCGACGCCGAGCTCGGGAAACTCGGATTCCCACGAACGCAGCACGTAAGGCTGCACCTTCACGATGTCGCAGACCTCCGAGGCCTTGAACAGCGCGCGGTTCGGAATCTCGACGGCGGCGGAATTGTCGGCCATTGACGGCCCGGAGGCCACGAAAAGTATAGCGCACGTCACGGTGCGAATCGACCGACTCGAAGCGCCCGCGCCGCGGCCGCCGCGAGCGCCGCGCCGCCCACGCTCAGCAGCGCGCCGATCTTCGTCTGCGCCAGCAGCACGCCATCCGGAAACGCCGCGGTCGCAAAAAACAACGCGACGGTGAATCCGATCGCCGCCGCGCACCCGATGACGATCAATTCCGACGAGCCGAGATCGGCGGGCAGCCGCAGGCCCGCACGGCGTCCGACGGCGGTAAAGCCGACGATCCCGAGCGGCTTCCCGACCAGGACGGCGGCGAGCACGGCCCACGTGCCGAGGCCGACCTTCTCGATCGGCACACCCGCGTTGACCAGGCCGAACGCGAACAGCACGAACGCCACCGGCGTCTTCAGGCGGTGCTCGAGCTCGCTGAGAGGATCGTGCGCCGCGGCCGGCGCGTCGACGAAGAGTCCTGGATCGCGCGCGGCGTGCGGCAGAAACGGGACGATGGGCACGAGCGCCAGCGCCGGATGCAGGCCGCCGCGCCAGAACGCGACCCACGAGACCACGCCGCCGATCGTCACGTACGGCCAGAAGCTCCGCACCCGCAGCCGCCGCAGCGCATACGACACGCCGAGAGCCACACCGATCAGCGCGAGGAATTCCACCGGCCTCAAGGAGGCGATCGGATAGAACACCGCCAATATCGCCAGACCGAACGCATCGTCGGCAATCGCGAGCAGGAGGAGGAATGGGATGGCGTGGTGGCGCCGGCCGAGAACCACTTGCGCGGTCAGATAACTGAACGCGATGTCCGTCGCACACGGAATCGCCCAGCCGCGGGCGAGTGCCGGTTCGTGCGCGGCAGCGACGATCGCGAGATAGATTGCCGCCGGCGCGATCATGCCGCCGAGCGCCGCGACGATCGGCAGCGCGGCACGGCGGACCGGGCTCAACGCGCCGCCGGGCGCGGTCGCTTCGACGACCTCCTTCGCCGCGAGCGCAAAGAAGAACACCATGCCGACGTCGTTCACGGCGAACCGCAAGGCATCGGCGAAGTGCTCGTAGGAAGCGGGCGACACGTTCGCCCAGGCGAGACCGGCGACGGCGCCGACCGGCAGCAGCAGCGACCGCTCGACGAGTTCGCGCGCCACGGCGCTGAAACGCGACGTGCGAGTGCCGGTCATCGCCACACGTGCGTCAGGCGTGTCGTTTGCCGCCGCGGCGGCGGACCTGCAGCCGAATCGGCGTGCCGACGAACCCGAAGCTCTCGCGAAGCTGATTGATCAGAAACCGCTCGTAGGAGAAGTGAAAGGTGGTCGCCACGTTCGTGAAGAACACGAACGAGGGAGGCGCCGCGCCGATCTGCGCGGCATAGAGGATGCGGACATGTTTCCTGCCCGGACTGACCGGCGGATTCGCCGCGGTCACGGCTTCGACGAACCGGTTCAGCACCGGTGTCGGTACCCGCTTCTTGCGCGTCTCCGCAATCTGATCGATCGTCTCGAGCACCTTCGGCGTCCGCTCGCCGGTCATCGCGGAGATGTGAAGGATCGGTGCGTAATCGAGGAAGCGCATGCGATGGCGCGTTTCCTCGTCGAACTGCTTCGAGTAATCGGCGCCGCGGCTCTTGACGAGATCCCATTTGTTGGCAACGATGACCACTCCGCGGCCGGCGCGATCGGCCTCGCCGCCGATCGCCGCATCCTGATCGGTCGCCCCTTCGTTGGCGTCGATCATCAAGGCGACGACGTCTGCTTCAGCGATCGATTTTTTCGCCAACGAAACGCTGACGAGCTCGACCTGGCCGCCGCCCCTCACCCGCCCCGGACGCCGCATCCCCGCCGTGTCGACGATTCGGAACCGCCGTTTATGCCAGGTCAGCACGGTATCGATCGCGTCGCGCGTGGTTCCCGGCATGTCGCTCACGAGCATTCGTTCTTCGCGCAGGAGCCGATTCACGAGCGACGACTTCCCGACATTGGGACGGCCGACAATCGCGACGCGCGTTTCGGACGGCGTCTCGGTCGTGGCGGCCGATCCGTCGCCTGCGTGCAGCCCGAGGCGTTCGACGATCTCGTCGAGCAGATCGCCAACGCCGGTCCCGTGCTCCGCGGAAATCTCGACAACCGGCTCGAACCCGAGCTGGTAGAACTCGGGCGTCGCGTGGCGCGCGCGCTTGTCGTCGGTCTTATTGATCGCCACGATGACCGGCCGCCCGGCTTCGTGCAGCTCGCGTGCGATCGTCTCATCGCCGGGGACGAGGCCCTCGCGCCCGTCGACGAGCAGCACGATCAGGTCGGCGCCCTTGATGGCGCGCTGGCCGTGTCGGACGACGAGCTCATGGAGCGGATCTTCGCTGGCGCCGTGCAATCCGCCGGTGTCGAACAGATCGAACGTCGAGGCGCCCCAGACGACCGGCCTGGTGAGCGAGTCGCGCGTCGTGCCGGCGACCGGCGCGACAATCGCGCGGCGTGCGCCGGTCATGCGGTTGAAGAGCGTCGATTTGCCCACGTTCGGGCGGCCAGCGAGCACGACGGTCGGAGTCCTGCGGGGCATCAGAATGGTAAGTTAGCCTCAACCTTGACAGCGTAAGTCCCGCTATTTATAGTATTTACCAGCCCTCAGGAGACTCTAAGCATGATCAAGGTCGACATCGTGAATGAAGTGTCGAAAATTGCCGACATCACCAAGGTCAAGGCTGAGGTGGCCGTCGATGCAGTGTTCGACGCGATGCGGACCTCCATGCAGCGCGGCGAGCGCATCGAGCTGCGAGGGTTTGGCGTCTTCCAGGTGAAGCCGCGGAAGCGCGGCATCGGCCGTAATCCACGCACCGGGAAGGAAGTCCGCATTCCGCCCGGCCGCACCATCCGGTTCAAGCCGGGCAAAGACCTCCAGAACATCGGATAATCGTTTCGTTGGACCCTCTTCGCGACGACGCCGGGCTGCTGACGCCGCCGGAGGTCGTCTGGCAACCGCGGCGGAAGTTCCGCGACCGCGTGTGGCTGCACGGCGTCCTGTTCGCTCTCACTCTTGCCACGACGACGCTGGCGGGCGTCGATCACTACGCCGGCTTCGCCACCGATTACCTGCAGCGCCCGCTCCACGCATCGGTGAGCGCGCTGCTCGTGCGCGGGCTGTGGTACAGCCTGACGATCCTCGCGATCCTCGGCTGCCACGAGCTCGGGCACTATCTCGCCTGCCGCTATTATGACGTCGACGCGAGCCTGCCGTTTTTCCTGCCGGTTCCGCCGCCGATGCTGACGGGTACGCTCGGCGCCTTCATTCGAATCCGCGAGCCGATTCCGTCGAAGCGGATGCTGTTCGACATCGGCATCGCCGGTCCGATCGCGGGCTTCTTGGTCGCGGTGCCGGCACTCTTCGTCGGGCTCGCGATGTCGCGCGTCACGCACGTGCCGGCGAATTTCACCGGCGTCGAGCTCGGAGAGCCGCTCCTCTTCAAGGCGGCGTCGAAGCTCCTGTGGGGAACGCCGCCCGAGGGTTTTTCGCTCAATCTGCACCCGATGGCCTTCGCGGCCTGGTTCGGCCTTCTCGCGACGGCGCTCAATCTGTTTCCCATCGGCCAGCTCGATGGCGGTCATATTTCGTACGCCGTTCTCGGCCGCCGCTCGACCTACGTCACCCTGGCGATGATCGTCGTGGCGCTCGGGCTCGTGTGGTTCTCGACCAGCTGGCTGGTCTGGACCATTCTGATGATTGCCATGCTCTTCGCCTTCGGCCCCCGCCATCCTCGAACGGCGGACGAGCACGTGCCGCTCGACCGCGCGCGCGTCGTGCTCGCCCTCGTCGCGCTGGCGATGTTCATTCTATGTTTCACGCCGGCGCCGATTCAGCCGCTGGAGCTGCTGCGGAGATAGCGCACAACTAGTGGCTAGTGGCTAGGGGCTAGTGGCTAGGGGCTAGGGGCTGGGGCTAGGGACTAGGGACTAGGCACTAGGCACTAGGCACTAGGCACTAGGCACTAGGCACTAGCCACCAGCCACTAGCTAAAGCACCGACAACGGATCGACGTCGACGACGACGCGACGCTGCAGTTCTGGCCGCGCGGCGATCGCGGCGACGAGCGCCTCCCGCATCCGTTTGCGGTTCGAGCCCTTGATGAGGAACTGCGCCCGATACTCGCCGCGCAGCTTCGCCAGCGGCGCGGGCGCGGGTCCGAGCACGTGGAAGCGCTCCTCGGTCCGTCGCAGTCTCTCGACCAGGTCGGCTGCGTCATCCATCGCCGCTGAGAACGTCCGCGCACGGACGATCGCGTTGATCAGCGACACGAGCGGCGGATACCGCATGGCGCGCCGATACTGCAGCTCCCGTTCGTAGAACGCGGCGTAGTCCTGCCGGCACGCGAGCTGGATGCTGTAGTGCTGCGGATATAACGTCTGCACGATCGCTTCGCCCGCCTTGTCGCCGCGGCCGGCACGCCCCGCGACCTGCGTCAGCAGCTGAAACGTCCGTTCGGACGCGCGAAAGTCGGCCAGGCCGAGCCCCACGTCGGCCGAGATGACGCCGACCAGCGTGACACGTGGAAAATCGTGGCCCTTCGCAATCATCTGCGTGCCGACGAGGACATCGATGTCGCCCCGCTGAAAACGGGTCAGCAGATCGGCGAGCGCGCCTTTGCGGCGAATCGCGTCGCGATCGAGACGCGCGACGCGCGCCGACGGCAGCAGCGTCCGGATCTCCGCCTCCACCCGCTCGGTGCCGAAACCGGTCTGATCGAGGTACGGCCCGGCGCAGAGCGGACACGCCGCCGGAACGCGCGCACTGTAATTGCAGTAATGGCAGCGCGCGCGGCGCGACTGCCCCTCGCCGTGAACGACCAGCGCCACGCTGCAGTTCGGGCATTCCAGCGTACCCGCGCACTGGCGGCAGAACACCGCGGTCGCGAAGCCGCGTCGATTCAGGAGGACGAGCGCCTGCTCCTTCGCCGCGATTCGTGCCGCCAGCCCGTCCTGAAGCGCGCGGCTGAGTACCGCGTCCGGTCCCTGCTCCGCGTATTCCTCCCGCATGTCGACGATGCGCACGGTCGCCAGCGGCCGCTCGAGCACGCGCCGCTCGAGTGTGATGCGCTCGTAGCGGCCGCTCATCGCATTCGCATAGCTCTCCATCGCCGGCGTCGCCGATCCGAGGATCACGAGCGCGCCGGCGCGCTGACCGCGAACGATCGCCACGTCGCGGCCGTGGTACCGCGGACTCTCCTCTTGTTTGTAGGAGGTGTCGTGCTCTTCATCGACGATGATCAGGCCGACGCGCTGCAGCGGCGCGAACACCGCCGACCGCGTGCCGACGACGACGTCGATGTCGCCCCGGCGGATCCGCTGCCACTGATCGTGACGCTCGCCGTCCGACAAGCCGCTGTGCTGAATCGCGACGCGCGCGCCGAACACGCCGCGGAAAAGCGTGGCAATGGCCGGCGTGAGCGCGATTTCCGGCACCAGAATCAGCGCACCGCGTCCGGCGGCGCGGACGTGCTCGGTGATTCGCAGATAGATTTCCGTCTTGCCGCTGCCGGT